>Ga0316620_10001266_pt1 | contig 10789 bp, 6 predicted proteins | sample OWC_Aug_M1_C1_D5_FD_207651 | JGI IMG/M metagenome (GOLD analysis project Ga0316620, IMG submission 207651) | Wetland soil microbial communities from Old Woman Creek delta, Ohio, United States - OWC_Aug_M1_C1_D5_B | ecosystem: Environmental > Terrestrial > Soil > Wetlands | place: USA: Ohio...
TCGCCGTAGGATTCGGGTCCCCCCTCCGCTACGGGGGCTTGAGGACGGCATTCAGTGCCGTTCATACATTGTAATTTCTTTCATTGCGTTCGTATTAGTTCACGTTCTATCAACAATTTTGGGCGTCGTTTACCGGCTTTAAGTTTGAGGCCGAACCTGCTAAAATGCCGTTTAAAAGACAAGGGATCGACGAACGGAGGAAGGGAACACGATGATAAAGAAAGCTTTGATGGCGGTGATCGCGTTATTGATCTCAGTCCCTTTTATTCTCTGCCAGGCGCCAGGGACCCGTATTATCGATATGACGTATGCCTACGATCAGGACACGATCTATTGGCCGACGGCTAAAGAATTCCGGCTGGAAAAACTCGGCTGGGGGATTTCCAAAGGGGGCTGGTGGTATGCGTCCAACGAGTACGGCGCTTCCGAACATGGCGGAACCCATGCCGACGCGCCCATCCATTTTGCCGCCGGGGGACGCACCATGGACCAGATCCCCATAGAAGAATGGATCGGCCCTGCCGTCAGGATCGATGTTACGGATAAGTGCGCCAACAATCGCGATTATTGTCTGACCGCGGCGGACATCGAGGGCTGGGAGAAAAAACACGGGAAGGTCCCCGACGGCGCCTGGGTCATCATGTATACGGGAATCGGCACCAAATATTATCCAGATAAGAAGAAGGTCCTGGGGACGGATAAAAGAGGGGATTCGGCCCTGCCGGAACTTAGCTTTCCCGGATTCTCGCCGGAAAGCGTTGAATTTCTCCTTGGCCGAAGAAACATCAAGGGCATCGCCCTGGACACGCCGAGCATCGATGCCGGGAAGAGGACCGACTTTAAGGTTCACCAGGTTCTCTGCGCGGCCGGCAAACTGGCCCTGGAGAACATCGCCAACCTGGACAAGCTTTCGGCCTCCGGGGCGACACTTTATGTCATTCCCATGCTTATCAAGGACGGGACGGGATCGCCCGCCCGCGTGTTTGCAGTCATCCGGTAAATCCCGAAAATACGATCTGCCTAAATTTGATCATACGGAGGAGGACGCCATGAAACAGAAGGTGATGATCATCGCGATCGCGTTGGCCCTCGTCGCCGCAGGAACCGCCTTTGCCAAGACCGAAAAACCGATCCTGCACGGCAGGCACTGGGTGGCCATCACGGGCAAGCCCCTGGCCGCCACAACTGGCGCTGCGATATTCTTAAAGGGCGGAAACGCCGTAGACGCGGCCTGCGCCATGCTGGGGGCGGTCTGCACGATGTACGATGCCTTAAGCTGGGGAGGAGAGACCCAAGCGCTCATATACAATCCGAAGACGAAGAGAGTCGTCGCCGTTAACGCCTTGGGCGTAGCGCCGACCGGGGCCAGTGCCGACTTTTTCAAACAAAAGGGCATGAAATATCCGCCGTCCAGCGGACCGCTGGCGGCCGTGACTCCTGGAACCCCGGGGGGTCTTATGACCATGCTTGCTGAATTCGGGACGATGAGTCTCAGGGAAGTCCTGGCTCCGGCTATCCAGATGGCCGAGGGTTATCCGGTCGAGAAAGAGTTCGCCGCAAGCATTGAGGCGACAAAGAAGAGGATCAAGGAATGGCCCTATTCAAAAAAAGTCCTTCTTCCTCATCCCGGGGAAGATCATGAGGCTCCCTATCCGGGCGAGATTTTTCGCCAGCCCGAGCTGGCCTCGACCTTGAAAAAGCTCGTCGAGACGGAGCAGAAAGCGCTCGCCAAGGGGAAGAACAGGAAGGAAGCCATATACGCCGCCTATGATCGCTTCTACAAAGGCGACATCGGCGAGGAGTTCGCTCGAGGCTGTCTGGAACAGGGAGGATTGATCACCGCTTTGGACCTGGCGAATTGGAAGGTCCATCTCGAAGAGCCCGTTGTCTCGAGCTACAAGGGGATCGACGTCTACAAGTTGAACTCCTGGGTTCAGGGTCCGGTGATGCTTCAGGCACTCAACATCCTGGAAAACCTAGACCTCCAGGGCATGGGCTACAACAGCGCCCGGTATATCCACGCGCTCTACCAGGCGATGAATCTGGCCTTCGCCGACAGGGACTTCTATTACGGGGACCCCTATTTCCCGCCCGAAGAGCCGGTCCAAGGGCTCCTCTCCAAGGCGTATGCCAAGGAGCGGCTCAAGCTCATCAACTGGGAGAAGAACGACCCTTCCATCAAGCCCGGAGATCCCTATCCTTTCGAGGGAAAAACGAACCCGTTCCTGGCCCTCCTGGAGAAATGGTCTTCGGCCAAAAGCGGCCCGAAGAAAGATCTAACGCCCGGCGAAGAAAGGGACATCACCCGGAGCTTCTTCCTGGGGACCACATCGGTTCAAGCGGCCGATGAAGAAGGCTGGGTCGTGTCCATGACCCCGAGCGGCGGCTGGATACCGGCATGCCTGGCCGGGACGACCGGGATCGGGATGAGCCAGCGCATGCAGAGTTTCGTCCTGAACGAGGGGGAGAACCCGTTCAACGTCGTCACCCCGGGAAAGCGGCCGCGGTCCACGCTGACGCCCAGCCTGGCCATTAAAGAAGGCAAACCCTATCTTTCTTTTGCCGTCCAGGGAGGCGACACCCAGGACCAGAACCTCCTTCAATTCTTCCTGAACATGGTTGAATTCGGCATGAACGTCCAGGAGGCCTGCGAAGCGGCCAATATCACAAGCTATCAAATGAGGAGCTCGTTTGGCGAACATGATTTCCTCCCCGGAAGCTTAGACCTGAACGATCAAGTTCCGGATTGGGTACGGAGAAAGCTCGTTAAAATGGGTTATAAGCTGAATTTCGAGAGATACACCTCAGGACCCATCAACGCCATCTTTTTCGATAGAGAACACGGCACGTTCTGGGGAGGGAGCTCGAACTACGGGGAGGACTACGGAATCGCCTGGTAGTGCGAATTGACACCCAGTCCGACGGGTGAGATGATTGCCCTCACCGAGGATGAAAACCATGTTCGGCCGCCTAAAAAAGAATCCGAGCCCAGTCCTATTTTATGCTTTTCTTTTGACGGGCAACCTTCTCTTTGCCAGAGGGAAAGCAGCGGCCGCCATGACGCTTCTTCTGCTTCTGACCAACGGGATTCTGAAAGGTTCAACAGAGGTTTTTTTAGAAAACGGTTCGACCGTGGTCTCCTTGACGGTCCGGTCCCTTCTCAGCCTCGGCCTATTTCCCTTTGCCTGGTTGGCTTGTCGCGTAGTGGCGGGCAGGGCGGCGTTGCCGGCGCTGGCGGTCCTTCTATGCGGCGGCTTTCTATTTTCAATCGTCCGGAAATCGCCCGGGAATCAAGCCGCCGACAAGGACAAGCGCTGGGTCATCATCGCCTTTCTCCTGGTGACGGCGCTGACCTGGTTTCCTTTCTCCCGGATCGGCTTCCCGGTCGATAGGAATTACGCTTATCGCGCTTATTTCAGTTCGGATTATCTCAAGCACTTTTCGGTGGTCGAATCGCTCAACCAGACCGGTCTGCCCCCCGCTAACCTTTATTTCCAGGGCGAAGCCCTGCATTACTATTGGCTCCCTTATGCGACGCCTGCTTTTGTGGCCTTTTTTGCCGGCTCCACTGCCGGGTCCATGTTCGCTTTTTCATTCTCCGTCAATTTTCTCTTTCTTCTTCTGTTGCTACTTACGGTGGCGAAGACGTGCGGGCGGCGCGGGTGGGCGCCATATCTCGCCGCGCTGATGGTTTTAGCTCCCAGCCTCGAGGGCCTGTACTTATGGGCCGTTCGGGCTCGTTTTTCATGGACCGGCTATTTCCGGATCGGACGCGATTTCAACATCGACGGCTTGACGCGATGGCTCTGGAACCTGCCCCAGGTCGACACCCTCCTGAGGGCTTTGCTTTTCACCCCGCAGCATCTGCTCAGCCTGGCCTTTCTGCTCCTGTTCTTGTACTTTTTGTCTCAAAAGCGAGAGCGGCCGTGGGCGTTGTCATTCTGTTTGGCCTCGAGTCTGGTGTCCAGCTTCTTTGTGGGCGGTATCCTCCTCATTTCCTGGGGCTTGTACGTAGCGGTTAGGGAGAGTGTGAAGCTCATCCACCGCCGTCAAACCCTGGGGCACTTCCTCACAACCCTCCTGAGGCATTTCGCTCCGCCTATTATCGTCCTGGGCCTTTCCTGTGCCCTGAAAATGGTTTCATTGCACGGCAGCGGGGTCTTGCTCAAACCCGTAAACCCGGGCGAGGCCGCGATCCTATTGGGTCTAAACCTCGGCTTGCTGACGGCCGGCGGAGCGGCCGGAATCCTGGCCTCGCGTTTTCAAGAAAGGGCTTTCTATGTGCTGCTCCTGGCCGTTTCCCTGGCCCTTATCCTAACCGTCCGGATCGTCGGATTTGAATCCGACGTATCACTCAAAGCCGGACTGGCGGCCATTCTTGTTCTGGCGCTCTTGACCTGCCGGCTGGGAGAGGCCCCGCGTGCCGGAAGGCTTGCCCTCCCGTTAGCGATTCTGGTCATCCTGCCGGGCCTATGGACCCTGACCCTTGACGTCCGGAATTCGTCCGATGTCCGGAATCAACGCTTTACCAGCTATATTTCTTTCGAGGAGATGCGGATGCTGGATTGGGTCCGAGAGAACATCCCGGCCACACGGACCGTCCAGGATTTCCCAGAGGCCAGGACCTGGAACCTTTCGGCCATTCCCGCCTTTTCGGGAAGGCAGATGGTCGTCGGCGACCGCATGCACGGACAGATCTTCCAGGTGCGTCCGGACCTTTACGAACGGCGGGTCCAGGAGCTGCGCCGGGCTCTTGCCGGCCTGCCGGCCACACGAAACGACTTGAGACGCATGGGGGTGGATTATCTTTTCTGGGGGGATGACGAGAGGCGTTATTTCAAGTTCGATCCCGATCTGCCGGTGGTCAAGCGCATCGGTCCGACCGTACTTTATTCTATAATTACGCTATAATGGAAAGCATGACCTGGAGAATCCGATTGGCTGCGGCCTGGAAAAAGGGGCTTGGCCTGGCCCTGATCCTGGTCGTCGCCGCCGTGCTTCGGTCGCAACACATGAGGGCCGATCCCCCAGCCCTTATCCCTTTTCTTTCGGGGAGCGCGGGGATCTATTTTGACGATGGGATCTATTGCCACAACGCCCGTAACAAAATCCTTTTCGGGCAATGGATCACGGACGATTGGAACCCGCTGGTCTACAACGCGCCTCTGACCCTGATCTATTATTTCGGATTCAAACTTTTTGGCATTTCCATCGTTACGGTCAAGGCCATCAACATTATCTTTGGCCTTTTAGGGATTCTCCTCTTCCATGCCTGCCTGCGGAGATACCTGGAGTCCGGCCCTTCGTTGGCCCTGACCGCCCTCTTCGCATTTGATTTTTACTTGGTGATGTACAATCGCACCGGCCTGCTCGAGAATTATTCCGCGCTCTGTTTCCTTCTTTGTTTTTATTTTTTCCTTCGGTCCGAAGAGAATCTTGGGTCGGCCTTTTTCCTGGGCTTGATGGTTGCCATTGCCGCTCTTTCGAAGTATCTATTCATCTATTTTCTGATTTCCACCCTATTGTCCGAAGCCTACAAGGCCTGGCGACGCTCCAACCTCCGTTCTTTTCTCATGTTCCTGGCCGGAATTTTCACGGCCTGGCTGCCCTGGTTTCTCGTCATCTACCTGCCCTTCCGGGGCACTTTCAGTAGAATAGCCCATGGGTGGGAGATGCTGGCCTTTCCCCGCTCCATCGCTCAAGCCTGGAGCAATTTTATACATAATCCTTTCCCTCGCTATCTCCAGTTGATGCCGATAGCTAGCTTTCTCCTGGTCCTTTTCGTTGGCTGGACGCTTTTAAAGCTCGGACGGAGCCGGGGCGGGGTGAAGATGCCCAAGGATGAGACCGTTTTTATCTTCCTTTGGGTCGTCGGCGGCCTCTCAGCCATGGGAATCCTGAACTATCGCCCACTCCGTTATTATCTGCCCTTTATACCCGCTTTTTACCTGGCTATCTCGATTTTGATAAGGGACAGGGATTGGATCCGTTCTAAAAAGCACCTGCCCTGGCCCCTGCCCATCCTTCTGGCGGCCTTGTTTTTCTGGCTGTTCCGTTTCCTCGCGGGGGGAGACACGGCCTTTATGGTTTTCCCCTTATTCCTTCGCTTGCTTATTTTCCTATCCATGGCGGGAATTTTGATGTCCATCCTTGTCCCAAGTAAAACGGGGAAGACGGCCGTTGATGCAGCCGTCCTCGTCTTAATGTTGGGCTGCTCGCTGTATCTCTATGATACCCAGTTCTATCGGAAGCCAACCTATCATCTGGAGGAGGCTTCGCGTTTCATAGAAACGCTTCCCGCCGGTTCGGTGCTCATGGGACAGGAGGCGCCCAGGTTGGCCCTGGGGACACGTTTCAAGACCTTCCTGGCTTACGATAACTGGTTTAACTACAGGGATCCTTTCAAACGTTTCGCCCCGACCCATCTTCTCATTTTGGACAAGTTCGGCAATGCCGAAAGGGACTGGATTCGGCGGAGATTCCCCCACGTTATGGCCTCTCTCCACCTCGTCCGAAGATTCCGGGTCTGGGACACGACTCTCTCCCTGTATCGGGTGCCGGAATAAAGCTCGGATCTTCCTGCGCCTGCGTTTGATCGATATCCTTCTCATACGAAAAGAGATGCTTGGCGCCTGATCGGCGGTTTTGGGCTTCAGCCCCCATTTTGGTATAATGATTTTTTCTTTAAGGATCCCCTTCCTCTGAACATAGGGATGGGAAACTGAAATGGACGCGCGAAAGATTATCATTGGGTTGAGTTTTGTTCTCATCGCGTCGGCCGTTGCTATCCCACAAGAAGAGCTCGGCGATCCCAGCCCGTTCAGTTTCGGAGGGACCGCCGGGCGGGTGATTGTTCGTTCGGTTCCATCCGGCAGCGTCGTTATCTTGCAGATGATGGGAGGGGAGACCCAGCTGTGCCCGGCGGCGGGGGGGGAGAACCTTTTTCCCGAAGTCCAGGTGTTCAAGGATCGTTTTTTCGTGATGTGGGCCCATTACGAAAAAGGAGAAACAGGACTTGGGATCTACGACTCCCGGACCTCCGACGGCCGCATCATCCCTCTGCCCGGCCTGTCATTCCTTTCTTCCCCAAAAATCGTCCTCCAAGGGCAAAGCCCGCGAGGGGTCATGATCCTGGGCAATTCATCAAATAACGACGACATCTTCTTCCTCGACCTCTCCAGTTGCAGCCTGACCAACCTGACCTCAACTCCGGATTCCGAAAAATGGTTCGCGGTCCAGCCCGCGGCCGGCGGTCTTCTAGTCTCCACGGCGACACTCTGGGAGAAAGTTCTATATGACTTGAACTTGCGGACCATCCGGGTGCAGGTCCGTGAACGTTCGATCCTCAAGCCTCGAACCCAGGCCTTGAAGAGGACCAAGAGGACCGATGAGGCCGATTGCATCCTGGACAACACCTATATCGCTTTTGGCGACAGCATCACCTGGGGATTAATGCGCATGCTCGGCCTAGAAGGGGACTATCATCCGGAGCTGGCCTATCCAGAACGCATGAGGGCCTTGCTCTCGGCCTTCTACGGTCCGGCCTATCCCATCAACCTCGGAGTTCCCGGGGAGGATACCTACGGTGGCACCCTGCGCATCGACCAAGACCTCGACGACCACCCCGGCCTTTATTTCCTCATGATGCTGGGGACAAACGACTGTATCTCCGGGAGGTTTTCCATCGACAGCGTCATGGAAAACATTGACTATATCGTTAACAGCGCCGGCTCCAGGCATATGAGAGTCATCGTTTCGACCATCCCGCCGCGCAAGGACAGGTTCGGCAGCAAAAATTACGTCCTCAGGCAAATCGCATCTCTCAACGACCGTATCGGTCAGCTCGCTTCCTATAAGAGCATCGGCTTTATCGACACCCACAAGGCTTTCATGGACTACGTTCCGCCGGACGGCTGGATGTCCCTTCTGGAGGACGTCGGGGGGAACCACCCCAGCCCCAGGGGTCAAACGGTGATCGCCAACTTGTTCGCCGGCTGCCTGGCCGCGTTTTCGCCCGGGATTCCTTCGGGCATCAAAAAGCTCTCCGGCGAAGAATCCTCCCCGAAAAGGATCATTTGGGACCCTTGCTGCGAATCCGATTTCGCCTTTTTCAAGCTGGAGTTCGGTCCGGCGATCCAGACAATGACGGGAACGGCCACGACGGCCGGGAGCTCGTTTAGCTTCCCGAGCCTCCCTTCCCGGGACGTCTATTTCAGGATCAAGACCGTCGACAAGGCCGGTCACTTCAGTCCCTTTACGAGAGTCTACGCCATCGCGGAGCGGGACAGCCACGATCGCCGGCGCCGCCATTATCCTGAGATTCTGCGGCAAACCCCTCTACGGCACCCGTCCGGGGAATATGGAAGATCCGGGTCGTCCTGAGCCATGAATAAAAAGCGCAGAAAAGTCGGTCTCATTGCGGGGCTCGTATCAGAGCTGATCCTGACTTTGGCCGGATGCCGCGCTCCTCGTTCCGTGAAGATCCTCGAGACTCCGTTTCCCGTTGTCGACCAAGCGGGAAACTCGAGGGAATACCGGCTCTTTCTTCCCGAAAATAAGAAGGGGAAGCTTCCCCTCTTGGTCTATTTCCATGGCGTGATCTCCCCCTGTTTTAAGAGGATCCCTTCACTCAGAAACTATACCGGAAGTCCCGTAGAGGAGACCGGCCTGGTTGCCTTCTGTCGGTCCCGCGGCATTGCCCTGCTCGTCCCCCGGGCCAAATACGAATATATGTTCCTAAAATGTCCCTCGGTCGGTTGGTTGACCTCCAAGGAGATTGACGGCGTTGAAAAGATTATCGACACGGTGGCCGCCCACTTCGATATCGACAACCGGAGAATTTATCTGGCGGGGATCTCCGCCGGGGCTGTGTTCAGCCATTTTTTGGCCAACCGGCGCCCACGCTTCTACAGCGCGATTGTCTCCCATTCTCAGGCTTATGTCAGCGAGAGGGGAGAGGTGCTGAAACCCGCAGAAAAAGGACCAAGGTTCGGGATTGTCTTCTGCTATAATAAGGGCGATTATACGGAGCTCGTCCAGTTCTGCCTCGAATCAGAAAGGATCTACCGTGGGGAAGGTTATCGGACGGTCCTGCTTCCGGACCTTCCGCCCAAAGGCCACGCCTGGTCGTCCCGAAACAACGAGCGTTTCTGGAAACTGCTCGTCCGGCTGGGGCAAAGGCAGTAATCCGAGACTGGGATGGATATGAAAAGCAACAGACGCGCGGTTTTGCTCGTTTTGGCGGTGGCCCTTGTGGGGATTGGCGCAGTCATCGGATCGGTTTTCCTGGCCGGACGAAAAGCCCGGTTCCGGAGCGGAGAGACGGAGCTTCTGTCGCCGGTCCTCAAACCCAATGATCTCAGCGATCGGAGCTTTTTCCTTGCCGATAACAGATACCTGCTGCGTCTCGGCCAGGGACAGCCGAGCCTGCGCTGGAAGCTCGGCCGTCCCGCTCAGGGCCGCTTACAGGTCTCCTTCTACGCCTACGCCGGGAAGAAGGCGGTTCTCCCTCCCTTCAAGTTCGTCGTGACCGCTTACGGGGGCGGCGGCGAGGAGAATACGCTCATTCGGGAGACACTGAGCGAAAGGTCATCCGGGACTATCGAAAGCCACCAAAGCGTCGAAGTATCCCTGCCCGCCGGCGCGGAGATCGAATTCGGAGCGTCCGTCGAAGCGGACGTAGCCGGGGCGGTCGCGGACTCCGGTATCACGGTCCCGCGCATCGTGACGGCCTCGACGGCCCCTTCGCCCGGTTCCTTGCTTATTATCAGCATAGACGCTTTGCGCAGCGACCACCTCGGCGTCTACCGGAAACTCTCCGGACATCCGCCGGACCAGAGCTTCTCGCCGGAGCTCGACCGGTTTGCAGAAAACGCCGTGGTTTTCCGAAACTCCAGGACGGTCGAAGCCGCCACCTGGCCTGCTCTCTCCGCCTTGCATCTTTCAAAGTACCCCTACGAACATGGGGTGACTCAAAACCGGACCTATCTCGAGACGGCCGGGGGGTCGATCGGGACACTGATGCGCGGCCTTGGCTTTGATACGCTTTCAATCACGGCCAACGCCTATCCGCTGAATATCCCAGGATTCGAGGATAAGCACCATTTCTTCAAAGACGACGCCAAGATCCTCGATTTCGCCAGGAAAAAACTTTCGGAGCCGGCTCCCGCCCCCTTCTTCCACTGGTACCACCTTTGGGGGTGCCATGACAATTACGCCCCGCCGCAATGGGTTATGAAGATCATTGAACAGAAAAATCCGGGCTACGTCTATCGGAGGTATAAGACCAACGATATGATGCTCGGCAAGGCTCCTTGCGGTCCCGAGGACATCGCCGCCGTCCGCCGCCTCTACGGAGGCGCGCTCTATTATGTCGATTCGCTCCTCAAGAAGTTCTTCGATGACCTTAAGCGGAAAGGATTATGGGATAAGACGCTGATCATCATCACGGCCGACCATGGAGAAGAGCTCTATGACCATCACGAGTTCTTCTATCACAGCCCGTCTCTTTACGATTCAGCCCTGAGGATTCCGCTCCTTATCAAGTTTCCAGGCCAGAGAGGGAAGCGGGTTGTCGAGGACAATGTTTCCCTCATCGACATCCTCCCCACGATCCATCATTATTATGCCGGTCCGCCGGACCCCGGAGGTTACTCGGGATTCTCGCTATTGGAACTTCTGAAAGGCCGGCGGGAGCGCTTCCGGGAGCGTGTCCTCTATGCCGAGGCCGACGATTCGAAGATCGCCGCCGCCGTCCGGGGTGAATACAAGCTGATCTATAATCCTTCCG
>Ga0316620_10001267_pt1 | contig 10788 bp, 6 predicted proteins | sample OWC_Aug_M1_C1_D5_FD_207651 | JGI IMG/M metagenome (GOLD analysis project Ga0316620, IMG submission 207651) | Wetland soil microbial communities from Old Woman Creek delta, Ohio, United States - OWC_Aug_M1_C1_D5_B | ecosystem: Environmental > Terrestrial > Soil > Wetlands | place: USA: Ohio...
CCCCGCGCTCTTCCGCCTGGTGCAGCACGCCTCGGTGAAGCTCCCCCATGCGGCGGGCGGCGCGGGCTTCGCGCTCGACGTGGCGCTCGCGGCCCTGCTGGTGCTGCCGCCGGCCGTGCTGATGGGCGGAACCATCCCGATCCTGACGCAGGCACTGGCGCGCGGGCTGGCGGACGCCACGCGCTTCCACGCGCTGGTGTATGCGGTCAATACCGCGGGGGCCTTCGTGGGTGCGCTGGCCGCGGGATTCTGGCTGGTGCCCCACCTCGGCCTCGACGGCGTGCTGCTGGCGATGGGCGGCGTGAATCTCGGTGCGGGCGCCCTCTTCCTCGTGCTCGGTGCCACGGCGCGGCCGACCGCCGCGCTGCCACCCCCGGGTGGCCCGCCCGCCGCCGTGCCGCCCCGCTTCGCGTCCCTCGCCGCCGTCGCGCTCCTCTCGGGCTTCGCGATGATGACGGTCCAGACGGTGCTGAACCGGATCGGTGCCCTCGCCTTCGGCGCCTCCCAGTTCACGTTCTCGATGGTGGTCGCGGTCTTCGTGCTCTGCATCGCCGCCGGGAGCTTCGGGGTGTCGGCACTGCGCCGGATCCGTCCGGTGCACGTGGTGGCGTCCCAGTGGGCGCTGGTGGCCTGTCTCGTCCTGCTCGACGGCCTGTTCCAGGACGCTCCCTACGGTGCCCACGTGCTCCGCTCGCTCTTCCGCGACACGGACGCCGCCTTCTGGCCGTTCCAGGGGGCGGCGTTCCTCGCGATCCTGGCCCTGCTGGCGCTGCCGGTCGGCCTCTCGGGAGCGCTGCTGCCGCTCCTCTTCCACCAACTCCGCGGCGAGGTGGAGGACCTCGGAGCCGTGGCCGGTCGCCTCTACAGCTGGAACACGGTGGGCTCGCTGCTCGGCGCGCTGGTCGGGGGCTACGCGCTGCTCTTCGTCCTCGACCTCGACCAGGTCTACCGCCTGGCGGTGGCGGCGCTCGTGATCGCCTCCGCATGGCTCAGCGTGCGGCTCCTCGCCGTCTCGCGCACCACCCTCGGGCTCCTGGTGGTGGCCCCTGCCCTGGGAGGCCTGCTCCTGCTCCCGCGCTGGGCGCCCGAGCGGCTGGCGGCCGGCCTGTTCCGCTTCCGCCAGCCCGAGGCGAACACCTACCGGGGGGCGACGGCGCTCTACGGCGAGCTGAACCGTGACACGCGCATCCTCTTCTACGACGACGATCCCGTCTCGTCGGTGGCGGTGAAGGAGCTGCGCGATCCGGCGCTCGGCACGGTCCGGAGCATCGCCAACAACGGGAAGTCGGACGGCTCGATCCCGACGGACATGCCGACGATGGTGCTGGCAGCGGCGCTGCCGGCGGTGCTGGCCGACCACTGCGAGCGCGCCTTCGTGATCGGCTACGGGACGGGCGTCACGGCGGGGGAGCTCGCCTCCTATCCCGAGACGCGCGAGGTGGTGGTCTCCGAGATCTCGCCGGCCGTGCTGGCCGCGGCCCCCTTCTTCGACTACGGAAACCACGGCGCCTCGCGAAGCCCGAAGGTGCACGCGGTGATCGGCGACGCCTACCGGAGCCTGCTGCGAAGCCGCGAGCGCTTCGACGTGATCGTGTCGGAGCCGAGCAATCCGTGGGTGACGGGCGTCGAGATGCTCTACAGCCGCGAGTTCCTGCAGGCCGCCCTCGACCACCTGAACCCGGGTGGCGTCTACGCCCAGTGGTTCCACGTGTACGAGACCGACCGGGCGACGGTGGAGCTGGTGATGCGGACCTACGACGCGGTCTTCGACCGCGTGGCCGTCTGGTACGCCCATGGCACCGACCCGTTGCTGCTCGGCTTCGCCGGTGGAGAGCACGCGCTCGACCTCGACCGGCTGGAGCGTCGCATCGCGGAGCCCGCGCTCGCGGCGTCGCTGCGGCGGGCCGAGGTGGGGAGCCTGCCCGCGCTCCTCGCGCACGAGCTCCTCCCGCTCGGTGTGGTGCAGGCGGCGGGCTTCCGCGGCGACGTCCACACGCTCCTCCACCCCGTGCTGAGTCACCGCGCGGCGCGAGCCTTCCTCCGCGGCGCCATCGCGGAGCTCCCGCCCACCTTCGCGCCGCAGCCGGCCCGGGTCGGGGCCGAGAACTCGCTGCTGCGCCGGCTCGCCGCACGCAGCGGCGGACGGCTCCCGGACGCGCTCCGCAGCCAGGCGGTGCAGGAGGTCTGCCGCCGGCGCCCCCTCGAATGCGCCACCCAGCTCGCCGCGTGGCTGCACGACGCGCCGGACGCCAGCCTGCCCCGCGCGATCGCCGCGCGCGCCCGCAGCGAGCCCGGGTTCCAGGAGGACCTCGAGCCGGGACGCCTGGCCGAGCTCGGCGTCCTCTTCGGGGAAGGCCCTGGCGGGAGCGGCGGCCCCGTGCCCTACGACACGGCGGCGCGCGCGACCAACCTCTTCGTGCGTTACTACAGCCACGCGGCGCCGTTCCCGCGCGCGGTGCTCGCCGGGATGTGGGACCGCTGCATCGACGAGGCCGGCCGCTGCGCGGCGGGGATGGCGCGGGCCGAGTCCTGGCTCGGGCCCCTCACCGCATCCCGCGAGCCCGGCGCCTCGGAGCCGCGGCGTCCTACGACGGCGCGGGAAGATCGAGCATCCGCGCCAGGAGCTGGGTAGGGATGTTGTGGGTCTCGAGCCGGGAGTCGGGCGGCAGGACGCCCGCCGCCCGGAAGCCCTGCGCCACGCGGACCATGATCACCGCGAAGCGGAAGGCGGCGAAGACCTCGTAGTAGTCCACGTGTCGCGCGGGGAGCCCGGTCCACTCCTCCCAGCGTGCGACGGTGTCGGCGCGGCTCGGAAAGCCGGGCAGGCGCGCGGCGCCGAGGCCCTCGCTGTGGTGGCGGTCGAGGAAGAGCCACCACGCGAGATCCTGGACCGGGTTGCCGAGGGTCGCCATCTCCCAGTCGAGGACGGCCACGCAGCGGCCGTCCTGGAAGATCATGTTGCCGGGCCGCGCATCGCCCCAGCAGAGCCCGACGGGCTCGGGCTCGCGGGGACGACGATCGCGGAGCCAGGCGAGCGCGGGCTCGCAGGTGGGATGCCGCATCCCGGGCGCCGCCCAAGCGAGGAAGCGCTCGTACTCCTCGAGCTGGCGCTCGAGGGGAGAGCGACCGGGGACCGACGGCCCGAGGAAGGAGAGGCCGAGCCCCCGCCAATCGAGGCGATGGATCCTCGCCAGGGTCTCGAGGCCGCTCCACCAGAGCGCGCCGCGCTCGGCGGGCGCGATCTCCGTGACCCACCCCCCGACGTGGTACGGCGGGCTGTCGGTGGGAATCCGCCCCTCGACCCGCTCCATCACGTAGAACGGCGAGCCGAGGATCGCGGGATCCTCTTCGAGCCAGCGCGTGCGCGGGACGGGCACGTCCGTGTCGGCCAGGATCCGCAGGATGCGGTGCTGACGCGGGATGTCGTACTCCGGGAAGATCCGGTGGCCGAGGGGCGCGCGCCGCACGACGATGGGCTCGCGCCGCTCGCCTCCGCTCTCGCGCCAGGCGAGGTCGAAGAGCAGCGTGTCGCTCGAGAAGCCGGTGGCGCCCGAGCGCTCGACGGGCGTCACCGAGAGATCCCGCGCGCCGGGCAGCTTCCCGGCGAGCCAGCCGGCGAGCCGTCGTGCCTCCTGCTCTCCCTCGGAGCCTCGCGCCACGCCCCCTCCCGTCCTCTCAGGGCGCCTCGGGAAGGCGATTGAACTCGACCCAGCCGAGCAGCGGCTCGCCGCCGCCGTCCGGTGTCGCCCGCACGAGGGCACGGCGGTAGAGCGAGCGGCGCGGCGGCACGAAGGTATGGGTGATGTCGATCTCCACGCCCGAGAGGGACTCGACGCGAGCCCCGAACTCCACACCGTCCTGCACGGCGATCGAGAAGCGGCCGGAGACGGGCCGCAGCACGTCGTCCTCGGCGTACGCGAAGTCGAAGCGCGCCTCCCGGACCGTGCTCATCGCCTCGCGCTGGAGGTAGCCGGTGACGAAGCGTCCGACGTTCGGAATGCGAGCCTCCGCGCATTGCAGCCGCAGGCGCGGGCCGTTCAGCACCAGGAACGTCCACTCGAGATTCCAGCTCCGCGGCCCCCACGAGTGGTCCCGCTCGCCCCGGCCCGAGAACGCGCGTCCTTCCGCGCCGACGCGCAGGCTGCCCTCCACCGCGATCGGCTGCTCGAAGCGGCTGGCCGAGTACGCCGCCTCGGCGCCATGGCCCGGCGCCACGCTGCGACCGTGCGAGTGCGGCGGTCCGAGCGCCTGGACCTCGAGCTCGACCCCGACCGGCAGCACCATCCCCGTGCGCCGCCCGGCGACCACCCGGCCGAAGCCCGACACCGCGAGCCGTCCGGCCTCGAGGGGCGCGTGCACGTCCCAGGCGCAGCGCAGGCCCCAGCGCTCGTAGGCCAGTCGCCGGAGATCCCAGTCCGCCAGGGGAAGGCGGGGCTCCTCGATCGCGATCCACTCGCCCTCCTGGAGCACGTAGAGCCAGAGCCACGCCCGCCCCTGGTTGGGATGGATGCCGATCCGGCAATGGCCGGCGCGGGCGCCCGCGGCGTCGAAGAAGTCCCAGAACCACGACTCGTTCCACCACTCCACCGCGGGATCGAAGCGATGGGGGCCCTCGTCGTCGAGAGCGAGACCGAACTGTGTCAGCTCGGAGGCGGTGAAGCGGGCCTCGGCCATGGATCGGAACATGTCACAGCCCGGTGCCGGACGCCGCCTCGCGCAAGCCGGCCGGCTACGCCACGCGGGAGGAGTCCGTCCGGCCGAGCCGCCACTCGCCGTTGGCGCGCAGCTCGAGCAGGATGTCGTGGAAGTCGAGGAGCCCGGGCCGGCTCCCCACGCTCACCACGTCGATCTTCGTCGACGTGAGCTCCCGATAGAGGAGCGCTTCGTTCGCCGCGTCGAGGGCGCTCGTGGCCTCGTCCAGGAAGGCGCAGGCCGGCCGATCGAGCAGGAGCCGCGCGAAGGCGAGCTTCTGCTGCTCGCCGAGCGAGAGCAGATCCTTCCACTCGAGCTCGGCGTCGAGCCCGCCCACCCGCGCGGGCAGATCGGCGAGGTCGACGCGTTGGAGCAGGGACAGCAGGTCCGCGTCGCTCACGTCCACCGCTCTGGGATAGCAGAGCTGCTGCCGGAGCGAGCCCACGCTCATGTAGGGGCGCTGGGGAAGGAACAGGACCTCGGACAGGGGCGGCCGCAGGATGCGGCCGCGTCCGGTGGTCCAGAGCCCCGCCATCGCCCGCAGGAGCGAGGTCTTTCCGACCCCGCTCTCGCCGACGATCAGCAGCCGCTGCCGGGCCTCCAGCGCCAGCGAGAGGTCGCGCACCAGCGTCTTGCGGGCGTCGGGGGTCATCAGGGTCAAGGCTTCGACGGCGACGCGCGGCGCCTCGACGACCTCGATCCGCGTCTGCTCTTCGGTTCCCGCCCCCGCCGCAGCTCCCTCGGGCGCCGCGCGCCTCACGCTCGCGTCCGCGTACCCGCCGAGGCGCTCCACCACCGCGGCGAAGTTGCTGAGCGCATTGAACTGGTCGACGATGATCGAGAGCGAGCTGCGCAGGGTCAGGAAGGCGGCGCTCGCCTGGGTGATCTGGCCGAACTCGACCGTGCCGGCGACGTAGGACGGTGCCAGGACGACGACGGGCACGAGCGCGAGCAGGAGGTCGTAGGAGTTGGTCAGGAAGGCGACGTTTCGCTGCCAGAGGATCATCAGCTTCGAGTTCTCGATCGCCGCGTGCAGGCGTCGCAGCAGGTCGCTCCCTTCGCGCTGCTCGCCGCCGTAGAGGGCGATCGCCTCGGCGTTGTCGCGCAGGCGGACCAGGCCGTGGCGGAAGTCCGCCTCGCGCTGACGCTGCGTGAAGTTGATGCCGATCAGCGGGCGGCCGATCACGACCGTCAGCAGGGAGCCCAGGCCGACCGAGGCCGCGAGCACCAGGACCAGGCGCGGCGAGATCAGCCAGAGCACGACGACGAAGGAGATCCCCGTGACGACGCCCCACAGGGTCTGCAGCACGAAGGAGACGGCGAAGCCGGGGAAGGCGTTCAGATCCTCGCTCACGCGCTGGTCCGGGTTGTCGATGCGGGGATCGGAGCTGATGCGGTAGAAGGCGCGGTCGTGCAGGCTCCGATCCAGGAAGCGCTCGGTCAGCCAGCGCCGCCAGTCGATCATCAGCCGGCCCTGCACGTAGCCGTCGATCGCCATCACCGGCGCCGAGACCAGGCTGTAGAGCACGATCAAGAGCGCGTTGTGGAAGAAGAGCGTGCCGTTCTTGTCGGTCAACGCCGTCATCATGTCGCGGTTCACGTAGCTGAAGACGACGTTGAAGCCCTTGACCAGGCCCGTGAGGAAGAGGGTGAGGGCCAGCAGGCCGAGCGGCACCCATCTCTGCTCCGAGACCCAGTAGGGCCGGCCGAGGGTCCAGAGTCTGCGCCAGAACATGCGGTCGAATCGGTTCATGCGTCGTCCCTACCCGGTGGCTGCCTCGACGAGGGCGCAGAGGACCGCACGTCCCCCGGGGAAAAACCGCCTCGACGAAGCCGCTGGCCTCCAGCGTCGCGCAGCGTCTGACACAAGTCCCCCTCTCGCACCACATATCTCCGAGTCGTCCTCCCCTGGCGGGGTTCGGAGGTATCGGGCATGCGGCGCTTGTTGCTCGCTTCGTTGATGATGATCGCGATTCCCATGACGGCCGAGGCCGGAAGGATCCACCCGAGCTCCATGGGGGGGTCGGATGACACGAGTCTCGGCTTCCAGCACGGGCGCGGCAGCCACGGCCTCGGCGTCACATTCGGCCACATCTTCCCGCCCGGCCCGGTCTTCGAGGGTCCGCCTGGGCCGCCGCCCGGCGTGCCGGCGATCCCGACCTTCCAGGGCTTCGGCCACTTCCGGCGCTTCTTCCACGGGCCGGTGAGTAACCCCGCTGCCGTTCCGGAGCCCGGCACGGCGCTGCTCCTGGCGGGCGGCCTGCTCGGACTCGCCTGGCGAGGGCGCGCGCGGCGCTAGCGCGCGCGGCCCCCGGCCTCGAGGCGACCCAGGAGGCGCAGCAGCCCATCCAGGATCGTGAGCGGGTGCGGCGGACAGCCCGGCAGGTAGAGATCGACCGGCAGCGTGCCCTCGATCCCGTTCCCGACCTCGGGATGGTCGATATAGGGGCCTCCTGAGATCGCGCAGGCGCCGACCGCGATCACGAGCTTCGGGGCCGGCACGGCCTCGTAGGTCTTGTGCAGGGCGAGCCGCATGTGCTCCGAGAGGGCGCCGGTCACCAGCAGGCCGTCGGCGTGGCGCGGCGAGGCGACGAACTGGATCCCGAAGCGGCCGAGATCCCAGCCGATCGTACCCAGCACGTTCACGTCGAGCTCGCAGGCGTTGCACCCGCCGGCGCTCACCTGCCGCAGCTTGAGCGAGCGGCCGAAGAGGCGGCGGAGCTTGCCGTCCAGCGCGCGTGCGAGCTCGAGCTCGCGCTCCGGGCCGACCACCAGGTCGTCGCGGCGCCGGGTGGCGAGCCGGGGGTCGCCGGAGAAGGTGATCGCCCCCTCCGGACAGGCGTCCACGCAATCGGTGCAGAACAGGCAGCGGCCGAGGTCGATCGCGGGCCCGGCGCCGGCGTCGATCGCCGAGGTCGGGCAGGCCTCCGCGCAGCGCCGGCAGCCCTCGCGACACTTCGCTGCGTCGATCGCCGGCCGGCCGCGGAAGCGCTCCGGCAGCGCGGGGGCGGGCCCGTCCGGGTAGCGCATCGTGCGGTAACCCTGCCGGATGCGTGCCCGCAGTAGATCGATCATGCCCTCTCCTCGGAGCCGGGATCGAGCCCGCTCACAGGTCGTGCCCGCAGTAGGACAAGCTGAAGCTCTTGTTGCAGAGCGGGAAGTCGGAGATCTGCTGCTCGCGCAGCGCGTAGGCCAGCCCCATCCAGTTGTGGAACGAGGGGTCCACGATCTTGTAGCGCTCGAAGCGACCGGTCGGGCCGGTGAGCGCCACGTGGCAGAGCTCTCCGCGCCAGCCCTCCACCAACGCGACGGCGATCTGGTCCGGAGCCAGCTCCCGGAGCGGGCTGCGGATCTCTCCCGGCGGGAGCGCGCGAAGCTGCTCGCGCACGAAGGCGATCGAGCGCTGCACCTCCAGCCAGCGCACGTACGCCCGCGCGAAGACGTCGCCCGTCTGCCAGGTCGAGATCGGGATGTGGGCGAAGCGGAAGATCCCCGAGGGCTGGTCGTGACGAGCGTCCCGCTGCAAGCCGCAGGCGCGAGCGGCAGGGCCCACCATGCCGAGCTCCAGGGCCACCTCGCGCGGCAGGGGGCCCGTGTCCTCGAAGCGGGCCATCACCGACGGGGTATCCCACAGCAGCTCGATCGCGTTGGCCGCGTCGCCCTCGGCCTCGTCGAGGCGACGCAGGAGATCGTCCACCTGGGCGGCGTCGAGATCGAAGCGGGCACCGCCCGGCCGGATCAGGCCCCGGCCGAAGCGGCTTCCGCAGAGCGTCGCGGTCATGTTGAGCAGGTCGCCCCGGATCCGCCCGCAGTACGAGGCGGTGGGGAGGAAGGCGACGTCGTTGGCCAGGGCCCCCAGGTCGCCCACGTGGTTCGCGAGCCGCTCCAGCTCGAGGGCGATGCCGCGCAGCGCCTGGGCGCGCGGCGGCTTCTGGCAGCGTGCCAGGGCCTCGAGCACCTGGCAGTGGGCGGTGGCATGTCCGACGCTGGTGTCGCCCGCCAGGGTCTCGGCGTGGTGGATGGAGCGGAGGCTCGGCCCGCCGACGAGCGCCCGCTCGACGCCGCGGTGCTGGTAGCCGAGGGCGATCTCCAGGTGGAAGACGTGCTCTCCGTGGCATTGGAAGCGGAAGTGGCCGGGCTCGATGATGCCGGCGTGGACCGGCCCGACCGCGACCTCGTGGACCTCCTCGCCCTCCACCCGGTAGAACTCGGCGCCGCCGATCGACGGGGGAGCTCCGTCGGCCGCCGCGCGGCCGGCGCGGCGCGTTCGATGCGCCGCTTCGTGGCGCACCGGCTTCGGCCAGGGATGACCCACGGCCTCGAGCCCGAACTGCTCCGCGATCTCCCGCTCGAAGAGATGGACCTGCGCGCAGCGCGGCGTCAGCGACGGAAACCGCTCGCCGCGCACGCGCGTCCGCCCGAGGCGCAGGCGCCCGTGGCGATCGTCCGCCAACACGGCGAGGAGGTGCACGATCTCCGGATCGGGGTCGCCGCTCGCGAAGAGCGCCACCACCCGCTGCTCCCGAGCCACGGCGTCCAGGATCTCCCGCTGGAGCTCCTCCAGGGGTAGCTCCGGCACCGCGGCGCGGTCGATGGCTCGGCCGTTCCCGATCACGGCGAGCGCGTCCGCCGCGAGCGTCGGGATCTCGCCCGCGCTCATCGCCCCACCCCGAAGAACGCAGCGGCCTGGCTCAGCAGGGCATGGAACGAGGCCGGCATCTGGAGCCCGAGGAGGAGCACCAGCCCGAGCGAGACCAGCGCCGGGAAGCCCGTGAGCCAGCCGTCACGATAGGGTGTCGCTTCGGCCGCCTCGGAGGGCCGACCCTGCACCACCGCGAGTACGTTCCGGCCCATCCCCATGAAGACCACCAGCAGGAGCAGCAGGAAGCCGGCGCCCAGCAGGTAGCGCTGCGCCGCGAAGGCCCCGCTCACGATCATGAACTCGCTCACGAAGGGCCCGAACGGAGGAGAGCCCGTGATGGCGAAGAAGCCCAGCAGGAAGAGCGTCCCCGAGAGCGGGAGCCTGCGCATCGCGCCCCGCACCCGATCGCTCGACTTGCTGTCGTAGGCCCGGTGGATGTTCGCGGCCGAGAGGAAGAGCACGCCCTTGGTGAGGCCGTTGTTCACCATGTGGAAGAGCGCCCCGGTGAGCGCGAGCCCGCCGATCCCGACGCCGAGGACCAGGATCCCCATGTGCTCGATGCTGGAGTAGGCGAGCATCCGCTTGAAATCGCGCTGGCCGAGCACGAAGACCGCGCCGAGCGCGATCGAGAGCAGGCCGAAGACCACCAGGAGCCGGCTCGCGTAGGCTCCGGCGCCGGCGGCCTGGCAGAGATGGAAGACGCGGAGGATCGCGAGGAAGGCGCAGTTGGTGAGGCCGCCGGCCAGGAGCGCCCCGACCACGCCCGGCGCCTCGCCGTAGGCGTCCGGCTTCCAGGTGTGCATGGGAGCGAGGCCCATCTTCGTGCCGTAGCCGACCAGCAGCAGCACGAAGGCCGCCTGGAGCCAGACCCGGTTCAGCCCGCCCGCCCGCTGGAGCAGGTCGTCGAAGAGGAGCGACGAGCCCTGGCCGAGCGAGGCGTAGGCCAGGAAGAACGAGCCGAGGAGCGCGATCGCGATCCCGACCGAGCAGACCAGCAGGTACTTCCAGGTGGCCTCGATCGAGCGTGGCGTGCGGTTGAAGTAGATCAGCGGCGCGGTCGCGAGGGTCGTGGCCTCGATCGCGACCCACATGATTCCGAGGTGCTGGGAGCAGACCACGAGGCTCGCCATCGCCAGGAAGAGCAGGAGGCACGACACGAAGACGCGGTTGCGGAGCTCGCTGCGCAGCCGGAGGTACCCCACGGTGTAGACCGCACAGAGAGCGAAGAGCACGCTCACCAGGAGCAGCACCAGGCGGCCCGGGGGATCCAGCCGCAGCCAGCCCTCGAACGCGCCCTCCCCCGGGCTCGCGACCGCCGCGAGCGCGAGCCCGAGGTGCGTCGCCGCCGCCGGGACGAGCACCAGCGGCCGCCAGCGCTCCGAGGGGATCACGAACGCCAGCGCCGCCGCGAGCAGCGGCACGAGAATCAGCGCCTGGAGCCACATCCCGCTACT
>Ga0316620_10001268_pt1 | contig 10779 bp, 7 predicted proteins | sample OWC_Aug_M1_C1_D5_FD_207651 | JGI IMG/M metagenome (GOLD analysis project Ga0316620, IMG submission 207651) | Wetland soil microbial communities from Old Woman Creek delta, Ohio, United States - OWC_Aug_M1_C1_D5_B | ecosystem: Environmental > Terrestrial > Soil > Wetlands | place: USA: Ohio...
CCGCGCCTCGTCGCGGAGGAGGTCCCAGACGCCGCGCCGGATCGCGAGCGCCTCGGCGCCGGCGAGCGCCTCGTCGCCGCGCGGCCGCCCGAGAGGGATCGTCATCGAGGCGCGGAGCCGCGCCGGACGGCCCGAGAGGACCAGGATCCGGTCGCCGAGGCGCACCGCCTCCTCGATGTCGTGCGTGACGAAGAGCACCGTCTTTCGGGACGCCGTCCAGAGGGCGAGCAGCTCCTCCTGCAGGAGGCGCCGCGTCTGCGCGTCGAGGGCGCCGAACGGCTCGTCCATCAGGAGGACCGGCGCGTCCGAGACGAACGCGCGCGCGATGCCGGCGCGCTGCCGCATCCCGGCGGAGAGCTCGTGCGGGAAACGGCGGCCGAAGTCCCGGAGCCCGATGCGCGCGAGGAACGCGTCGGCCGTCCGGCGCTTCTCGTCGCGGGACATCGCGCGGCGTTCGAGGCCGAACGCGACGTTTTCGGCGACCGTCATCCACGGGAAGAGCCCGTGGTCCTGGAAGACCATCGCGGTCCGGGGCCTCCCGGGTCCGGAGGGCGTGTCCACCTCCGCGGTGCCCCCGCTCGGCCGCTCGAGCCCGGCGACGATCCGCAGGAGCGTCGTCTTTCCGCAGCCGCTCGGCCCGACGAGGCAGGCGAATTCCCCGTCCGGGACGTCGAAGGTCAGATCGGCGATCGCGGCGATCGGCTCGTCGTTGCTGGAGAACACCTTGGCGACTCCCCGCAGGCGGACCGGCATCGCGTCACTCCCCGCGGGCGAGCCGCCGGGCCTCGCGAAGCGGACCGGGGTCGAGGATCCGGGAAAGCGGCAGCGTCCTCTTCATCGACCCGCGCGCGACGGCCCACTCCTGGAAGGCCTGGAGGGTCGCCGGGTCGACTTCCGCGTCCTCGCGGACCGGGATCCAGCAGCACTCCCGGACGACGGATTCCGGCAGCCCCGTCCGCTTCGCGAGGATCGCCACGTTGCGCGGGGTCTTCCCCTCCCGGTAGCGCGCGATGCCGCGGAGATAGGCGGCGAGAAACCGCACGCCGAGCGCGCGGCCGGGGCCGAGCATCCGCGGGCCGAAGACGATGTACGCCAGCTGGAACCCGGGGTAGAAATCGGTCGCCGGCATCCAGAGGCGCGCCTCGCCGGACGACAGCATGCGCGTCCGCTCGGGGTCGCCGATCAGCGTCATGTCGAGAGCGCCGTTGGCGAACGCCCGCCCGACCGAGGCGGACGGGACCGACACCTTGTGAACCGTCGACGGGTCGACACCTTCCCGCGCGAGAAAACGGTCGAACAGGAACTCCATCTCGGTCAGGGGAATCGCGCGGACGCGCGCGCCCGGCAGGTCGCGGGCGCCGGGAAGCCCCCCGCGCGCGGGAAAGCCCGGGCGGATCAGCAGTCCGGTGAAGCCGCAGCCGCCGGCTTCTTCGTGACCCTTGTCGGCGACGACGCGCATCTGCGCGCCGCTCTCGATCGCGCGAAGGTCGCCGATCGACAGGACGCCTCCGGAAATGTCGAGCCGGCCCGCGGCGAGCGCCGCCGTCGCCTCGGAGTTTCCCTCGAGCTTCGTCCATCGGATCAGGATCCCCTCGCGGCGGAAGTCCCCCTCCTCCTCGGCGATGAAGAGGGGAGCGAACGACAGGTACGGAACGCTCGCGAGGCGGATCTCGGCGAGGCCGGGCGGGAGGGCCCGGCGGCACGCCGGCGCGAGAACGAGAGCGGCCGCGAGCGACGCGGCGGCGGCGCCTCGGCGGCCGCGCGCGCGCGTCGTCATGCCGGGGGCCGGGGCGCCCGGGAGCCGACGGCCCAGTGGAGGGTGACGAAGAACATCCGCGGGTCCCCGAGGCGTCGGCCGGACGAGAGGTCGACGATGTACTGGCGGTCGAACAGGTTCGTACAGGTGGCCGACAACGACGCGCCTCCCCAGAGCGGATACGCCGCCTCGAGGTCGAAGATGGCCGTCGGCGAGAGGGCCAGACGATTCGAGGCATCCACGTACTGTCGGGAATAGGAGCGCGCCCGGAACGTCGCCGAGCGTCCGGCGGCGTCGTGCCAGAGCGCCGAGAAGGCTCCGGCGTTCCGAGGAACGCCGGCGATCCACTTTCCGACGAGCGTCGGGTCGAGGTCGCTCGAGGTCACGCGCGCCTCGGTGTACGTGTAGCTCCCGTCGAGCCGCCACGCGGGGGCGGGTTTCCAGGTGAGCGACGCCTCGACGCCTTCGCTCCTCGCGTTTCCGACGTTGAAGGACTGGAGGACGCGCGGCGGCCCGGGAGACTGTTCCACCTGGCCGATGATCTCCTCGATCCGCGAGACGAACGCGGTCGCGGCGGCGCTCCAGTCCCCGAGCGAATAATCCGCCCCGGCCTCGCCTCCCCACCCGTGCTCCGGGCCGAGGTCGGGGTTCGAGAGCGTCCGCTGCGTCTTCGCGAGCGTCTGGTAGTAGAGCTCGCGGAGCGTCGGCGCCCGGAACGAGCGATATCCCGCCGCGCGGAGCGCGAACCCGCGCGCGGCCTCCCAGCGGACCGCGAGCCGCGGATCGAACTGATCGTCCGACCGCGACGAGATCGCAGGGCTCTCGCCCGGGTGGACGATCTGGTGGCCGTCGAAATTTCGCCAGAAGTCGTATCGCGCGCCGGCGAGGATCTCGATCCCCGGGCCGGGCGCGACACTCGCCTCGACGAAGATCCCGGTGAAGGCTTGCTGTCCCCCGGCGACGAGCCGCTGGGTCACGTCGCCGGCGGGATTGTAGTTGTCGGCCCGGTCGTCTCCCCGGATGTTCTGCAGGTCGAGACCGGCCGCGAGGAACGGGAGGGCGCCGGCCGCCTCCCGGGACCAGAGCAGGGAGCCGCCGAGCGACTGGATCGGCTCTTCGTGGTGGTTGGCCCGGAACTCGGCGTTGCGCCCCTGCCCCGCGAGGAAGGCGGTGTTGTCGTAGGCGACGGTCTCGTGCTGGAAATACCCCGTCAGCGACAGCTTGCCCGCGAAGGCGGGAATCCCGGCGCGGCCGGAGAGGTCCTCGATCTGGCGGTCCTGGTTCGAGAGGGGGGTCCCGAGGGAGAGCCATTCGTTCGATGCGGCCGCCGCGAAAGCCGCGCTCGCGTCGCCGTCGGACCAGTCGGCCCGCAGGCGCCCGTTGGCGTGCCGGGCCGCCATCGGGATGTCGACCGCGCCCCGGTCGCGCGCGTCTTCGTGCTGGAATCCGTCGGTCTCGAACCACGAGCCGTCGGCGGCGACGCCGACCTCCCCGTTGAGCATGTGGGTCGCGGCGAAGCTGGCGGTGCGGGAATAGTAGGAACCGATCCCCGCTTCCGCATCGAGGGCGTCGGAGTCCGCCCGGCGCGTCACGAAATTCACGAGGCCGCCGAGCGCCTGGCTCCCGAAGACGCTCGTTCCCCCTCCTCGGACCACCTCGGCGCGCTCGAGCCGCGCGAGCGGGATCTTGTTCCACTCGATCGCCCCGCTGAAGGGATCGGTCGCCGGGACGCCGTCCTCGAGGACGAGGGCGCGCCTGGCGCCGGCGCCCCGCATCGAGAACGTCTGGGTCGTCGGGAAGAGGTAGGTGCTCGTGCCCGGCTGCATGTTGACGCCCGGGATCGTCCGGATCAGGTCGTCCGTCGTCTGCGCGGGGCTGTGCTCGATCTGCTTCGAGCCCACGACCGTCACCGAGAGAGGGACGTCCTCGACCGACCGCTCGACCCGCGTCGCGGAGACGACGACGTCCTCGCTGACGGAGCCTTCGGGCGCCGGTTCGGCGTCCGCATCCGTGTTCGGCGACTCCGAAGCGGGAGGCTCCGCCGCCGCGATCGCGCGCTGCGGGAGGCCGGCGGCGGCCGCGAGCGCGAAGACGAGGCCTCCGCGAATGAGGCGCTGGCGCGCGGGCAAAAGCCGTCTTTCGGTGAGCATCGAGCGGGCGGATCTTATCGGAAAACGAAGGCCGCCGGAATCAGTTCGCGCCCCGGTCGCGCTCGCAGATGACGAGGGTGCGGTCGTCGTCCGGCGCGACCGCGGAGCAGTGATCCCGCACGGCGTCGAGGATCGCCTGACGGAGCACGGGAAGGGGGGACGCGGCGTGTTCGGCGAGGATCCGCTCGAACCGCTCGAAGCCGAACGCGTCGTCGTCGGCGTCGCGGCATTCGATGATCCCGTCCGTGTAGAAGACGAGGCGGTCTCCGGCGGAGAGAGGGAAGACGCGCGTCGGGAACTCCCGGGACGCGAAGAGCCCGAGCGGGAACGCCGGGAGCTCGAGCGGCTCGACGCGTCCGCGCGAGATCCGGTACGGCGCGGGGTGCCCCGCGTTGGTCAGCGAGATCTCGTCGGGCGACACCAGGACGGCGAGCGCGAGCGTCATGTAGTTGCGCGTGTCGGTCGACTTGTACAGGAGCGCGTTCATCTTGGCGAAGAGCGCGGCGCCCGATTCCCCCGATTCGAGGAGTGTCGCGAGCGCGGCCTTCGCGGTCGCGACGAGGAGGGCCGTCGGAAGTCCGTGCCCGGAGACGTCGCCGATGGCGACGGCGGTCTTCGCGTCGCGGGTCGAGAGGAAGTCGTAATAGTCGCCTCCCATCCGCGCGACCGGCTCGAAGAACGTCAGGGCCGACAGGCCGGGGACCTCGGCGTCGGGCGCGGGGAGGAGCTTCTGCGCGATCAGGCGCGCCTGGTCGATCTCGCGGTCGAGGAGCTCCCGGGCGGCGCGGTCCTGGAGGGTCGACTCGAGCGAGCCGGCCATCAGGTCGAAGGAGCGGGCGAGGTCGCCCACCTGGTCGTGGGCGCGCGTCGCGATCCGGACGGAGAAGTCCCCCGCGGCGATGTGTCCGGTCGCCTTCGTGAGGCCGTTGACGGTCTTCGTGATCGTGCGGATCAGCAGATACGCCGTCAGGAGCGCCACGAGGTAGACGGCGAGGAGCATGCCGCCGACGACCAGGAGCGCGATGATCGGCCACCGCGTGTTCTTCTTCTCGATCGCCCCCTGCTGGAAGAGCTCGTCGAGGGCGCGGCTCCACGAGAGACGGGTGAACGCCGCCACGGTTCGCGCTTCGCCGGTGATCGCCTCCGCCCCGAGGATCGGCCGGGACGTGTAGAGCCACCAGACGACCTTCAGGGGTGAGGAGGCATGGTCCTGCGGCACGGACTGGGGCGGGTAGATGAACTGGTCCGGGCGGTACGGCCGAACGCTCTCGGATCGGTCGCTTTCGGCCGGATCCACCTGGATGTGGATCCCCGCGCCCCGCGGGCGGGCCCGCGCGCTTCCGGACAGCGGCATCACCGCGACGCCGGAGACCTCCGCGAGCCGGGCATAGAACAGGTCGTCGACCGGGATCGCGGAGATCTCGGCCCCGGATTCGGACAGCACGCCGATCGCGAAGAAGTCGGCTCGCTCCGTCCCGATGAAGCGGGGCTCCGCGAGCTCGCGAATCCACGGCGGAGCCGGTTTTCCCGCCGGGAGCGTGTCGATCTGCGAGGCCGTGACGGCGTCCCCGGCGACCGTCGCCTTCCGCACGCCGGGGATCTGCCCGGCGAGCATCTTCGATCCCAGCTCCCGCAGCGCTTCGTCGACGCGAAAGGCCTCGAACTGTCCGATCGTCATGTCCGCGGCGATACCGATCAGCAGGGCGACCATCGGTATCGGGAGCACGCCGATCAGGAAGTAGGAGAACGCGAGGCGCCACGAGAGGCGGTAGAAGAGCTTCCGGGCGAGGAGCCGCGCGATCCGGACGAAGATCACGACCCCGGCCACGCAGAGGAGCAGGATGCCGAAGGGGATGAGGGGCGACTCCTCCCCGAGGCGCGAGCCTCCCGCGATCATGGCGACGGCGGCGGCGGCCAGGACGAGCCAGATGCGGGTCGACTTGCGGAGGGACATCCGCAGGGAGTCTATCGCCGGCGGGCGCGGCGCGCCGCGTCCGCCTCGCTCCTGATATATTCCGGGCGCATCGTGACGTTTCTGAGGAACTGCGCTCTCCTTCTCCCCGCCGGTTTTCTCGTCGCCGCGTTCGTCTTCCTGTTGAGCCACGGCCCCCAGGACCCGGCGCTCGCCGTCTTTCCCTTCGTCGGGGAGTGGATCGGCGCGGACCGGCTCCCGGCGTCTCCCGAGGTCTCGTTCCTCTTCCAGAGCGCCGTCCTCTTCCTCCTCCCGTACGCGCTGTGGCTCGCGCTCGTGCTCCTCGTCGCGCTCGCCGAGCGGGCCCTGTTCGGGCGGCACCGGCGGGAGCCCGGCCTCCTCCATCGCACCTTTACCCGGACGGCGGTCTTCTTCCTCCTGCTGCTGTGCGGAATCGCCGGCGGATCGACCGCCGCGGTGAAGCGGAAGGTCAAGACCGAGGGCCCCGTCGGCGTCGCCGTCGTGGCGTCGGCGCCCTTCGTCGCCGGGCTGCTCGCGCCGATCCCCGCGATCGCGGTCGCCCTTCCCCTCGCCGGCTTCCTGAGGATGCGGGCGTGAGCGGCCGGCCGCGCGCGGTCGTCATCCTCGACTTCGGGTCGCAGTACACGCAGCTGATCGCCCGGCGGGTTCGCGAGGCGAAGGTGTATTCCGTCGTGCTCCCGCCGACGGCGTCGCGGGAAGAGATCGAACGATGGGACCCGTGGGGCGTGATCCTCTCGGGAGGGCCCCAGAGCGTCTACGCTCCGGACGCGCCCCGCCCGTCGTTCCCCATCGTGCAGCTCGAGCGGCCCCTGCTCGGCGTCTGCTACGGGATGGACATCCTCGCGCAGGAGCTCGGGGGCGAGGTCGAGAAGGCCCCCGGCCGGGAGTACGGGCGCGCCGAGTTCGTGCCCGCCGAGAGCTCGGCGCTCTTCGCCGGGCTCGGGTCGCGCGAGACGGTCTGGATGTCGCACGGCGATTTCGTCTCGCGCGTTCCCCACGGCTTCGCCGTCACCGGCTTCACCGAATCGGCGCCGATCGGGGCCTTCGAGGACCCGACGCGGCGCATCTACGCGATCCAGTTCCACCCGGAGGTGCGGCACACGGAGAACGGCGCGCTCGTCCTCGAGAACTTCCTCTTCGGGATCTGCGGGGCGAAGCCGGAGTGGACGATGAGCTCCTTCCGCGAGCATCAGGTCGAGGCGATCCGGCGGCAGGCGCCCGAGGGGCGGGTGATCTGCGCGCTCTCGGGCGGCGTCGACTCCTCGGTGACCGCCGTGCTCCTCCGCGAGGCGATCGGGGAACGCGTGCTGCCGATCTTCGTGGACCACGGCCTCCTGCGGATGAAGGAGCGGGAACGGGTCGTCGCGGCCTTCGAGCGGTTCGGGATGCAGATCGACGCGGTCGACGCCTCGGCGCTGTTCTTCGAGCGGCTCGCGGGGGTGACGGACCCGGAACGGAAGCGCAAGGTCATCGGTGCCGCGTTCATCGAGGTCTTCGAGAAGGAAGCGAAGCGTTTTCCGGACGTGCGCTACCTCGCGCAGGGGACGCTGTATCCCGACGTGATCGAGTCGGTGTCCCTGAAGGGCCCGTCCCAGGTGATCAAGTCGCACCACAACGTCGGCGGCCTGCCGGAGAAGCTGGGGCTCACCCTCATCGAGCCGGTGCGGGAGCTCTTCAAGGACGAGGTGCGGGCGCTCGGCGCGGAGCTCGGCCTCCCGCGGCATTTCCTCGCGCGCCACCCGTTTCCCGGCCCGGGGCTCGCCGTCCGGATCCCCGGCGAGGTCACGCCCGAACGCGTCGCGATCCTGCAGGAGGCCGACGAGATCCTGCTCGACGAGATCCGCTCCGCCGGCCTCTACGACGCGATCGCCCAGGCGTTCGCGGTCCTCCTCCCGGTCAAGACCGTCGGGGTGATGGGGGACGAACGCACGTACGAGAACGTGCTCGCGATCCGGTGCGTCTCGACTTCGGACTTCATGACCGCCGACTGGTTCCGCCTTCCGCACGACGTGCTGGACGCGATCGCGCGGCGTATCGTGGGGACCGTGAGGGGGATCAACCGGGTCGTGTATGACGTCACGTCGAAACCCCCCGGCACCATCGAGTGGGAGTAGCGGGCGCGGCCATGCATCGAGCCGGTCCGCCTCCGCTCTGCCGAGCTACGGCGCGATCGGTTGTGAGTTCGCGCGAACCGGATCGGCTGGTCGATGCCAATAGGATCGCGCCGAAGCTTCAGCGAAGGCGGAACGTGCGCGTGCCGCCCGCATCCCGTCGGGCTCGCGCCTGGCCGCGCCTCGTCGCCATCTCACTTGAGGCGAGACTCGCGCCGTCAGGCGCCGCCGTCCTGACCGCGCGATAGAATCCGCCGCGTGAGCTCCGCCGAAAATCCGGGCCGCCGTTCGCCGAAGAGGTTTCTCCTGGCCTTCGCGGGCTTCCTCGCGCTCTTCTACGCGGCGATCGCGATCCATCCCGTGAACGACCACGTCGTCGTCCCGTTCACCGCCGGCGTCGCCCGCCTCTCCGCCGGGATCCTGAACGCGGTCGGGGAACGGGTCTCGGTCGCGGGAACGGTGATCTCCTCCCGGACGTTCTCCGTGAACATCGAGAACGGCTGCAACGGGCTCGAGACCGCGCTGCTCCTCGCCGCGGCGGTGCTCGCGTTCCCGGCGTCGTGGCGGCAGCGCGCGGCGGGATTCTTCGGGGGATTCGCCGCGATCGAGCTCCTGAACCTCGTGCGGGTCGTGTCGCTCTTCTGGATCGGGGCACACCGGCCGCGGTGGTTCGGGCCGGCGCACGCCCTCGTGTGGCAGTCGATCGTCGTCCTCGCCGGGGTGGCGCTCTTCGTCGCCTGGGCCTCGCTTGTCGCGCGCCGCCCGATACGTTCCGCCGCTCGTTAAGGGGGCGGCCGGTTTCCTCGCGGGGGCCGCCCTCTGGGCGGTCGCGGCCGAGCCGTACCAGCGGACGCTCGCTCCGGCCGCGCAGGCGGCGATCCGGCTCTTCGAGACGCCCGCCGTCACGCGCCTGCGCGCCGAGCGCCGGGAGGTAATCGTCGACCGCGAGGATTTTCCCGAAGCCTCCGCGCGCCCCGGGATCCCCGCCGACGACCTCGACTTCAACGTCGCGATCCTCGCGGCGCTGTTCGCCGCGTCGCCCCGGCCGCTGTCGGACCGCGGGCTCCGCCGCTTCGCGGCGGCGGCGGCGATCCTCTGGGCGACGCACGTCGCCGCGCTCGTTTTCGCCGTCGAGTCGCTTTACGCGCTCTCGCTCGGGCCGTGGAGCGCCGCCCATTACGGGCCGGTGGCCCGCAACTTCTGGGCGACGGGAAACCACTTCTACCGGATCGCCGGGATGTTCGCGGTCCCGTTCGCGCTCTGGTGGGCGCTCGCGGCGGCGCCGCCGGGAGCCGCGCCGGGGAAGGCCGGCCGCCGCGCGCGCTGATTCCTTTACAATCGCCGGACATGGCCTCCGACTTCGTCCATCTCCACCTGCATTCCCAGTATTCCCTCCTCGACGGCGCGAACCGGCTCTCCGAGCTCTGCGGCGCGGTCGCGAATCTCGGGCAGAACGCGGTCGCCGTCACCGACCACGGGAACATGTTCGGCGCGTTCGCCTTCATGCAGGAGGCCCAGCAGAGGGGAATCAAGCCGATCTTCGGCGTGGAGGCGTACATCGCCCCGGGCGACCGCCGCGACCGCGAGACGCGCGCGGCGAGCGAGTCGGGGGAGGGCTTCACGTACCACCTGACGCTGCTCGCCCGGAACGAAACGGGCTACCACAACCTCGTCAGGCTCGTCTCCGAGGCATACATCAGCGGCTTCTATCACCGGCCCAGGATGGACAAGGCGCTGCTGCGCGAGCACGCGGAAGGGCTCATCGCGCTCTCCGGCTGCCTCAAGGGGGAGGTGGCGGGCGCGCTGTCGCGCGGGAACTTCGCCGCGGCGAAGAAGTCGCTCGAGGAAATGAAGGAGATCTTCGGGAAGGAGAACGTCTACGTCGAGCTGATGGACCACGGGCTGCCCGACCAGACGAAGATCATCCCCGACCTCCTGCGCCTCGCCGGCGAGACCGGGCTGCCGCCGGTCGCGACCAACGACAGCCATTACCTCACCCGCAACGACGCGTTCGCGCACGAGGTGCTCCTCTGCATCGGGATGGGCAAGACGCTCGAGGACGAACGGCGGATGCGCTTCTACAACGACGAGTTCTACGTCAAGGACTTCGACGAGATGAAGGATCGGTTCGCCGCGTGGAGCGCCGAGGCCGTGACGAACTCGGCCGCGATCGCCGCCCGCTGCCTCGTGGAGTTGAAGCCGAAGGGCCTCCTGCTCCCGCGCTTCGAGCCGCCGCCCGGTCTGACCGCGGCCGAACACTTCCGCCGGCTCGCGCAGGAGGGGCTCGACCGGCGCCTCGACGAGATGGCCCCCCACTTCGCCTCGGGCGCGATCAAGCGCGCCCCCGAGAAGTACCAGGCGCGACTCGACTACGAGATGGACGTCATCGAGAAGATGGGGTTCCCCTCGTACTTCCTGATCGTCTCCGACTTCATCCGCCATGCCCGCGAGAGCGGCATCGCGGTGGGCCCGGGACGCGGCAGCGCCGCGGGATCGATCGTTTCCTGGGCGCTGCGGATCACCGAGATCGACCCGCTCCGGTACGACCTTCTCTTCGAGCGATTCCTGAACCCCGACCGGATCAGCATGCCCGACATCGACATCGACTTCTGCCAGGCGCGCCGCGGCGAGGTGATCGACTACGTGACCCGGAAATACGGCCGCGAGAACGTCGCGCAGATCGTGACCTTCTCGCAGCTGAAGCCCAAGGCGGCCGTCCGCGACGTGACGCGCGTCCTCGGGTTCCCGGTCTCTCTCGGTGACAAGATCTCGAAGGCGATCCCGGTCGGTCCCGACGTCACCTTCGAC
>Ga0316620_10001272_pt1 | contig 10772 bp, 12 predicted proteins | sample OWC_Aug_M1_C1_D5_FD_207651 | JGI IMG/M metagenome (GOLD analysis project Ga0316620, IMG submission 207651) | Wetland soil microbial communities from Old Woman Creek delta, Ohio, United States - OWC_Aug_M1_C1_D5_B | ecosystem: Environmental > Terrestrial > Soil > Wetlands | place: USA: Ohio...
TTATGTGATTGAATAATGGCAAGACTAAACGACGAACAAAGAGAGCATATATTAGCTGATTATCATATCGGGAAATCGCAGAATGAGTTAGCTAAAAAGTACGAGGTTTCTCCGGCCACAATCAACAAGCTATGCAAAGGCGTTATCCCTCGACATGTTGAAAAAGTGAATGAGCTAACCCGCATAAAAACTGAACTCTCAGAAGAAAGTGAATACCAAGTGAATGCCATTCACAAAGAAGTGGATGAGCGCACAAAGCATATTCAATTTTTCAATGCAGCAAGTTACAAAGTGACGAAATCAGCACTAGCAAAGATTGAGGCTGATCCTGATTTGGGAATGGCTGATTTGAGGCATGCGAGTGAGATTGTATCAAAGCAGCGCGAGGGGATTCTAGGAAAGATGCCTGATACTGCGATCCAGATTAACAATCAGCAATCCTTCACGATGATAGAGACGGTTGTTGTAGCACATAAGGCAGTAAATGACGATATTGAGGGTTGAGGTTGCTCCTGTGTTTGCTCCGTTGATTGCTCCGGCACGTTACAAAGGTGCTCATGGCGGCCGTGGTGGAGGGAAATCTTGGTTCTTTGCGCAGCGGATGATTATCGAGCATCTTAAAGGTAAGACAGATTCAGTGTGTTTGCGTGAGGTGCTGAAGTCTTTGCAGTTCAGCTCCAAGAAGCTATTAGAGCAAACTATCGAATCAATGAATGCGGGGGATTATTTCGATGTCCAAAACGCCGTTATTAAAGCTAAAAATGGTGGCATTATCATTTTCGATGGCATGGCTGATCATACTGCTGATTCTATTAAGTCTCTAGAAGGATTTGATCGGGTTTGGTTTGAAGAGGCACAGAATGCCAGTCAGCATAGCCTAAATCTATTACGTCCTACGATCCGCAAAGATAATTCTGAATTGTGGTTTGGATGGAATAGGTTCAAGGAAGATGACCCCATTGAATTGTTGTTGTGTGGGGAAAATGCTCCGCCTGGTACGGTTGTTGTGGAGGCAAACTTAGACGATAACCCATGGGCACCAAAGGAGCTTATCGCTGAACGTGCTGCGGATGAATTGATCCATGATGAAGACACCTTTGCCAACATTTGGGAAGGTAAGTACTTAAAGAACACGCAGGGCGATTATTACAAGACGCAGCTCGAACAGACCAGAAAAGAGGGACGCATATGCAACATTCCAAAACTTGATATTCCCGTTAATACTTTTTGGGATATTGGGAACTCGGACGGATGTGCTATCTGGTTTCATCAGACTGTAGGACTTGAGGATAGGTTCATTGGATATTATGAAGCGCATGGTGAAACCCTTTCTCATTATGTAAAAGAGTTACAATCGCGTGGATTTGTATATAATAAACACTTCTTACCACATGATGCGCACCATGAAAAATTGTCTATAGACAATAAGTCCGTGAAAATGATGCTAGAGGATTTAGGATTGCAGCATGTTCAAATTGTGCCAAAGATTAGTGATTTGAACACAGGGATATTGCAGACTCGTAAGCATTTCCCCTCGGCATACTTTGACAAGGAAGAATGCAAATTTGGTCTGAAACGGTTGGAAAACTACCGCAAGCGATTTAATCAGGCAGATCAGCGTTGGATTGACGAGCCGAACAAGGCTAATGGATGTAGTGAAGGAGCTGATGCTTTCAGGCAGTGGGCGCAATCCAAAGAGAATGGGAATGTAACCATGCTGGCAACAAGAAAGCCTCAAGTTTCAAACGATAGTTATATGGGATGGATGGGCTAATGTTTATCCCTGAATGGGCTGACAAAGCGTTGAGCAAATCTTCAAAATTTGAAATGGACGAGATTAACGAGGCTCGCGCTGTTCTTGTTTTGCAAGATCAGAAGATTGAGAAACCATTAGAAGTAAAACAGGAAACGCAAGAAAAACAGAGAGTAAAGCGGGGCAAATATGGCAGACGTAAATGAAGCAATAGAGTTTATGCGAGAGGTTATGGATGCCGATGCGGATAACCGTGATTTAGCTTTGACTGATCTGAAGTTTCGCTATGGTGAGCAATGGCCACAATATGCGATTGCTTCACGCGGGCTTGATAGGCCACAGTTAACCATCAATGAAATGGATTCATACATCCGCCAAGTAACAAACTCCCAACGCCAGCAGCGCCCTCGCATTAAAGTACACCCCGTTGATGATTTCGCAGACCCTAAGATTGCCAAAGTTATAACCGGATTGACGCGTCATATTGAAGTCAATTCAGACGCCGACAACGCTTACGATATTGCGTTCGATTTCGCCGCTACTATTGGCTGGGGATTCTGGCGCATTCGCACTGATTACATTTCAAACGACACGTTTAACCAAGACATATTCATCGATAGCATTGATAACCCATTCTGCGTCTACTTTGATCCAGCTAGCCGCCTTCCTGATGGATCTGACGGGCAGAAATGCCTGATTACAGACATGATGCGCAAGGATGCATTTAAACGTGATTTCCCTGAAGCAACATTGGGAGGATTCACGGAGCGAGGGACTGGTGATAACGATCCCAATTGGGCAACTGATCATGAGATTCGCGTAGCTGAGTATTTCTATCTTGACCGCATTAAAGCGAAGTTGGTAATGCTTTCTGATGGTTCGCTATATTGGAGCGATCAATTGCCACCTGAAGGACTTCTGCAAAGAGCTCAGCTTACAATCAAGGGAGACCGCGAAAGCTATAGGCAGATTGTGAAGTGGCAAAAGCAGACCGCTTACGATGTGCTGGAAAAGAAGGATTTGCCTGGCAAATATATCCCTGTTGTGCCTGTTTATTGGACGAATGTTCGCATGAATGAAAAGATTCTGCGTCAAGGTCTTGTAAGGCCTGGAATGGATGCTCAACGCATGATTAATTTCTGGCAGACCAGCATCACAGAATCTATTGCGCTTGCTCCGAAGGCTAAGTGGGTAGGTGCCGAGGGGTTCGATGAAGGCCATGAACAAGAGTTCAAGAGTGCCAATTTGTCACCTAATCCGGTATTGAGATACAAGACAACCGGCGTCGATGGCAAGCCAATCCCGCCACCAGAAAGAATGCAACCAGAGCCGCCGCCTTCTGGTGCGATTGAAGCATCAATGCTCGCCAATCAGAATTTGCAGCGCGTTATGGGCATGTTTGATCCAGCGCAACAGCCGGGCAATAAGTCTGGTAAAGCAATCGTAGCAGAGCGCCAGCAATCGGAAAACTCCAATTATCACGGCTATGATAATTTAACGCGCTCCATTAAACATACGGGCCGAATCATCCTGTCTTATATCCCTGTGATTTATGACACTCAGCGCGTGCAGCGGATCATTGGGGATGATGGAGCGCCGGACTTGGTTACCATCAACGAAAAAACACAGGGACAATCTCCAGAAGGGCAGGCGATCCAGAAGGTATTAAACGATGTGACTGTCGGCACTTATGATGTGGTCATGGATACCGGTCCAGGATATGACACGAAGCGTATTCAGGGCGTAGATTCAATGATGCAGCTTATGAACACGCCAATAGGTGAAAAAGTTGCACAGGTTGGTGATGATTTGATCGTACGTCAGATGGACTTTAATGGGTCTGATGTGCTTGCAGACCGTCTTGCTGCTGCTAATCCCCTCTCTCAGATTGACGATAAATCTGATATTCCTCCGCAAGCACAGATGCAAATGAAGGCAATGCAGCAACAGATACAACAATTAACGCAACAATTGCAACAGGCCGAACAAGTGCTTAAATCACGCGCTGATCTGAAGCAGATGGAAGAGAGGGCAGAAACTAACCGCGAGCATATGCGACTTGTTGTCAAAGCCCACGACATTGAAACCAGAGACGCGCAGACGCAACGTGATGTAACGATGGAAACGCATACGCGAGCGAATGATGCGGCAATGGGATATAAGAAGGCCATGGATGTTGAGGAAATCAGAGCGCACCTTGCTATTTTGCTGACTAAAATGGATGAAATGAGAGAAAAAACATCTGATGATGTAAAGGGAGAGGCGGTTGAGAATGCAGTTTAAACGCACCTACGCGTCCGTAGGGAATATCCATATTGGAGTGTAATCCATGAGTGATGAAATTCGCGCAGATGTAACAGTTGTAACACCTGAAAACTTTAGTTCTTACGTTGATGAAAAGCTAGGCATTGTGCCTGAAAGTCCTGAAGCAGTGGCCGAGAAAGAACTGGCAGAACTTGAGGCTAAAAAGGCAGATGCCGAGGAAGCAAAAAAGATTGATGAAGATCCATCGCATGATCTTGGCGATCAGGTTCCAGAGGAAAAGAAGGGCAAGCTAAATAAGCGCTTCTCCGAACTGACAGCAGCACGCAAAGAGGCTGAAGAACGCGCAGATAATGCCTCGAAAGCACTCAAGGAAGCTACAGAACGCGCCGAACGTGTTGAACGTGAAGCAAGGGAACTGAAAGAAAAGTACGAGCCGCCTAGAAAGGTTGACCAAGACCCGGAGCCGCAACCGGAACAGTTTACCGATATTGGAGAATACTCCAAGGCGCTCAAGGATTGGTCTGCTGACAATGCTCTGCGTGAGCGTGAAAAGGCAGACTTGGAATCTCGGCAACGGCAAGAGCAGGAAAAGATTGTTCAGTCTTGGAAAGATCGTCAAGAAGCTGTAAAGGCTTCAATACCTGATTATCAAGACGTCCTTAATGCCAGCACGGCTCAGGTTTCAGACCAGATTAAAGAGGCCATTGTGGAATCTGACATCGGCCCGGAGATTCTGTATCACCTGGCGAAGAATCCAGACATTGTTGATGGGTTGAATAAGCTCCCTCTCGGCAAAGCTCTTGTTCAGTTCGGTAAGATTGAGGCATCTTTGGCTAAAGAAGATAAGCAACAAACATCGGTAAATACTCCGGTGGTTGAAATCTCTAAGGCTCCTGCTCCAATTAGCCCAATTCGCGGGGCAAATAGTCCCGCTACAAACCAGATTGATAGCAAGGGTGAATTTGTCGGCACATTTGAGCAATATAAAGCTCTTAGACTGGCAGGAAAGATCAAATAGATTGATATATAATTAAATCTGATTTACCATAGTTTTAATCTATCAATATTCCGGGGAATAGAGCGTACCGGACGCTAACAATACATCGATTGGCAATCGCTAAAGGCCCGAATAACAGCGTAACTGTGCATATCCGTGATGGCTCCATGAGATTAAGAGCGCGTTGTACCTGACGTTACCTTTTAAACTTATGGAGTTTTTATCATGAAAAATGCAATTCTTTGGTTCTTTGAGCCGCTTTATCTGCTGCTCACTTCCTTCATGTTCCGTTCTGGCCTTGCTTTGGCAGCTACGGATACAATCCTTACCATGTCCAAGATCACCAACGAATCGTTGATGGTTTTGGAGAATGAGCTTACCTTCGCAGGCCAAGTTAAGCGCGAATATGACGATCAGTTTGGCGTCGATGGCGCTAAAATTGGTGATACGTTGAATGTTCGCCGTCCGCCTCGCTTCATTGGTACTTCTGGCCCTAACCTGAATGTAGAAGATTACAACCAGACTTCTGTCCCGGTTGTGGTTGGCGATACTACCAAGTACGGCGATCAGTTCCACGTTGACGTGGCTTTCACCACCAAGGATCTGCGCCTGTCTTTGGGTGCTTTCTCCGAGAATGTGGTGCGTCCTGCTGTCGCCGCTGTTGCTAACCGGATTGACTATATCGGCCTGCAAATGGCTAAGAACTCGACGGCTAATATCGTCGGTGTTCCAGGCACTCCTCCTTCGTCCTTGCTGACATACCTGACTGCTGGCGCTTACCTTACCTCCGAAGGCGCTCCTAAGTCTGGAGGTCGTTCGGTATGTATCGAACAGTTTACCGGCGCGACGATTGTTGACAGCCTCAAGGGTCTGTTCATGCCTGACTCCAAGATTTCGGAGCAGTATAAAGTTGGTCGCATGGGCAAGGATTCTGCTGGTATGGACTGGTATGTTGACCAGAATATCGCCGCACAAACCTTTGGTTCGTGGACGACTACTGCCAGTACTCTGACTGCTGATACTACCAGCATCGGTATTGCTTCCGGGTGGGCTGCTACCTCGACTTTCAATATCACTGTCGGCGCTGCTGCCATTGCTCTGAAGAAGGGCGATGTTATTTCTATTGCCAACGTAAATCCTGTGAACCCGCAAAATCGTCAAGTTTACGGCACTAAGGCTCGTACCTTCGTTCTGCAAGCTGACGCAAGCTCTGCCGGTTCTGGGGCTATGTCCGTGACTGTCGCTCCGGCAATCATCACTGGTGGCCAGTTCCAGAATGTCAGCGTAACCAGCACCAGCGCAACTGCCACTGTCACGCCTTACAGCATTGGCACTTCCGCTACCGGCGTAGTCTCCCCGCAGAATATCCTGTTCCACAAGAACGCGTTTACGCTGGCCATGGCTGACCTGCCTTTGCCGCGCGGGGTTGAATATGCTGGTCGTGCAAGTTCTAAGGAGTCAGGCATGTCGATTCGTGTTGTAACTCAATACACGATCAATAACGACCAGATGCCGACTCGATTCGATGTGCTGTTCGGATGGGCACCGCTTTACCAAGAACTCGCCTGCCGCATCGCTGCGTAACAATTTATCCCCCCTTAATTGGGGGGATTTTTGAACAAATTTAAGGAGTTTCAAAAATGAGTAATCCCGGCCCAGCAGTAACCTCAGGCGTAGGCATTCAAAACCTGTCGTCTAACCAGGCGATTCGCCTGCTTGGTAAAGCCAATTCGGTAAGCATGAATGCCGTGGCAGATACCATCATTCCGATGATTAATACCAATAGCTTCAGCGTTGCATATGTACTGGTAACCAATGCCTCTGCAAGTCTTGCACAAGCGCATGGTGCACTTTATACCGCTCCCGCTGCCGGTGGTACTGCAATCGTAGCTGATGCGGCGCTGTCCGGTGCTTCGAGCGCTGCAAAGGTTGTTCAGATGACCGTTGCATCTACCGATAATCCGGGCGTCACCAATCCGCAGACTAATCTGTATTTCCGTGTGGGTACTGTAAATACCGCAGCCGCAACTGCTGATGTGTATATCTACGGTTATGCATTCGACAATCAGCTCAATTAAGGGGTAAAAAATGGCTACTACTTATCCAAGCGGAAAGGCTTTAGGCGTTGCCATGTCCAACATGGAACTGGAAGACGTGCTTGTCGATACCAATGCAAAACTTGGCAGCGCTTCGACTAGCACAGTTGGTTTCTTTGGCGCGACCCCTGTCACCCGTCCGATTGCTGCTTTGACGACTGTCGGAGTTGCTTCGTTGTCAACGGCGCAAACTGCTGGCCTTTCTACGGCTCAATTGACCGCCCTGTGTGCAAACATGGACGCTATCACTATTGGCCTTAAGGCTCTCGGCATTACAGCTTAAGGAGCTTTTATGCAAACTATTGCCTATAAACCGATGGGGCAGGCTTATGCCCTGTCTGTTACAGCTTCGCAACATGCAGATGTTTTGATCAAATCTAATAGGCAAGAACCTTGCAATTTTGCGGCGTTTATCAATACTGGATCGGTAGATGTTGCAATCTCATACAGTCCTAATGGGATTGCAACGCCTGCGATTACGTTCCCGGTTGATGGCACGCCAAGCGGCAATACGTCATTTGTTCTGCATGCCAATTCAGTTGGTCAACCTGTAGTTATCAATGTTCCTAATGGGAGTAAAGTAGGAGAAGGTTTCAATGTCAGTGCAATCGGGTCTGCTGCTGGCCCGACTGTTATCTACGTTATCCCGCTTGGAACGCTTTAATCTATGACAACCGCGCTTGATATTGTCACGCGGTCGCTTAGATCAATTGGCGCTTATGCGGCAGGCGAGCAGATTGCAGCAGAAGACGCAAACGATGCGTTTGATCTTCTCAATGACCTCTTAGACACGTGGTCTAACACCACAATGATGATTCCGTACATCACGGAAATTATCTTCACGCTCACAAATGGCAAATACCAATACACCATCGGCAAGAATGGAACTATTGGCGGATCGTTTACTGGTTCTATCGCTCCCGGAACTAATGGGATCGGTGTCCTGACTGTTACCACAGTCCCGAGTGGAGATATTGCTCTCGGGCAGTTCATCGGTGGTGCTGCTGATGGGACGCAGATTACCCAATTCATTACCGGAGCGGGTGGTATCGGCACGTATGAAGTCAACATCAGTCAGACCGTGGCATCGACTACTCTATCAACGTATTACCAGCGTCCAATGCGAATTAATAGCGCATATGTTCGCGTTTCCACACTCGATTATCCTGTCGCGCCGATCAATGTAGAAAACTACAACCAGATTGGATTTAAGACCCTGAACGGCCCATGGCCGCGCGCTCTTTACTATCAGCCGTCCTCACCGCTCGGAAATATTACATTCTGGCCTGTTCCAGCCTCAGGTGAAATGCACATGTTCGCAGAAACGGTGCTGGGGCAGTTTAATTCCCTGTCGGATACTGTTACGTTGCCCCCAGGTTACAAAATGGCTCTTAGATGGAATCTGGCTGAATTGTTGATGCCTGAATATGGCAAAGTTGATCAGATGACGGTAGCCATGATCAAGGAGAATGCGGAAAATAGTCGCGCATGGATCAAGCGTACCAATATGCAGCCTCCTGCCGTTGCTTCGTTCGATGACGCGTTGGTATCGATGCATCGAGCTAATGATTCGGCCTGGATATTTTCAGGCGGATTTTTGCCATGAGCGATTTCGGTTTCGTAGGCTCGGCTTATGAGGCATCCTCATTAACCCAGGATGCGCAGCAGCTTATAAACTTTTATCCTGAAATTGACCCAACCAAGCAGATGATTGCTGGTGGATCTGTGAAGATGGATCAGGCGCAGGGTGATCGTGGTGTTATAGCTTTGTATCCAACTCCGGGAACGAATCAGGTTGCGCAACTGGATACTATCGCAGTAGTTAGGGGATGTCATGTCCTGCCTGGCGGTTCCACTTCTATCGTTGCGTGCGGGAACATTCTTTATACCTTAACTGTTGGATATTCTGCCGCGAGAATCGGGACTCTCCTTTCATCTACCGGGCCAGTTTCGATTACTGATAATGGAATTTGCGTATATATCGGGGATGGATCAAACAGATATTTTTACGTCATCAATCCAATTTCATTTAATGGGACAATTTCAGGAACTACGCTGACAGTAAACAGTGTCACATCTGGAATTGTTTACATTGGGATGACTGTTTCTGGCGTTGGCGTTACTGCTGGCACTACTATCAGTTCAGGATCTGGATCAACTTGGGTGGTCAATCATTCGCAAACGGTTGGCCCCGTTGCGATGACCGGCAATCAAGCGTTAATAGTGGTGACTGACGGAGCGTTTAATGGTGCATCTATCGTTGACGTTACCGATAATTATATCGTGTACAACAATCCAAACAGCAACCAGTGGGGATGTACTGATGTTGGAGCGATTACATCCAACGCGTTAAATTTTGCTGCCACTCTTAGCGCTCCGGGTAATGTTGTAGGACTTATTGCTGATCACCGTCAAGTTTATCTATTGAGCGAATACACCACAGAAGTTTGGGCGGATGTGGGTGCATATCCTTTCCCGTTCCAGATTATCCCCGGCTCTACAATGCAGCACGGTTGCGCTGCCGCTGGATCAATAGCCCGCTTTGGTGAGGGATTTGCATTTCTGTCGCAAGATAGACTTGGTCGTGCCACTGTAGTCCTGATGAATGGTTACCAACCGACAAGAATCTCTACGCACGCCATTGAAGAGGCCATTAATAGTTATCCCATCACGTCTGATGCTGTCGCCTATGCCTATGTCTATGCCGGTCATGCATTCTACGTCCTGACGTTCCCTAGCGCAGACATTACGTGGGTATATGACCTTTCTTCGGAAATGTGGCACCGTCGGGCGTGGCGTGATTCAAACAACATCCTGCACCGTCATCGTAGTAATTGTGGCATGTTCTTTGGTAATCAACAAATTGTCGGGGATTACCAGAACGGTAAGCTTTATTCGTTGGTTAATACCGCATATACCGATAATGGCGATCCTATTCTTCGTCGTCGTCGTTGCCAACACCTTACTAATGATTTGAAGAGAGTTTTTTACTCTAATTTGCAGATTCAGTTCCAGCCCGGTGTTGGTAATCAAACTTCACCAGGTACTGATCCTAAATGCATCATTTCTTGGTCTGATGATGGCGGATTTACTTTCGGAAATGATCATGTAGTAAGCATTGGTAAAGTTGGAAAATACAAAAATCGCGCCATGATTCGCAGGCTTGGTTATGGTCGGGATCGAGTTTTCAATGTGGACATCATGGAGCCTGTTTATACCGTGATTGTTTCGGCTAATCTTGATGCTTCCGTGGGGGTTAATTGATGGCTATTAACTACACCATTCCGACACGAAATATCCCGCTTACAGACGCATCAGGAAGTATGAGTCTGCCATGGTTCCAATACTTTAACAGCCTGTCTCCGAATCATGAGCCGCTGGAGTCTGCCATTGTTGTTGGTGCATCTCCATTTGCTTATCAGGCCACAGATGATGGATTTGTAATCGTTGCCGGAGGAACTGTCAGTTCCATTACGCTGAATAGATTTACTGGTGCGCAACCGGTTCAAACAAGTGGCGCGATTCCTGTCGGGCGTGGTGACGTATTGACTGTAACGTGGTCTGGCAAACCAACAATGACGATGTATCCGACATGATTACTGTTTCAATAGAGCCATTCAAGGTAGTTGAAGACAATCAGCATTTAATTGCTGAACACTGG
>Ga0316620_10001273_pt1 | contig 10771 bp, 6 predicted proteins | sample OWC_Aug_M1_C1_D5_FD_207651 | JGI IMG/M metagenome (GOLD analysis project Ga0316620, IMG submission 207651) | Wetland soil microbial communities from Old Woman Creek delta, Ohio, United States - OWC_Aug_M1_C1_D5_B | ecosystem: Environmental > Terrestrial > Soil > Wetlands | place: USA: Ohio...
GACCGTGGCCACGCTCCATCCATCCACGCACCTCGGCTCCGCCAGCGGGTTGTAGAGCTCCACCCACTCCCTGCCCGAGTCCTCGCCCCTCGGGTTCGACTCGAACTCGTTCACGACGATGTCGTCCGGGAAGGGGGGAGAATACTTCAGCCTCAGCCCGGCCTCGACGGACGCGGACAGCCCGAGAACGGGTATTGGTATACTGGACAGGAACGCCCCCACACCCGGTATCTTGGCGGTGCTGACCTCTGCGAGCTCGTAAGGTTCTACCTCGGGCATCGTGAGGTCCATGGCCCACGAACGGCCCGTGCAGTGGACCTCGACGAATCTGCGCATAATGTGCATCAACGGGTCCACTCTCACTTCCACAGTGACTTTTTTCAGGACAATCGTGCCGTTTGCGAGGACGTCCCAGGTGCCATCGCTCAGACGCGCGACCCGCACGCCGAAAGACATGCTCGGTCCGAACCTGTCCGTGCACACGATGATCCTGAGCATGTCATCCCCCGTCCTGTAGATCAGGTCCGGGACCAGAGTCTGGATGATGATCGTGAAGCCGAAGAGCGAGATCCGCAGCTCTATCCTCCCGGTGATGTCGACGAAAGCCTTGACGGCCTTCGCGAGCGCGGAGTTCGCGATCTTCTGCACGAACTCCTGGAGGGTCTCTACGACCCTCTGCATGACTGCCGAGACGACTTTGATGATCTTCGTGGCGTAGCTCGCGAGTACCTCGAAGACGTCGGTCACGAACCTGTAGATCCGCTCAAGCCCGCTCTTGACCCAGCCGAACACGGGCTCCAGCTTGTCCCAGACCATGTCGCAGAACTTCCTAGCGGCCGCTATGGCATCCGAGAGGATCGTATTGGACGGGTTGTACTCCACGCCGTAGACCGGCCAAGCGCTGTGCACCACAACCGGGAACGACAGCTGGATCTTCACTTGGCTGGAGGATGACGGTCCGTCGTCGCTGTATGCGGACAGGACCGCGGAATTGTCCGACTCAAGGTCGATGTCGACCGAGCCCAGTACTGAGACCCTCCACTGTGTTGTGTACGGTGTCGCGCTGGAGTTGGCCATCGACGTGAGGTGTATGTTCGGATAGGATGATTCCGACCTGTCATACTGCCAGGGACGCCGCACCTGGATCAGGATGGAGTCTGTCGGGAATAGCGCCTCCAGCGAGCCATATCCCATGTCAGGCTCGTACGGCACTGCCTGGAACCCGGGATACCCGCCTGGGACAGACGCTGTAATGCTCTCCTGCAGTATCCTGCCCGACAGCTCGGCGCTCTCCCTGTCCCCGTCCCAGAACTCGAAGTCCGAGCCGAGGCACATCCCCACGCTTTCCTTGAACGACGACATCTCTCTCTGGGAGAGCACCCGGACCGAAGTCTGCTGGAGCACGCGCTCAGCGAACGCCCCAAGCCCTTCGAATTCCTCAGAGCCGAATATCAGCAGGCTGGCAACAGAGTCCACCGCGGGTCCAGCGAAGCCGTCGTCAAGCCTCGAGACCGAAGAGTTCACTATGTATCTCAGCCGCTCCAACTGCAGCCTCGATAGGGAGGACAGCACTGAAGACGCGGTCGCGCCCACGCCCCAATCCTCGTCATGCTCGACATCGAACCGCACAAGGTCCTCGATCTGCTCCTCGACCGGGACTGCGAGGTTCGGAATGTACGCATACCTAGCCGATGACACGATGGAGGAAGACACGTCCGACCAGACCGCGCTCAAGAGCCCCTCGACCTGGACGAGCGTCTCGGAGTTCTCCCCAACGAATGTCCAGAACCGCCTCGAGAGCTCGTACTGCGCGCTGAAGAACGGCAGCGACCGCCACTCCTTGGAGATTGTCTCAGGGTCCAAGACTATCTCGACATCGCCTGCACCAGACGCCAGGGCCTCAAACAGGCTCCTTCCGTCCGCGGGGTCGACGAACACGGAGTCGATCTCGAGACGTGCGGCTGTAGCGAGGTCGAAGGCCAGCCGGGACATGCTGTCCTGCATGAGCGATGTGAAGCTCGACTGGCACTCCTTGAAGGAGTCGTAGAACTCCGACCAGGCTTCCGTCGTCATGAGATCGTACTGGGGGACGTCGACGGCCACGGTCACGTTCCCGACCCAGACAGGATAGAGGTTCCCGGCGGCATCCTCGACATAGTACTGATTCTCCGGCACTGAGAGCCAGAAATCACAGGTGTTGGAGTAGAGCCGCGAATAGGTCGAGGGGTCGGCGCCGACGATCTCTAGTGTGCGAGTCAGCCACGAGACTACTGCAGAGTGCGCTTTGTCCTCACCTGTGAGGTATGCCACCAGACTGTCTAGCTTGTCGTCCAGGAAGTCGAGCACGTCCTTGACCGCGTCTAGAGCGCCCAGCCAGCCCATGTACTCCATGATCTTGACGAACAGCTGGTCCCCGAGGCCGTAGACGGCCTGAGCGACTATCGTCTCCGAGTCAACCTCCAGCCTTGTCTTTCCCAGGAACCAGAGGAACAGCTCTGCCGGGTCGAGCGTCCTGCGCTTCTCGCTCATGACTGCCGTGATGCCGAGGTCCCCGCCGCCGCACACGACGGCAACATCCGCCGCGAAGGATTCGTCGATGGACCTGAACAGCCGTGCCTGTTCCAGGAGCAGGCCCACGCCGACGGCCCGGTGCACGTCCTCCTCTGTCAATATGTCCTCGGAGCCCAGACCGGAATACATCGGCTGGCCGTAGCCTTCGAGGACTCGCAGTTGGGCGAGCGTGGTCAGCATGTATGATACGAGACCGCCAAGGTCGGAGAGCTCCCCCTCTGACGCGGACTCGAATGCCCTGAGTTTCGACTCGAGGAACGGCAGAGCGGATATCACGGGCCTCACGAACGAGGACTGCTTCACGAGGACAAGATTGCCGGACGAGACCTTCACTGTGAAATTGCCGACAGCGACGTAGTAGGGGTTCACGGTCCTCTCCCCCAACTCCTCCGCCGAAGGGGCCGCTTGCCTCTCGTAGTCCATGGAGGACCCATCGACGGTCAGGTTCGCCGAGCTCACGGAGTCCGATGGTATGACATCGACTGTCTTCTTCTCGACCATGAAGAGGCCGCCTGTCCAGTTGTCCAAAGCCAAATCGAAGCGCTCGTCGGTCCTCGGGAAAGCACCTGAGATGTAGTCCCGCATCGTGGTCGAGTAGGCGTCCGTGATCCTGCTCTCGTTCACAGGGAACTCGTCCCACGAAGAGACCACTTGTTGGGCGCTCAGGGCGCCTTTCAGGCTGAGCTCCTGCGATACGTCTGCGACGGCCTTGTCCATCGCGTCCAGCATGCTCTCTCGCCTCTCTGCCTTGGTCCTGTCCAGCTCCATCTTGGCCAAGTAGCTGCCCGTGACCGCTGTCGCCGTGAGAATGACGACGGCTATCACCGCGAAGGAGACCTGCCCCGTCCTATCGATGCTCAGCCTGCGAGGTCGAGAGAGCCCCTGCTTCGTCGACCCGTTTGTCCGACCCATTGCCATCCCGAGCGACGGACGGGGGATTGTGTGGTAAATGGTTGTAGCTACATGCAATATACGCCGAGGCGCTGGACAGGACGCGCCAGATGTCATAATTAAATATGGCTGATGTGATTCAAGTTGCGGATGGGATGCGTTGGATGCTGAGGAGACCCTGCTTCTGATCTTCGTTGCCTTCCTGGCGGCGAAGATCGGTGGCGAGCTCATGGAGAGGATGAAGCTCCCATCCGTCATCGGTGAGCTGGTTGCAGGCGTGATCCTCGGTCCGACACTTCTCAACCTGATCACGGAAGAGCACACGTTCTTCGACGTGTTGGCCCAGCTGGGCGCGACGTTCCTCCTGTTCTCTGTGGGGATGGAGACGAAGTTGTCCGAACTGAAGCGCGTCGGGAAGGTCGCCACTTCGGTCGCTGCGCTCGGGGTCCTCGTCCCGTTCGTGATGGGATACTATGTCTCCATTCTACTGTTCGATGACTCCGTCGAGGCGATGTTCGTGGCGACGGCGCTTGTGGCCACAAGCGTGGGGATCACGGCCAGAGTGCTCGAGGACCTGGGCATGATTCACAGCACCGAGGCGAAGATAATCCTCGGGGCGGCCGTGATCGACGACATATTGGGCATGATCGTCCTCACGCTCGTGTCTGGGGTCGCGGCGGGCGACATCACGGTCCTCAAAATCGTTATAGTCGTCGCAGAGGCCCTCTGCTTCGTGGCGATAGTCACAATCATCGGCACCAGGGTGGTCAAGTATGCGTCTGGGAAGAGGGATGTTCGGTTCGACAAGACGACGAACGGGACCTGGGCGATACACTACACGACCCGGGCGTTCCGAGGCGACAGCTGGTTCGACAAGCTGAAGCAGAGACAGGCCCCGTTCGTCATAATCCTCGTTGTCATATTCGGCCTTTCGGCGATGGCCTCGTTCGTCGGACTCGCAGCGATAATAGGCGCGTTCTTCGCGGGCCTGATCTTCTCCGACACCAAAGACACATACGAGCTGGAGCACAAGTTCGAGCCTTTGAACATACTGCTCGTTCCGTTCTTCTTCGTGGTCATGGGGGCAAAGGTCGACTTCAGCGACTTCGCTGGAGTCGTCCCCGCGGCCATAGCCATCACCACGATTGCCATCCTCGGGAAGCTCATCGGGTGTGGGCTGGGGGCGATCAGGCGCGGGGAGAGGACCGCGCTGATAGTGGGCGCGGGCATGGTGCCCAGAGGAGAGGTGGGCGTCGTGGTCGCCATGATCGGGCTGAGCATGGGCACGATCGAGCAATCCGCCTACTCGGTCATAGTCCTGATGTCCATCGCGACGACCCTGTACGCGCCGTTCCTCATCAGGACCATCATCAGGGCAGAGGCGAAGCACGCGGCGAATAAGCCCTTCAATCCGCGCTTTCGCCCATAATCCTCAGGAAGTCCTCCAGGTGCTTCGACAGAGCCTCGTTGTCGGTATATCCGCACGCCGACAGGTCCGGGGCCGCGAGAAGGGCGGTCTTCCCGTCACTTATCACATCCGTAGCGATGAGCGCTTTGCGCCTGATGACCCTGACACCTTTAGGGGCCTTCACGAAGGGGCTCGTGATTATCGTCACGTTGACTCCCCGGGAGACGGCATGTGAGACCTTCTTTCCCAGCCTGGCACGGATCTGGGAGAGCGAGGGAGATGACATGACGAATGTGTAGGTCGATTTGTCCAACATCTCGCCGATCTTGTCGAGGACGCGATCCCTTCCCATGATCGTGTACACCAGCTGAGGAACGCCCCTCTCCGACAACACGTCCTTGACTGCGGAGAGCTTCGAGAAGGCATCCTCAACATCCCCGACGAGCTTCTTCGACAGCTCAGCGGGGTCGGCGGGCGTGAACGCGCGTGGCCTCCCCGGCATCTCCTTGGCGAAGCCCTTCTGGGCCAGCGACTCCATCACCTTGTACGCACTTGTCCTTGGAATCTGTGATATTTCAGCTACTAAGTTGGCGGATGATGGGCCGAGGGCTACGAGAGCGACGTATGCCCGCGATTCGTACTCGGACAGGCCGAACCTGGAAAGCGTACCAGCCAGCTGCAGATACTGCTTCCGGAGTCCCTCGACGTCGCCTCCGAGCGTGTTCAGCATCTTCTTGAGGTCCATGTGTAGCGTAATGCGCTACAAAACCTTTAAATGATTGCCTGAGGATTTGGGCTCAGGATGCGATTCTCATGCTGACCAGAGATAGCACCATTCCGAAGGGGCTTCCGAAGAAGACCGAAAGCCTCTGCCCCGAATGTCTTTCGATCATACCTGCGACCATGCGCGCGGAGAACGGCAAGGTCGTCATGGAGAAAGCCTGCCCGAAGCACGGCAGCTTCAAGGACGTTGTTTGGTCCGACGTCGACATGTACCTCCGTGCCGAGAAGTGGGCCAAGGACGGCGTGGGAGTCCTGAACCCGCTCGTGACGGATGCTACTGTCTGTCCGCGGGACTGCGGCCTATGCAACCTGCACCTCAGCCACACCGGTCTTGCGAACGTCGACCTCACGAACAGATGCAACCTGCGATGCCCGATCTGCTTTGCCAACGCGAACCAGGCTGGTTACGTCTTCGAGCCCGACTTCGACACCGTTGTGAAGATGCTCAAGATGCTCAGGGACCAGAAGCCCGTCCCGACCCCCGCGGTGCAGTTCTCAGGCGGGGAGCCGACGATATACCCGAGGTTCATCGATGTCATAAGGGCGGCCAAGGAGATGGGGTTCGCCCAGGTCCAGGCGGCGACGAACGGGATCGTGTTCGCGAAGGACATCGACTTCCTGCAGAAAGCGAGCGATGCGGGACTGAACACGATCTACCTGCAGTTCGACGGCCTGAGGTCCGAGATCTACAAGCGGGCCCGAGGGGTCGACCTCCTGGACACCAAGAAGAAGGTCATCGAGAACTGCCGAAAGGTGAAGAACCATCCATCCATAGTGTTCGTTCCGACAGTTGTCAAGGGCGTCAACGACGACCAGGTCTGGCCCATACTGCACTACGCCCTCGAGAACATGGACGTCGTGCGGGGCGTGAACTACCAGCCCGTCGCATTCACAGGAAGGATCAGCAACGAGGACCTGGAGAAGGGCAGGTACACGATTCCAGACCTGGCGAAGGACATCGAGAAGCAGTCCGGCGGGAAGATCAAGACGACCGATTGGTACCCCGTGCCAGTCGTGTCATCGGTATCCGAGCTGTGGGTCGCTCTCTACGGAGACCCGAAGATCACTCTTACGACGCATGCGCACTGCGGCATGGCGACCTACATGTTCGTGAAGGATGCAGACAACGTCGTGCCCGTCACCAGGTTCGTCGACGTGGACAACCTCTTCTCGGAGCTGTACGAGCTGGCCAAGAAGACCGAGGGCAAGAAGATCAAAATGATGTCCAAGGTCAAGGCGTTCGGCCTCCTGAGGAAGTACCTGAAGAAGGACGAGCTCCCGGAAGGCATGAGCCAGACGCAGTTCCTCAGGTCGCTCAGGGGCATCCTCTCCGAGGAGACTAAGAGCGAGCTCTCCAAGTTCAGCTGGAGGATGATGTATGTCGGCGCGATGCACTTCATGGACTCGTACAACTACGACATCGAGCGCGTCAAGAGGTGCATGATACACTACACGACGCCCGACGGCAGGATCATTCCGTTCTGTGCTTACAACTCCGGCCCGGTCTTCAGGACCGAGGTCGAGAAGAAGTTCTCGGTGCCGGTAGCCGAGTGGAGAAAGAAGCACGGCGAAGAGTACACGTGAGTTGGTGCCTATGGCCAAGGATCTGGACGACCTCGAAGTAGACATAGCAAGATGCATGCATTGCGGAGCCTGCGTTGGCTCCTGTCCCGTGAACGCGATATACCTCAACGAGGTGGTGCTGGAGTTCAATGACGACTGCACCATGTGCAAGCGCTGCATCAAGGTCTGTCCTGTAGGCGCGATTCACCTTGCGGGGGAGAAGTAGATGCAGGAATACGATGCGGTGATAGTCGGCGCGGGCCCGGCGGGCTCGATGACCGCCAAGTGGGCTGCCAAGAACGGCGCGCGTGTCCTGATGATCGAGAAGCGCCAGGAGATCGGCTCCCCGGTAAGGTGCGGCGAGGGCATATCGCGGACCTGGCTTGAGGGCGTGGGCGTGAAGCTCGACCAGAAGAGCATCGCCCGCGAGGTCAAGGGCGCGAGGATCGTCGCCCCGAACGGCAAGGCGTTCTACCTCTCCGAGAAGATGGCCGGGAATGAGGTCGGCATAGTCATCGACCGCATATTCTTCGACAAGCTGCTCGCAAGGGACGCCGTCGAGGCGGGCGCTGACTTGCAGCTAAAGACCTCCGCGGTCAAGCTGCTCAAGAACGGCGACAAGGTCACCGGGGTCAAGGTCAAGTCGTTCGGGAAGACCTGGGACATCAAGGCCGGGTGCGTCGTCGGCGCGGATGGCTACGAGTCGCAGGTCGGGCGCTGGGCAGGCATCAACACTTCGCTCGCACCGAGGGACATCACCAGCTGCTTCCAGTACAGGCTCACGAACATCAAGCACGAGCCCGACTACTGCGAGTTCATCCTCGGGAGCAAGGCCCCCGGAGGGTACATCTGGATCTTCCCCAAGGACGAGAAGACCGCGAACGTCGGCATCGGCATGCAGCTCACGAAGCTGAAGGATCGAGGAGACGTCAAGAAGTACCTCGACAAGTTCATAGAGAACGACCCGCGCCTGAAGAAGGGCAAGGCCCTCGAGATGGTCAGCGGAGCCGTCTCAATCTGTGCCCCCATAGACAAGACGATAGGAGACGGAGTCCTGCTCGTAGGTGACGCCGCGAGGCAGATAGACCCGATCACAGGCGGAGGCATCTCCAACAGCTGCAAGGCAGGCAAGGTCGCGGGAGAGGTCATAGCGAAGGCCGCGAAGGAGAGGAACTTCAGCGAGAGGTCTCTCCAGAGGTACGAAAAGGGCTGGCGCGACCTGCTCGAGAACAACCTCTACAGGAACTGGATGGCCAAGGAGAAGCTCGTGACCCTTTCGGACGACACTTTCAACAAGATCATCACGACGCTGAACGAGGTGGGGGTCGAGAAGATGTCCACGTTCGCGATCCTGAAGGCCATCGAGACGAAGTACCCTGACCTCGTGAAGGAGTTCCAGAACTTCCTCTGAAGCCCGGCAGAATCAAAACCCCCGAGGGCGTTCTCGGTCGGAGGAGCGACGGCGCATGGGGATGCTGGACAGGGTCACAACCGACAAGAGGAAGCTGCTGGCCGCGACCCTGTTGGTATTCGCTCTCGCCGCAGCCCTCAGGTTCTTCAACATACAGTGGAGCTTCTCGAACAACGGCGTAGACGAGGGCATCATGCTCGTGAGGGCCCAGATGCTCGCGCAGGGGTACGGCCTGTACGCAGAGATACCCTGCGATCAGGCGCCGCTAGTGTTTCTGATCGGAGCCTTGCTGGACGGGGACGTCGTCGCGTCTCGGGTTCTCGTCGCCATCTTGAGCGTCGGGGCGATTGCCGCGTGCATGGAGGCCTCAAAGCGCGTCAAGGGAAACATCGCGATGCTCGTTACGGGTATTCTCCTGAGCGTCGATTTCGTGTTCCTCCGCGAGTCGAGGCTGTTCTCACTGGACGCGATGTCTGCCATATTCCTGACGTTCGCAATCCTGCCGTTCATCTATTATCTCAGAGACGGAAGCAGGGTGATGTTGGCAACCTCCGGAATACTTGTGGGCCTGGCCGCGATGTCGAAGCTCTTCGGGGCCGTTGCCCTCGTCGGGATCCTTCTCTTCATGGTGATTGACGCGTTGGCAGAGAGGAAGAGCGGTCGAAGCACAAAGCGTCACGTCACGGATATCGCACTGGTCACTGTCTCGGCGGCTGTTCCAGTGGTCGCTCTGTTGGTCCTGCTCGGGCCGTCCGAAATGCTGCAGGGAATGATCTTCGACCAGGGCCACAGGGAGCTCGACCTCTTCATGAAGCTCTCCATCCCCCTCTTCTTCGGATTCAATCTCGCATACGCGCTCCCGTTAGTATACGCGCGCTCGTTGTGGCTTCAATCCCGGGAGGCGCGCATGCTCCTGTGCATGTCGGCCGTCCTGCTCGCGGACTTCGTCCTCCAGCCCCTAGTGTTCCTCCACCACATGGCCCTGATGAGCCCACCTCTCGCTGTTCTATCAGGCATCTTCATAGCAGGCAGATTTGAACTTGAAAAGGCAGAATCGAATGTGATGTCGAAAGCAGTGGGCCGCAAAAAATCCATAGGCTTCACAGCCGCAATCTCAGCCGTCCTCGTCGTCGGAATCGCCATATCGGCGTCAACGGGGCTATACGGGCTCGCCTCCCAGGGCGAGGCACCTCAGCAGGCCTACGCGGAGCTCATCAGGGAGTGGACTACCCCCGACGATTGGATCATCAGCGGAGACCCCCTCATTTCGGCATACTCCGAGAGGAACGTCCCGCTGGACATGATCAACATGGGGACGAGGATCTATCCAGTCCTCACGCTGCAGGATGTCCAGGATGCGGTGCTCGAGTACGACGTGTCTGTGGTCGTGGTCTGCTACCGGCTGTTCGAAGACGACATGTCAGGCCTGCCTGGCTGGCTGACCGGGCACGGATACGTCCTGGTCCCTCAGGCTCAGATGGGCGAGTGGCCCGGCTCGGCGATAGACATGGGCGAAAACGAGGAAATCCCGAGTGTGTATGTGCTGGAGGACATCGCTGAGAGGTTCGACCTGGGCACATAGTGATCGACGAGCCGACCTACTTGTCCCGCTTCACGTCGCCACTGAACGTCCAGATGGAGTTGGCGGCGAAGTTGAACAGGCTCACGAGGAATATCGCAATCACCTGCGCGACCAGCAGGTAGACGCTCGCCTTGTCCTGGGGCAGGCCTAAATCGGGAAGTATCTTCTCCACCAGGCCCCACAATATGATCAGGTTGAGCATCAGCCCGTCGATGCTCACGAGCAGGAACTGCGGGTACTGGAAATGCAGTTTTCCCTTCGACTTGAACGTCCAGAACCTGTTCCAGATGAAGTTGTTCGTGTCCGCGATGATGAATGCGAGCACTGCGGCGTGGAGGTAGTAGACGAAGAACAGCTCGACCGACACCCAGAGCACGAGCAGGTTGATCAGCGCCCCGATGCCGCCGATGATCGCGAACTTGAGGTACTTGGCCAGCCAGAACCGTCTCTGCTCGTACAGCGTCGACACGTGGTCGATGTATTTGAGCATCTCCGTGCCGCCCAGCTTGCTCTTGCCGGCCTTGCGGTTGGCGAAGCGTATCGGGACCTCCGCGACCCTTGG
>Ga0316620_10001275_pt1 | contig 10766 bp, 8 predicted proteins | sample OWC_Aug_M1_C1_D5_FD_207651 | JGI IMG/M metagenome (GOLD analysis project Ga0316620, IMG submission 207651) | Wetland soil microbial communities from Old Woman Creek delta, Ohio, United States - OWC_Aug_M1_C1_D5_B | ecosystem: Environmental > Terrestrial > Soil > Wetlands | place: USA: Ohio...
TTCAGGAAGCGGCCGATCACATCGAGCACGTTGTTGGCGTGAACGGTGGTGAAGACGAGATGCCCGGTCAGGGCGGCGTTAATGGCGATCTGCGCCGTTTCCTGGTCGCGGATCTCGCCGACCATCACCTTGTCGGGGTCGTGCCGCAGAATCGAGCGAAGGCCGCGGGCGAATGTCAGCCCCTTCTTCTCGTTCACCGGAATCTGGGTGATGCCCTTGAGCTGATACTCGACCGGGTCCTCGATGGTGATGATCTTGTCCTCGGAGGACTGAATCTCCGACAAGCAGGCGTACAGGGTCGTCGTCTTCCCCGATCCGGTCGGCCCCGTCACCAGCACCATGCCATAGGGCTCCCGGATGAACTTGCGGAGCTGGGCCTTGGTGTCCTCCTCGAGCCCGAGCACGCTCAGGTTCAGGGTGCGGAACTCGGCGTTGGTCGACTCCTTGTCGAGGATCCGGATGACCGCGTCCTCGCCGTGCACATTGGGCATGATCGACACCCGGAAGTCGATCGTGCGGCCGGAGAAGCGGACCTTGAAGCGGCCATCCTGGGGGATTCGCTTCTCGGCGATGTCGAGCTCGGACATCACCTTGATGCGGGAAATGATGGTCGAGTGGTGCCGCTTGTCGATCGACTTCATGGCCTGATAGAGCACGCCGTCGATCCGGTACTTCACCACCACCTCGCGATCCTGGGTCTCGATGTGGATGTCCGAGGCCCTTCGCTGGATGGCGTTGAACAGGATCGAGTCGACGAGCCGGATGATCGGCGATGAGTCGGCGGTGATGCGGTCGATCGACAGGACCTCCTCGCCGTCCTCCGCCTCCTGGACGAGCTGGAGCTGAAAGCCCTCCGTCGCCTCGTCCAGGACCCGTTGGGTGGACTCCGACTTCTCGAGGATGTCCGCAATCCGCGTCGGCGGCCCGACCACAACGTCGAGCGGGCGCGCGAGCGCCTGCTCCACCTCGTTGAGCTGGACCACGTCCGACGGGTCCGCCATCACCACCCGCAGCACCTCGCCGTCCGAGGCGAGCGGCAGGAACTGGTAGCGCAGCATCACCTCGACCGGAATCGCGCGGAACAGCTCGGGATCGATGTGGAACTCGTCGAGAGGATCGAAAGGCAGGCCGATTCGCTGCGCCAGGGAGCGCGCCTCGGCCACGTCGTCGTGGACCTCCGGCGCTTCCTGCTCGTCGAGCATGACCAGCGTCCGGTCCAGGGTGGAATCTGTCGCCATAGCGCAACCTCACGCGATCGTCGACACGAGCCTGAGCAGCGGATAGTAGACGGCCAGCAGCAGGCCCGCAATGACGACGCCCATGAAAACCAGGATCAGCGGCTCGAACAGGGTGGTGATTCGGGTCAGCGAGAACTCGATCTCCTCGTCGAAGAAATTGGAGGTGTGCTCGAGCATCTCGGGCAGCGCTCCGGTGGACTCGCCGACCCGGATCATGGCCAGGGCGAGGCCAGGGGCCCGGCCGGTGTCCTCGAGCGCGTCGGACAGCGGTCGCCCTTCCTGAACCTCCTGGACGCAGCCGAGGAACAGCTCGGCGATGTAGACGTTCTTCACCGACGTCGCCGCCGTCTCGAGCGCCGGCACCATTGGGGTGCCTCCGCCGAGCAGCACCGCCAGGGAGCGCGTGAACTGGGACAGCGCGAACTGCTGGGCGAGGCGGCCCAGCAGCGGGATCCGAAGCGTCCAACGATCGATCACCCGCCTGCCGGCTGGCGACTTCTTCCAGGTCCGGAAGCCCCACACCACCAGCGCCCCACCGACGATGATCAGGATCAGGTTGCTCGCAACTGTCTGGGCGACCACGAGCACGATGCGGGTTGGCAGCGGGAGCTCGGACCCGAACTGCATGTAGAAGTCCGAGAACCTCGGGATCACGTAGGCCACCAACAGCACGACCAGGCCCACCGCGAGCGCGACCAGGACTGCCGGGTAGGTCAGCGCGGCGACGATCTTCTTGCGGACGCCCTCGACCAGGCGCTGGTACTGCACGAAACGCCCGATCACGCTCTCCAGCTCACCCGACCGCTCACCGGCGCGCAGCGAGTTGGCGTAGAGCTTCGGGAAGACATCGCCCAGCGACAGGAAGGCGTCAGACAGTGACACACCGGTCGTCACCTGCTGGTGGACCTTGTCGAGCAGGGCCCGGAAGTGGGGGTGTGTCTGCTGCGACTTGAGCAGCTCGAGCGACTGAGCGAGCGGCAGGCCGGCTCGCAGCAGGGTCCGCAGCTGGGTGTTGAACAGGAGGAAGTCCTGCGAGGGGACCTTCTCGGCGCGCGACACCAGCGGCAGCCGGAGCCGGGACCTGGCGCGGGAGACGCTGAAGACGTGGAAGCCCTCGCCCTCCAGCTCCCGCTGCAGCACGTCCGCCGACACGGCGACCCGTCGCAGCTCGAGCACCGAGCCGTCGGGGGAGCCGAGACGACAGACGAACTCCGGCAATCAGTCGCCCCCGATCTCTTGCGCCTGGAGGATCAGCACCAGCCCGCGGTCCGAGTCCTCGGAGGCCCCAGCGCCGATGAACACCTCCTGCTTCTCGGACAGGAACACGCTCGTCCTGAGGATCTCCACCGACTGCTGCTTGCCCGTCCGATCGGTCGTGAGCCGATGCAGGGTCAACCACTGAAGGTGGACCCGGTTGCCCGTGTCGGGGATGCCCCATGGCGCGTTGTCGTCGAACACCAACAGGTTCGCGAGGAAGGACACCCGGTGGCCCTCGCCGAGGTCGGCGGCCGCCGGCTCGCCCATGACGCCGTCGAAGCTCGTGGCGCCGATGCGGCGGTACGCGACGAAGGGGAACATCCGCTTCAGCCGCGAGTCGACCGGCGCCCGCTGCGCGGGGGGAAGCTCCTCGGCCACGCCCTGAAGCAGCACCACATTGATCAGGTAGCGGTCCGGCGAGCGGTCCATCTTCGCGATCATCTCGGCGGCGGCTTCCACAACCTCGGGGCGATCCTGGACCGTGATCCGCGACTGGCGCGGTTGGACGGTGAGGCTCCCGTCCTCGGTCAACAGAGCCTGCACGGCCGCCGCCACCTCGGTGACCGGACGGTAGCGGACCTGGAAGACCCGGACCGTGGTCGGCTCGCTCGCCCACACCGCCGGCACCGCAACGATCAGCGAAAGGAGCACCATCAGCACGGGCAATTGACGGGCCATGGGTCAGAGCTCCAGCTGGGGGTTGACGATGAAAGTGACCGCCGTGTCCGCGTCCTGCTGGTCCGCGTACTGGTAGACGCGAACCCCTTCACCAGCCATGTCGACCTCGATCCGGGGCGGCGGGCTGGGCGCCTCGGCCACCCGGGCGTCGGTCACGGCCGCCGATTTCGAGCCGCCGCCGGGCGCCATCAGGCGCCAGCCGGCGACCGCGATCAGCGACAGCACCACCGCCGCGGCCGCAGCCAGCCAGGGCCGGCGGTGGCCGAGCCGCCGCTGCATCCGCTGCTGGCGGATCTGCGCGATCACCGCGCGGGCGGTGTCCTCGACGCGGACCGGGTCGGGCTCGCCCGGCGGCGCCGCGACGAACAGCAGGCTCGGGTCGGCGTGGACCGCCGCCTCCCGGCAGCGCTCGCACGCCCTCAGGTGGCTGCGCACCGCGTCTCGGTGGGGCTCATCCAGGGAGTCCGCCAGGTAGGCGTCGAGCAGATCGGGAATGTCGGTGCAGCGCATATCAAGCTCTCCGTGACGGCGGCAGGTACTCCGGGAACCTTCGGGCCAGCTCCTCGCGCAGGAGCTTGCGCGCCTGGAACACGTGGTTGCGGACGGTCGTTGCCGAGCACCCGAGCGCCTGCGCGACGTCGGCGGTGTCCAGACCCTGCAGCTCGCGCAGCACGAAGGCGCTGCGCTGCTGCGGTGTCAGGCAACCCACCAGCTCGTCAAACAGGCGGTCGACCTCGCGATGGTCGGCAAGCTCCGACGCCGGCGGCGAGGAGCCGACGACCCGGAAACGGTGCTCGGCACCTGCCCGGTGGGCCTTCTCGCGGCTGGTCCGCGAGCGAAGCAGGTCGATCGCGAGGTTGGTGCCGATGCGGTACAGCCAGGTGGAGAAGCTCCAGCGCTCGTCGTAGCGGTCCAGGCCCTGCCAGGCACGCACGAAGGCCATCTGGACCACGTCCCAAGCCTCGGTGTCATCGGCGAGGATCCTGGCGATCGCCCGGTGGAGACCGCCCGAGTAGCGTCGCACCAGCGTGGCGAACGCTTCGTCGTCGCCGGCCCGCGCAGCGCGCACCGCCTCACGGTCATCCATCGCGACCGCAGCCCGGTCCTCTCCCGCCACGGGAAGGACGCATAGCTTTCCCGGCGTCATCACCTGTCTCCATCGGGTGTACGGACCTCCGAGCATCGGCGTTGGGACCGCCGCCACGATCGTAGCACCGCCCCTCGGCCGTGTCCCACAAGTCCATGATGATAAAGCACCTGTGACGTCCATCGGTGGCGGGTGTCTCAGGGAACGGATCGGGGCCGCCCGGTGTTGTTGAGAGCGAAGCGGAGGGGAGCATGCGCATCTCCATCGAGTACTGCGTGCCTTGAAACTATCATCCGCGGGCCGCCGGGCTGGCGGCCGACCTTCAACGCGCTTTCGGTGCCGAGGCCGAGCTGATCCGCGGGAGCGGCGGCGTCTTTGACGTCAAGGTGGACGGCACGCTGGTCTTCTCCAAGCATGACCTCGGGCGTTTCCCCGAGCCGGGCGAGGTTGAGGCAGCGATCCGTGAGCTGCGCTCCAAGTCCTGATCGTCATCCGGGGACGGGGACGGAACGGGCGGAAGACGGAACCGGGCTCGAACAGAGGGCAGGCTGCTGACCAACGCTTCAGATCAGGAGCCGGTCGCCCCGTTGTCAGGGGGCGGCAGCCGGCGGCGATAGATGTGGCGCTCCAGGATCCGGGAGAACTCCGACCAGGCGTCCTCGTCGTCTCCTCCGGCTCCGATCGCCTCGAGCATGCCCGCCATCTTCGAGTCGAGGTTGTCGGCCATGTGGACGAGCAGCGCCTCCGGCGTCTTGGGACGGCGGGGCGACCCGAACTCGTACTCCCCGTGGTGCGACAGCAGGATGTGCAGCAGGTGACGGCGGTGCTCCGGGGGGAACGAGCTCAGCTCGGCGATGGTGCGGTCGACGTACAGCACCTCCATCGCCAGGTGCCCGAGCAGACGTCCGTCGTCGGTGTACTCGATCGACGGGTCGATGGCGAGCTCCCAGATCTTGCCGAGGTCGTGCAGCAGCGCCCCGGCGACCACCATGTCCTCGTGCAGCCGGTAGTGACGGGCGAGCGCCCGTCCCGTGGTCGCCATCGAGATCGTGTGCTCCAGCAGCCCGGACCGGAAGGCGTGGTGCATGCCGCGTGCGGCCGGGGCGATCCGGAAGTGTTGCGCCACCTCCGGGTCTGCAAACACCCGAAACAGCAGCTGCTTGAGGTGTGGGTCGGCGACCTCCTCGACCAGCGCCATCAGCCGCTGCCAGAGGATGTCCGGATCGATCTCGGAGGAACGCACGAACAGCGCCGGGTCGATCTCGTCCGCGGCCAGCGGCTCGACGCCCCGCACCACCACCTGCAGGCGCTGGTTGTAGCGCTGGACCTGGCCGTGGACCCGCAGCACCTGACCGGGCTCGCAGATCCTGCCCAGGCGTTCCGCGTTCTCCCAGACTAGCCCGGTCACCTCTCCGGTCCGGTCGCCGAGGGTCAAGGCGAGGTAGGGGCCTCCGCCGCGGCGCTGACGGACGTCCTTGCTGCGCACCACGTAGACCTCGTCGACCTCGGTCCCCGGCTTGAGGTCCTTCACCCAGCATCGGTCGGATTCGGTCGCCATTGTCCTACCCTCGCGGCGACGCCGGGCCCGTGCCCGCGCCGGCGTCACGCACCGCGCAGCTGCGCGATGATCATCTCGAGCCGGTCCTCGTGGATCTCGACCAGGTACTCGCCCTTGAGGCGGTCGACCATGCCTCTGGTCTGATCCTGGTACGCGCCCTGCGACAGCTGCCGACGGATCGATTCCTCGACCTCTTCAAAGGGCTGGTACCCGGCGGGGATCCGCCGCACCAGCCGGACGATCTGCACGCCGCCTGCGGTCTCGAGCGGATCGGTCAGGCCGTTGTCGGAGAGCGGCTCGAGGACCCGCTGCAGGTCCTCACGCATGTCGGCGACCGGAATCGCGCCGAGCTCCTGGACCTCCCCGCCGGCGAGCGTCGCCTCGGCCTGCAGGTCAGCGCCGCCGCGGACCCGCTCCACCAGGGCCTGCGCCGTCCTCATCACCATGCTGCGGTCCGAGCCGTTGGCCGCGACCGGCAGGAAGACCTGCTCGAGCTCCACCTTGTCCGGCACCCGGAACCGCTCCTTGTCCGCCTCGTAGCGCTGGCGGATCTCCTCCTCGGTGATCTCGGTCGGCTTGACCTCGCTCTGCACGGCGCGCTGCAGCAGCATGTTGTGCCGGTACCGCTCGCGCAGCGCCTGCTCGGTAAGCCCCGCGCTGGCGAGCGCCGCCTTGAAGGCCGCGTCGTCCTGAAGCTGGTTCTGCTCGCGCAGCTCGCCGATCGCCTTGTCGACCATCTCGTCGTCGATCGTCAGCTTCTTCTCGCGCGCGCGCTCGAGCAGGATCAGCTCGTCGACCACGGTGCTGAAGAGCTCGCGCGCGAAGCGCTCGCGAGCGGCGCCCTCGGGCGGCGAGGCAATCTGCGACAGCTCTGCGTCGAGTCGCTCGCGGAAATCGGACACCGTCACGATGCGGTCGTTGACCCGCACCAGGATCGCCTCCAACAGCTCGCGCTCGCCGCACCACCCGACCGAGGCGACGCCGAGCGCGGTGGCGAAGGCGGCGGCCCACAATCTACGAAACGATGGATGGAGCACCATACCTGCCCTCGTAGTGAAACCACAAGTTCTGCCCGTGCACCGCGACTCCGACCCTGGCAGCGTTGTCGTCCACGCAGCGGCGCGCATGGACCCGGGCGAGCTCGTCGACGAGCTCGCGCCGCACCGTCGGCTCGAGCTCCCGGCGAGTGACCGGACCCTCGGGCACGACCTCCAGCACCTGGAACACGTGGTACCCCGCCGGCGACTCCACCGGCGCCGACACCTCGCCCTCGGCGAGCGCGAACACGACCTCGTCGAGCTCATCCGGCAGGGTCCCACGGGACAGCACGCCGAGCTCACCGCCGGTCGACGCGTTGGCCGCCCGCGACATCTCGCGCGACACCTCGAGGAACGGCTCCCCGGCGGAAAGGCGAGCCCGCGCGGTCGCGGCGTCGGCCGCGGTCGCGAGCAGCAACTGGCGGACGCGGGCCCGGGTCGGGCGGACGTTCTCGAGTCGCTGCTCGAGCCCGCGCTCGAGCTCATCCGCGGTGGGAGTCGGCGGCGGGCCGCAGACCTCGACCACCAGCGAGCGCACCTGCGACGACCTCGCGGCCGGCTCCTGGGGGATCTCCCGCCACCGCGACGGTCCGGCTGACGCCGCCATCACCTCCTGGTCGAGGAACTGATCGAGCAGCCGTGACGCGACCCGGTCGTCCACCAACTGCCAGGACACTCCGGTCGCCGCCGCCACGTAGGCCTGGATGGCCGCGACCTCGACCTCGCGTCCGCCGACGGTCGCCACCACGCCCTCTTCAACCGCGCAGCCGAGCGCGGCGAGCGCGATCGAGGTCGTGATCGCGAGGGCGGTGAGCAGGTGAGCCCTTTCCATGACGGCGAAGCGTAGCACGGGAGATGAGGGGTTAGGGGTTGGGGGCGAGGAGGCGGGCGAGGGGCCGGCGCAGTGCGAGGCCGAGCAGGCTGCCGACCGGCCGGCCGCTGCCGAGTAGCAGCGTGAACCGGGTGACGCCCTCGATGAGCACGGCGAGGTTGATGGCGAGCGAAACCGGCGACCCGTCGGCGGAGCCCGACTGGAGGTTGACCAGCGCCCCGCAGCACTCCGCGCCGGCGCCGAGGATCGTCAGCAGGACCGGCCGGATGCCGATCCTCGGCCCCCACGCCTCCTGGAGGTCGCGCGGCGCGAGGCAGGCGAGCGCGGTGGCGACTGTCGACCGAGCCAGGCTCGGTGGGCGCTCCCGCGTCGGCGGCAGCGGCCGACTCACCGGCGGCTTCAGCCGCAGGGCCGGGCCCTCGGCAGCCGCGTCAGAGCGGCCGAAGGTGTAGATCCAACCGCGGCCCTCGCGCCCGACGGACGCCAGGCGGTAGGGCTCGTCCCGGTACCAGAGTACGCCGTCCGCCGCCCAGTCGGCGCGGTGAATTCCGGACCACAGCTCGAGCGAACCCGTGTCTCGGTCGAATCCGCGGACCTCGGGCGCGTTGTCATCGGCGGCCGCGGTCTGCCTGGTGGGCACGAGAACCGACAGCGGGAGGCAGAGGGCGGACCCGATCGGCTCCTGGGCCGCCGTGACGTGCTTGAGGCGCACGAACGACTCGACCAGCAGCAGCGGCGACGCCAGGCCCAGCCACGTCAGCGGGCCCGACGCCATTCCGGTCCCTCCGAAGGCGCTCGCTAGCGTGTGGACGATCCCGACCGTGGCGAGCCCCAGCTCGCCGAGCGCCGACAGCAGGGTGGCCGCCAGCGCCGGGAAGCCCCAGCGCAGCTCCCACGAGGACTGAAACGCTGTCGGCGCTGACCCGAGCAGCGGCGCGAGCGGCAGCAGCCACCATCGCAGCCGCGTCGCCCGGCGGTCCCCGACGCGCTCTCGCTCGAGTCCGGCGACCCACGCCTCGTCGAGGGGAAAGACCCCGCGCATCGCCTCGCCTTCCGGCCAGGGTCGCAGCGTCCATGCCTCGCCCGCGCCGGCGCGCTGACGCTCCACCACCTCGAACGGTGCGTCGTCGAGGAGCACCGCCGTGCCTGCGGCGCGCCCGGAGCGCGCCGACCACGGTAGGCGCAACCGCTCGCTGCGCACCAGCAGGTTGGCGTCGGGCAGCGTCGTCAACAGGACGCCGGCTCCCAGGTCAAGAAGCCGTGGCGTGCTCATCACCTCGATGGTACCGCCGTCGCCGCATCCCGGCGGCAGCCGCGGTCCGGCCACCGCGGCGCGGCGTCAGCGCCGTCGGGCCCCCTCCAAGAGGTTCACGCCTCCGAGCGCGCCGCGGCGAGGTCCTCGAGCAGCGACCACACCCCCTCGAGCGAGGCGTCTCCCGCGGCCGGCAGCCGGATCTCGCCCGACGGCGTCACCCGCGACCCCGCGCGCCGGCCGACAACCGTCGCGAGGTCCGCCGGCGCGGGCGTGGCCGGATCGAGCTGGACCCTCCACTCGTCGCCGCGCCGGACCACCGAGGCGACGCCCGCCCGCTGCGCGGCCGACCGCACCCGCTGGGCGGCCAGCAGGTTGGCGAGCTGGGGCGGCGCCGGGCCGTAGCGGTCCACGACCTCGTCGAGCAGACCGGCCAGCGCGTGGTCGTCCGCCACTGCCGCAAGACGCTTGTAGAACGAGAGCCGCAGCGAGGGCTCTCCGATGTACGACGGCGGGAGCTGGAGCTCGAGTCCGAGCCGCAGCTCGACCTCGCGCCGGCTCGGCAGCTCGCGTCCCTCGAGCTCGGCGACCGCCTCCTCGAGCAGGCGGCAGTAGGTTTCGAAGCCAACCGCCTCCATGAAGCCGTGCTGCTCGGCGCCGAGCAGGTTGCCGGCGCCCCGGATCTCGAGGTCGCGGGCGGCGATCCGGAAGCCGGCTCCGAGTTCGCAGAACTCCTGAACCGCGGCGAGCCGGGACCGCGCCGTCGGCGACAGCGCCTGGCCAGGCGGGACCAGGAAGTAGGCGAAGGCGAGCCGCTCCGAACGCCCGACGCGGCCGCGCAGCTGGTAGAGCTGGGCGAGCCCGAAGCGGTCGGCACGGTTCACGAGCAGGGTGTTGGCGTTCGAGATGTCGAGCCCGTTCTCGATGATCGCGGTGGCGAGGAGCACGTCGGCCTCGCCGGAGAGGAAGGTGCGCATCGCCTTCTCGAGGGCTCGCTCCGCCATTTGGCCGTGCGCCACCACCACCCGCGCCTCGGGCACTGCCCGGCGCAGCCAGTCGGCGAAGGCGCCGATCGAGCGCACCCGGTTGTGGACGAAGAACACCTGGCCCCCGCGCTCCATCTCGTAGAGGACCGCTTCCCGGACCACATCCTCGGAGAACTCGAGCACCGAGGTCTCCACCGCCTGCCGGTCGCGCGGCGGCGTCTCGATCAGCGAGATGTCACGCAGCCCGGTGAGCGACATGTTGAGGGTCCTGGGGATCGGCGTCGCCGACATCGCCACCACATCGACCTCGGTGCGCAACCGCTTGAGACGCTCCTTCTGGGCGACCCCGAAGCGCTGCTCCTCGTCGAGGATGACCAGGCCGAGATCGCGGAAAGACACGTCCGAGCTCAGCAGGCGGTGGGTGCCGATCACCAGGTCGACCTGTCCCTCGCCGAGCCGCTGCAGCGTCTCCTTCGCCTCGTGCGGGGTGGTGAAGCGGGACAGCATCCGGGCCTCCACCGGGAAGCCCTCGAAGCGCTGGCGGAAGGTGTCGAGGTGCTGTTCGGCGAGAATGGTGGTCGGCGCGAGGACGGCCACCTGCTTGCCGTCGAGCACCGCCTTGAATGCGGCCCGGATCGCGACCTCGGTCTTGCCGTAGCCGACGTCGCCGCAGAGCAGGCGGTCCATCGGCAGCGGCGCCTCCATGTCGGACTTGATCTCCTCCACCGCCCGCTCCTGATCGGGCGTCAGGTCATAGGCGAAGGCGTCCTCGAACTCGCGCTGCCACGGCGAGTCCGGCGAGAACTCGTGGCCGCGGCTGGCGCGACGGGCCGCGGCAAGC
>Ga0316620_10001276_pt1 | contig 10763 bp, 9 predicted proteins | sample OWC_Aug_M1_C1_D5_FD_207651 | JGI IMG/M metagenome (GOLD analysis project Ga0316620, IMG submission 207651) | Wetland soil microbial communities from Old Woman Creek delta, Ohio, United States - OWC_Aug_M1_C1_D5_B | ecosystem: Environmental > Terrestrial > Soil > Wetlands | place: USA: Ohio...
GGTGATCGCCCCGAACAGCGCCACCTTGTGGCGGTCGATCAGCTCGACCGTGCGCTCGGGCAGCGGGTTGCCCTCGCGGGTCCAGAAGTCCCACCCGATGTCGGCCTCGATCCAGTCGGCCGCGAAGCCCGACGCTTCGAGCACCCGCAGCGCCTCGGGCAGCACCACCTTGCCGATGCCGTCGCCGGGCATCACCACCACCGTCCGCTTCGCCGTCATTCTCCCTCCCTGACCGGACATCGCGGTTCCGCTCCCCGGCCAACCGCACGCGCTAACATAGCGGAGGATCACCAGGAGTGGAAGACCCGCCCATCCCTCGGCACCAACCGCCCGCTGCGCCCACTGTCGCCGACGACGGAGAGACTCCCGCAGCCGTAGCCACGGAGTGGTTGGTCGCGACGCTCGCACTTGCCGTCGGACTCGTCGTCAGCTGCTGGGAGACGCTCACGAGCGGCTTCCGATTGGTCCAGGGAGATCTCGGGGACACTCGTCTGATCAACTTCACCCTCGAGCACAGCTACCGGTGGCTGAGCGGGATGCCCCTGGCCGAGGACCTCTGGTCACCGCCGATCTTCTATCCGCTCCAGCATGTAGCCTTCTACACCGACCTCCTGCTCGGTGTCGCCCCGCTGTACTGGCCGTGGCGCTGGCTGGGAGCGAGTCCTGAGACGTCCTACCAGCTCTGGATGCTGAGCATCTGGAGCCTCAACTTCGTCGCCGCCTACCTGCTGCTTCGACGTGGGCTGCGGGCGAGCGCCATCGGAGCCGCCGCTGGGGCCTACCTGTTCAGCTTCGGCAGCTCGATCATGGTGAACATCGTCCACCAGCAGCTCGCACCACGGTTCTTTCTCCTCGTCTCCCTTGCCGGCCTCGTTGCGATCTTCCGGCCTCCTGGACCGTCGGACTCGAAAGCGCGTCACTGGTGGGCGAGCGCCGCATTCTGGGGCGGCCTTGTGGCCCAGCTCCACACGGCCGTGTACCCGCTTGTGTTTCTGCTCCTGGCAGGCGCGGGCGCGGCGATTTTGGTCGTCTCCGCAGGCGGGCTCCGGCGTCCAGCTCTCGCCGCCCTGCGCCGGGACGCCACGGCACTGGTCGTGACGGGTTTCGCGGCTGCCGTCCTCTCCGCTCCGGCAGCTCTCCGGTACGCGAGCACCGCCGAGGAGGTGGGGCTGCGCTCTGCGGACCGGATCTCATACCCTCGCATCCTCTCGTGGTTCCTGACCGGCCGCAACAACCGCATCTATGGCGGGCTACAGACCGCGCTGGATCTCGGTTTCGATGCCAAGGTCTCCAGGAACAACGGTCTTGGAGTCATCACCCTGGCAACGGCCGCCGGCGGCCTGTGGCTTGGCCGCCGTCGTTGGGACGTGCAGCTGGTCGTGGCCGGTTTCGCCGGTCTCGTGATCCTCACGCTGGTGCTGCCGGGGGGCTGGAGCCCGTGGCTGCTGGTGCGCCGTCTGCTCCCGCCGACCGCCGCTCTCCGTGCCGTCGTTCGGGTCGGGCTCATGACGCTGTTCCCTGCTGCGTTGGGCCTGGCGATCGTGGCCGATCGCCTCGCGGGTGCGAGGCGATGGGGCATCGTCGCGCTGCTTTCGCTGTTCGTCGTCGCCGAGCAGTCGCATCGCACTCCGACCTACGACAAGGCCGCCAACAGCCAGCGAATCGAAAGTACCGCCCGACGGGTTCCTTCCGAGGCGACCGCCTTCTTGCTCGTCGCGGCGGGCACGCCGTGGCACGGTCATATGCACGACGACGCGGCCTGGGTCGCTCTTGCTACCGGCGTCCCGACCATCAATGGCCGCTCCGGCAACGCTCCCCGCGGATGGACCCTCGGCAGACCGGCGTTTCGGGACGAGGACGGGGCACGGGAGCTGCGCGCCAAAGTGGCCGCATGGGCGAGAAGAAACCGCCTGAGGACCGACTCAATCGCCTTGATCGAGGTCGATCCCACGCCCCGCTAGCAGTTCGTACCGCATTGGCCACTGCGTTTCGTCAGGATTCGCGCAGCGAATCCCGAGGAGCGTGTGGGGCGGAGGCCAACAACAAGAACCACATCAGGAGCGCGCACAGGGGCCTATGCCCTACGCGCTCCTAGCGAGCCCAGATATTGTATTTGAGGATCGTCCAGATCGCGGCGACGCCGTCCCGCCAGCCGATCTTCTTGCCCTCGGCGTAGGTGCGGCCGTGGTACGAGATCGGCACCTCGTAGATCCGGCAACCGGCGCGGGCGAGGCGGGCGGTGACCTCGGGCTCGAAGCCGAAGCGGTCGCAGCGCAGCTCGAGCCGGCGCAGCAGCTCGGCGCGGAACACCTTGTAGCAGGTTTCCATGTCGGTCAGGTTGAGGTCGGTGAAGACGTTGGAGACCAGCGTCAGGAACCGGTTGCCGAGGTAATGCCAGAAGAACAGCACCCGGTGCGGGCCGCCGAGGAAACGCGAGCCATAGACGGCGTCGGCATGGCCCTCCAGGATCGGGTGGAGCAGCGTCGGGTACTCGGCCGGGTCGTACTCGAGGTCGGCGTCCTGCACCACCACCACGTCACCGGTGACGGCGGCGAAGCCGGTCCTCAGCGCGGCGCCCTTGCCGCGGTTGCGCTCGTGGCGCAGCAGCTGGCATGACACCGGCCGGCCGTCGGCCCGCGGCGGCGGCTGCCAGGCGTCGATGCGGGCCCAGGTGTCGTCGTCGGAGCCGTCGTCCACCGCCACCACCTCCAGCCCGTCGATCGCGGCCGGCAGCGGCGCGGCCGTCACCCGCTCGAGCAGCGCGACCGCCGTCCGCTCCTCGTTGTAGATCGGGATCACGACCGAAAGGCGCATCATCTGGGGAGACTCTAGCATCGCGCCGCCGGTGGATGGACGTGTCCTCGTTCCCGTTCCCGTTCCCGATCCTCGGCTGCCCACTTTCCGCCCCTCAATCCGCCACCCGCAACGGGTGGGTGGCCAGGAACTCGGGCTCGATGGCGTCGACGATGATCCCGCCCTCCATGTACTGCGCCGTCGGCAACCCGAGCAGGTAGCACAGGGTCGGCGCCACGTCGGCCAGGCGCGCCCCTGTGAAGCGCCGGCCCGCCGCGACCCCGGGTCCGGCCAGCAGCAGGACCCCGTCAGGGTTGGTCTCCGGGGACACCCGCCAGGCGCCGCCGATGCCGAGCAGGCGCTGCAGCCGCTCCCAGGGGGTGGGCGGAGCCAGCCCGTAGGGCGCAACGACCGCCACCGTCGCGTCGGGACCGGCGGCGGCCAGGATCGCTCCCAGGTGATCGTCGACGAGCTGGAGGGCCAGCTCGACCACCTCCCGCTCCCGGGTGTGGCGCGCCTTCAGCGGCTCGAGCTCGCTGCGCGCCACCGACAGCCCCTCGAGGTAGATCCAGAGGTTGCCCGCTCCTCCATCGAGCGCGGCCAGCGCAACAGCAACCCGTCCCCGGTCCTCGCCGACCGCCCGCCACACCGCTGGCGCCTGATCGGGGAAGGGCTCAAGAGCCCACTCCAGCGACGACCGCACGCCCGGATCGAGGTCCCGCCGTTCCTCCGGGTGCCAGGCATCGAGGGACACTCCCGCCCCCCAGATCCCGGGCCAGTCGACGACCGCGGTCGACACGCCCGACGCGCGCAGGCGCTCCCACAGCGGAGGCACCGAGGCGGCCGGCGGGGTCACCTCCAGGGCCAGCCCCCACGGCAGGATCAGGCGCGACCCCTGGGGGGTCCACGGCAGCAGCCGCAGCGGCTCCCCGGGCAGCCACGGTAGCAACCAGCCCCGCTTCGACTTGACGCCGTGGCGACCGGGATAGCTGCCGGTCGCCGTCGAGGTCCAGGCCGCGCGCCGCAGGTAGGGTCGGTGAGGGGTGAGCGGGCCCCAGCAGCCGCGGCCCTCCAGGGCCGCGAGCCCGGGCGCGCGGGTGTCGTCGACCCGACCGAGCAGGATGGTCGGGTCGAGGCCCTCGATGCCGACCACTACCAGCCGTTGCGCCGGCTCGCCGACCGGCCGCGCCGCCACCTCGAGCGGGAACCCCGGCGGCGTCGGCTGCAGCAGCATCCGCGCCAGCGGCAGCGCGATCAGGACGGCGGCGAACCCGATCCGGAGGCGCCGCGGGGCGCCGGCGCGGCGCACCAACACCCCACCGATGAGGGCGAGCGCCAGCCCGAGGCCCCAGGCCACGGCGTCCTGGGCGAGGACGCGCAAGGCGCTTGATGACAGCAGGAACTCATGAAGGTCGGCGTTGACCTGACACATCACCGCGGCCGCCAGGTAGGCCAGCGCGGTGAGCTCGGGCGTCAGCCAGGAATCGGGCCGCCGCACCAGCCGTCTCAGCGCGGCGCCCAGCGCCAGCAGCGGCAGGCCGACGCCCAGCGCCCCCCAGGTCGCCCACAGCGGCGCCCCCAGCATCACCGCCGGCGCGTGCTGGGGCACCTCCGGGTTGAGGCGGAACACCATGACCTCGGCCAGGACGCCGGCAGCGGCGCCAGCCGCGGCAGCTTGGGTCCACAGCCGAGCCTGTCGATCAGCCATCTGGGGATCATGGTAGCAGCGAGGCGGCTACACTACTGCCGACCCCGAAGGGAGCCCGGCGATGACGCGACCCCGACCTCAGCTCTGCATCGCGCTGGACGGCAGCGACCGCCGCTGGATCCTCGACACCGCGCGCTCACTGCGTGGGGCGGCCGGCTGGCTGAAGATCGGGCTCGAGGCCTTCGTCGCCCACGGGCCGCGGCTGGTCGGCGAGGTTGCCCAGCTCGGACCGCAGGTCTTTCTCGACCTCAAGCTGCATGACATCCCCGCGACCGTCCGACGCGCGGCCGCGAGCGCCGCGGGCTGCGGCGCGCGCATGCTCACGGTGCACGCAAGTGGCGGGTTGGGGATGCTGGAGGCCGCCGTCGAGGGGGCGAGCCAGGGAGGGGGCGGCACCGCGCCGCGGGTGGTCGCGGTCACCCTGCTCACCAGCCTCGACGCGGCCGCACTCGACGAGCTCGGGCTGCCCGGCCCGGCCGGGGCGACGGTGCTGCGCTGGGCCCTGCTCGCGCAGCGCAGCGGCGTCGACGGGGTCGTCGCGTCGGCCTGCGAGGCGGCTGGCGTGCGCGCCGGCTGCGGCCGGGACTTCCTGATCGTGACGCCGGGTGTCCGCCCGGCCGGGCACGCTCAGGACGACCAGCGGCGCACCGCGACCCCGGCCGAGGCGGTGCGCGCGGGCGCCGACATCCTGGTGGTGGGACGGCCGATCACCGGTGCTGCAGCGCCGCTCGACGCGGCCCGGCGGATCGTCGAGGAGATGGCCCGGGCGGGCTCAGAATAGCGGCCGGTCCTCGTAGTGCTCCTTGTGCCACACGTAGGTGTAGCCGGGAAACTTGATCGGGTAGTCATAGGTGATCCGGATCTTGATCCGGTTGCCGGTACGGTTGATCCAGATGTCCTTGGCACCGATCGGAATGTCGCGCTCCTCCGCGATCGCGGCGAGGTCCTTGCGGATCCGCTTGTCGTCGTAGTCGGGGCGGCTCGCACGGTCGGCGTACGCCTTGACCTCCTTGTCGAACTCGCCCACCGACACCAACACCGGAACCGTCTTGATTGCGATGAGGCCGACGACCACGGCCACCACGAACCCGACCAGGCATCCGACCGGGACGTCTCCCCGCTGGGTGCGCCATCTGTTCATGGGCTCTTCTCCCTCCGACCGCTCTTCCCAGAATGGTAGCACCGCGCGCGGGCCACCTTCGGCTCAGTGGATGAGCTGGAAGGACCGGTCCCAGCGGGTCTTCGTGAAGAAGTTGACGAGCACCTCGGCGAGCTGCTTCATCCGGTAGAGCACGCCCCGCCACTCCCAGTCGTCCCGCTTGGCTTCGTAGGACCAGTAGATGAGCACCGCCCGGCCCTTGACATAGGTCAGCGGCACCGGCCCCCAGAACCGCGAGTCCAGCGAGTTGTCACGGTTGTCGCCGAGGCAGAAGATGGTGCCCGCCGGCACGACCCGGGGTCCGTACCTGTCGCCGGGGAGCCCCCTCGTGCGCCCTGCCTGATCACCCTTGAACACCACGTAGGGCTCGTCCTGGGGCTCGCCGTTGATGTACAGCACCTTGTCCCGGACCTCCACCGTGTCGCCCGCCACCGCGACGCAGCGCTTGATGAAGTCGCGCCGCGGCTGGTTCGGGTACTTGAAGACCACGACGTCGCCCCGCTCGGGCGCGCGGTAGGCGAACAGCCGGTGGAGGAGGGACGAGGAGTGGTGGCCGTAGATGAACTTGTTGACCACCAGGTGGTCACCGATCAGCAGGTTGTCCTCCATCGAGCCGGACGGGATCTTGAAGTTCTCGAACACGAAGGTCCGCACGAACAGGGCGAGGATGAAGGCCACCAGGATCGCCTCGTAGTACTCGCGCACCGCCGACTTCCGGCCGCTCATCCGTGGAATCCTACACTCCCCCGAGCCTCGGCGAAAGCCCACGCATGCCCGGCGGCTGCCAGGCCTCGCGCGGCCGGGCGTCGATCCGTCGCGGGTCGGACCAGTCCCCGCGCGCGTGCGCGAGCTGTCCCGCCCGGGCGACCATCGCCGCGTTGTCGGTGGTCAGCCGCAGGGCCGGCAGCCGCAGTTCGATGCCGAGCGCGGCCGCCAGCTCTGCGAGGCGCCGCCGCAGCTCGGAGTTGGCCGCGACCCCGCCGGACGCCGTCAGCAGCCGGGGGTGGTGCTCGTCGACCAGCTCCGGAAGCGGTGCCAGCAGCTGCTCGACCACCGCCCGCTCGAAGGAGGCGAGGAGATCGCGGACCGGCGCCCCCGGCTCGACGCCGTCGGCCGCCGCCAGGGAGTGATCCCGGATCCACCGCACCGCCGCCGACTTGAGGCCGGAAAACGAGAAGTCGAGCCGGCTGTCGGAGAGGCGCGGCCGCGGCAGCGGCACTGCGTCGGGATCGCCGCCGCGCGCGATCCGGTCCACCACCGGGCCGCCCGGGTAAGGGAGGCCGAGCGCCTGCGCGACCTTGTCGAAGCTCTCACCGGCCGCGTCGTCGCGAGTCCGGCACAGCCGGCGCGGCCGGCCGTCCTCGATCAGGTACCAGCTGGAGTGGCCGCCCGAGGCCACCAGCGCCAGCACCCGCTCCGGCATCGGGAGCGCCGGCCCGCCGCCGACATCCAGGAACGGGGAGACGAGATGGGCCTCGAGGTGGTCGACGCCCACCAACGGCAGCGAGCGGCCCCACGCGAACGCGGCGGCGTAGCGGACCCCGACCAGCAGGGCCCCCACCAGGCCGGGCCCCGCCGTGACCGCCACCAATTCGGGCGGCCGTGCCGCCCCGGCCAGCGCCTCGTTGACGAGCCACGGCAGCGCCCGCAGGTGCTCGCGGGACGCGAGCTCCGGGACCACGCCGCCGTAGCGGGCGTGGGCGGCAACCTGGCTCGCCATCAGCTCGGTTTCGATGCGCCCGTCGCCGTCGAGCACGGCCACCGCCGTCTCGTCGCACGAGGTCTCGATGCCGACCGTCCGCAACGTCTTCATGGATCCCGTTCCGTGCGGAGCGCGCACCTACCGGCCGGACCCGCGGTCGCCGTCCACGGCGACGGCTTCGCGTGCCCGACCAGTGTCCTCGCGAGTGCACTAGGAGCGTGGAGTGCATAGGCCCCTGTGCGCGCTCCGAATGGGGTCGTTGTGGTTGGCTTCTGCCCCGGACGCTTCTCGGGATGCGCTGCGCGCATCCCGAGGAGTTCGTGCCGCAGTGGCCGAACGCCTACGCTTTGGTCAACCGTACCCGCCGAAAAGGCCAATGCGGTACGAACTCCTAGCGCAGGCTCGCCTTCACCGGCACCTTGAGCTCTGGGAAGTCGCGGTCGCTTGTCTTCACCGTGAGGGTCGCATCATGGGGGCCGGCCACGGCGTCGCCCTTGACGGTGACCGTCACCTGGTACCTCTTCCCCTCCTCGATGGTCGCCACCGAGGCGTCGAAGGCCGCGTCGTCAACGGTCGCGCCGGTGACCTTTACCACCCCGTCCGTCCGGTTGTTGACCACGATCAGGTTGCGGCCCGGCCGCGCCTTGGCTTCGACGCTGCCGAACTCGAGCTGAGTCGGCGTGACGTGGACCAGGGCGCGCACCACGCCATACACCTTGACCGGCACCTGCTCCGCCTTGGGGTGGTCGGTGACGATGGTCACCGTGCCGCTCACCGGGCCGACCGGTGCGTCGTCGGCCAGCGCCACCGACACCTCGTACTGGTCGCCGGGCTTGTCCGCGATCAGCTCGCTGCCCTCGAGCCGACGTACCGAGGTGGTCAGGAAGGGAACGTTCGAGTCGACCTTGGTGACCTTGAAGGGACGCGAGGCGTCGGTGGCCACCACCACGACCTTCTGGGTCATCGGCTCCCGCTGCACCGCGTTGAACCGGATCAGGGGCCGCGGCAGCACCTCGACGATCGGCTGCACGTTCGCCTTGATGACCACCGACACGGTCGGCTCGGTCGGATCGTTGGTCATGATCAGGATCGACTTGGAGATCGGGCCTGAGAAGCCCTTGGTGTCGAGCTTCGCCTTGACGGCGCCGGTGCCGCCCGGGGGGATCTCCTTGTCGTAGTTGGCGACCGTGCAGCCGCAGGTCGGCCGCACCGCCTTGATCTGCAGCGGCTCGGTGCCCTCGTTCGAGATGGCGAAGTTGATGTCGACGACCTCGCCCTGGGCGACCGTTCCCGTGTCCTTGATCTTCTCCGGCACCACCATCTTCGGCCCCGCGGCCTGGGCGGCGACCGCACCGGCAAACAGGCAGCAGACCGCTGCCGCGACCAGCCTGGACGTCGTCTTCAACATGCGATCCTCCTTGTCACCCTCTCCACGACCGACGACAATCGTAGGGACCGCGCGACCGGGCGACAACCCGCGGGAGGGCCTTTTTTGCAGGATCGTTACCCCACCGAGCACCTCTACCTGCTGCCGATCGGCGGCACCGCGATGGCTCCGCTCGCCGGCCTGCTGCAGTCCATCGGCCACCACGTCGAAGGCGTCGACACCCAGCTCTACCCGCCGATGAGCACCCTGCTTGAGGAGCTTGAGATCTCGGTCCGCCTGGGCTTCGACCCCGCCCGCGTGCCGGAGGACCTCGACCGGGCGATCATCGGGAACGCCGTCCCCCGCACCAACCCCGAGGTCGTGGCGATCCTCGAGCGCGGCACGCACTTTCTCTCGCAGGCCGAGGCCGTTGCGCACTACGTGCTCGCCCGCGGGCAGGACAGCCTGGTGGTCGCCGGCACCCACGGCAAGACCACCACCTCCTCGATGCTGGCCTGGGTCCTGGAGGACGCCGGCCGCGACCCTTCGTACCTGATCGGCGGTGTGCCCCGCTGGAGCGGCCGGCCCTTCCGCCTCGGCGGTGGCCGTGAGATCGTCATCGAGGGCGACGAGTACAACACCGCCTTCTTCGACCGCGGCCCCAAGTTCTTCCACTACCGTCCCCACCTCTTTCTGCTCGGCCCGGTCGAGTTCGACCACGGCGACATCTACCGCGACCTCGACGCGGTGCTGACCGCCTTCCGGGCCGGCGCGGCAATGGTGCCGCGGCACGGCGCGGTCGTGGTCAACGCGTTCAGCGACGCCGCCGTCGCGGCCGCCCGCGACGCCGCCGCCCCAGTCGTGACCGTCGGCTCCGACCCCGGCTGCACCCTCCAGTTGACGCCCGCCGAGCGCACCGCGGACCGCTCCACCGCTGCTATCCGCTGGCAGGGACAGTCCCATCTGCTCGACCTCCCGATGGCCGGCGAGCACAACCTGCACAACGCCGCGATGGCGGTCGCCGCCGCCGCCCTCAGCGGCGTCGAGGCGGCTGCCGCGCTGGCAGCGATCGCCCGCTTCCCGGGGGTCGTCCGGCGCCTCCAGGTGGTCGGCGAGGCTGCCGGGATCACCGTGATCGACGACTTCGCCCACCATCCGACGGCCCTTGCCGCCACCATCGCCGCCGCCCGCCAGCGTTGGCCTGGGCGCCGGCTGGTGGTGGCCTTCGAGCCGCGATCGATCACCGCCGCCCGCCGCTCCTTCCAGGATGCCTACCTCGCGGCGTTGGCCGGCGCGGACCTGGCGCTGGTGGCGGAGCCCTTCCACCGCGACCGTCTGGAGCCGGCACTCCTGCTCGACCGCGACGCCCTGGCCCGCGACCTGCGGCAGCGGGGCGTCGACGCGCTGGTCGGAGACGACGACCCGGTGGCGGCGCTGGCGCCGCGGCTCGCAGCCGGAGACGTCGTGCTCGGGTGCTCCTCGGGCAGCTTCGGCGACTTCCACCGCCGGCTCCTCCAAGCGTTGCGTGGCGACGAGCGGACGGCTGATAGCTGACAATCGGCAGATCGTCACCTCTGCTACGATCGCGCCGTGCCACCCCATCCTCCTTCGGCCCGCACGGCTCGGGCCGCGCGCCTGATTGCCACCGTCGGCGGTCTCGGCGACCGGCTGCCCGCGCCTGGCACCACCGCCGGCTCCCTGCCGGCGGCCCTCCTCTGGTCGGCGTCGGTCTTCCTCGCCGGCGGCTTCTGGCAGCTGATCGCAGTCACGGCCGCGTTGACCGTGGCAGCGACCGCGGTCGGCGTGTGGGCCGCCGACGTCGAGGGGGCGCGCCGCGGCGGCGACCCGGGGCCGGTGGTCATCGACGAGGTCGCCGGCCAGTGGCTGTGCTTCCTCGTCGCCCTGCCCCTCGCCACCTTCGACGCCGTGCGCGACGTGGCGCTGTTCGCGGTGGCCGGCTTCCTGCTGTTCCGGTTTTTCGACGTGGTCAAGCCATGGCCGGTGCGCCCGCTCGAGCGGCTTCCCGGCGGGATCG
>Ga0316620_10001277_pt1 | contig 10758 bp, 11 predicted proteins | sample OWC_Aug_M1_C1_D5_FD_207651 | JGI IMG/M metagenome (GOLD analysis project Ga0316620, IMG submission 207651) | Wetland soil microbial communities from Old Woman Creek delta, Ohio, United States - OWC_Aug_M1_C1_D5_B | ecosystem: Environmental > Terrestrial > Soil > Wetlands | place: USA: Ohio...
TCCCTTGGAATCTTTCATGGGAGAGGAATCCATCTTTAGCCTCTTAGCTTGCCTTTATAAATCCGAAACCCGAAGCACGAAATTCGAACCAATCCGAAATTCGAAAAAGCAAATTCCAAACTTCCTTTTTTTGAACATTCGAATTTCGGTCATTGCCGTTTGTTTCGGGTTTCGAAATTCGGATTTCGAATTTACCCGCCGAAGCTTGCGTTTCGGCAAATCAACTTTTCACTTCTTAGCGGGTTACCGGCGGCACCATCCTGCGCACCGGACCCGTCCTTACCTCTTCGTAGCGGTTTGAAGGAAGGGAGGCCAGGATCACCGTGGAAACCCCTTCCGTCCTCCCTCCTCCTTTTTGGGGTGAAAGGGTCACCCGCAGGGCCGTGGGGAGTTCCTTCTCCTCCTTGGCGTTCCACTCCTCCACCCACCCCCCGGTCCGGTTTTTTTCCGGGTCTTCCTCCTGGTAATACTCAAAGCGAACATCGGCCAGCCCCTCAAAAAGGGGGACCACCGCGTCTTCCGGGGGATTCTCCTCCAGGAAATTCTTGTTGAGGACTCTCCCTTCGTACAGCATGAGACGGCCTCCCCCTTTCTCGCCCTCCCGGAACTCGTAGAAGGCGTACACCAGCCCGGAGGGTTTTTTGGCTTTCAGGGAAAGGGCGGAGACGAATTTCAGGGAACGGGCTTTCCCCTCAAAGACCAGGTAGTCTCCCTCGGCCTTCTGAGTCTTGACCTTGTAAGGGACGGCTGATTTCATTTGTTGCGAAATCAGCTGGGAGGCGATGCGGGTCCTCTGGTATTCCTCCTTGCTCGTTTCCCCTTTTTCCCAGGCGGCGATGCCGAGCCGGAAAACCCCGAAAATCATGAGCAGAACAAATCCCATGATCGTCAGGGTGACCATCACCTCCACCAGGGTGAAAGCCGAGGCCCGGCCGCCGCCAAAAATTATTTTAGGTCCTCTGCCCACTCTCTTCCGCTTTCAGAAGCCGGTAGGATTCCAGAGCGGTTGTCCTTTCCCGGGTTCCCGATTTCCAGAGGACTTCGATCCGTACCCAGTACAGGGCCACCGGCGGCTGGTAGCTGGTCTCCCTGCCGGGTGGAAGGAGGTCCACTTTTTTCACTTCCACCTGCCACCGGTATTCCCGGTCGAATTCGCCCTCCTCGATTCCTTCTTCCAGGCTTTTGGCCAGGGAGATTTCCTCCAGCTTCATCCGGGCATGCCCCACCGCCTTGGTATATTCTTCGGCGGTCCGCCCCAGGCGCAGGCCGCCGCTGAAAAGCTCGATGATAACAATGAGCCCGATGCTCAGGATGGCCATGGCCACCAGCACTTCGAGAAGGGTAAATCCCTGATTTTCGACCTTCAGCCTCATGCTTCTTCGATCTCCACCATCCCGGTTAGAAAATGGACCTTGATCCGGAAACCCTTCTGGTCCTCCATCTCCAGAAGAATGGTGCCGCCGTTGGACCCCCCGGTGGGATAGAACTCGATGGCCGGGAGATCCGAGGGATACTCAGTAGAAGGAATCTTCACCTCTTTCATCTGGATTCCGCCGGGCAGGGCGTACCGTTTCGCCAGCAGGATGGCCTCCTCCCTTTCCCGCTTTCCCTTTTCCTCCTCCGTCTCCTCCCCTTCCTTTTCTTCCCTTTCCATCGCCCGTACTCTTACTTCCCTTAAGTCCGCATCAAACAGGACCTGGTGGATTTTTCCCTTCTGGATGGATTCGGAACGGAAATAGCGCAGAATCGCCGATATTTTTTGCGCGGAGGTCTTGAGCTCCACCCGCTTGGAAAAACGGGAGAGCGAAGGGGTCACCAGGGCGACGGAGAGGCTGAGCAAAACCAGAACGAGGACCAGCTCGATCAGGGTGAAACCCCTGTCCCTCATCCTTTCACGTCCTTCCAGCTGACCACATCCTCATTTTCCCCTTCCCCGCCGGGGGCCCCATCCAGGCCGTAGGAGATGAGGTCGTAATCCCCGTTCTCCCCCGGGGATTTGTAAATGTAAGCTTTTCCCCAGGGGTCCACCGGGATCTCTTTGGGAAGGTACGGGCCTTTCCAGTTATCCATGCCCGAGGGTTTTTCCCGCAGGGCTTTCATGCCTTCTTCGCTCGTGGGATATCGCCCCACGTCCAGCCGCATGGCGTCGAGGGCCGTCCCGAAGAGCTCGATCTGGGCCTTGGCCGCCTTGAGCTTGGCCATGCCCACTTTGCCGAAAAGCCGGGGCCCCACCAGCGCGGCCAGAAGACCGATGATGATGATGACCACCAGGATTTCCACCAGGGTGAACCCTCTTTCTTTCCGCGGGATGAAATCTTTCATCTCTTCTCCTCCGAATGGAATGGCCCAAAGGGGAATATTGGAATATTGGGGAATTCATAATTCAACATTCCATTTTTCCATTATTCCATCTTTCCATTTCACTAAAACGGAATTTCATTGATGCTGAAGATCGCCAGGAGCATGGAGATTACGATGAAACCCACCACGGCCCCCATGACCAGGATGATCAGCGGCTCCAGCAGGGAGACGAACCGCTTCACCGTGGTCTGGACATCCTCTTCGTACGTCTCCGCGACTTTCGTCAGCATCTCTTCGATGCGTCCCGTCTCCTCTCCCACGCTGATCATGTGCACGGCCAGGGGGGGGAAAACCCCCGTTTCCTCCAGCGTCCGGGCCACGGCCTTTCCTTCCCTCAGCCGGTCATGGATGTTTCCAATGGCCCGGGAGACGGCCAGGTTCTGGGAAATCTCTTTCACCAGACTAAGGGCCGAAAGAATCGGGACCCCGCTCTGCAGCAGGGTGGCCAGAGTCCGGGCGAAACGGGCCACTTCGATCTTCTTGATGATGTTCCCGACGGCCGGCCATTGCAGCTTGGACCGGTCCCAGCGGAACCTTCGCTCCTCATCCTGGTTGTAGACCCTCAGGGAAAAATAGAGGAGGGCCAGCATTCCCACCCCTACCCACCAGTAATCGCGCACGTACCGGGAAAGGGTGAGCATGACCTGGGTCGGCAGGGGAATGGCCTGCCCCATGTCGGAGAAGATCTTGGCGAACCGGGGAATGACAAAGGTAACCAGGATGACGATGGAGGCCCCGCTCACCGCGGTCAGGATGAGGGGGTAGATCATGACCGAAACCAAAAAATCCCGGATTTCCTTCGCGCTCTGCAGGTATTTGACCAGCCGGGAGAGAATCACTTCCAGGAACCCCCCCGATTCCCCGGCTTTGACCATGTTGACGAAGAGCTTGGAGAAGATCCGGGGATGGTTTCCCAGCGCCTCGGCCAGCGAGCTTCCTTCCCGGATCCGGGTAAGCGTATCCTGCACCACCCCTTTCAACCGGGGGCCCTTCGTCAGGGAACTCAGGATCTGCAGGCTCCGGTCGATGGGCAGCCCGGCGGAGACCAGGGTCGAGAGTTCCTGGGAAAAAGCCAGCACCTGCTTTATTCCCACCCGTTGGGGCAGGAGGGAAAACCGCGGACCTCCTCCCGCTTCCCCCGCGGCTTCTACCCGGACCGGAATGTATCCCAGCTGGTGGAGACTGCGGACCACCGCCTTCTCGTCGTGGCCTTCCATGGAGCCTTCCACGACCTGTCCGCTTATGGTGGTTGCTTTATAGACGAAATCGGCCATCGTTCCCTACAAGAGCTGTTCTTCCTGACTCACTCGCAGGACTTCCGAAACCGTGGTGATCCCCTCCCTGACTTTCAGCCAGCCGTCCTGCCGGAGGGTTCGCATTCCGGCCTTGCGGGCTCTTTCCTTGATGAGGTTGGCGTCTCTCTTCTCCAGAATGAGCTTCTGAATGTCTTCGGTAACCTGAAGAAGTTCATAGATCCCCACCCGCCCCCAATAGCCGGTATTCCCGCACTGCGGACATCCTTTCACATCGAAAACCCTGATCTCCTCGGGATTGACGCCGTCCATTTTCATTTCCTGGAGGACCGCCGGGTCCGGGGAAGAAGGCTCCCGGCAGTAGGGGCATGCGGTGCGTACCAGCCTCTGCGCCAGGATCCCGATGATGGTCGAGGAGAGAAGATAGTCTTCCATCCCCATGTTGATCAGGCGGGTGATGGCGCTGGGAGCGTCGTTGGTATGGAGGGTGGAGAGGACCAGATGCCCGGTGAGCGCCGAATGGATGGCGATTTCCGCCGTCTCGGAATCCCGGATCTCTCCGATCAGGATCACATCGGGGTCCTGACGGACGATGGAGCGCAGGGCATTGGCAAAGGTCAGGTTGATGGCCGGCTTCACCTGGATCTGGTTGATCCCCTTCAGCTGATACTCCACCGGATCTTCCACGGTGATGATCTTTTTATCCGGCGAGTTGATCTTCTCCAGGGCGCAGTACAGGGTCGTCGTCTTGCCGCTTCCCGTGGGGCCCGTCACCAGGATGATTCCGTGCGGGTGCTGGATGAGTGCTTGAAAAGCTTCCAGGGTATCCCGGCCAAAGCCCAGTTTCATGATGTCCAGGACGATACTGCTTTTGTCCAGGATCCGGAGGACAATGGACTCGCCGTGAATCGTGGGCACGGTGGACACCCGGAAGTCAATCTCTTTTCCCTTCACCCGGAGCATGATCCGACCGTCCTGGGGAAGACGCCGCTCGGCGATGTTCATCTTGGCCATGATCTTGACCCGGGAGATGATCGCCGCCTGCAGCCGTTTGGGGGGCGATTCCACGTCATGGAGCACCCCGTCGACCCGGTAGCGCACCCGAAAATTATCTTCAAAAGGCTCCAGGTGGATGTCGGAGGCCCTCCTTTCGATGGCTCGGGTGATGATCAGGTTGACCAGTCGGATGACCGGTCCTTCCGAAGCCATATCCCTCAGCTGGTCTACGTTTTCTTCGCCCTCCGCCTGAAGGTCCGGGATGCTGTCCATATCTTCGATGATTTTTTCCATGGAGGACCCGCCGGCCCCGTAGGAGCGCTCGATGGCTTCCAGGATCTTCGACTCCTGTCCGAAAAGCACCTGAATTTTCTTTTTGGTGGCCAGCCGGATGGCATCGATGGCGTAAAAATCGTAGGGATCGGCCATGATCACGGTGAGGGTGTTGTTTTCCATCGGGCCGGGGATGAACTTGGACTCCTTCATGAACTGGACGGACAGGTTTTCGTAGAGGGCGGGTTCCTTGGGAAAATCATCCTCGGTCGCCAACCTCACCCCGTAAAAGGTCTCGGCCGCTATCCCGAATCGGTCCAGGGTGAGGAGTCCGGGTTTGATGAAATGTTCCTCCACCGAGAAATCAGCTGGTAGAGCTCCGGTGGGGAAGGCTTCGTCAAAAGCGCCTTTCTGGATGATTCCTTGATCCAGCAAAAACTCAAGAAATTGAGGATTTAGCATAAAATCCCTCACTCCCAATCTAACTTTTTCCGATCTCTATCGGGCGGTCAAAGACGGTTATAGAAAGCGGGGGTACAACCTCCGAATTCTTCTTCATGCCCCGTTTCGAGGTAATAAGGGATTTTCTTATTTCTACCCTTTTTACACCGGAAAGCCAATTTTTACTTGATTATATAATAAAACCCTTCGTTCAAGAAAAATAAATTTATTCACTTTCAGGCTTTCCTGTTATGTTTTATCGGATGTATCAAGGGATTTCTTGAATCCATCTGTCCGAAATCCTATTGTTTTCTTACAGTTTCTTTGCTATTTTCGGCTTTTGAGGGATAAGAAAGTAGAGAGAGCAGCTCATGGGAAAAAACGACGAAAAGATTTTTGGTTTTCACCGGAATATTTTCTTTTTGGGATTGGTCAGTCTTTTCACGGATATAAGCAGCGAAATGATCTACCCCCTCCTCCCGGTCTTTCTGGTCTCGGTCCTGGGGGTCGGACCCACCTTTGTGGGGCTGGTTGAAGGGGTGGCCGAGACAACGGCCTCTCTTCTTAAACTCTTTTCCGGCTGGATCTCGGACCGGGGGCAGAAGAGAAAATTCCTGGTCGTTTCGGGATACACTTTGTCCACCCTGACCCGCCCCCTGGTGGCTGCGGCCACGGCCGGATGGCATGTTCTTTTCATCCGCTTTCTCGACCGGGTGGGGAAAGGAGTCCGTACCTCGCCTCGCGATGCCCTGGTTGCCGACTCCACCCACGAATCGGAATACGGGAAAGCCTTCGGCTTCCAGCGAGCTCTGGACCACACGGGCGCGGTCATCGGTCCTCTGATCGCCTTTCTCCTTTTGACTTTCATCACCCAGCAGTACCGGACCCTGTTCCTTCTGGCTTACATTCCGGGGTTCATCGCCGTAACCCTATTGATTTTTGGAGTGAAGGAAAGGAAAGCAGCTCAGCCCGGGCCTTCCTCCCAGCCGGTTCAGCTGACCCTCCGCCCCTTTGACCGCCGTTTCAAGATCTTTCTTCTGATCATCATTCTCTTCAGCCTGGGAAATTCCAGCGACGCTTTCCTGATCCTCAAGGCCAAGGAGGCCGGGGTTTCGGTGTCCCTCCTCCCCATTCTTTGGGCGGTTCTTCATATTTCCAAATCCCTCTCCGCCACGCCCGGGGGCATTCTTTCCGATCGTTACGGGAGAAGAAAAATGATCATTGCCGGCTGGATTCTCTACGGCGGGGTATACTTCGGATTTGCCTCGGCTCAAACTTCGGACATGGTCTGGATTCTATTCGCTGTATATGGCCTCTTCTATGGTTTGACCGAAGGAGGCGAGAGGGCCCTGGTGGCTAACCTGGTCCAGCCCCATCTTCGTGGAACGGCTTACGGCCTCTTCCATTTTTCCATCGGCCTGAGCACCCTGCCGGCAAGCCTTCTCATGGGATTCCTGTGGGAAACCTTCAGCCCTAAGACGGCCTTCAGCTTCGGGGCGGTCCTGGCCCTGTTGGCCGCGGCATTGCTGTGGAAGGCTATAAAGGAGGGATTTGAGAGTTAACACCTCACAGCTCACAACTCTCACCTCACGTTATTTTATGGATGGGAAAAACATTCTCCCTGATGTAGGCGAGCACCCGCTCCACTTCCCGGTTGACCTGTTCCCTCGTGATGCCTTTGATGTAGACGGTCTTATCCTGCAGGCTTCCGACTTCCATTTCGGGCCCGAACATCATTCCACCGACGAGGCCCACGTATTCATCCCGCGGTTCCAGGTCATTTAAGATCCCCCAGGCGAGGGTCCAGCTGCGGGCGGTCTTGAAGACATCATACCCCCCTCCTCCCAGGGCCAGGATGCGGGGCGAAAAATCCTTCAGCTTCTTGACCGACTCGCAATAGCCCGCGTTGGTCATGCACAAATGAGTCAGAGGGTCGGAGACATGAGTGTCGGCCCCCAATTCCGCAATCACCAGATCCGGGGAGTAAGCGCTCAGGAGCGGGGGGATCACCTCTGAAAAGGCCCGGATAAAAGCGTCATCATCGGTATTCTGCGGCAGGGGGACATTGACGTTGTATCCCTTTCCTTCCCCTTCCCCGATTTCGTTTTCGAAGCCGGACCAGGGATAAAGGTCCTTCCCGCTTTCATGAAAGGAGACTACCAAGACCCGCGGGTCGCGGTAGTAGGCGTCCTGGACGCCGTTGCAGTGGTGGGCGTCGATATCCACAAAGGCAATCCGCAATCCCTGCTTCAGGAGATGATTGATAGCGATGGCCACGTCGTTCAGGTAGCAGAAACCTTCGGCATGGTCCCGGCCGGCATGATGGAACCCCCCCAGGGGATTGAAGGCCGCCTGGGCTTCTCCCCCGGCCAGCATTTTGGCTCCAAGAAAAGTAGCCCCCGCCGCCAGGGCGGAATAATCATACATTCCAGGAAAGATGGGGTTATCCTCCGTCCCCAGCCCGAAACGCAGGATTTTCGGGTCCACGGTCAGGTAATCGCTTCCCCCGGTGCGGATCATGTCCGGCCAGAGCTCGCTGGCCACGGACGCGGAATCCAGATCCTTCATGATCTTCAGGTAGGCCGGGTCGTGAAAATCGGCCAGGGTTTCATACCCCAGCGCTTCCGGTTTGACGATCCGGATCCAGGGACGTTCGATCAAGCCGTAACGGCGGCAGAGGTCCATGGTCAGCCTGGCGCGGACCGGTTTGAAGGGATGGGTGGGGCTGTACTCGAACTGGGCCATCTCATCGGAATATATGAAAACGCTCCGAAAATTCTCGTCACGCGGCTTCATAGTCTCTCCATTATACACAAATCGGCTATAGTCAACAATTTTCCTTTCTTTGCCGAGCCTAGGTTCTGAGAAGAGAGGCTTGCCCATGGGGTTCAGCCCGGGGGGATTTGGATCATCATCCTGAGGCGTCTATTCTTCCATTGGATCGGGTCTGTCAGGGGGAAAGCCGCAAGGGGTTATGCTTTGTTTGGTTCAATTTTCTCTTCGAATCTATTTTTCTCTCTGGCCTCTCTTTGCGGAGTATAGGCGGGAAGGTCAATAGAAATGCAGTATCCCGCCGAGCCTGATGATCCAAATCCCCCCAGCCTGAACCCCAACAACCAGGAAAAAATAAAAAGAGATTGATTGAATCCGAGTTCCAGTTGACACCCTTTTCCGGTCCATTTACACTTTACTTATAACCGCCACTCGGAGGTTAGCCATGGATTCTTCCGAAACGAAGATCGGACAGCGTTTTCAGCAAGAGACCAAATACTACCGCCCTTCCTACGTTGCCAGACCCCCGGAAAAGGCCCCCGGCCCGGTCGCTCCCAAGATCATTCCTTTGCTTTCCCCTTCCCTCACGGGCGGGCCGATCCTATGGAAGGCGCTGGAGAAGAGACGTTCAATCCGGAATTACCGCCCGGAGCCCCTTTCTTTGAAGGAACTCTCCAACCTTTTATGGGCCACTCAGGGGATTACCGAGAAGGCCTTTGGGCCCTGGTACCGCACTGCTCCTTCCGCAGGGGCCCTCCATCCGATCGACACCTACCTGGTCGTGAATCGAGTGGAAGGGCTGGAGCCCGGAATTTATTTCTTCGAGGTAGTGGAATTTTCCCTGATTTTAAAGAGGATGGGGGATTTTTCCGGGCCCATCGCTCAGGCCGCGCTGAACCAGGATATGGCCCGGACCGCCGCGGTGGTTTTCGTCTGGGTCGCGGTCATCCAGCGCTCGCGCCAGAAATACCGCCAGCGCGCCTACCGCTACATTTACCTGGACTGCGGCCACATCGCCCAGAATCTCTACCTGGCGGCCACCGCCCTGGACCTGGGCTGCTGCGGCATCGCGGCCATTTTTGACGATGAGGTCAATGATCTGGTGGGAGTGGATGGGCAGGAGGAAACGGCCATCTATCTGGCGATGGTGGGAAAGAAATGAGCCCTCAATGCGGAATGCGGAATATAGAAGCTGGACAAGGGGATGAACGAGAGAAAAATGGTTAGCGATTGAGGGCGCGCGCCGCGCGCCCCTCCATTCCGCATTTTGAGGCTTTTGATTCTTTTATTCCGCATTCCCCATTCCGAATTCCGAATTCAGCTTAACTTTGCCTTTCTCCACGGCGATCCCTTCCAGTTTTAAAAGTTCCGCTTTCAAATCCAGTCCCCCGGGGGCTGAAAAGCCGGTCAAGCGACCGTCGCTGCCCACAATCCGATGACAAGGGACAACCAGGGGCCAGCGGTTTTTGCCGTTGGCATTGCCCACTGCCCGGAGGCCCTTCGGATTTCCGATCTTCTCGGCCAGCCAGCGGTAGGTGTGGACCTTTCCGAAAGGAATGGCGAGCATAAGCTGGTAGACTTTTCGCTGGAAAGGAGTGGCGGAGGAAAGGTCCAGGAGCATTCCGAATTTCTTCCTGCCCCCATCGAAATATTCCAGGATTTCCCTCTTGGCCTGCGTGAGAGCATGGCCCCCTTCCCGGCCATCGGGAAATTCCTTAACGATTCGTTCACGCAAATCCTCTCGGGATGGCTCAGGAAGATATATGCGTTCAACCCCCTTTTCCCATCCCACCAAACCCATCCACCCGAGCTTCGCCCGGAAAAGGATGAAGGTTCTTTCCATTTTTCTCCCCCCAGGAAATGATGTTCCCCTACCCTACCAGCCGGAAAAATTCGGCTCAATCGAAATCTGCAGGTTGAAGGGGATTGAAAAAAGCAGAAGCGGTTCGCGACCCGCCCCTGCCCAAGAATCGGATGTTCTTCGAAATATGGGAAATTAGGGTTTAGAGAGATGTTTTATCCTTCAGCAAATCCTTGATGAAAGCTTCCGTCTGGTGAACTCTCACCCCCAGGGTGTTGTAAAAGGCCTCCACGTATTCCCGGAAGGTGGCTTGGCGGCGGATAATCATCTTCAACCCGTAACTGCGGCAGAATTCGCAGACTCGCCAGAAGAGGTCGTCCTTCAAGAGCTCCTTTACTTCGGTGACCTGCTTTTTTCCGCACTTGGAGCAGATGACTTCTCTTATGATTTTCATCCCGCTGGATTCCTTGTCCCCGAAAGAAGGGGGGAGTTCCCTCTTTTTTATTTTAGGGCAGGCCGGGTCTTTTGTAAACCCGGGAAATCCGCCGGCGGCTTCAACCAGGAACGGTGCCGGGGTGGTTCAGAACCCCCCGGCGGCAGGATTTTTCAGGGCGGGTCAAACAGAACCTTTTTTACTCTCTTCTTCCCGAAGAACCTTTTTCAGGACTTTTCCCACGTGGGACTTGGGAAGTTCATTCCGGAATTCAACCAGGGTGGGGACCTTGAAGCGAGCCAGGTTCTGCCGGCAGAACTCGATAATCTCCTCGGCGGTGGCTTTCTGCCCGGGTTTCAGGACTACAAAGGCCTTCACCGTCTCTCCCCGGTAGGGATCCGGGACCCCCAGAACACCGGCTTCCAGAA
>Ga0316620_10001278_pt1 | contig 10754 bp, 9 predicted proteins | sample OWC_Aug_M1_C1_D5_FD_207651 | JGI IMG/M metagenome (GOLD analysis project Ga0316620, IMG submission 207651) | Wetland soil microbial communities from Old Woman Creek delta, Ohio, United States - OWC_Aug_M1_C1_D5_B | ecosystem: Environmental > Terrestrial > Soil > Wetlands | place: USA: Ohio...
GCTATCCGGGAAGTACGACTGCCTTCGCGTTCGACAGTCCGCGCCTGAAAAGACCGGCGGCAAAAGCCCTGCCCGTGTTCATCCGTGTCCCGAAAGCTCGTACCCAGAACGGCTATCGAAATTCCGTCCCGTGCCGCCTCGGCATGCTGCCGATTTTCAGGAATTTTCCAGGCTAGGCCATGGATTTCGCTGCGCGACGCAGTTCTGCGGCCTTATCCGTCTTCTCCCAGGTGAAGTGCTCGTAGGTGTGCCCGTTCGAATTCTTCGCCTTGAAAGGCGTGCGGCCGAAGTGGCCGTACGCAGCGGTCGCCCGGTAGATCGGCGCCTGCAGCTTCAGGTACCGGATCATCTCCCGCGGCGTCAACGGGAAGACCTCGCGGATCAGCCTGACGATCCGGTTGTCCGGCACGAGTCCCGTGCCGAACGTGTTGATGGAGAGGTCCGTCGGATCGGCTCGCCCGATGACATAGGCCAGCCGCACTTCCATCTCGCTGCACAGTCCGGCGGCCACGCAGTTCTTCGCGATATACCGGGCCATATACGTGGCCGACCGGTCGACCTTGCTGGGATCCTTGCCGGAAAAGGCGCCGCCGCCGTGCCGGGCTCGCCCGCCGTATGTGTCGACGATGATCTTCCGCCCGGTCACGCCGGTGTCGGATTGCGGCCCGCCGATTTCGAACTTGCCGGTCTCGTTCACGTAGAATTTCGTTCTCTTATCCAGCAGGTCGGCCGGCACCACGTGCCGGATGACGGTCTCGATGATTCGGGCGCGCGCCGCTTTGGTGATGTGGGCGCCGGAGCGATCCAGAATGCTCGTGTCATGCTGGGCGGCAATCACCACGCTGTCGGCCCGGACCGGAATCCCGTTCTCGTATTGGATGGTTACTTGCGACTTGCCGTCAGGGCGGAGGAACTTCAGGATTCCCGCCTTGCGCACCTCCGCGAGCCGCCACGACAGTTTGTGTGCAAGTACGATCGGCATGGGCATCAGTTCTTCCGTCTCCCGGCATGCATAGCCGAACATGACTCCCTGATCTCCGGCGCCTCCCGTATCCACTCCCTGCGCGATGTCCGGCGACTGCTTGCCGATGGCATTCAGTATTCCGGCGCTGGGAGCACTGAGCCCGTGCTCATCGGAGAAATAGCCGATATCGACCAGAACCGCCCGCACCAGCTTGTTCAAATCGACCCAGGCGTGCGTGGTGATTTCGCCACCAACCAATACCAGACCGACAGTCACGAAGGTTTCGCAAGCCACACGACCCGCCGGATCCTGGCGCAGCACTTCATCCAAAACGGCGTCCGAAATCTGGTCGCAGACCTTGTCGGGATGTCCCTCAGTGACCGATTCGGAGGTAAAACTGATCCGCATATCATGTCCCTCCCCAAAAGTGATTCATGCCTATTCTGCCATAGCGCCGGCTCGAAGAGTGGCGGATACTCAAACCGGCCAATGAATCGCATAGATTACCAAGAACCAAGCATCTCTGGGTAGTGGAAATTTGGCGGGACTGTGCCGTTCCAATTGACATCCACGATGTCGCGACATAAAGTGCACCGCAGCCTTTTTCATGTCCCTGCGCGCGGACCCGCTGCGCCCCAGGGACAGGCACCGCCGGCTTTTCGTTGCACGCACGCCTGCCCGGGGCGTCGGAGACTCAGTTGCTTGCCATCGAGGTATGCCACATGAAGGAACTTTCGCGTCGCCAGTTTTTCCGGACATCCATGGCGGCCGCCGCCGTCCCGGGACACGCCGGGGACGGGACCATACAGGCGGCAGCCAAACCGAAGATCAGGCGTTATAAGCCGTTGGGCAAGACGGGATGGAAGGTGAGCGACATCTCCGCCGGCTCCGGCCAGAATGAACCGGCCATGGTCAGCTATCTCTTCGAGTGCGGCATGAACCTGATCGACACCGGGTTTCAATACGGCACCCATGAAGAGGTCGTCGGCAAGGCACTCCCTGCGTGGCGCGACAAGGTGTTCGTCGTGGACAAATGGGACCCGCCCCTGGTGACGGCAACCGTAACGAAAAGCGCCTTGCTGGAGGCGCTCGATGTTTCGCTCAAGCGGCTGAACACCTCCTACATCGACTGCATGATGATCCACTCCGTGGGCCAGCCGAGGTACGGCGGCATGGAACGCATCCAGAATCCTGCGATCTACGAGGCATGGGACGAGGCGAAAAAGCTGGGAAAGATACGCTTCACCGGCGCCTCCGGGCACAGCGTGAACCTGATCAGGGAAATGGAATGGGGCATTGACAACAACCGGTTCGACGTCATCCTGACCGGCGCCAACTTCCTGACCCAGGGAATTGAACCGCTGCTCAAAAAGGCCCGGGCCAAAGGGGTGGGCACCATCGCCATGAAGACCATGACGATTTACCGGTCGAATCTGAATATCCGCGCGCTGCAGGACCAAAACACCAATGCCCGACAGGCGGTGCTGAAATGGATTCTGGCGTCCGACCTGTTCGACACCATGGTCGTCAGCATGCGCAATTTCGAGCAGGTCGGGGAATACCTGGCCGTCTCCGGCACTACCAGCCTTGCGCACCAGGACAAAAAGTACCTGGAAATCCTGGAGGCTGAAATCAGCACGAAGTACTGCCGCCCCGGGTGTGACGGCTGCTATGGGTCCTGCCCGCGCGGTGTGCCGATCTGGGATATCCTGCGCTACAAGATGTACTTTGAAAACTACGGGGATCAGAAATTCGCCATGCAACGCTACGGCCTTATCCCCGCCGCCCGGAGCGCAGCGGCCTGTACCGGTTGCAGTGCGCCCTGCGAGGCCGCCTGCAGGCACGGCGTCGCGGTGCGCGCACGCCTGGTCGAGGCGCACACACAACTCACGTTCACCGCACCCGCGCCGCAGGAGGGATCATGAGCACCGCCGCCATTGTGAAGCTGCTTTCCGGACTGCTTGCGTGCCTGACGCTCGCAGGTTCCGCCGAATACCAGATGACGGCCAGGGACATCGTGGACCGCTCGGTCAAGGCCCACGGCGGTGACAGGCTGGCCGGGTGGGACAGCATGACAATCCAGGGCACCGTCGACATGGCGGACGGCATCATCTTCCGGGCGGCCTACCGCCTTTTTGCGAAGGTGCCCGGCAAGCTCCGTGTCGAGAAAGACATGACAGTCGTTCAGGGCGGGCGAATTTTCTACGAGTACTTCCTGAACAACGGATCGGCCTGGAGCCGCCGTAACCTCGTGCCCGCCGTCGGCAACCTCGACGAAATGAACCGGTGGCTGAACCAGTGCTATGGAATTGCCTACTATGCCCGCAAGGCCGAATCGCTGACGCAAAAGGAGGACGCCGCCGTCGAATGGCGGGAAAAGGCCGACCTGCAGTCCAACGACTACCGGGTCGTGGCAGCAAGACCGGCCTACGTCATTGCCGCTGTTGTAGGCAAGGAAACCGTCAGCCTCTTTATCGACAAGGAGAATTACTATTTCCTCCAGGAGACGGCCGGCAGAACAAAAAGGACTTTCTGGGATTTCAAGAAATTCGGCGAAGTCACTCTTCCTTCGAAGGTGCTGGAAATCGTCACCGCTGCACAGGGCGAACGGATCACTCCCTACACCTACGACAGCGTCAGGTACAACATCCCAATCGAAGACTGGCTTTTCAGCGAAGACATGCCACAGAAAAAGTAGGCGCACCGGGAGTTGCTCCGAAAATATCGACATCCGACCCCAGACCTCCGACTTCCGACCCGGATGTCGGGGTCGGGATCGGGATCGGGATCGGAAGGCGCATCAGCTCGATCCCGATTCCGAACCCGATACCGACCCCGAACGTTTTAATGCGTCACAGTGTGCGCCACCAGGCGCGTGAGGGAGCGGCTATGAGATTTCGTGCGGTGACAGCCTTGCTGGCGTTCTTCTCCGGCTTTCCCGGTCTGTGCGGAGCAGGCGAAGGACTCAGCCAGGGTCCGGCCAGATCATGGGGACAGGCTGCATTCGGTCTCAGGCTTTCGATCGCAGTCGAAAAATCATCTGTGCTGAAAGGAAGCCCGTTCATGGTCTCCGTCATTGCCGAAAACATTTCGGGGACGAAGGTCGATCTGAAGGTGATCGCGGCATTCCATCTCAGGAACTCTTCAAAAACATCACGGGAATCAACACTGGCATTCGGGAGCTACTGGTGCCCGGTCAACCTTGCGGACAGGGATGCCCCGGGAAAGGCCGGCTTGATCCTGGCTTCTCCGTCCCGGCTCGTCATGGAGAAAGGCACATCGAAAAGCGCCACCATGGATCTGGCCAGGCACGGCTGGGATAAAAGTGACAGTTCGTGGTGGCCGGCCAGGGATTTTGCCGGAGTGGTCTCCCCCGGGGATTATGTGCTGCGGCTGGATGTCCAGGTGGAAGGCGGATCCGAGCCTAAATGGATTCGATCCAATGAGGTCAAGGTCGTGATCGGGAGATAGGCCGCTCGGCGCGCAGTTCAAATATCGTCAGCAAGCCGAGGGAGCCGGTTGTATAATGCCTCCATGGACCTCAAACATCTGCTTACACTGTTGTGTGTCGTTTTCTGCATAACAGCCGGACTTCCGCTGGCGCAGGACATTCCACCCGCCAAAACTCAGGAGCAGACAAAACCGGGCGACTGGCGTCCCATGTTTGACGGCAAGACGCTGGACGGCTGGAAGGAAACGCCGTTTGTCGCGCGTGGCAAGGTCAGCGTCGAGGACGGAAACGTGATTCTGGGAAAGGGCTACATGACCGGAATCATCTGGGCCAGGAACTTTCCCAAAGCCAACTACGAGATCCGCTACGAGGCCGCGCGAGTCCAAGGAGGCGACTTCTTTGCCTCCATCACGTTTCCGGTCCATGATTCGTTTTGTACCTGGGTGAGCGGCGGCTGGGGTGGGAGCCTGGTGGGCTTGTCCAGCCTGGACCTGATGGACGCCTCGGAAAACGACACCACTACGATGTTTACGTTCAACCGGGGCCAGTATTATGTCTTCCGTCTGCGTGTGACCGACTACACAATCGAGGCATGGATTGATGAAGAGCGGGTCATCGCCGTCGATTTCAGCACGCGAGTGGTCGGGCTGCGTCCCGGGGAGATCGAGCGCTCCATTCCTCTGGGCTTTGCATCCTACAGCACAATCGGAGCCTTGCGCAAAATCGAGTACCGCCTGCTCCCTCCGGAAGGGAATGGTGGAGGGCCAGGGGGCCTACCCCATCCAAAAGCCCTTCCTATGTGATACGCCGAGCACTTTCCTGCAGTCGGGGCAAAAATAGATGTAGCGCTTGCCCAGGATGCTTTGCACCCGCCTTGCCCAGATCTCCGGCAACGTTTTGCCGCAATGAGGACAAACGGGCGTGACGTCCTCCTTTTCGATGCAATTCACCATATCCTCTCCTTGTGGTTCATCGCCTTGACACGCGCAACTTATAGGGTTGCCTGGCCAGTGAAAGCAAGGGGAAAACGGCGAACGGCAGGATTCTTCTTGTCCTGAAAATAGGACATTGCTGCTTCGCGTCCTGGCATCTTTGCGGTTGCTACCATTGGTACCGCGAAGACGCCAGGAGGCGAATACCCTGGGAAATCATTGTCCTTATGCGCCACCGGGCGCCCCATACAGCGGTGACGGCGGGTATCACTTGATTGCTTCCAACACCTTGTCGGGCCAGTTCTGACTCACGATGGACGCCTGACCTTCCGACCACAGGATGACCTCATCACGTCGGGAAGAGGTGTAGCCGGATCCCGCCGGAGCTATCAGGCAGAGTTGTTGCGAGTTCCGCCAGGCAGGGATGGTATGCAGGTCACCGGTACCATCCTTGTCGACGATCGCCACGATCTCTCCCGTGGCCAAGGTAACCCTGCTGATTCTCCCCTTGTCGCCCGGAACCGCGGCATATTTCCCGTCCGGACTGACCTCGAAGAGATCGGCGCGATCGGGAAGGCGCTCGTCCGCGGACCTGGGGATAATGCGGCTGATTGAACCCGCCTGCCTGGGATCGAGAAAGAACAAGGTGAGACGGTTCGAAAAGTCACTGTTGACGGACGGCAAGGCGCCCTCGGCTGCGGCAAACAGGATCCGTCCATCCGGCAGGCAACGTACTCTCAGGGTGTCCCCGAATATCACCACACCGAGATCCACGGCCTGCGAAGGACTTTCCAGGATGGCGCCCTGTGCATTGCGGACCGTCCGGCGGCTTATGCGGCCCAACTGTGTCCCGCCGGTATCCTTGGTTTCGCAGTGAATGTAAATCAAGTCCCGACCATCGGGCGACCAGTCGGGGAATTCCGCTACACCTTCCGCCACGAGCGCCGGCTTCCCTCCTTCCCGGGCCGGGAAGACCGACAAAGAACTCACCCGTCCATCGCCAAATCCCTCGCCGCGCCTGGTCACAACTGCCAGGGCGCCGCCGTCGGGCGATAGGCGCAACTCCTTCACTTCCTCAAGAGTGGCAAACCATGCGATGCCATTCTCGGCTGCATCGCGAACAACCGGCATCACCCGAACCAGGCGGATCTCGACTTTCAGGTCCTCGAATTCCTTCCATTGGTCGCCGAGTTTCGCCTTGAGGCCCGGGTCTGCATTGCTTTTCAGATAAAGCATGGCAGCGGCCCACTGCTCGCTGGTAAGTACCGTGGCATGGGAGGGCCGGAATTCATCCTGCTCGCCTTCGTAGCCGTAAAACTCATCCCTGGCAACCAATGCTGCGGCGGCGATCTTCTTCTCCTCAAGTCCCAGAGGCGCGGCCGCAACAAGCTCATCCCAGGTCGCCAGTTCCCGTTTGCTCACCACAACCAACCGGCTGGAATCCGGAAGCCAGGCCACGCTCTCGACCTCGTCCGCCACAGGATCGGACAGTCTTCCCTGAGCATCGCAGAAGTAGAGCCATCCGCCGCTCACGACAGCAGCCTGCATGCCGTCGGCGGACCACTGCACGGTCTTCTCAGGGCCGCAGGCGGCCAGATACAGGCAAGCTATAAACAGGATCGTGATCTTAGAAGCAAAACCGGGGGACTGGGCCATAGAACACCTCCTCAAGCAATCGTCAACTCGCCTCCCGCAGCTTTTCGCATTTTTCTCCGCGACAGGCTTCACTACTAACAAGCGACGAATGTCTTCGATTATTGCAGCCGACCCGGCCGCAGTCTGCGCATGGAGTGGACGGCGTCGGGAGGGTACGCGGGCTACTCTGAATTGACCCTGGACACCGCCTGCAACTCCGCCGACGGCACAGTTCATTACACCGCGGGACGGAGCGACACCTCCAGGATCCGGCTCCGGCGAAGTGGCGGCAGCGGTGCTGCTGCCTGCGATCTCGCCGGCGCCTGGCAGGAGGATCTCGATGGGCAGGGCCAGTCGACCTGGACATTCACGTCGCTCGGCGGCGGGCGGTATCGGGGCCAGGAGCAAGGTCTCGGCAATGCCACTGCGACATTAACCGTCAATGGCCGGCAGCTGCGCATGGACTGGACGGCTTCGGGTGGGTACGCGGGCTACTCCGAATTGACCCTGGACGCCGCCTGCAATTCCGCGGACGGCACGGTCCACTACACCGCCGGACGGAGCGGCACCTCAAAGATTCACCTGCAGCGCAGCGGCCGCGGCAGCGATATCCTGCCCATCACCACTTGCGACATCTCCGGCAACTGGCAGGAGGATCTCGAAGGGCAGGGCCAGTCAACTTGGGTATATACCTCGCTCGGCGGCGGGCGATACCGCGGCCAGGAGACGGGCCTCGGCAGTGCTACCGCGACGCTGACAGTAACCGGCCGGCAGCTGCGCATGGATTGGACGGCTTCGGGCGGACATGCGGGCTACTCCGAACTGATCCTGGACGCCGCCTGCAACACCGCCGACGGCACAGTCCATTACACGGCTGGCCGAAGCGACACCTCCAAGATCCGCCTGCAGCGCCGGTAAGGGCATACGACAACTATCGGCGATAATCCCCGGACCGATTGGCCGGTGACGCATGAAAATGGCCGCTCGGGGTGGGCGCCGGCTGCGAAACGGCGCTGGGATTCTGCCTATGGGCATCTCAGCAGCCCCTTCCGGCGGCCGAGGCCTATTTGACGGGGCGCGCCCCGTGCCGACTGCAGGTCGGAGGTCGGATGTCTGAGGTCGTTATTTTCAGAGCAGCCTCTCATGCGCCGTGGCACACCCGGTGACGCATGAAAACGTTCGGGGTCGGGATCGGGGTCGGGATCGAGCTGATGTGCGCTTCGATCCCGATACCGATTCCGACCCCGACGTTCCCGGTTGTTGTTCTATTTTCGGAACAGTAATCCATGAGCCCATGGTGCACCCCCGCGCATGAAAATCGGCTTCGCCGGCGCTACGACGGTGAAGGAATGGTGTAACTTCTATTTCGCTGACGCTATTTTCAAAGCAGAAACAGGAACCATATTGGCCTGTCGCGCTTGACTTTGTCCCCGGCATGTAATAATCGTTCCTTCCTCCGGGCGGGCAGCCGCGGGTGTTCTGCCGTGCCCGGGATCGATTGCCCCGGCATTCAAAAATCTTTGGCAGAGGAGTGTACGAGAATGGCATCAGACAGTCCGGATCGCAGCAGGAGGAAGTTTTTGTCCCAGGCATCATTCGCCATGGCATCCGCCGGCGTGGTCGGCTTGCCGCGCCCATGGAACGCGGCGCAGCAGCCTGCCGCCCCAGCTAAAGGAAAGGCGATCATCCAGCGCACGCTGGGCAGAACCGGCATCAAGGTGCCGATCGTCAGCATGGGCGTGATGAATGCCAACAATCCCGAAGTAGTCAGGCAGGCTTATGAGGCCGGCGTGCGGCTTTTCGATACGGCGCTGGGCTACCAGGGAGGAAGAAACGAGGAGATGATCGGCAGTGTGTTCTCCCAGCTCGGCGCTCGCGACAAGGTGATCATTCAGACCAAGATCCCTTTCCCGCGCGGGCTCACTTCCGGTATCAAGGACAAGATCCTCAGCGACTTTGCCGGCTGCCTGAAGCGTCTGCAGACCAGTTACGTGGACGGCCTGCTGATCCACCAGCCCTCCGTCGAACAGATGAACAACCCCGAGATCATCGAGGCACTCAAGGAGGCGAAGCAGCAGAAGACCGCTCGCTATATCGGCGTCTCTCAGCACATGGGGCAGGCAGGAATCTTAAACAGTGCGGCGGAGACCGGGATATACGACATGGTCGTGGTGGGCTTCAACTTCACCAACGCCGGCGATCAGGGGTTCCTGCAGGCGATCAAGAACGCCTCATCAAAAGGCGTCGGTATCATCGCCATGAAGACGCAGACGGGCGGGCGCAACCGCAATGCGGGCCCGCTCAATCAGCCCGCCATGCTGAAATGGGTGCTGCAGCATCCGGAGATAACGACCGCGATTCCCGGCTACACCACCTTCGACCAGCTTAATGAGAGTTTCGCAGTGGCGTCCAACCTGGAGTACTCGAGCGAAGAAAAGGCCTGGCTGGCGGACAAGAACATCCAGCTCACGCTCGATTTCTGTCAGCAGTGCGGCACCTGCCTGGGGACGTGTCCGAAGGGTGCGGACATTCCGACGCTCATGCGCACCCACATGTACGCGGCAAACTACACCAATTTCGACCAGGCCCGCAGAACATTGGCCGAGATCCCAGAGATCTCCGGCTTGCAGAACTGTACGAATTGCGCCGACTGCTCCGCCCGGTGCGCCAACCGGGTGAGGATCGGCGAAAGGGTTGCAGAGCTGAAACTGATCTACGCCTAGAAAATCGGCGGCTTCACGACTTTTTCTTCGACATCTACCCTATGTACGGGATGGAATGGCGCGTCTCCGCCCGCTACACTGTGTTTGCATACTCCATCCCTCAAGCAGGAGGGCGTTCTGCCCGGCTCATCCAAGCCAGGGGGTGTCGGGGTTGGCCCTCCTGCTCCTTGCTCAATTCCACCGAGGTGCTCTGGCTTCACATTGGCCGGTCTTTCTGACCCGCGAGAGTTCATTTCAAGAGCCGCAGCGCGTCCAGAATCGTGGCAACTACCACAATCGCAACGGCCGAAAATGATGACTCTCGTCAATACCTTTCAGGTTCTTGCCGATACTTGCAGAGGTGAAGCCAACCTCCCAGCGCGGACCCTGGGCATGCCGGCCGTCCAACAATCGCGTCCTCTCCCCGGAATGTTGAATCCGCAAATCTGCCCTCCCGGACAGCTGCTGGCGTCAGACCGCCCCAAAATTCACTGATACCACCTTTATAACTTCAGGATACTGCCCTCAGGGGATCGACTTTTTCCCCAGCCAGTATATATTGGCTGGCATCGCGCATGATTCAGCCATGGAAACGGTTGAGATAATCAGCACAAGTGCAGAAGGCAGGGGCGGCATGAGGGACGGTGCTCCGGAACGATACCAAGCAAGCGGAGCATTCTGGCGAGCGGGCTATCTCGCCATGCTCGCCTGCCGCCCTTCCTCTCTCTGAAGTCGCGCCGGCAGATCCGGCCGGAATTCCCCTCCACATGAGCGCGACGCCTGAGACCGGTTCCGAGCGGGAAATCGTTTCCTGGCGTCGCGCCCGCCCAGCCATCAGAAGAGACTCCCGCTGGAACATTCTCGTGATTCGGTCTTGGATCATGCACCATAGCTGCCTTCCACCTTACCCCGGCAATGATCACTGCCCGAGACAAAGCCTGCGATCACACGGATGACGTGGGGATCACGTGGACACCCACTTTTGTTCAGTTTTTTTCTTGGCACTTTCCATGAGTCGACAGTTAGAAGCAGTGAAAGGGGTGACTCATGGCACTGCCACGCAGCAAGTA
>Ga0316620_10001279_pt1 | contig 10747 bp, 12 predicted proteins | sample OWC_Aug_M1_C1_D5_FD_207651 | JGI IMG/M metagenome (GOLD analysis project Ga0316620, IMG submission 207651) | Wetland soil microbial communities from Old Woman Creek delta, Ohio, United States - OWC_Aug_M1_C1_D5_B | ecosystem: Environmental > Terrestrial > Soil > Wetlands | place: USA: Ohio...
CCAGCACCGCCCGCCGTCGTCACCGGGCACTGAATCATCGCCGCTTTGCCATCGCCCCGGGGTCAGGCGGACTAGCCGCTTGGCGCATGGCCCTGTAACCTCAACGGCCTCGCCGGGGACGCCGCGCGGGGCTTCGCCCGGCGCCCGGGTCCCTGCATTCGAGGCATGTACATCGAGAACGACCCAATCATGAGCAATCACAAGATTCACGTGCAGTTTCCCGGACGGATCATATTCATCGGTTTCGGCAGCATCGGTCAGGGCGTCCTGCCGCTCATCCTGCGCCACATCGGCATCAAGCCCGAGCGCATCTCGATCATCACCGCCGACGACAAGGGACTGCGCGCGGCGGACCAGTACGGCATCAAGCACACCATCGAGCCGCTGACGCGCGACAACTATCGCCGTTTGCTCGATCCGCTCGTCGGACGCGGCGATTTCGTGCTCAACGTGTCGGTCGACGTCTCGAGCATCGCGCTGATCAAGCTGTGCGCCGAAAAGGGTGCGCTGTATCTCGACACCTGCATCGAGCCGTGGCCGGGCGGCTACACCGATCCGGCCATTCCGCTCGCCAAGCGCTCCAACTACGCCTTGCGCGAGGAGGCGCTGGCGCTGCGCGCGGCCAACCCGCGCACTCCGACCGCCGTGCTTACCCACGGCGCCAATCCGGGGCTGGTACAGCACTTCGTGAAGCAGGCGCTCCTCAACATCGCTGCGGACACGGCGGTCGACGCCGGCAATCCGCAGTCACGCCAGGACTGGGCGCGCCTCGCGCAGAAGCTCGGCATCAAGGTCATCCACATCGCGGAGCGCGATACGCAAATTTCGGGCGTACCGAAGGAGCCGGGCGAGTTCGTCAACACCTGGTCGGTCGACGGGTTCGTGAGCGAGGGCTCGCAGCCGGCCGAGCTCGGCTGGGGTACGCACGAGCGCAACTTTCCGCGCGACGGCCGGCGCCATGATTTCGGTTCGCAATGCGCGATCTACCTGAATCAGCCGGGCGCCGGAACGCGCGTACGGACCTGGACGCCGCTCGCGGGTTTCTTTCACGGCTTCCTGATCACTCATGGCGAGTCGATCACGATGGCCGACTACTATTCGGTGAAGGACGGCGCCAACGTCGTCTACCGGCCGACGGTGCACTACGCGTATCACCCGTCGGATTCCGCGGTGCTCTCCGTGCACGAGTTCGCCGGCCGTAACTGGCGCCTGCAGAGCCGCCAGCGCATCCTCATGGACGAGATCACGAAGGGCATCGACGAGCTCGGCGTGCTGCTCGCCGGCCACAAGAAGAACGCCTACTGGTACGGCTCGCAGCTCTCGATCGAGGAAGCGCGCCGCCTGGTGCCGTTCAACAATGCGACGAGTCTCCAGGTGACCGTCGCGTGTCTTTCCGGGATGGTGTGGGCGATCGAAAATCCGGGCTGCGGCATCGTCGAGCCGGACGAAATGGACTTCCGGCGCCATCTGGAAATCTGCCTGCCCTATCTCGGCCCGGTCGTAGGCCAGTACACCGACTGGAATCCGCTCTTCGACCGCGGGCGGCTGTTCCCGGAGGATCTCGACGAGACCGATCCGTGGCAGTTCAAGAACGTGCGCGTGATGTGACGCCCCGAATGGGGTGCGAGTTCCTTCGACCCTGGCGGGAGAGCCCTTTCGGGACCGCCGTAGACCCGTCCTTGGGGGCTGCGAGAAAAACATCCTGTTTTTCACGCTCCCGAAAGGGCTCTCCCGCCAGGCTCGGTTGGCCCGCTGTTATCTGGCGTTGGCCGCGGGCCGGGCGCCGTAGCGGATGGCAGTGACGACGTAGCGTTTGGGCCCGGCCGGCAGGGCCACGGTGACTTCCGCAGTGAGCCGCTTGCCAAGCAGCGCCTGACCGAGCGGCGAATCCATGCTGACGTAGTCGCGGTCCATGTCGAACTCGTCCGGACCGACGACGCGGTACGTGAGCGTCGTTCCGGCCTCGTCCTCGAGGCTCACCCACGCTCCGAAGAACACGCGCCCCGGATCTGAGGGCGGCTGGTCCACGACCACCATGCCGTCGAGCCGCTTGCGTAGAAAGCGGACGCGACTGTCGATCTCCCGCAACCGGCGCTTGCCGTAGATGTATTCGGCGTTTTCCGAGCGGTCGCCCTGCGCGGCCGCCTCGCTGACGGCGCGCGTAACCGCCGGGCGCTCCACGCTCCAAAGCTGCTCGAGCTCCGCACGCAGGCGCGCGGCGCCGCTCGCGGTGATGTACTTGGACCCGGGACGGTCCGGAATTCGAAATCTCGCCATGCGAAAAGGATTGCCTGGGCGGGTGCGGCGCGCGGCAGCATCCGCTTCGTGACCTGCTTCACCCTGGCCCGGGGTGATGTGTGCGTGTAGTCACAGATTGGCCCGTGGGCCGTCTTTAATCTGCCTGTCCATGGGCGTCAAGTATTACACGCACTTCCTGATGAGCGAGACGCAGCAGGCGTCGCCGAGCGAGTTCAGCGGAGTGGTGGAGCTGAACCGCGTGCCGCACGCACCCGCGGACATGCACGAGATCGCGACCATCCTTGCGCGCAGCCTCGATATCGAGATCGACGACATCCGCATCCTCCACTGGTCGCGGCTGCATTGACGGCCATCCACATCCCCTAGCGGACTTTCCTTCCCTTCGTAAGGTCCGCTTTTTCCGACCCCGAGCCCAAAGCCCGGGGTTTTTTTTTACAATAGGTCGTGGCATTCAAGGACCATTTCTCGCGCCAGCCCGCGGCCTACCGGCGGTTCCGCCCGGGGTATCCGGCGGAACTCTTCGAGTTCCTCGCACAACTTGCTCCCGCGCGCCGCCTCGCCTGGGACTCGGCGACCGGGAATGGTCAGGCGGCGATCGGGCTGGCCGCGAGTTTCCCCCGGGTCCTCGCGACTGACGCGAGCGTCGCGCAGCTGGCCGAGCGCCAGACTCACGAACGGATCATGTACGCCTGCGCCACGGCCGAGCGCGCGCCGCTGCGCGCGAGCTGCTGTGACCTCATCACGGTCGCGCAGGCGGCGCACTGGTTCGACTTCCCCGCGTTCTATCGTGAGATCGAGCGGGTGGCGTCCCCGGGTGCGGTGCTCGCGCTGTGGACGTATTCGCGCTGCCACATCGATCCGGCGCTCGACTCCGTCCTCGAGCGCTTCAATCGCGAGGTCATCGGCCCCTGCTGGCCGCCCGAGCGCCGTTATGTCGACGACGGCTACCGGACGTTGCCGTTTCCATACGCCGAGCTCGCAACGCCGGAGTTCGTGCTGACGCTCGAATGGACGCTCGACGAGCTCGTGAGCTACGTCGGCACCTGGTCTGCGGTGGGACGTTTCCGGGACGGGTCGGGCGGTGATCCGCTGCGGCAACTGCGCGACCAGCTCGCGCTATGCTGGTCCGACGGCGGGCGCAGACGCGTACGCTGGCCGCTGCACCTGAAGGTCGGTCGTGTCACGCCCGGCAGCTAGCTTTGAATATACTTTGCGCCCTTCTTGTTTCCGACTGACTATCGAAGGAGCCGGCGATGATGAGAAGAGTACTGGTCAGCTGGTGCGCGGCGGCAGCGGTCGGCGCGGGTTTCGCCGCCGCCGCCGGTGCGGACGGCGCGAGGACGCTCGGGTCCGGTATCGACACCTCGGGCTTCGACAGGTCCGTCCGTCCCCAGGATGATCTCTTCCGCTACGTCAATGGCGGCTGGATTGCTCATACCGAGATCCCGGCCGACAAGTCGAACTACGGCTCGTTTGCGGTGCTGGCTGACAACGCGGAGCGGGACCTGCGCGCCATCATCGAGGAAGCGGCGGCCGACAAGACGCATCCTCGAGGCTCGGACGCGCAGAAGATCGGCGACATGTACGCGAGCTTCATGGACACCGCGCGCGTCGAGACGCTGGGCGCGAGACCGCTGGCGCCCGAATTCCGGCGCATCGATGCCATTCGGGACCGGTCCGGTCTCGTGCGCTACCTGGCGCATGCGCAGCGCTTCAACTTCAACATGCCGTTCAATGGCCAGGTCAATCAGGACGCGAAGGACACGGCGCACTACATCACGTACTGGAATCAGGGCGGTCTGGGGCTTCCCGACCGGGACTATTACCTCAAGACGGACGCAGAGTACGTCGGCTACCGGGACGAGTACCTGAAGTACATCGAGCGCGTGCTGGCGCTCGCAGGCCTGAAGGACGCACACGCGTCGGCCGCGCTGATCCTGAAGCTCGAATCGCGTCTCGCCGAGGCACAGTGGCCGCGCGAGGAGAATCGCGATCCGCTGAAGACCTACAACCGCTACAGCGCCGCGCAGGCGAGCAAGCTCATGCCCGGCTTCGACTGGGCGGCGTTCGAGGCGGCGGTGCCGATGAAGCCGGACGAGATCGTGGTCTCGCAGCCCACGTATTTTTCAGCGCTCGCCCGGATGTTCGAGGACGTGCCGCTCGCGGACTGGAAGGTCTATTTCAAGTTCCACGTGATCGATGCGGCGGCGCCCTACCTGAGCGACGCCTTCGTGCAGGCGAATTTCCAGATGTACTCGAAAACCCTGCGCGGCATTCAGGAGAACCGCCCGCGCTGGAAGCGCGGTGTCGCCGTGGTCGAGGACGGCATGGGCGAGATGGCCGGCAAGCTGTACGTCGCGCGGCACTTCAAGCCCGAGGCCAAGGCGCGCATCGACCAGCTGGTGAAGAACATCCTCGGCGCCATGAACGAAGGCATCGACGAGCTCGCCTGGATGGGACCGCAAACCAAGCAGCGCGCGCACGAGAAGCTCGCCAAGTACACGGTCAAGATCGGCTACCCCGACAAGTGGCGTGACTATTCGAAGCTGGAGATCCGCGCTGGCGACCTGTACGGCGACGTCATGCGGGCGACGGAGTTCGAGACGAACCGCCAGCTCGGGAAGCTCGGCGGGCCGATCGACCGGACCGAGTGGGGCATGACGCCGCAGACGGTCAACGCGTACTACAATCCGGTGGCGAACGAAATTGTCTTTCCGGCAGCCATCCTGCAGCCGCCGTTCTTTAACGTCGACGCGGACGATGCCGTGAACTACGGCGCCATCGGCGCCGTGATCGGCCACGAGATCAGCCACGGCTTCGATGACGAGGGGCGCCAGTTCGACGGCGACGGCAATCTCAAGGACTGGTGGACGGCCGACGACAACCAGAAGTTCAAGGCGCGGGCCGACCGCCTGGTCGCCGAGTACGAGGGCTTCAGCCCGGTCCCCGGCCAGCATCTGAATGGCCGCCTGACCCTCGGCGAGAACATCGGCGATCTCTCGGGCATGGCGATCGCGTATCGCGCCTACCGCCGCTCGCTGGGCGGCGCCCAACCTCCCGTGATCGACGGCTACACCGGCGACCAGCGCTTCTTCCTCGGGTTCGCGCAAATCTGGCGCCGCAAGTACCGCGAAGCGGACCTGGTCGCGCGCATCTCCACCGATCCGCACAGCCCGGCCGAATTTCGCGTGAACGGCATCGTCACCAACCTCGAGCCCTTCTATCGCGCGTTCAACCTGCAGCCGGGCGACAAGCTCTTCAAAGCGCCTGACGACCGCATCAAGATCTGGTAGTACCATTGAAAGCCGGACCGCCGCCGCCATCACGCGGCGGCGGATTCTGTCGCCTCGAGGAGCCCACCATGAAGAAGCTGCTGTGTCTCGCGCCGCTCATTGCGGCCCTGCTCACCGGCTGCGGCTACAACCAGCTGAACGCCCAGGACGAGAACATCAAGTCGGCCTGGTCGAAGGTCCTGAGCGAGTACCAGCGGCGCGCCGACCTGGTGCCGAACCTGGTGAACGTCGTCAAGGGCTACACGCAATACGAAGAGAAGGTGCTCACGGAGGTGACCGAGGCGCGCAGCCACGTCGGCGCGATCCAGGCGACGCCGGAGCTCGTGAACGACGAAGCGGCCTTTCGCAAGTTCCAGGCGGCCCAGAGCGAGCTCTCGGGTGCGCTGTCGAGGCTCCTGGTAGTGGTCGAGCGTTATCCGGACCTGAAGGCGAGTGCGCAGTTCCAGGATCTTCAGGCGCAGCTTGAAGGCACGGAGAATCGCATCACGGTCGCGCGCAACCGCTACATCGAGGCGGTGCAGCAGTACAACACCACGGTGCGCGTGTTCCCGAGCAATCTCACCGCGATGGTCTTCGGCTTCAAGACCAAGGCGAATTTCACGGTCGAGAACGAGGCGGCCATCAGCAAGCCGCCGACGGTCGATTTCGGCGGGACGCCCGCCAAGCCGTCCGGCAACTGAGCGGCGGACGCGTGCCCGGGGCGTAGGCCCGATCGTGACCAGGTTTCTGCGGCTCGTTCCCGCGCTCGCTCTGATCGCGCTCGCGGGTGTCCGGCTGGCGGCCGCGGACCAGCCCATCCCGCCGCTGCGCTCGCCGGTGACCGACACCATCGGCTTGCTGACGACCGAACAGGCGTCGGCGCTCGAAACGAAGCTGCGCGCCTTCGAAACGCGCAAGGGAGCGCAGGTCGCCGTCCTCATCGTCGGCACGACCGCGCCGGAGGCGATCGAGCAGTATGCACGGCGCGTGCTCGACTCCTGGAAGCTCGGCCGCAAGGGCATCGACGACGGCGCGCTGCTGCTCGTTGCGCTTGACGATCATCGCGTGCGCATCGAGACCCAGTACGGGCTCGAAGGCGTCCTGCCCGACGTGATCGCGAGCCGCATCATCCGCGAGACGATCACTCCGAGGTTCAAGGCGCAGGACTACTACGGCGGCATCAACGACGGGATCGATCGCATGCTCGGCGTGATCGACGGCGAGCCGCTGCCGCCGCCGGCGCCGGACTGGCAGGGGCCGGGCTGGGAATCCTCGCTGCCGATCCTGCTCATCGTGGCGCTGGCGACCGGCGCCGCCTTGCGCGCGATCTTCGGGCGCTTCTTCGGTTCGCTCGCATCTGGGGCGGCAACCGGCGTCGTCGCCTGGTTCATTGCCGGGCTCATGCCGGTCGCACTGGGCGCGGCGCTGATTGCCTTTGTGCTTGCACTGATCGGCAGCACCGGCCCCGGACGATGGGTGAACGGTGCCCTGGGAGGCGGCTGGGGCGGCGGCGGCGGTTGGAGCGGAGGAGGTGGCGGCTGGAGCGGTGGTGGTGGTGGTGGCGGCGGCGGCGGCGCCTCCGGGAGCTGGTAGATGCGCATACGCCGTTTTCTGCGCCACATCTTCGCGACCCGCTGGGCGCTGCGCTCCACGTTCAATGGCCAGGTGCTGGCCGCGATCGAGCGGGCGGTACGGGCGAGCGAGCACCAGCACCGGGGCGAGATCCGGTTCGTCGTTGAGGACGCGCTCGATACCGTCGCGCTATGGCGCGGCGTCACCCCGCGCAAGCGTGCCGAGCGGGTATTCGCGGAGCTCGAAGTCTGGAACACGGAGCACAACAACGGCGTCCTGATCTACGTCCTGTTCGCCGACCGCGCGGTCGAGATCGTGGCGGATCGGGGCTTCACGGGCCGGGTTGAGGCGAGCGAATGGCGCGCGGCCTGCGCGGCGATGGAACAGGAGTTTCGCGCCGGGCGTTTTCTCGAGGGCGCCGTGACCGGTGTGCAGATCGTCGGCCGGATCCTGCTGAAGCATTTCCCGGCGCCGGGCGCCCACGCCGGCGGGGACCGTAACGAATTGCCCGACAAACCGGCCCTTCTGTGACGCGCGCGCGGATGATGCGATACTTCGACCATGGATGACCGTATGCCGACCCTCCGAACTACCCGAATTGCGGGCCTGCTGACATTGGGTGCAGCCTTCCTCGCAATGGAAGCCGGCTGTTCGCTTCTCGGGAAGCCCTGGGCCAAGCACGAGCCACCACCGCCTCCGCCGGCGCCCGTGGTCGCCGCACCGCAGAATCCGCCGTCGGCGACTCACAAGTTCGAGTTCGACCCCGCGCACGACGACGTCGTCGGCTACGTGCAAACCACGATCGCGACGGCCGATGACACGCTCCCTGACATCGCCCGCCGCTTCGACCTCGGGTACGAGGAGGTCGTGCGTGCGAATCCGGGGGTCGATCCCTGGCTGCCGGGCGCCGGGCGCAAGATCGTTCTGCCGACGCAATTCGTCCTTCCGGATGCGCCACCCGAAGGCATCGTGATCAACGTGGCGGCGATGCGCCTCTATTACTTCCCGCCGCGTAAGGCGGGTGAGCTGCAGACGGTCTACACGCACCCGGTCGGCATCGGCAAGATCGGCTGGACCACTCCTGAGGGCGTGACCAAGGTCACCGGCAAGGAGAAGGATCCGATCTGGCGTGTTCCGGAGTCCGTGCGCAAGGAACATCTGGAGAATGGCGATGAGCTGCCCGCGGTGGTGCCGGCGGGGCCGGACAATCCGCTCGGCAACCGTAAGTTCACGCTCGCCTGGCCCACCTACCTGATCCACGGGACGAACAAGCCGTATGGCGTCGGCATGCGTTCCAGCCACGGCTGCGTCCGGTTGTATCCCGAGGATGTCGAACCGCTGTTCGACATGGTTCCGATCGGCACGAAGGTCCGGGTCGTGAACCAGCCGTTCATCTTCGGCTGGCACCAGGGCGTCATGTACTTCCAGGCGTATGGCGCGCTCCAGGACGACACCAAGGGATGGCAGCAGGCCGAGAAGAAGCTGCTCGGCCGGAACATCGCCCCTCGGCACCGCAAGAGCCTGAAGGAACATTCCGCCAAGATCCGTTGGGACGAGGTCAACGCGCTCGCGCACGATCCACGCGCGGTGACCGTTCCGGTTTCCACGCCCGACACGACCGTCGATACGGTGATCGCTTCCGCGAAGCAGGTCGACAACATGTTGCCGACGGGCTCGAACTGGAACGGCAAGAACGAGCTGCTGGTCAGCGAGCAGCAGTTCGAGGAGATGTTGTCCGATCGCGAGCCGGGCTCCGAAGCCGCGCCCGCGCCCGCGACTGCGATTGCACCGGCATCGGCATCGACGTCGGCGCCGGCGGCACCCAGTCACTAGCATGGCAGCCGCAGCGCGCCCGGCACCCCTCAAGGCGCGGCGCAGCTCGGATCGGCGCGCAGCCGCTTGCAAGCCGGGCGTGGAACCCCCATGTACCGCACGGGTCACAACGGGCGTAATTGCAGCACGGGTCTGGGTTTCCGTGGGATATCGATGAACAGCAAGTTCTACACGTCGTTCGTGGTCGACACCGAGGATAGCGAGCCGGAACGCCAGTTCACCGGTGTGGTGGAGCTCCGCGGGCATGGCGAAGATCCGCCCGATGCGGACGAAATCGGGCGCCTGCTGGCGCGCAAACTGAACCTCGATGCGAACCAGGTGCGCGTGCTGACCTGGTCGCGCCTGCATTGACCGGTAGGTATCGTGACCGAGCCCTTGACCGAGTGGCTGAGGCTCATGCTGGACGAGATCGCCCGCAAGCGTCTCGATAGCGAGCGCGCAGCGGCGGAGCGGCGCACGCGGGGCGAAGAGGCCGAGCGTTCGCGTGCCGCGCGGGAACCGGTTGCCGGACACGACCGGATCGCAACCGGCTCGTGATCCCGCTGCGCGACGACAACCCGATCGGTCGCACGCCGGTCGTCAACTACACTTTGATCGGCCTGTGCGTCGTCGCCTTCCTCTGGCAACTGACCCTAGGGACCCCGGGCGCGGAGCGCGCAGTGTACGCGCTTGGCGTCATTCCCTCGGTGCTGCTCGGCCGCGCGGAGCTGCCGCCCGAAATAGGCGCGGTGCCGCCGGTCGTGTCGCTCGTGACCTCGATGTTCCTGCACGGCGGCTTCCTGCATCTCGCCGGCAACATGCTCTATCTCTGGATCTTCGGCGACAACATCGAAGACGCCATGGGACGCGGGCGATATGCTCTCTTCTATCTGGTCTGCGGCGTCGCTGCGGCGCTTTCGCAGACCATCGCGAATCCGGATTCTGACCTGCCGATGATTGGCGCGAGCGGTGCCATCTCGGGCGTGCTCGGCGCGTATCTCATGCTGTTTCCCCGGGCGCACGTCCTCGTCCTGCTCCCGCTCGGCTTCATCAGCCAGCTGATCCGTCTACCTGCGATGTGGGTGCTGCTGCTGTGGTTCGGGCTGCAACTCCTCAGTAACCTCCTCGGCGGCGACAGCGGAGTCGCGTTCTCGGCTCACATCGGCGGGTTCGTCGCCGGCGCGCTCCTCATCCTGCTGTTCAGGCGTCGCTCGGTCCCCATCGGCATTCTGCGCCGCTAGGCGGCGCCGCTCCGGCCACCGAGCGCGCTGGCGATCGAACCTGCGACGACTACCAGCGCACCGAGGAGACTCACCGCATTCAGCGGTTCGAGCGGTACCAGGCCGGGCCACAGACCTTGAGCGAGTGACGCTGCGATCAGCGTGAAGATCGGCGCAGTCGCGAGTACCGCGCTCACGCGCGACACTTCCCAGTGCTCGAGCGCCGCGACGAATGCGCCGTAGCTGAGCAGTGTGTTGGCGGAGCAGTAGATGAGCGCAACCACGTGCCGCGTCGATACCTGTGCGAGCTCCGACGGGTGCGTCATCGGCAACAGCACGACGGTCGCGCCGACGTACATGATGAGCAGAATCTGCTGCGAACCGAGCGACCGGAGCAGCAGCTTCTGCGCGAGTCCGTAAACGGCCCAGGACAGCGCCGCGATCACGAGGAGCCCGACGCCGAGGGCGAATCCGGCGCTCTGCGCGTGCAGGTTCACGAGTCGCTGGTTGAAGAACAGCAGGAGTCCGAGAACGAGGGCTGCGACGCCGGCACGCTGCGCGGCGTGCAGCCGCTCGCGAAACAGCGCCACGCCGCCCAAGAGCAGGAACATC
>Ga0316620_10001280_pt1 | contig 10745 bp, 8 predicted proteins | sample OWC_Aug_M1_C1_D5_FD_207651 | JGI IMG/M metagenome (GOLD analysis project Ga0316620, IMG submission 207651) | Wetland soil microbial communities from Old Woman Creek delta, Ohio, United States - OWC_Aug_M1_C1_D5_B | ecosystem: Environmental > Terrestrial > Soil > Wetlands | place: USA: Ohio...
TTCTTTGTAATAAAGCGTCCGTCATACCCGATGAGCATAGGAGTTTGAGGCCTCTTCTTTGTAAGAGAGAGGGGATCCGTCATTTTGACAGCCCGTCACATGATTCCGATTCCCTTGAACAAGCGATTTCCCCTTTTCAGAACATCCGCGCCTTCACATCACGTTTTGAACGAGGGGACCGCTGGACCGTTTTTGCCCCCCGAATCGGCTTCCCACCGAAGATGGCTGGGAAAAGCCGTGCCAGGTTGAACTCACGTTGCGCATCGTGCAAATGCACTGGTGCATAGAAGTGCGCGATGTTGTAGATCGATGCGTTGATCTTTTCAAAGGCGCATTGATCACACATACAGTTCGCAGGATCACTATACCGTTCGGGGAACCGCTTCATTTTTTCCCTAAAATGGTTGTAGCCCTCAGAGGTCCAGATTTTCAGGAACCGTTTCGACGTGAGATTCCCCATCTCTTCCATGCATTGGCAGCAGGGGCTGACTGACCCTTCAGCGGTGACCAGAGCAAAATACCAACCGATGTAACAGGGGATCTTAGAATAGATCGCTTCGGTCTTTTTGTGATACAGTCTGGGATCGGCGGTCAGGTCACCGATCGGAGGTTCAATTTTAAGATCCATGCCGAACGATTTCGCCCGTTCAAAGAAGACGGGGAGTTGGCTACCGAAATGGCGTTTCTCATCCGCTGTCAACTCGATGAACTCGATGCTTGGATAAGGAATGGCATACTTAAACACGACCTGATCTGCGCCGACTTCGTTTCCTCGGTCAATCATTTCAACCCCTTCGCGGCAGTTGGGTCGGCTGATGACAAAGCTTAACATCACGTAAGGGACCTTCTTTCTCGAGGATCTCTTGATCTCCCGCAGAAACTGCAAATGCTGAAGGAGTTGATCGTAGTCTTCCGGCGTCGCTGTCGTATGGATCTGAGGATACGTATCCCGCGTACCCGCATCCAGACTGACCACCATACGGTCGACGCCCGAATGAACCATGTGCTCACATGTCTCTCTCGTCAGGAGAGAACCATTGGTGACGACCCCAACATAGAAGCCACGGCTCTTAAGAATCTCAACGACACGGTTGAACTTTGGGTGCATCAGGGGTTCCCCGCGGCCCACCAGCTCGACCCGCCGGGTCCCCAGGTCATGAAGGTCGTCCACCAAGGCTTTCAGCATCTCCAGATCCATCAATCCCCTGTTACGGTCGATCTCAGGATGCGCTTCATAGAATCTCTTGCTGATCAACGTAGGATAAGGATTTTCTTGAGACACATAGGTCGGATGATCCCAGCACATAATGCACCTGTGGTTGCAGGGGTTCGTAATACCGATTTGGACCCAGAGGGGGCCTGTAAAGGTCTTCCGCGTCCCTGCCATTCCCGCAGCAATCTTCATGATATGCCAAAGATATCCCATCCTTCCCCCATCGTGGCAATGCTGATCATTCTTCATTCAACCCAGACACGGGGCAAGTTCTTTTGAATCTCTATCTGTTTAAACCCTTTGCTCTTTCGACTCCCGTGTTTTATTGCCCATTCAGCCATTTTCTTCAGCCCTTGGGAGAGGGTACACTTTTCCTTAAAATTCAGCACCCTCTTTATCTTTTCGTGGGAGCAATAGGCATGCTTCACCTCTTCTCTCTCTCCCACATACTCGACTCGATGTGGGACTCCCATGGCTGTGCATACCTCTTGTGCCAGCTGGTTTACAGTGATCGCCTTATCCGCACCTACATTAAAAATCTCATTGTAGGCCCTCTCAATAAAAACAGAATGAGCGATCATCGGAGCCACGTCTTCGATACAGGTGAAGGCTCTTGTTTGCATTCCATCTCCAAAAATGGTCACCGGCTTGCCCTTCATAATCTGGTTCATAAAGATACCAATGACGTTTCGATATCTGTCGCCGATATTTTGCCTTTCCCCATAGACATTATGGGGTCTAAAAATAAGATAGTTCAGTCCAAAGAGGTCGTGGCTGATCCTCAATTCCTGCTCTACAGCCCATTTGGCAATACCGTAGGAATCGACGGGCATAGGAATCATGTCTTCAGACATGGGACACGTGTTATGACCATAGACGGCAATCGACGAAGTAAATACAAAACACTTAACGTTATGATTGACTGCGGCATTGATGAGGTTAATGCTTCCCACCAGATTATTTCTGTAATTGTATCTCTTAATAAAATGGCTCAGCCCTTCCGCTGCATAAGCGGCCAAATGGAAGACGAAGCGGATCGGATACTTCTCAAAAATAGAATGGACCAATCTTGTATTGAGTATGCTCCCTCTGACGAAGGTCACTTCAGGGTTAATGTTCTCCCTGAACCCTCCGCTGAGATCATCAAGGATGATCACCTTTTTCCTCATGGCAATCAGCTTGTCCGCCACGTGAGAGCCAATGAAGCCCGCTCCCCCCGTAATCAAAACTGCGCTCATATCCATTTCCAGCACCTCTTAAAATGCACCGATCCTCAGGATCGTTACCTTAATCGTTCTTAAAATGACTTTTAGATCCAGCCCCAGGCCTTTGTTTTCCACATATTCCACATCGGTCTCCAGCGTCTTGTAGAAGGTGAGGAGGCCTCTCCCATTGATCTGGGCTAGGCCCGTTAGGCCTGGTTTTACCCAAAACTTCTTCTTATGCTCCCTTCCATAGTATTTGATCATTTCTGGAATATCGGGCCTCGGGCCCACTAAGCTCATCTCCCCCTTCAAGACATTGATGAGGTTAGGTAATTCATCGAGAGTCGTTTTCCTTAGCCGCCGCCCAAAAGGGGTAAGCCTTGGGTCGTCAGGAACTTTGAAATGGAGATTCTGAATGTCTTGCTGGCTGTATTGGTACTGATAAAGTTCCGGAAACCTCTCTTTGGCATCCACAAACATAGTCCTGAATTTGTAGAAGGTGAAAGGCCTGCCACCCAGGTCCTGCTTTCTCCGTTCCTTAGGGAGCCTCGCACCGTTATTGAGTATCGCTCGTCCATTCATACGATAGTCTTTCCCAATTCTTGTTTGCCGAAAGATCGCAGATCCTGGACTGTCTATTTTAATGATCAAGGTAATCACAGCCATAATAGGGAGACTTAAAATAAGGGCAATTAGGGAAAGGACAAACTCGGCCGCTCGGATGATCATCCCCTCGCTGGGATGAACCCACCTTCTTTTCGACTGCAACTTAGGATTTTTTTCAGCCATATCCAAATGACTGGCGATCCTGCTCCAGTAAAGCATTCGTCGTCAGATCAACCTCCTTCTTTCTTTCCCCTCTGCGGCGACGATGGATCGCGGAGACAATGATCCACCTCCGAGCGTCTTAGTCCCTTCGTTATCAAAAAGGTCCTGATTTTGGAGTAGGACTTGAATCTGATCAAATTTCTGTCAATTAGTTCGATAAGGGCCCTCTTCGGATCGTACCCGATGAAGACCCAGAACCCAAACCACCTTTGAAGGCACTTCAACTTTCTAAAGGAAAGGAAAGGGTTTTTGATGTTAGTCGAAGAATAGTAGGATCCCATCGATTTCGCCTCATCCAACCACCCTCTTTCTTTACATGTTTCATAGAGCTTCGTCCCTTTATAGGCCGTGAAAATAGATACAGCCATGGCGTTGGGTTTGATCAACCGGTTCAGTTCGACCGTCTTTCTGATATGGTGCATCTTCTCCACAGGAAATCCGATCATATTGAACGTATACAGTTCCATGCCGTATTTCTTGATGAGTCTGCATCCCTCAATAATCCTCTCGTCTGAAATTGTTCTTCCCAAGAAATCCTTCCTGATCCGTTCGTCCCCCGACTCCACCCCAATTTGCACTCGGCGGCACCTCCCGTTCGCGAGATCTCTACACATCTCTTCAGAAAGGTTATCTACTCTTGCGTTGATATGGAAGGGCAAACCAACCTCCTGGACGTATTGTTCGCAGAAGGCCTTCACCCTGGATCTGTCCAACGTGAAGGTGTCGTCATAGAATTCAATCCTCTTGATATCGTATTTCTTGATAACGTTCTTGATCTCCGTCATGAGGTTAGTGATGCTTCTATAACGCACCCAGGATCCGCTCCCTCGATAGAGAATCTGCTGAAAATGATTGATACAGTAAGTACACTGATAAGGGCATCCCCTGCCGCTTATGAACCCTCCCACTCTATTGTGATTCTTCAGATACCTCGGATAATCATAGATCTCTAGATCCGCATCGGGAAGAGAATCAAGCTCTCTCACGAAAGGTCGAACAGCATTCCGATGGATCACTCCATTTTCCTTGAACCAGATATTCTTGATCGTGACCTCTTTCTTTCCTTCTTCCAGGAACTGGACCAGTTCAGGAAGCGCTTCCTCCCCTTCCCCTATGCAGATCATATCGAAGCACTCTTTGCGGATAGCCTCCTCAGGAGCCACCGTAGGGTGTATCCCCCCAATAATGGTTGGGATGAGGAACTGCTTCTTCGCCAGGGTTGCGATATGGACTGCATAGGAGAAGTTCGCTGAAATGGAACTCAACGCGATCAAGTCGGGATTGAATTTCCTGATCTTCAACAGGATTTCACTATCCTTCATTCCAAACGTCGTGTCGATGAGATCCACCTCGTATCCAAGCCTCTTCAGCAGAGCAGAGAGCAACGCGATCCCGAGAGAAATATCTTTGGGATGCTGCACCGTGTTCGGATAAACAAATTGTACCCTCATGATTGCTTCTTTATCTGTCCTCGATGAGGATCCCACGAGATCATCCAATAACGAATTACAGGGATCCCCTAAGTTGAAGGGGACGTATCTTTTTGAATCCCCAGCGCGGCCATCAATGCCTTTCCCCCTTTTCGTAAGTAGTAATGAGTTACCATGAGACAGCCGCTCAGAAGCATGGTTCCCTCACGTTTGGGGTGCAGGAAAAAGTCTTTCAGACGCTGCAAGATGAACGTACGTCGGAAATAAAAAGCCCTATAAGCCTCATCCGTCAGACGGACAGCAACCTCTCGAGGGAGCATGTCGCGTCTCGGGTCAATCACCCCATGGGTAATCTGTTCGTAAAAATGGCTGCCCGGGACCGGATCAAAGGCATAGAACGTCGCGAAATGGGGTGAGATCTCCAATGAAAAATCAATGGTCTTCCGGCAATTTTCGAGGGTTTCACCAGGGATACCAAAAATAAAGCTCCCCTTACATTCAATGCCTACCTTCTTGGCTGCGGCGACTGCACTTCGCGCCTGTTCCAAAGTAGCTCCTTTCCGTGCCAGTTTAAGGGCTTTCTCGGTTCCAAACTCGATTCCAAACTTGATATGATAACAGCCCGCCCCCTTCATCAGCCGGAGCTTCTCTTCGTCTACATCGTTCACCCTGCTCCAGCAGTTCCAGTTGATGTCGAGTTCCCGATCGATGATCGCCTCACAGAACTTCTTGAGGTTCCAGCGGGGATAGGTGACGGTATCATCATAGAAACGAAAATCCCGAATCCCAAATCGGTCAATACATGTCTCCAGTTCTAACAAAACATTTTCTGGAGAGCGGAAGCGTATGCTTGTTCCCCACACACCCTTGTAGCAAAACGAACATCGATAGGGACAACCTCTCCCCACTAGGATCCCAGTGGAAGGAAGCTTGATGTAGTTTCGGGTCCCGGGTGCAGGGTGGTAACATCTCAGGGGAAGCTTCTCACGACTTGGAAATGGGATTTCATCAAGATCAGCGATCAATTCCTCTCGAGGGTTTACCTGGACAGAACCGTCTGCCTTAAACGCCAAACCCTTCAACCCCCAGGGAGAGCCTCCTCCATCAAGGCAGGCCACCAGCTTAGCCAAGGCCAGTTCCCCCTCTCCTTGGATAAGGTAGTCAAATTGGGGATATCTCTCGACGGTCTCTGCTGGAAGGGCTGATGCGTGCCATCCCCCAATGATCGTGACAATCCGGTGATCGATGGCCTTAACCTGCTGGGCTACCTCTGCTGCATTTTTAATCCCTGCATTGCTAGCCGTTATGCCCACCGCCAAGGGCCTCTTCGAATCAACCCATTCACCCACCGCCCTCAAAGGATACGGATTGATCCTTAAATCTAGAATGTCGCTCTTGATCCCCTTCTGTTCCAAATAAGCTGAAAGATAAGCCAGGCTAATCGGGAATTCTACACCCGGCTGAAAAATTCGCTGTCGGGTCTCCTCACCATAAAGAGGATGAATCAGGAGGATATGAAGTCTCATCGGGTGCTGCTCCCTTTGCCTTGCGAAGAATTTGGGTTGAAAGCCAGCTTGATCACCTGCTTATAGGCCATGCGAAGTTCTCTGCCCTCTCTGCGACGTCCCCTTGAGATGTAAGGCAGTCCTACGGATCTCATATAGCGGAGGACGATCTCCAGGACGGTAAGCATTCTAACGAGATGGAAGATATAACGGCTATAATGTTTCGAAAAGAAATAAAGCCTGCTCTGGTAGATAATGAAGATATCCCTCGCCAGATATTGCTTTCTTGTTTGGCCAAAGTAGTGGATAATTGAGGCGTCAGGGTTGAAAACAACCTTCCAACCCGCACGGATCATTCGATAACACCAGTCCGCATCTTCAAAATAGATAATAATGTTTTCGTCCAAACCTCCTATTGTCCGAACAGCTTCATTTCTGACTAAAAGACACGCCCCTGTTACCCAGCTCACCTCCTGGGTGTTCCTAAAATGACGGTGTTGCAAAAAGGGCAGTAAGGCTTTTAACACTCCTGCATTCCAATATTCAAATCTGTGACTAATCCTTTTCCCGCATGACCATTGTAATGTCCCATCGGGGTTCAGAATCTTGCATCCCAAAATGCCAACACCAGGAGATTTGTCCATAAACTCCACCATCTTCTTTAGAGCATCATCAAGAATTAAAGTGTCGTCGTTTAAGATAAGCACATATCTCCCTATGCTTCTTCTCAGAACGGCGTTGTGGTTGTGAGTGAATCCTAATTTTTGCTGATTGATAATCAATTTTACTTCTGCGAATTCCTCCCGAATCACCTTTTCACTGTCATCGGAAGAATTGTTGACCACGACATAGACTTCGTATCTTAGCTCTTTAGGGGTTCCGTAGATTGACCTCAGACAATCGAGGATGAATTTTTTATTGTTTGCCGTTACGATTGAAACAGTCAGATCGACCATCTTCCTCCTCCCTCACCAGAATCTATTTAGTCTACTGGTTTAGGTTCTCCCCAAGTTCCTTTCTTCTGTCTCTCTGCATACCATATTGTGAAATGTTGACGTTTCAGGCTTTCTTTATCTTTGACGGTAAGGAAATAAAGATATCGACCATCCGCTGTGACAGACGCATGCCCCGACACAGGCAGAGAAGGAAAAACTTCGGTAGGCTTGCCCCAAGTCCCATCCGGTCGCCTCTCGGATCTATAGAGCTGCTGGATGCGGGTGAAATAAAGGTCCTTCCCATCAGCGGTAACAAAAGGCTGATAATTTGCTGTTGTTTTCAAATTAGATTCGTTGACGGGTAGAGCAACCCTTTCGACCTTTTTCCACTTACCGTCAACCCTGTTGGACACCATGATTTCCCAACCATAGGTTTCTCCTATCGTGTTGCGGCCAAAATACAGTGTTTTACCGTCCGAGCTTAAGCAGGGGGTATCCTCTCTGTATTTTGTATTGATGTTAGGGCCAAGGTTTTCAGGCGGACCCCAATTTCCGTCTGGAAGTTTTTTAGAAACATAGATATCGTCTTCTCCGTAGTTTTTAGGATAATCTCTTAAGGCATAATACAATTCGTTGCCATCGAAGGATAATTTGGCCGAATAGAGGTGATACGGTGAGTTAATATTCAGATTAATCGGCTTCCCCCAGGTACCGTCCTTATTTCTAACAGCTTTATAAGTCTCAAAATTCATTGTGCCGTGACTCCCCGGTCTAATGGGGCCTTTAATCTTGACATCTCTCTCGGAAATCTTCCCCTGGTAGATATCCATGAAATCATTTTGGGCATAACGTAAATAGGAAAAAAATAATTCTTGCCCGTCAGGAGAGATAAAAGCAGAATCCTGCCAGCCATTGGTATTAATCTTGTTCACATATTCACCGTCACTAGGTTTGAGCGTGATACTTTTAGTTGCAGGGCCACTCTTTGCAGGAAGCCCTTGACTTACTGTTATAGAGAGATCGTCAAACCACACTTTTCCCTTAGTCCCTCCGACTAAAAGCAATATAGCCGCTTCAGGAATTGAGTCGGCTACGGAGAACGTTTTGCTGAAGGGAATAAACGTATTTTCGACAGTCTTCGGGACCACTAACCAATTTGCTTTGTCTGTCTTAAAGACGAGGGTTGCAACATTCTTGTCATTTTCCATCATCCCTTCAAGCCTCCCGAAACCGCTAATGGTGACCTCTTTTCCCCGCACGATAGAACGATCGAGTATGATGTATACCCCAAAGCCTTCGGGAGTATTCTTTTTATTTGGTGATAGCCTAAGACTGTATTTGCCGGAGTGCACGATTTTATCATCCATGTTGGCCTCTCCCCTCCCCACATGGTGGGGAACTACATTCCACCCCCGGGGAAGGCCGCGTTCCCCCTTTTCCTCGAACCCTCCATTTTCCAAAAGGTTTTCAGCAGCACTTTGTGCAAAACTTAAGTAGCTGGAGAAGGGTATTAATGGAATGGCTATTATTATCAAAAACAGTTTGAACTTTTTCACATTGGACCTCCTCTTAAAGTAGCGTCCTCAGAGACATCATTAGGTTATGTTCCAAGCTATCTGCTAACCTTAACATGTCGAAATTACATCAAACTCAAATTTCATGAAATTTGTAAAGTAACATTATTTGTCAATCGACGCACTTGCTGTCATTTAACCAGGGTATGATGACTGGTTGATTATCATAATTGCACCTCTTGAATCTGAAGTTTTTATACATGCCGTATTAATCAGATATCTTCTTTATGAAGACTAGGTGAAGTCTGGAGTCTTTTTTGATTTTCCTCCTTTGTCCTCCCTGATTTTCATCTGATCCAGAACTATTTCTCTTTGATTACACTTATGCCCAGCAACACTAATGTCCTCAAAGATAGACCGAGAACGGCTACAAGGTTCATTATGTCAAACGAAGATCTGATATAATGCTTACGATAATAACGGTAAACACTTTTGTTAAATTCTATAATAGAATGACGGCTGGCCTTCTTTGTACCACTTTTCCCTTCATAGTGAATGATCATTGCTTCTGGAACACAAAAGACTTTCCATCCTTTTTGTTTGATACGGAAGCATAGGTCAGCATCTTCCCAATACATAAAAAACTTCTCATCCAGGGGGCCTACATCTTCAATAACCTTTCTTCTCACCATCAGGCACGCCCCAGAGGCCCAATCGACCTCAAAAGGTTCTCTGGATAGATGCCTGTGACTTACCAGATATCGTCGTGAATATTTATTGTTGGGAAAGAGCTTAGTCAGGAGTGATCTGCGGCCGAAAAGCGCATTAATAGGGGTTGGAAAGGTTCTTGCCACTCCTTGATCCGAAAAATCCGGGTAGACCAACCGTGCGGTTGCCACGCCGGCAAGGTAATGGCTATCCAAAAATGACACCAGTTTCTCCAGTGCATCCCCCATAACTTTGGTGTCGCTATTGAGGAGCAGAATGTACTCGCCTCGCGCTACTCCAATACTGTTGGCCCTTGCAAACCCCAAATTGGTACTGTTTTCGATGAGTCGAACCTGAGGAAATTCTTCCCGGACCATCCTCAGACTGCCATCCTGAGAATGATTATCCACCACGATCGTCTCCCAATGAAAGGGATTCTTCTTTCTATAAAGCGACAGCAAGCATTGTCTAAGATAATTTTTCGTATTGTAATTCACTATTGTAATCGAGAGTTTTTCCATTTGCCTACTCATGATAGGAGAGCGATGTTTCTTCACCGACCAACCCTTCACGGATGGAAACCATTTTTAAAACGAGCCAGCCGTAATTGTGTACGTTGCAGAACAGCCAACCCATTATCCCAAAGGTACATAGCAGTGAATGCCCAGTATCTGCGATAGAACTCTATCACATGGGGAAGCAATCTTCTTCCCCATCTTGTTTTCGAGATATTATTCCTAACCTTGTACAGGACGGGTGATGAGACTTTCCTCCCATGACCGATACCTGCGAGAAGAATGTCTTCATCATTCCATAAGGCTATCGATTCGCTACTTCCAACCTCTATGCCCCGTAGGGGACAGTTCCGGCAGAACCTCAGGGGGCGCTCGGAGTTCACGGTTTCCCTCAGCTTTTTGTATTTAAAGCCACCCCAGATCTGAGCAAAATTCAATCTCGCGAGATTGCCTAAGATTTCACCCGCGGCACAGCAAGGTGTCACATCCCCTTTCTCATTGATTGAAACCGACTGCCAGGGATGATAGCAGGGAATGATTTCCTTGGAGGACTTCTCTTCTGGGAGATCTGCGTTTTCCTGGGGATTGTCAGTGCGGAAGGGGCGCGGGAGGTCTACCTTCAAATTCAATTCCCGCCCCAGCTGTTCTGCCTTCCTAAATATTTGGTTGGCCAGTTCCTTGTGAACGGCCAGTGACTGCTGGCGTTGACTTTCTTCCCAGGGAATAAAATGAGGGATGGTTACCCGATCCACCCCAAGCTGATCGGCCATTCTCAGGAGATCAAGAATCTCGCCGATGTTGTCATAGGATGCCGTAAAACCTAAATTGACTTTTGACCCTTTTTCTGCCTTTCTGTTCTTTTCCCGACAGGTTTCTCTGACAATATCCAGAA
>Ga0316620_10001281_pt1 | contig 10740 bp, 8 predicted proteins | sample OWC_Aug_M1_C1_D5_FD_207651 | JGI IMG/M metagenome (GOLD analysis project Ga0316620, IMG submission 207651) | Wetland soil microbial communities from Old Woman Creek delta, Ohio, United States - OWC_Aug_M1_C1_D5_B | ecosystem: Environmental > Terrestrial > Soil > Wetlands | place: USA: Ohio...
GTGTGCCCCCCCGCGGGAAAGCAGACGGGGAGCTGGAGACCGTGATTGGCGAGGGCGCCTGGATACGTTCGCACACGGTCATCTATGCGGGCAACCGGATTGGCAGGAATTTCCAGACCGGGAACAAAGTCAACATCCGGGAATTGAACGAGATCGGCGACAATGTCAGCATTGGGACGTTGAGCGTCATCGAGCATCATGTCAAGATCGGGAACAACGTCCGGATCCACACCCAGGCCTTCGTCCCCGAGCTCTCGGTCCTCGAAGACAACTGCTGGCTGGGACCCAACGTGGTCCTGACGAACGCGAAATACCCCTTGTCGCCAGGGGTTAAGGATGAACTGCTCGGGGCTCGGATCATGAAAGGCGCGAAGATCGGGGCGAATACGACAATCCTGCCGGGCATCGTCGTCGGTCCGAACGCGCTGGTCGGGGCCGGCTCCGTTGTCGTCAAGGATGTCCCGGAAAACGGGGTCGTTGTCGGGAATCCAGCCCGGTTGATCAAATACGTGACGTCCCTGCCGTACTGAACCCCCGATCATGGCTGAGCCGCTTTCGTACGTCCTGATCACGCCGGCCCGGAATGAAGAATCCCACATCGAGAAGACGATCCTCTCGGTTGTCTCGCAGACGATCCTGCCGAGGGCATGGATCATTGTCAGCGATGGATCCACGGACAGGACTGACGATATCGCGGCGTCTCATGCCCGTCGGCATAGGTGGATCAGACTCGTCCGCCTTCCCGAGCGCCGGGACCGGCATTTTGCCGCAAAAGTCCAGGCCTTCAACGCCGGCCGCGAGCAGCTCGGCCCCATCGGCTACGACATCATCGGTAACCTCGATGCGGACATTTCCTTCGAAAAGGATTACCTGGCCTTCCTTCTGGGAAAGTTCGCAGAGGACCCCCGGCTTGGCGTCGCCGGGACGCCGTTCGTCGAAGACGGCTTTGCGGGATACGATTATCAATTCACAAACGTCGAGCATGTTTCCGGAGCCTGCCAGCTGTTCCGGAGGGAGTGCTTCGCGGAGATCGGCGGCTACACGCCCCTCAAGTGGGGAGGCATCGACTGGCTGGCGGTCACCACGGCCCGGATGAAGGGCTGGAGGACGCGATCCTTTCCGGAGATGTCCTGTCGGCATCACCGGACGATCGGGACGGCCGCTGGCAGCGTCTACACGGCGCGGTTCAAGAACGGCTTGAAGGACTACCGCCTCGGGAGCCATCCGTTATGGCATTCGTTCCGCTGCGCCTATCAAATGAAGAATCGCCCTTATATCGCTGGAGGTCTCATGCTCCTGCTCGGTTACTTCTGGGGGATGATCTCCCGCGCGGAGAGGTCTGTCACACCTGAGCTGGTGGCGTTCTATCGGAGCGAACAGATGGGCCGATTCCGGAATGTCCTGAAGAGGATTCCCCGGGTGCCGGGCGCAGCGACGCCGGAGCGGCGCGTTAAAGGAGGCAGAAAGGCATGCTGACGCGAGCTCGGCTCCTGACGGCCATCGAGAAGCTGGAGAATTGGGTCCTTGCCCATCACTACCGAGGCTATGACCCGTTCGATGGACTGACGTCCTACCTGAGGCCGCTGACACTGGGCGTCCCCCTCTTGGAACGCGTGCTGATGCAGGCCGTCCGCCAGTGCCCGTTCAATCTCCGGCCGGTCTTGGGTGTGAAGCCTCTCGAATCAGCCATCGGTCGCGGCTATATGACGGCCGGATTCCTCGAAATGGCCAAGAGGACCAAAGAGACGCGATATGGAGACCTGGCCAGGGAAGGCCTGTCATGGCTTATCCTTCACAAGGCACCCGATTGCCAGGAGTTCAGTTGGGGCAAAGACTTCGATTACGCGAGTCGGGGAGGCCGGTTCCATCGATTCGAGCCCATCACCGTCTGGACAAGCCTGATCGGCCATGTCTTTCTCGATGCCCACGAACTCATGGGTGACGGGACTTATCTGTCGGTCAGCCGGAGCGCCTGTGATTGGATCATGGCCCTGCCTCGCAACGTGACGAATTCCGGAATCTGCCTGAGCTATTATCTTTCCCAGCAAGAGCCCTGCACCATCCACAACCATAACATGCTGGCCGCAGCCCTGCTCGCGAGGGTCGGGAAGCGGCTCGGGAATCCGGGCTATCTCAGGCTGGCCAGGCAGGCGATGGAATACAGCTGCCGTCGGCAGCGGCCCGACGGGGCCTGGCCTTACGGCGAATCGTTGAACATGACCTGGGTGGACGGTTTCCACACGGGGTACGATCTAGACGCCTTGAAGATCTACATCGACAGCTCTGGCGATCGCACCTTCGAGGGCCATTTGGGAAAAGGACTCATTTATTATATGGACAAATTTTTCGAGTCTGACGGGCGCCCGAAGTATTATGACCGGAGGGCCTATCCGATCGACATCCAATGCGCGGCCCAGGGGATCGAGACGCTCGTGAAGCTCTCGACGATCGAAGGCGGCGCGCTCGAGCTGGCGCGAAAGGTGGCCCATTGGACTATCGAGAATCTCCAGGACCGGCGGGGATTCTTCTACTATCGACAGTATCCCGGCATCAAGGCCAAGACGCCCATGATCCATTGGGGCCAGAGCATCATGTACAAAGCCTTGGCCTTGCTCGTTCCCCGGCTGGCGGCATGAGACGGATCGAGAAGATTCCCTTAGCCGACGCTTTTCGATAGAATACGGCTATGGCACTGCCAACGGCGTTGATGAATCTCGCCCCGAATCTGGACGATATCATCTTCAATGCCTTCATGAATGTGCTCCCCGACGACCAGCTGACCAACGCGCACCTGCGCCCGTTGATCGCCAGGATGCTGGGCTTGAAATGCGGCCGCTCCATCCAGATCAGAAGGAACATCTATTTCGAGGAGCATCGGAAGATCGTCGTCGGCTCGAGCGTTTTCTTGAACCGTCAAGCTTATCTCGACGCCAGCGGGGGGATCCGCATCGGCGACAACGTCCGATTCGGCCCGCAGGTCATGCTCATCACAGGCACCCACGAGATCGGGACCTCCGGCATGCGCACGGGCCCTCTCACCTGCAAGCCTATCATCATCGGCAAGGGTTGCTGGCTCGGGGCCCGGGTGATGGTCACGCCCGGCGTCACCATCGGGGAAGGATGCGTCGTATCCGCGGGTGCGGTCGTGCAACGGTCCATGCCTCCCGATTTCCTGATCGCCGGAAACCCTGCCCGGCCGATTTCGCCGCTGGGCGAGGGGCGCGGGCCGACCGAAAAGTCGCCCGAGCAATGACGGATTGAAGCCGGCGACCGGCCCTCCTCGACGGCATTCCTCCTCTCCTCGGCCGAGCTTGAGGGCCTCACGGCCGCCGTCAAAGCCGGTGCCTAGATCGAAAACGTTTGGGCAAGAAAATCGAGGAGCTCTCGGGCGATCGCCCGGCTTCCGAGTGCATTGAGATGTCCCCCGTCGCCGGAGTAGGCCCGCCGGAGACGCTCATGAGACCGGCCGGCCACCTTGAAAGCGGACCGGGCGCCGCTCTCAAGCGTTGTCTCCGCCCGGGCGAGATCGAAGAGGGCATCCCCGAATCGGCTGCGGAGCTTCTGGTTGAATGTGTTCCGCGGGATGTTTTCGGTTGCGGGCGACGACGCCCGGCCCATCAGTCTCTTGACCAGAGACTTGAGGCCCGGCGGCAGGCCTGTCAAGGGGACGCTCCAAGTGACGATCCGCAGATGGGGGAATTTCCTTTCCAGAGCGGCGATGGCGTCGGAATAATGCTCAAAAAGCGATTCCAGGTCGGTTCCTCCATCGATGTCGACGAAGCAGAGCTTGAACATGGCGAGGTCGGCGGCCTGCCCGATACCGCTCTCCAGGATGATCCGAAAATGGTCGATCTTGGACCGTGGGTCCGTGTTCCGGCCGATCAGCGAGTGCGCGAAGATGGGCCTGACGAAATCAGCGGGGTTCGTCGTTTCGCGGATGTCGAGACGAACGACGGCCTGGCGCCCCAGAATGTCCTTGATCCCATCGATGATATTGCCGCCCACGGACTGATGGCCGAAATACACTTTCTTTTGTGAGAGTATCTCCCAAACCTTCGTTGGGAACGCGTCGAGGGGTCTGCCCTGAGATGCGGCGTTGTCCATGGTCTTTCCGCTCCGGACTAGCGGCTTGGACGGCCGACGCTGTCATAGATAAAACCGTTCTTGACGACCTCCTCGGGTTCATAGATATTCCGGAAATCGAAGAAATATCTCCCCCGCATGACCTGGGCGATCCGCGCGAGGTCCAAATGGCGGAATTCATACCATTCGGTCAGAACGACCAGGGCGTCCGCATCCTTGGCGGCGTCGTACTCGTCGGCGCAGTACATGATCCGGCACAGGCCCGATGCGAAGGCTCGCGGTCCGGACCCATCGGGCGTCCCGCTGTCAGCGCCCGGGATGTCGGAGAAGGCGTACTTCTTGGCATTCTCGGAGGCCTGAGGATCATAAACCCTGATCCGACACTTCTTATCGATCAGCCCGCGGACGATGGGGATGGCCGAGGACTCCCGGATGTCGTCGGTCCCCTGTTTGAAGGCCAGGCCGAGGACAGCGATGACCTTGTCTTCGAGGTCCGGCAACAGGGCCTCGATCTTAGCGACCATTCGCTGCCGCTGGCGGTCGTTCGCCTTTACGACGGAATCCACGATGCTCATATGAACCCCGTGCTCCTGCCCGATCCTGACCAAGGCCTTGGTATCCTTCGGCAGGCAGCTCCCTCCGAAGCCGGGTCCCGGGTGGAGGAAGAACTTACCGATCCGACCGTCCATGCCCATAGCCTTGGCGACGTCGCGGACGTCCGCCTTCACGGCATCGCACAGTGCGGCGACCTCATTGATAAAGGCGATCTTCGTGGCAAGGAAGGCGTTGGACGCGTACTTGACCAGCTCGGCGGTTTCGAGGGACGTGAAGATGAAGGGTGTCTCGATAAGATAGAGGACATTGTAGATATCCCGGACGATCTCCCGGCTCTTCTCGTTGTCGCTTCCGATCACAATCCGGTCCGGATGCATGAAATCCCGGACAGCCGATCCTTCGCGGAGGAACTCCGGGTTCGAGACCACGTCGAAATCCAGGGCCAAGCCTCGGCTGTCGAGCCGGGCTTGGACGATTTTCTGGATCTTCCTGCCGGTGCCGATCGGGACCGTGCTTTTATTGACGATGACCTTGTAGTTCGTCATATGCTGGGCGATGGCGTCGGCGGCACCGAGGACGTGCTGAAGGTCGGCGGAACCGTCCTCTCCCGGAGGGGTCGGGACGGCGAGGAAGATCGCCTGGGACGCGGCCACGGCTTCGGCCATCTCCGTCGTGAAGCCGAGCCGGCCGGCCGATACGTTCTTGGTGATAAGGGCCGGGAGCCCGGGCTCATAGATGGGGACCTTCCCCTGTCGGAGATCGCCGATCTTCTGGTGATCCGTATCCATGCAGACGACTTTGAGCCCGAACTCGGATAGACATGTGCCGGTGACGAGACCGACGTATCCCGTGCCGATGATGGAGATCGTGTTCATGTGATACCTCGCCCCCTATTCTGCATATTTTCCCTGGACTTTACAACGCAACTCTTTAGCCCCTCGGCATCGTCGGGGTCTCCCGGCTTGATTCCCGATTCCGATTGAGGTAATTTTGCCCCCGGACCATGGAGACCATCGACAAGATCCCGATCGTTTTCGATATCGCCGCTCTGGCCGCGCGGTTGCGGTTCGATCCGGTCCGGGCCGGATCCGACAGTCTGGAGGGGCTCGTGGCGCTGGCTCGGCGGCTGGCCCGCCCTCGGGCCGTCTACGAAGTCGCGTTTGTCGGAAAGAAGGGGGAGACGACGGTTGACGTCGCCGGCGTTGCGTTTCAGAGCGCTCTCCTTCGCAAGAATCTGGAGACGACCAACAAGGTTTTTCCCTACATCATCACCGTCGGCCCCGCGCTCGAGCAGACGGCCGCCGGCCTGGGCGACCTCCTCAATCAGTACTACCTTGAAGAGATGGCCAATATCGCCCTCGATAACGCTGCCGGATGGCTCGCCCATCGACTTGAAACCCGCTATGAACTCGGTCCCCTCTCTAACCTCAGCCCGGGCTCCCTCGCGGACTGGCCCATCACCGAACAGACCAAGCTCTTCTCGTTCTTCGGCGACACGGAGCGCCTCATTGGTGTGCGTCTGACCGATAGCCTGCTCATGGTGCCGCGGAAGTCGATTTCGGGCATCCTCTTCCCCTCTGAAGAAGGGTTTGTAGCCTGCCAGCTTTGCGACCGCGAAGGCTGCCCCGGCCGGAAAGTCCCATTCCGGGCCCCGACGTCGGTGAGTCATCAATGACGAACGGCCGAGGCCGGTCCGGACGAGCCATACCACTTCGACCCGTCCTGTTCGGCCCCCGAAGTAAAGATAGGCGAATTCAGGAGGCATTGTGAAGAAACCATTGACCCTGCCGCTGGCCATCGTTCTCATGACGCTCGGCGTCATCTCTTCCGGCGCCCAACAAAAGGCCAAGCCACCCCTCAAGATCTTCATTTCGGTCGACATGGAGGGGATCTGCGGGATTGTCCATGGAGACCAGACGACCGCCGGTACCGCTGAATACGCTTTGGGCCGGAAGTGGATGGCCCAGGACGTCAACGCCGCCGTCGCGGGGGCTTTTGAAGCCGGGGCCACCGAAGTCGTCGTCAACGATTCCCACGCCTCCATGCGCAATATCGATCCTGATGATCTTGATCCGCGCGCCATCCTCATCAGCGGCTCGCCCAAGCCGCTCTCGATGATGCAGGGGATCGATGCCTCGTTCCAAGCCTGCCTCTTCGTCGGGTATCACGCGAAGGCCGGGACCCCGGATGCGATCCTCGACCATACGATCTCAGGAAGCGTCGTCAGGTCCGTCCGGGTCAACGGCGTTGAGCTGCCCGAGCTCGGCCTCAACGCCGCGATTGCCGGCTATTATGGCGTCCCTGTGATCCTTATCACCGGGGACAGGGCCGTCTGCCGCCAGGCGGTCGAGGTTCTGGGTCAGGATGTCGAAACGGTCGCCGTTAAGGAGGCCTACGGCCGTATGGCAGCCAAGCTTGTGCCGATAGCCGCGGCCCGCGAGATGATCAAGGCCGGCGTCAAGGAGGGGTTGGCCAAGCGAGGCCGCATCAAAGCGTTCGCACTGCTCGCCCCGTACAATTTCGAACTCGCCTACCACGTCTCCGCCCAGGCTGATGTGGGGGCGATGCTGCTGTCCCGAATCCATCGTGTTGATGCCCGTACCCTGGCCTTTACGGCGGATGACTACATCGAGGGGTTCCGGACGCTGAGAGCTTTGATCTCCCTCGCGCCGGCGCGCTGACGAGCCGGCTGATGTGACCGGCTCCCGTATCCCCCGTCGGCTAGATCGAAAAGCGAGCAGCACCCCTGTCCCATGATCGAATGACGGGCCCTCCGGACCCGGAGCCCTGGCAGATCCCAAGATTCCTCAGCGTCCGCTCTGGGGGCGCCCTTCTATCACGCTCGAACTTCGGACTGGCGCCGGATAGGGTCAGGGCTAGCTAAGAACTCCACGCCAACCACGCGGGCCGCCGGTGCGGTGCAGGAGCCGTGCCCTTGACTTGGTCGCATCGGGCTATGTAGAATTCAGAAACCTGAGTGAGTGTCTTGAGATCATTCTTCCTTTGGCCCATTTGCGAAAGGGGGGCGCCTCGCCTCCGTTCATCGAGTCAGATCCTTTCGAAAATGAAGATGAAATCCACATCCAATGCTAAATAAAGTCGCCCTTCTTTTATGCTTTTTCTTTATCTGGTATCTCTTCCGCAGCGACAAAACTCAAAGCAAGGGGGTCTCAAAAGCGACGTGGATACCTCTCATCTGGATGTCCATCGCGGGCTCGCGCTTTGTGAGCAACTGGCTTCATCCAGGAACCACGGTCTCGGCCAGCACCTTTTCCGAAGGGAGCCCCATCGACCGCGCCGTGTTTCTTTTCTTGATCATCGCAGGAGTGCTCGTCCTAAAAAAAAGAAAAGTGTCATGGAAAGCTCTATATAAGAGCAATCCCTGGGTTTGGTTCTATTTTCTGTTCGGCCTTGTCAGCGTTGTCTGGTCCGATCTTCCTTTCGTAGCCTTGAAAAGATGGGGAAAAGGACTGGGGAATGTGATCATGGTCATGGTCCTTTTAACTGAAGCCGAGCCTTATAAGGCGGTGGAAAATGTGCTGAGGAAACTCGCATTCATCCTGGTGCCCTCGTCAGTGCTCTTGGTCAAATATTTTCCGAATCTGGGCCGGGCCTATCATATGGGCCTTCCCATGGCTACGGGAGTCGCCACTCATAAAAATACTCTTGGAGCCGTCTGCCTGGCATCCGGGATCTATTTCTGCTGGATGTTCCTCTATGGAAAGGTGGAGCGTGCGGGGCTGGCGGGGAAGATCAGAATTTTACTATATTCGGCGATCGCCATCATGATTGTCTGGCTCTTCTATAAAGCCGATAGCGCAACTTCGTTATTTTCAATGGTTGTCGCGTTGGTCATATTATCCCTTTCGCGAATTCCGCCGTTGAGGCAAAACCTTCGGAAGACCATTCTCTGCATTATGGTCCTCTTCGGGATTGTCTTTGCGGCTGAAATGACATTCGGCCTTAAGGATAAAGTCATTGTCCTCCTGGGCCGAGAACCCAGTCTAACCACGCGCGTTCCGATGTGGAAAGATCTCATCTCCATGGTCCACAACCCGGTTCTCGGCTACGGTTATGATAGTTTCTGGATGGGTGATCGCCAGCGCATCATCGGAGAGAAGTGGGCTATCAGGGGGAATGCCCATAACGGGTATCTCGAGATGTACCTTAATCTCGGCTTGGTCGGCGTATCCTTCATATTGGCTTGGATCGTGTCGGGATTGAGAAGAATCTGGCTCCAAGCCAATTTCGATTTTTCTGTAGGCGTACTCCGGCTTGCTTTTCTGTTCATTGCCGCGATCTATAGCTATACCGAAGCGGCTTTCTACGGAGTGAGCCTCGTGTGGGTCCTTTTGTTGTTGGGAATCATGGATCCACCCGAACAAGCCCGGCTTGTGTCGAACGAATAGAGGGCCACCGTGGAAATGCATAATTCCCACCTATGCGGGCTGTCGCGCCGCCTTGCGCCGGATCCTGGGCGATACGACGCCAGCAGTCTTGTCTTTGCGGACCCCAATAAGCATGCTTCAAGTTCGATCTCGGACTCAAAACGAACCGTATCGCCTCATCAAGCTGTGGGGACTTTTCTCCCGCATCAGCTTCTCGACGTCGGCGATCTCCTTGGGGACGCGGCCTGAAAGGACCTCGCTCCCGCCGTCCGTGATCAGGACGTCGTCCTCGATGCGGACGCCCATGCCGGCGTACTTCTTGTAGACCGGTCCGACCTTCTCGCGGAAGGCCGCGATCTCCGCGTCGGGGGCCTTGCCCTTGAGGGCGTCGAGGAACGCATCGAAGCGCACCTCGGGGAAATACAGCCCCGGCTCCATGGTCATGACCATCCCCGGGGCCATGACGACCTTGTCCAGCCGCGGGCTGTGCCAGCTCCAGACATCGTGGACGTCGAGCCCGATGCCGTGGCCGAAACCGTGCTGGATGTAGAGCCGTCTCTGCCAGGGGCTCTTGACGTCCGTCACCAGCCCCAGCTTCTCGAGCCCGGCCATGAGGATGTCCTCGACCTCGGTCTGGACGGCCTTGAACGTCACGCCCGGGACGAGCCGGCGGCAGCCGGCCTTCTCGGCCTCGAGGACGAGTCCATAGAGAGCTCGCTGCTCTTTCGTGAAACGGCCGTTCGCCGGGATCGTCCGGCTGATGTCCGAAGTATAGCCACGGATCCAGGCCCCGACGTCGAAAACGACAAGGTCGCCCGCCGCGAGGGGCCGCGCCGTCGCCCCGAAATGGATGTTGGTCGAGTTCGGCCCTGAAGCGGCTTGAAGGAACGAATCCTCCGTCTCCCGCTTATCGAACGCGTACCGGAGGATCGCGGCGAGGTCGGCCTCGCGCATCCCGGGTTCGGCGGCGCGAAACGCCTCGTTGAGGGCCTCGGCCGTGAGGTCGATGGCCTCGCGAAGGGCGGAAATCTCGTCGGGGTCCTTGGTCAGGCGCAACTCCGAGAGCGCCGGATCGATATTGAGGATGGCATCGGACAGGGTCAGCGGGTTGGGGAGTCCCGAGGCGCCGAAAGTGCGGGCCAGGAAATCGAAGTCGGAGAAGGGGAGAAAGACGGATTTCGCACGGCCCGACCTGACCATGCCGAAGAGTGCGGAAGCCAGTTGCGTATTCGGTTTCTCGACAAGTCCCTTGTCAGGTCCTGGTGTGTCCTGACCCGTCGGCTGATCGGCCCTTTGCCGGCTCTGGGCTCCGCCTCCCGAGCTCGCCCTGATGCCGCCCCCTTCGACCTGTATGGCCGTAGCCTCCGGCCCGCTCGAGCCGCTCATACCGCCGTTTGTGCCACGTGCGCCGAAGCCGCCGGCCGTCCTACGGAAGATGGTCTCGCGGGGACTTCCGCCCGGATCGAGGACGAGGACCGCATCGGCTTCCTTGAGGCCGGTGAGGTAAAGGAAATTGAGGTTGTCCCGCATTCCGCCACGGGCCATATACTGGGACGGGATGATGATGACGGCGTCCTTGTGGGCGTCCATCAGCTTGGCCCGGCGCGCGGCGACCGCGGGGGCCTTGGCGGCATCGAGCGATACTCCTGGAAGGCCTGGCTGGTTTTGGACGGATTGCGGGGACGCCCACATGCACGACGCGATCGCCAGAGTT
>Ga0316620_10001282_pt1 | contig 10740 bp, 9 predicted proteins | sample OWC_Aug_M1_C1_D5_FD_207651 | JGI IMG/M metagenome (GOLD analysis project Ga0316620, IMG submission 207651) | Wetland soil microbial communities from Old Woman Creek delta, Ohio, United States - OWC_Aug_M1_C1_D5_B | ecosystem: Environmental > Terrestrial > Soil > Wetlands | place: USA: Ohio...
TGGCGACGAGGGAGAAGACCACCGCCAGCCCCGCCGCCACCAGGAAGACGTAGGTCACCATCGCCGCACCCCCTAGATCATTCCGGACGCGATGAGCACGCCGACGAGTATGAAGTTGAGCACCGACAGCGGCACCATCGCCTTCCAGCCGATAGCCATGAGCTGGTCGAAGCGGAACCTGGGGAGAGTCCAGCGCACCCAGACGAAGAACCAGAGGATCAACGCGACCTTGAAGGCGAAGACCGCGAGGGAGCACATCGCGGCCGTCCAGCCGCTGCCGATCACTCCGACATAGGGCAGCTCCCAGCCGCCGAAGAAGAGAACCGTGACGAGGGCGGCGGACACGGTCATGTGCACGTACTCGGACATGAAGAAGGCGGCGAACTTCATGGACGAGTACTCGGTGTGGTAGCCGGCGACCAGCTCGGCTTCCGCCTCCGGCAGGTCGAACGGGAGCCGGTTGGTCTCAGCGAACGCGGCCACCATGAAGGTGATGGCGCCGATCAGCTGCGGGAAGACGTTCCAGCGCGGGATGACCCACAACCACGCCCCCTCCTGGTGTGCGACCACGTCGTCCAGGCGCAGCGAGCTCGAGGTCATCAGCACGCCGACCACCGAGATGGTCATCGCCAGCTCGTAGGAGATGGTCTGGGCCGAGGCGCGGATGCCGCCGAGCAGGGAGTACTTGTTGTTGGAGGCCCAGCCTGCGAGCACGGTGGAGTAGACCCCGAGCGAGGCGATGGCGAGGACGTAGAGGATGCCGATGTTGAGGTCGGGCGCCACGATCAAGCCCTTGACCAGGTAGCCGAAGAGCGAGAGCCCGTCGCCCTTGCCGAAGGGGATGGCAATGAATGTGCTCACGGCCACCAGCAGGGCCACGGTCGGCGCCAGCAAGTAGAGGAAGCGGTTGACCCCGACCGGGACCAGGTTCTCCTTGGTGATCAGCTTGACCGCGTCCACCACCGGCTGAAGCAGGCCCATGGGACCGACGCGGTTGGGTCCCAGCCGATCCTGGATGAGGGCCGAGCCCCGCCGCTCCACCCAGACCATGATCGGAACCATGGTCATGAGGACCGCGATCCCCACCGCCAGCTTGATGCCGATGACCAGCGCGTCAGCCCACATCCGTCGCCTCCCCTTCGAGCACCGGGACCCCGGGCTCGATCGCCAGCCGACGGTAGGTCACGCCGGCAAAGGCCGGGATCTCGGCCACCAGCCGTTCGAAGATGGTCCGCGGCGTGACCTTGCCCAGGTCGGCGAGCCCAAAGCGTTGACCGAGCAGGCTAACGATCTCCCACACCGGTTTCGCCTCCGCCAGCGGTCCGAAACCGCGGTGGGCGAGCTGGACGCGGCCGGTGGACGACGTGTACGTGCCCTCGGTCTCGACCCACGAGGCTGCGGGCAATACCAAGCGTGCGCTCCGCACTAGCGGCGTGCTGGTGCGCGCCAGCACCGCCACGGCGCGTCCCTTGACGAGCTGCGTCGCGCTCGCGCTGTGCAGCCAGGGGTGGGCGTCGGCATCGAGGAACACAACTGCGCCCCGGGAGGCGGTGAGGTACGCCTCGAGCCCCCCTTCGTCCACGATCCTGAAGCCGATCATGCGGGCGCCGGTGCTGTTGGGATGGGTGTTGGCGTTGTGGACCCACTCGCTGCGGCTGTTCTTGACCTTGCGTTCCTCGCCAGGGTCGATCGGCACTACCACCTGGAGGCCAGCGGCTTCGACCAGCACCTTGTGGACCAGGAAGAGGGCCTCGTTGGACAGGTTGGCCGAGGCCACGACAACCGCCGACCTGTCTCCCGCCAGCAGCGCGTGCAGGGCGGCGAGCCCATTCGACCAGATGACGGGCCGAGCCTCGCCACCAGAACGGTCGGTCGGCCGCATCACGTCCCGCCGGTTGAGCCCCTCAGCCAGGAAGCGGCCATAGTCGCACATCCACCAGCCATTGATCTCCGGGCTATGACGGGGGAGAAAGCGGTGGACGATCTGCTGGTAGTGGCTGATCTTGATCGCGCAGCCGATGCTACAGCCGAAGCAGATGGAGTCGGTGTCCTCGAGGTGCCAGACGCGGGCGCGGAAGCGGAACTCCTTGACCGTGAGCGCGCCCACCGGGCAGACGTCGGCGGCGCACGCCGACCACGGGTTGTCGAACGGCCCACCGTCGAAGGTGTCGATATAGGGGTGGTTGCCGCGCGCCTTCATGGTCAGGTCGTTGGTCTCGGAGATCTCCTGGGTGAAGCGCACACAGCGCGTGCAATGGATGCAGCGGTTCTGGTTCTGGACCACGTGCGGTCCGATCAAGCGCCGTTCAAGGCCCGGGAAGGTGCGTCGTTCCTCGACCATGTGGGTGGTGTCGAGGCCATGCTCAACCGAGTAGTCCTGGAGGTAGCACTCGCCGGCCTGGTCGCACACCGGGCAGTCCAGAGGGTGGTTGGCGAGCAGGAACTCCATGACTGCCGCCCGGGCCTGGCGCACGGCCTCGGAGCGGGTGTCGACGACCATGCCCTCGCGGACCGGGATCGAGCACGCGATGACTGGCCGCGGCACGCCCTGAATGGCGACCATGCAGATGCGACACTGGCCAACAACCGAGAGCCCCGGGTGATAGCAGTAGGTCGGGATCTCGACTCCCGCCTTCTTCGCCGCCTCCACCAGGTTGGTCCCCTCGGCGACCTCGATCTTTTTGTCGTCGATCGTGACTGTCACCATCCGGCAAGCTCCTCAACTGGACTACTTGACATGAGCCATCCTGCCGAATGAGGTGTGCCGCTCTCTTGATGCGCTGATGGATGCGAGAAGCGGAAGTGTACCCCCTCGGCACGTCGAGCATTCTCGCGTCCGTCCAGCGCGCAAGAGAGTGGTGAAGATCGTCGGTGAGGTTCGTTCATGTCAGGTAAACATGCGCTGGTCGTGGCGGACCGGCAGCACTGGCGGGTTCGTGGGCCGCGGCGGCTCGCCCTTGGCGATGGCAGCCTCGAACTCCTCGCGGAAGCCCTCCACAAAGCTCCGCAGCGGCATGCAGAAGGCGTCGCCAAGGGGGCAGATGGTCATCCCCTGGCTGGCGTACCTGGCGATGCGGAGGAGGGTCTCGATGTCCGCAGGCCGGCCATTGCCGCGGCGGATTCGGCGCACGATGTCGAGCGCCCAGTCCGCGCCCTCGCGGCACGGGGTGCACTGGCCGCACGACTCGTGGGCGTAGAAGGCGAGCAGGTTCTCCAGCGCCCATACCATGTCCACGGTCTCGTCCATGACGATGACGCCGCCCGACCCGAGCATGGAGCCGGCCGCGGCCACCGACTCGAAGTCGGCGGGGATGTCCACCTGGTCCGCCTTGAGCACGGGGCACGAAGAACCGCCCGGGATGAAGGCCTTGAGCGCGTTGCCGTTGCGGACTCCCTGGCAGTGCTCTTCGATGATCTCGCGGAACGACGTCCCCATGGGCAGCTCGAACACGCCCGGCCGGTTGACGTGACCGGAGACGCAGAACAGCTTGGGGCCGGTGCTGCGCTCTGTCCCGATGCCGGCGAACCACCCTGCGCCGCGCTCGATGATGTGGGGAACGCAGGCCAGGGTCTCGACGTTGTTGACCACGGTGGGACAGCCGAAGGCGCCGACCACGGCCGGGAACGGCGGCTTGAGCCGGGGCAGGCCGCGCTTGCCCTCGAGGGACTCGATGAGCGCGGTCTCCTCGCCGCAGATGTAGGCGCCGGCGCCGCGGTGGAGGTGGATGTCGAGCCGGAAGCCGGTCTTGAGGATGTTCTTGCCGAGGTACTTCTTGCGGTAGGCCTCGTCGATCGCCTGCTGGAGGATCTCGGCCTCGCGCTGGAACTCGCCCCGGATGTAGATGTAGGCGGTGGTGGCACCGATCGCATAGGAGGCGATGATGATCCCCTCCAGAAGCATGTGCGGGTCGACGTGGATGATCTCGCGATCCTTGAAGGTCCCAGGCTCGGACTCGTCGGCGTTGCAGATCAGGTACTTGGGCTTGGGTGAGCCCTTGGGCACGAAGCCCCACTTGACCCCCGCCGGGAACCCGGCTCCTCCGCGGCCGCGCAGCCCGGACTCCTTGACCTCGCTGATCACGTCTGCGGGATCGGTGATCAGGGCCTTCTTGAGGGCGTTGTAGCCGCCCAGCTTGAGGTAGGTGGAAATGGAGCGTGAATTGGCCTCGCCGCGCGCGCGGAGCAAGATCGGTTCCATGGCCCCCCCGAGCTACCTCAACCCGTCGAGGAGCCGGTCCAGCTCCTCCACCGTGAGTCGAGTGTGGTAGTCGTCGTTCATCTGGACCACCGGGCCCTCGCCGCACGCGCCCAGGCACTGGACATCGACCAGGGTGAACCTGCCATCGGCTGAGGTCTGGCCAAACTCGATGCCGAGCTTGCGCTTGAGATGCTGGATCAGAGCCGCGGCGCCGCAGAGCTGGCAGGACAGCGTGGAGCAGACCTGGAGCACGTACTTCCCGGGCGGCTGCGGCCGGTACATGGTGTAGAAGGTGACCACTCCCTCGACCTCGGCCGGCGCCAGCTCCAGGCGGTCGGCGACGGCTCGCATCACCCCTGGCGAGATCCACCCCCAGCGGTCCTGGCACAGCCAGAGCAGCGGGAGGAGCGCGGCCTTTTTGGTCGGGTAGCGCCCGAGGAGGTCGGCGATGCGCGCCTCCATGGCCTGGTCGAAAGCGACCTGCTCCAGCTCGTGCCGAGGCGTCACGGCGAGCGGCGCGGTCAGCTCGGCGCTCATGTCTCGGCCCCGCCGGTGGGCGGGAGCGGGCGCTTGCGCGGCCCCCAGTCGAACACGCCGCTGCGCCACAGGTAGACGTAGGCGAAGCCGAGCAGGGCGATGAAGGCCAGCATGTCCCAGAGCACGACCAGGGATCTGCTGGCGAGCAGCTCGCGGTAGGTCACCGCCCACGGATAGAGGAACGCGACCTCGACGTCGAGGGCCACGAAGACCAAGGCCACCAGGTAAAACTTCACTGAGATGCGCTTCTGGGATCGGTCGAGGAGGGGAACGCCCGACTCATAGGTCTCACCCTTACGCCGCGAGCTCTCCCGGCCCCGCTGGCCGACGAGCGCCGCGAAGCCGAGGAGGACGACCGGGAACGCGATGGCCACGGCGAGGGTGATCAGGACTGGCAGGAACTGTTCGGCCATCTCAGGCCCCTCCATGTGGCCGTTTTCACAAGGCGCATCCTAGCCGGGAGGCCGGGGGGCGTCAACACGATCGGTGCGGCCGGAAGGGCTCTTCACGGGGCCTCCGCTCTGCTAAGGTTGCCGGGCCCGCGGGGAGGTTCGATGCGGCACCAGACGATCCTCATCCTCGACTACGGCTCGCAGTACACCCAGCTCATCGCGCGCCGCCTGCGAGAGCTGGGCGTCAAGACCGTGATCGAGCGCGGCGACCTGGCCGCGCCTGCCCTGCGCCAGGCGGCTCCGCTCGCCATCGTCCTCTCCGGAGGTCCGGCGAGCGTGTTCGAGGAGGGGGCGATCGTACCCGATCCCGCGCTCTTCTCGCTCGGCGTGCCGGTGCTCGGAATCTGCTACGGCATGCACCTCATGGCGCACATGCTCGGCGGGGTGGTGCGGCCGTCGTCGCGACGCGAGTACGGTTTCGCGGACCTCATCTCGTGCACGGACCACCCGGTGTTGGCCGGCACGCCGGGGTCGCAGCAGGTGTGGATGAGCCACGGCGACTCGGTGGAGGAGCTGCCGCCTGGGTTCGAGGTCCTGGCCCGGACCGACAACACGCCGATTGCCGCAGTCGCCGATCGCGAGCGCCGCTTCGTGGGCCTGCAATTCCATCCCGAGGTCAAGCACACGCCTCACGGCGCGGCCATGCTCGAGCGCTTTGTCGAGCTGGCCGGCGCGCGGCGCGACTGGAATCCGGCCGCCATCCGCCGCGAGCTGGTGGAGGCTCTGCGGCGAGACCTCCCCGAAGGGCGCGTGATCTGCGGCGTCTCGGGTGGGGTGGACTCCACCGTCACCGCCGCCCTCCTGCGCGAGGCGATCGGCGGCCGCATGGTGCCGATCTTCGTCGACACCGGACTGCTTCGCTGGGGCGAGGGGGAGCGGGTCGTGCGCAGGTTCGGCGAGCTCGGCATCGGGCTCGAGCACGTGGACGCCTCGGAGCGGTTCTTCGCTGCTCTGCGCGGGGTTGCGGATCCCGAGACCAAGCGGAAGATCATCGGCCGCGAGTTCATCGAGGTCTTCGAGGCCGAGGCGCGGCGTTTCCCGGATGCGCGCTACCTCGCCCAGGGCACGCTCTACCCGGACGTGATCGAATCCTCGGGCGTGCGCGGCACCGCGGCCGTAATCAAGACCCACCACAACGTGGGCGGCCTGCCCGAAAGGCTCGGCCTTGACTTGGTAGAGCCGCTGCGCGACCTGTTCAAGGACGAGGTGCGCCGGGTGGGGGAGGAGCTCGGTCTGCCCCACGAGCTCGTCTGGCGGCATCCCTTCCCGGGCCCGGGCCTGGCGGTGCGCGTCGTCGGCCCGGTCGACCAGGAGCAGGTCACCACCCTCCAGCGTGCCGATGCGATCGTCATCGACGAGGTCCGCAAAGCCCGCCTGTACGACCGCATCTCCCAGTGCCTGTGTGTGCTCCTGCCGGTCCGCAGCGTCGGCGTGATGGGCGACCAGCGGACCTACCAGCAGGTGCTCGTGGTGCGGGCAGTGACCACCGACGACTTCATGACCGCAGACTGGTTCCGATTCCCGGCAGAGGTCCTCGACCAGGTCGCCCGCCGGGTCGTCAACGAGGTCAAGGGGATCAACCGGGTGGTCTATGACGTGACCTCGAAACCCCCTGCCACCATCGAATGGGAATGAGTCGCGCCGCGCGCAGGTCGCGCTATCATCGACCCGTGGCCCTATGCCTCCCGGTCGTCGTCGCGCTCGTGGTCGCCTTTGCCGGCGTCGCTCAGGCCGCGGCGCTGACCTGTACTGACCTGATGCGCCTGCATCGCTCGGGGATGGACCGGGAGCTGCTCATCGAGCTCATCCAGGAGAGCGACACGCTGGAGCCGCTGAGCTCGGGCCAGGAAAGCCTGCTCGTCGCGGCCGGTCTCCCGGAGGACGTCCTGGCGGCCTACCGCGAGCGCTCCCTCGGGCCCGATGACGAGCGTCTGAAGGAGATCGTCGAGCTGGTGCGCGCGGGGGTGGACGTGGACCTGGTGGTGGCCGTGGTCGAGCGGTCGCAGCCGCCGCTCCGGCCTACCTCGCGCGACCTCGAGTTCGTGACGCGCAGCCAGCTTCCGCAGCGGGTGCTGGACGCCGTGGTCGCGGCCGCGCCGCGACAGGTACCCTCCGAGTCCAAGCCAGCGGACGACGCTCGGCTCTCCGAGCCCGCCTTGGACCAGTCCCTGCCCCTCGCGTTCGCACCCCTGCGTCGCATGTACCGGACCACGATCGGGCTCGTGTCGCGCGAGGTGGCCGGCCGGCTCGACCTGGACGAGGACGGGTTGCGCTTCTCCGGCCTGACCAACCACGCCCGCGACGTGGAGGTGAAGGTCCTGGTGCTGGAGCAGGTCTGGCTCGACTGCTCACCCGGCCCGACCTGCTACGAGCTCGGCATCAAGACCGCCCACGGCGATGCCATCCGACTCCGGGACGACGACTGGCGCACCGGCGGCAACGCCCAGATCCTGGCCCTGTTCGAGGCGCTCAAGGCGCGTCACCCGTGGCTCGAGTTCCGCACCAACGTCGGGCGATAGCGGTTGTCGAGCCCGAGCCCGTCATCGCAACCGTCGCCGCTGCCGAGGGCGGGCGTCTCTCGATGAGGAACGGCATCCGGCAACGGAAACGGGAGCGGGAATGGGACTACTCCCGGTACCCGTACAGCATCTCGAAACCGATGCCCAGGCCCCAGGAGCTCTCGCGCGGCTCGCTCGGCTCCGGCCGCACCCAGGTCATGCCGGTGCTCGCCTCGGCGAACAGCCAGTCGCGCAGGAAGCGCTGGCGGTAACGGACCTTGAGCCCGTAGTCCTCGAGCGTGACCGGGGCGTCGGTCTCGCCCCGGATCCAGGTCTGGTAGGCCATGGCGCGGCCGTGGAAGATGTCCTGGAAGAGGGTCACTCCAACGTACCAGCCGAGGCCCTCGGTGGAGTCCGAGACCGTGGCCCGCATCGTGTTGCGGAGCATCAGCCGCGAGTCGATGCGCCGGTCCAGGTCGAAACGCGTGGTCGTGCCGACGCCCTCCTGGTCGCGCCAGAACAGGGTCTGGCGGAAACGCGCCATCCAGTCACTGGGGAAGATCCAGTGGTGACGAAACTCGGCCTTGGCGAACGGATCCACCGGCGTGTCAAGGTCGATGCCGGCCGAGAAGCGCAGGCGCTGGCGGCGGCCGCGGATCGGGCTGTAGCCGAGGCCGAGGAGCCAGTCGGCTTCGCCGGCGTCCTGAAATGCTACCGGCAGCGGGTCGGTAGCCTCGCCGGTGTCAGAGACGTACTCGTCCTCCTGCCAGCGGGCGGCCAGGGCCTCGATCCGCTCGTCCATGTGGGGTAGGTTGAACTTGACCCGGAAGCGTCCGTCCAGGTCCCAGTCCTCGGCCTCGGACCACTGGGCGAACGCCGACACCTTGCCCGAGGCGCCCTCGCTCTCGCCTTCAATCCGCTCGTCGCCGAAGAAGCCGTCGAACCAGGTGGCCGATCCGCAGGTGGTGCGGTAGACCTTGCGCTGCAGCCAGTCGAACCACGAGGTGTTGAAGGGCTGGACTGGCCCGCAGGGGTCGCCCGCGGTCGCTTCCTGGGTCGGCTGCTCCGGCGCCGCCTGCTCGCCGGCGGCCGCATCCTCCTCGGGGCCGGGCTGCTGCGCGGGCTGCTCCTGAGCGGAGCAGGTTCCCGCACCGGTCAGACCCAGGGCGACGCCTACCAGCGCCGGGACCAGGACCGCGGTGAGACGCAGAGAACCGAGCTGCTTCATACCCCCTCCTGCCCTGCCGGCGACGGCGGACCCGCTCGTGTTTCTCGGTGGCGCTGGTGCGGCTCGCCATTCGGAGGCCGGCGCCAGCGCGGGAGGCGCTCGCCTGGGGCTCGGCGCGGACCACGACCACATTTTCTCACGACTCCTACCGACTCCGACCACCGTCGCGAAGCTCACGATGTTTGATAGACTCCAGGCACGGATCGCTCCAACGGAGGTCATCATGAACGACCGCGGTAGCTGCTCGCAGTGGGCTCTGGTACTGGCCCTGATTGCCTGCACCTTGCTCGGGTCTGGCCTAGCCATGGCCCAGGGGGTGGTCATCGATCACACCTGCACCGACACCGCACGGATCCCGAGCCAGTGGATCGAGGCGGCCCAGGAGAGTCTCCGTGTCGGCTACACCCACACCTCACACGGCAGCCAGCTCGTGACCGGCATCGAAACCCTGGCCAACGAGCTCGGTCCCCCGTTCAGCTATGAATCGACTGGATGGGGGCTGAACCCGGGTGTCTTCCTCAACGACTACTGGGCAGGCGACCACGCCGCCGACCTCGGGGCCGAGGGTGACCTGACCTGGCGTGACGCCACGGTGATCATGCTCGACCGGCCCGACAACGACCGCAACGTCGTCATGTGGTCGTGGTGTGGAGGCGTCAGCTCCAGCACCGAGTCGCACATCCAGACCTACCTCGACGCGATGGACGCCCTCGAGGAGGCTTACCCGGACGTGGTTTTCGTCTACATGACCGGCCACCTCGACGGCAGTGGGATCGAGGGCAACCTCCACCAGCGCAATCAGCAGATCCGCGACTACTGTCGGACGCACGGCAAGGTGCTCTTCGACTTTGCCGACATCGAGAGCTTCGACCCGGACGGAGACACCGACTACGTACCCCTCTACGCCACCGACGGCTGCGAGTACGACAGCGACGGCGACGGCAACCCCTGGGGTGACGGCAACTGGGCGACGGAGTGGATCGCGGATAACCCGGACAGCGCACTCGCCGGACTGGCCGGCGCCTGCGGCGAGTGCGCCCACTCCGAGACCCTCAACTGCGTCCTCAAAGGGGGTGCGTTCTGGTGGCTGATGGCCCGTCTCGCCGGCTGGGATGGCGGCAGCGGCCCGTCCTTCGAACGCTACCTGATCCCGGCCGTGGCCCACGCACCGGGCAGCACCGACACCGCCTGGCGCAGCGATGTGGTGGCGGCTAACCACGCCACCGAAGGGGTCGACCTGACCATCGCCTTCACCGACTACGAGCAGGCGACGACGCTGTCCGAGAGCTGGCACCTGGACGCAGACGACACCCAGGAGTGGGGCGACATAGTGGTCAGCCTGTTCGGCTACCCTGACGGTGCCTCGGTGCGGGGCGTGGTCGACGTCACCGCCAGCGCCAGGCTGGCGCTCGCGGCCCGCACCTACAACCAGGCCGGGGAGGCCGCGACCTTCGGCCAGGGCATGCCGGCCCTGACCGAGGAGGACGCCATTCCCGAGGGGGGCATGGGCTGCCTGCCCGGTCTCAAGGAAGGGGAGGGCTTCCGCACCAACCTCGGTCTGGTCAACCTCGGCCTGGGCTCGGCCAGCGTGCGGGTGCGGCTCTACGCTCACGGCATCCAGGTCGGCGACGAGCGCGTCGTCGATTTGCCCGGCCGGGCCTGGGTGCAGATCGACCGGGTGCTGGTGGACCTCGGCGCCGGCGAGCAAGAGCTGGCGTTTGCCACCGTCGAGCCGATCAGCACGGGCGCCCAGGTCTGGGCGTACGCCTCGGTCGTCGACAACACCACCGGCGATCCGACCACAATTGCAGTGATCGTGCCGTGAGT
>Ga0316620_10001283_pt1 | contig 10736 bp, 12 predicted proteins | sample OWC_Aug_M1_C1_D5_FD_207651 | JGI IMG/M metagenome (GOLD analysis project Ga0316620, IMG submission 207651) | Wetland soil microbial communities from Old Woman Creek delta, Ohio, United States - OWC_Aug_M1_C1_D5_B | ecosystem: Environmental > Terrestrial > Soil > Wetlands | place: USA: Ohio...
TGCGATAAATGGGGTTCTTGAAGTCTGAAGAGAGAGAAATCGACAATCTGAAGGAGGGCTTTTGACCATGTCAAGGAGGCGATCGAAAGTGCGTAATCAGAAAGGTTTTACGTTGATCGAAATCATTGCTGTGCTCGTCATCCTCGGGATTCTCGCGGCCGTCGCCATTCCCAGGTTCATGGACCTGACGACTGTCGCATCGGACAAGGCCGCCATGCAGGCCGTCGCCGAAGGGAAATCCCGGCTGTCGAATCAGTTCGCCAGGGATCTTCTGATGGCCACAACTAACGTCACCACGGATAAATTGGCGACAAAAGCGACGGCATCTCTCGCGAGTGCGGGAGATTACAAGCTGGCATATTCTCGAATGTCAGCTACTGAAATTAAAGTTAGGGCAACCGGATCAGGAACCGTAAAAGGAACGAACTCGAGTCTCTGGATACTTCCGCAATAACCGCTTTCGCGCGTATCTTTTCAAATACGATCGAAAGACGATAGGCTGCCGCTTGCGGCGGCCTATCGTCACATCGATCCCCCTTTGGGGATGGAGCGGTCCAACGGGACTGCTCCCGTGGTGCAGAGACGGCGATTGCGGGTCTTTTCCGGTTGCAAAAATCAGGAATGAGGCTGTAACGCGTCTATGTCTTTGCTCCGTTCTCAGAGGGGGTTCACCCTGATTGAGCTTATTGCCATTCTCGTCATCCTCGGGATTCTTGCCTCTATTGCTGTTCCCAAATACTATGACATCACGCGTGAGGCCAAGAACCGCGCAGCACTGCAGGCCGTGACGGAGGGCAAGGCGCGTCTTTCGATTAATTATGCCAGGCTCTTCCTGGAAAACGGAACACCACCGGGCACATCCAGCCTCGTCGATGCCGTGGGCACCTCGACCAGTATCGGCGACTACACCTTGAATTTTTCCTCCATGGGCACCCTCACCATCAAAATTAACGCATCGGGAAAACCCGGCGTTCAGGGTGTCAACAGCGGCCTCTGGCAGTTGCCTAATTAGCGTCGCTACGCTTCATGGTACGACCTGCCGTTCTATTTTCTTGAATCCCTACCGCGCCAACTCCCGGCGGATTTCCCTCCGGAGGATCCGGCCGAGCATTTCAGGATTGACCTCGTAGGCCGTTATCCCGGAATTTTCCGCCAGTACGGCCAGCCATTCGTCCAGGGGCTTTGCGCCCTTGAGCGGCATGCATCGCGCAGCCATGCGGGCAAGGGCCGGGCCGTCCTTCAGCCGGTCGTAGAGTTCCACAAGGGCCAGCTGCGCTCGCGGGTTTGACGGGTTCAGGCGCAGAACCTCCTCCCAGCACTGGGCGGCCTTCTGCCACTGCCCGAGTTTCCGCCAGGCCTCTCCCGATATCTCCCAGGGCTTGGGGTCGTCCCATTTCAGATCGATGGACCTTGCTGCTGCCTTGAGAGCTTCGCTCGCATTTCCCTTCTTCAAGAGGACAAGCGCGTAGCAGTTGAGCATTTCGACGTCGTTGCGGTGCAGCGGCGCGTGTTCCCGCATCAGCATCCAGGCCTTTTCGACATCCCCCCTTTTCAGATAAACCATTGACAGACCCACGATCGAGGACGAATGCCCCGGGAATCGCTCCAGCGCCCTGATGAACTGCTGCTGCGCCCGGTCGATATCCTTTGCCTGGTAAAGATAGTAAACCCCAAGGTTGTAGGAAGCGAGGCCGATCTGCCTCAGGTTGGAGTCCCGGTTCAGATCCTCTGCGGCTTTCATCTCGCGGCAGGCATCTTCGTACATCCCCGCCTCGTAGTAGTGCTTTGCCAGGTTAATGCGCGGGCGGCTGAGCTCGGGCGTTTTCCGGACGTTGTCGAGCCAGAGGTGAAGGTCAGAACTGACAATTGCGTTTCGCTCGAAGGTCGTGTGCCCCTGGAACGCCAGCAGCAGAGCGAAGCCTGCGGCCATGAAAAACTGAAAACTTTTGTGATAGGAGAAATAGTCCAGGCAGCAGACCATCGCGAAAGCCACCGGCACGAAGAAGAACATGGAAGGAATGTAATTCCGGTGCTCGAAGATCAGCTCCAATGGGATCAGGCTTCCCTCGATGAGATGATTCAGGAGGAAGAACAAGACAGCGAAAGACAGCAGGGGATATTCTCTGGCCTTCAAGGCGGCAAAGAGAAGACAACCCATGATTGCGATGATCGCGGCAAAGGTAGTCCAGGGATCGAAAATCCCGTGCGAGATTTCGATATCATGAAGAAACGCCAATCTCGAAGGGATAGGGTACAAAAGCAGGGAGACGTAGAGAAAGAGAACTCTTCCCTGTGTCAGGAGCCGCTCCATCGGCGAAAAGGGCCTCACACCGGACTCGTAGACGGCACGCTCCATGGAGAAATCCGTGTAGAGCCACCCCAGTGCCAGCAAGATTGCAACAGGCAGGACCGCCCATTTCAGGGTCTTCTTCGCGGAATCCGCCGATATCCCCTGGATGAAAAAGAAGTCATAGAGCAGAAGGGCAATCGGCAGCACGGCCGTGTTCTCCTTCGTGCCGAAGGCCGCCAGGGCGCATATGCCGCTGAGCAGATAGCGTGCGATTGCACCTCTTCCGGTTGTCGCCGTTCGCGCCCGTACGTAGAAGTAGAGGGACATGACGTAACCCAGCCCGGCCAGGCTCGCCATCCGCTGGACGATGATCGTGACGGCGTGGACGTGCATCGGGCTTGTAGCCCAGAGAAACGCAGAAAGGAGGGCCACCGGGTAGGCAACACTGCCGTACCGCTCCTTCAGGGCCGGGAGCAAAAGCGTCATCCGGATCAGGAGAAACAGGAAGAAGGATGCCGCGAGATGAATCAAGAAATTGACGACGTGGTAACCCTGCACGTCCGTTCCGCCAAAGAGATAATTCAAAGCGAAGCTGGCGTAAGCGACGGGGCGGGCAATCCGCTGGCCGCCTGTCCCGAACGTCGGTCCGTAAAATGACCTTTTCAGTTCATCCCAGGTTGCCGACTGCAGCCGGATGTTCGGGTTTTCGACGATCGTGTAAAAATCGTCGAAGTGCCACTCGCCCCGGAAGCTGTTCGAGTAGATCAGAAGCAGGGTGATAAACAGCGCGAAAAAGGCGAAGGCCGCCTCACGATCGAAGGAGACCGGAAATCGCCGCGAAAACGTGAAGCCGTTATCCTTTGTCAGCATGTTGTTTTCCTGCACGCAGGCAAGAGCCGCCGTTTCTGTCTGTGATCCCTGCCACGATCTGCCGCTCACGGATCTTGCCGTTTTTCCGGCGGCCTGCCTTCTTCCTTAATCCGTTCCGCAATCCTGCTTGGCGATCAGTTCCTTCGACAGGAGGTAGCTGAAGACAGGTCCCAGCGAAAATGCCGAGAGAATGGTCGCCGCCCGAATCATAAGGGATGCCATCAACCCCATTTCCACCCCCGCTCCAAGGATGGCCGCGGCCATACTGGTCCCGGCTTCCTGGATTCCGAAGTTTCCCGGGGTGATGTTGATCAGGAGTGTAAATGTGGTCAAGAGATAGATAAGAAGCGCCACACGAAAGGGAAGCATCGATCCCAGGGATATGAAGGCGACGTAAAAAAGGAGCGCCCCGATCAGGATATTCATCAAGGTCAGGACGATGAGCTTTCCTAGAAGCACCGGGTCCCTGCGTATGATGTCAAGGCCCTCTGTCGCTCGTTGCGCAAGAAGCACCATCTGGTTCTTGCTGCCCGCCGTGATGGAAGGAAAGATGGATACAAGCCAGACGGTGATCAGGGTCGCAAAAAAGAAAATGAGCACGAGCCATGATTCATCCTGTTTTTCCGGCAACGTTAAGAGGGTGACAATCCCGGTGAGGCTGATGAGGGCGAATGCGATCAGGTAGTTTGCAGCCATCATTGCCAGAAAGCGGGTATAGGAAAAGGCGTGTCGATGCTTCAGATAGCTTGCGCGCGCGATCAGCCCTCCTGAAAAGGGAGTGAGGTAATTCCCCATGGTCGTTACAACGGTCAGCCCGAACCATTCCCGTGGGCGGAGATACATGCCGAACTTGCCTGCAAACACTTTCAGATAGAGGCCGCTTGTCCCGAAACTCAGAACGCACATCAGAACGAGCAATACCGCATGGCGCAGTGAGATCCCATAAAAGAGCGCGACGAGTTCGGGGTTATGAACCAGATAAAGCCCGATGCCGCCAGCGATACCCAGCGTGAGGATGAGGGAGAAAACCATTTTCATGCGCATACGGCTCCCGTCAATTCAGAACGCCAAGCGCGTGAATGCCCGGTTGATGAGCTGCCGGCATAGGATGCTGACACTTACTTGAGCCCCAGTTGATGCTTGCTCGTCTTTCTGACTTTCAATGTAAGAAAAGCGGCATGCCGCGGGTCCAGCTTGCTCAAACGTCCCGGCAGTGGGAAATATCCGGACCCCTTGATCGGCTCCGCCTCGAATCCATGTGCAACGAATACATCTTTCAATCCGCGGTATGCAAAAACACGGTGATGCTGCCAGCTCTGCGGCGTCGAAGGGGCCTCTCCGTGATGGATCGCCAGCGGGTTTCCGATCTGGAAGTGTTTTTCGCATACATTGGAAAGGGAAAAAGGCTGCCACCCAAAGATGAGGGCGAAGATATTGTGCCAACTGCTCAGATTTTCGGTGCAGATGACGGCATAACCCCCCGGCTTCAAGACTCTCCAGATTTCTTTTATGAAATTGTCGGTATCCTTCAGGTGCTCGATGACCTGATTGGCATGGACGATCTCGAAAAACTCGTCCTGGAACGCAAATGGCTCATTGAGGTCGCCCGCTTTTGCAATAATCCCTTTCTGGAGGGCCATTTCCCTTCTTTCATCCACAATTTCAATCCCATAGAGGCGGACCATCCCGACCCTTGCGCCCAACTTCAGCGTCCAATCGCCATTATCACAGCCGCAATCCAACAGGGATATTTCCCGGTCGGAGGGTTCCAGGCACTCCAGAATGCACCGACTATAATCCGAAACTGCGCGATTTCGCATTTTCTGCAAGAAGGATTTTATCGTACGTTTCAAACTATCGGACCTTTTTCATGATGGGGAAAAAGAATTGATGTGATGATATCACCTCTTTCCGAAAAAACACAGGATCTGCCACCTCAGAATTCCGAGTCCGAAGGCAGCCGCGATGGCAGGCAGACACACAGCCACAACAAGAATGTCGCTCCAGCTCCGGCTTAAATAGACGACAGCGCCCGCAAGGGCGGTGAGAGCCAGACCTGCCGGGAGCATCCCATACGAAGGATTCAGTCCGGCCAGCAGCAGCGACAGGAGAATGAATCCCCAGAGGCCGGCATATAGAACAAAGTGGCGACCCCCCGGCCGGAGGTAATAATCTGCGAAGAGGGGCCCCCGCCGGAACGTGTGTCGAATAACGGCCAGGAAGTCGGTCCTCTGCTGATAACGGGCTGATGCAGCGACGGTGCGCAGAATCGGTTTCGTCGCGACAATCTTTCTCAGAATTCGGGTGTCATCGCTCGTTTCCCGGTCGGACTTTTCCGGCTGGTTCGCGATCCAGCGCCCACGGCTGCAGACGAAGCAGCCCGTTCCCTTGGGTGCCCGGTCGAAATTCTCCGTTGTGATCCAGAAGTCGCCCCGATCCTTTGATAAGGGGTAATAGGGGGCGTAGAGCCTGCAACGCAGTAGATAGAAGAACCGGGGAAGGCCCCATCGGTTGTCATCAAAATCCCGGACGTCGGGAATGAGCGGCTCGTATTCGAGCTTGCCAACCTTCGCCAGAAGCTCCCGCTCGGGCGTGACCCTTGCGTCGTTGAAGACCAGGGTCTCGAATCGGGCCGCTTGAGCCCCTGTGATGCGAGCCACAATTCTCCCCTGGTTGGATCCAAGGCTGATCAATCGTACGGAGTACTTTGCCGCGATCTGTGTCGTCTCATCCGTCGATCCATCGTCCACCACGATGACCTCGAAGCACTCTCTCGGGTAATCCTGGCCCGTGAGGGCCGTCAGGCAGGCGTCGAGGGTCTCCGCGCCGTTGTGCACGGGTACGATCACGGAGAAATGGGTAATGGGCTCAGCCATGACGCTCCAGATATTTCTCCAGGTGATCCACGATGATGCTCGAGGGGGAAACGCCCTCGTCATCCGCGCCCCGCCTCTTGAGACCCGGGAGGGCTTTCAGGAAGTCCTCAAATCGTTCCCGGGAGAATCCGGCAAGAAGCGCATTCTCGCCCAGCCCCTCCATGCGTTCCGTCTTGGCCCTCATGATGAGACAGGGGGTATTGAGGCTGTAACATTCTTCCTGGATACTGCCACCGTCGGTAACCGCGAATTCGGCGCCCGCAAGGAGATCCAGGAATTTCAGGTAGGGCTGCAGGGGCATCATGCTGATCCGGTCGTTTCGCTGCAGGCGGCCGAGGTGGTGGAACCGCTCGAGCCGCTTGAGCGTCGGTTCGTGGAGAACGAAGAGCACCCTGCGCTCCCGGGCAATCTCCTCCAGGAATGTGACGACCATGTCCATCCGGGACGATGAAAAAATGGTTTCCACCCGGTGGATCGTCACGATGACGTAGGGCTCGTCGGGCCTGTCCGTCGAGCCCTGTCTTGACCTGGCGTAGCGGATCGTGTCGATTACCGTGTTTCCCCCGGCGTTGATCGACTTTTCTCCGTAGCCCATGCGCGTGAGGTTGTCCATGGCCCAACTCGAGGGGGCGAAGAGGACGTCGCTGTACCGCATGGCCGCCAGCCGGATCAGTTCCTCCGGAAAGGGGTCGAAAAGGTGGTAGCTTCTGAGGCCTGCTTCGACGTGTGCAACAGGGATTCCGCATCGCCTGGCATAGAGAAGCGAAAAGAACGTGGTCAGGGTGTCCCCATGGATCAGGCAAACCCCCCCTTTCTCACCGCGGAAAATTTTCTGCGTGATGGCTTCCGGCGGCGACAGGAGGCCAAGGAGCGTCTTCGATGTCCAGCGGGCCGCCTGGCGGAGTGTTGCGATGTTCGTTGAGTCGCTGCGCAGGCGTGTATCGGCTTCCCTGAGACCGAACTGACCGATCAACTCGGCGGTGAGCGCGGCGTGCTGCCCCGTCTCGATAAGATGGTAAGGCATCCCGCGACGATTCATCTCCATCATCACGGGAGCCATCTTGATGAACTGGGCCTTCGTTCCGATGAAAACATGGATCATCTGGCGAACACCGGGCCTCTCAGGGCCCCTCCTTTCCGCCCTGCGGGCCCCGAAGGGATTCACTTCGGTCGAACCGCATTTGAGCGACCTGCTCGGAAACCAGGCCGACCATGAACACCAGCACGGCCATCGTCATGAGCATGGCCGACGTGGGGCCATACCGGGTGTCTAAATAGAAGATCCGGATCAGGCCGTACCCCACACCCGTCAGGAACATGAGCGCGCTCACCGGCAGGAACACCTTCATGGGCGAAAAGAGGGTTGCGATTTTCAGGATGATGAAGAAAAACCGGGTACCGTCCCGGATAAGCCGGATCTTGCTTCGGCCGACCCGCCGCGACGTTTTCACGGGCACATACTTCAGGCTTCGTCCGGAGCGGACGATGGCCAGGGTCAGCGTCGTCGGGTAGGAGTATGTGTTCGGCAGCAGGTAGAGAAAAGCCCGGGCGGCTCCCGTCTTGATCGCCCGGAAGCCTGACGTCAGGTCTTCAATTTTTCGATTGCAGATGTAGGAGGCAAACCAGTTATACACCCTGTTGGCCAGATCGCGGTGCAGACTGGTCTCGGATTCCCTCGTGCGGGCCCCCACGACCATGTCGTGCGACCCCAGCTTCTCCAGGAGCCGGGGGATGTCTGCGGGGTCGTGCTGGCCGTCGGCATCCATCATCACGATCACCCGGCCCCGGGCCTCGCGGATGCCCGTTTTCACGGCAGCCCCGTTTCCGATGTTGTAGGGATGCGAGATGACCCGGGCCCCGGCCTCGCGGGCCCTTGCGGCCGTCCCGTCTGTGGAGCCGTCGTCGACGACGAGAATCTCGTAGGGCCGCCTCATCTTTGCCATGACGGCCCCTATCTGCATCAGCAGGGGCGGGATCCCCTGCTCCTCCTGGAAGGCGGGCAGAATGATGCTGATTTCGATGGGAGATTCTGAAGCTGCTGACAACGGTTCGGTTTCCATCCTTGTAAAAAGTGCCGACAGGTTGTTCGAACCCTGCGCCTGCTGACGGCCGATCTTGTTCAATATTCAACTAATATGCCAAAACTATTAAAAAATCTCTATAATGAGCTCATTGAAAAAGCAAGGGGAAGGTTTGTGGGGGCGGCATCGATGAAAAAGCTTTTCTCTCCGGCGATTATCGTCTAATAAGGACGAGGTGTGTCCGTTTTTGTCATAAAAGATGCATGAAAGATTGTGACTTTTTGCCGGTCCGATTTGTATATGAAGCAGATCGACGAAGCAGAGATCATCGGCCGCGTCCTCGGGGGAGACCGGGAGGCCTTTGCTGTCCTGGTCGATGCCTACAAGGGGCCGGTCTTCAGTCTGGCCCTCCGCATGACGGGCAGCATCCAGGACGCCGACGACCTGACCCAGGAGAGCTTCCTGCGGGCCTTTCAGTTCCTGGGGCGCTTCAGGGCAGGGGAACGATTCTTTCCCTGGCTCTATACGGTGAGCCTGAACGTGATCCGGAATCATCTCCGCAAGGCGAAGGCTCTGCCGGAGGAGACAGTTGGCAACGAAGTCCCGGATGCGACAGATCCCCGCGGCGACGCGGCCAACGGCCGGGAGAAGGGCCGACGGCTCCAGGGTTACCTGTTGAGGTTGTCCGTGCCGGTTCGGGAGGTCCTTGTCTTGCGCTTTTACGAGGGGCTCGGCTTCGAGGACATCGCCGCCGTGACGGGGGATTCGCTCAGCAGCGCCAAGATGAAGGTCTACCGGGGCCTCGAGAAGATCCGGGTGATGATGGAAGAAGACGGGTTCGCCGATGACGAAACGCGAAGTTGAGAGGATAAGAGAGATGGACCCGGTGAAGGATCGCGAACTGGAAAAAAACATCGAGGCGCTTGACGGAAAAGGATTCTCTACGGAGACCTGTGAACCGGAATCCCATTGGAGAAAGTTCGATGCAATCGCCCGGATGATGTGCGAAGAGCCCGCACCCGAGCCGCCGGAAGACCTTGGAGAGCGCGTCATGGCCCGCATCCGGGCCCATCAACCTTCTCTGTGGAAGGTTTTCGGCGAGGCACTCCTGAGGCCCCGCGAGGTCAGCTTCCATCCGCTGAATGCACTTCGCGCTCCCGTGTCGGGGCAGGAGTGTTCTTTTTACTTCATCATGGTTGGCGTTTTCTACGCCATCCTCGGCGTTATTCTGATGGTCGGCCTGCAGAGGCTGGGTGCGTCCCTGGTCGCGCCGGGCTGGGTCCGCTGGCAGCCGCAGATCGCCCTCGTCACGGCCGGGTGCATGTCGGCGATCGGCCTCTATCTCCTGAAGGACGGGAAACTGGCCCTGCGCATGGCCCGGGTCGGGACCCTTGTCTACCTGGGTTTTGCCCTCCTTAACGGGATCTTCGCATCCCTGGAATGGGACATCCCCGTTTCGGCCGCCCTTTCCTTGCTCTCGACGCTCGTCGGGGTTCCGACGGGTTTTTTCCTGATCCGAGCCATTCAGAATTGCGGGAAGCGATATGCTTAGAATGATTCGAAGGGCAAGAATGCGATTCGGAGGACAGGGCGGGTTCACCCTGTTCGAGGTCGTCGCGGTGCTCTTGATCCTGGGGGTCATCTCATATTTTGCGGCCACTCGACTCTTCACCGATGATGGTATCTCCACGGCATCAGAAATGGACTTGGTCAAGAACCACCTGAGGTATGCGCAGTCAAGGGCCATGAACTCGGAGAGCAGCTGGGGAATCAAGTTCGTCTCTCCGAAACAGTACTGGTTATTCATGGGAGAGAATCCGGATACGGGCAGGCAACGCCTCCCCAACGTAGAAGACTTCATCGAGCGCATACCAGGTGCCCCCAGAGACGGAAGCATGACCCTCTCGGCGAATACAGTACCGAATGCGGTTGTGAAGTTTGATCCGTTCGGAAGCCCCGGTTCTACGACTGACATCACTCTCAATCTTTCGCCAGGGGGTACGATCACCATCACGAAAAACACCGGGTTCATCCGCTGATCGCGCGGGAGGTGCAGGCACCATGAAAAGACAAACACACCATTTTTGCGAGCCTCGTACACGCCGTGCGCAGGGCGGGTTCACCCTTCTGGAGATCATCATCACGATCGTGATCGCCGCCATCATGGGGGTCTTCTTCGCCCAGTTTGTCTATACGGGCGTGATCCACAGCGCAGACCCGGTGCGCCAGGTCCAGAACATGTCGCAAACCACCCACATCATGGAGTACATGACTGCCGACTACAAAAGACTTGCCGCCACCGAATCGAATTTCCTGGCCACCTTCAAGGATTATGTCAACAACGGCAACAAAACAACTGGAAGACCCCCCGGCTACCCTTACTACGGCAACTACGTAATCGTTCGCAACGACTATGTAATCTTCGGCGGGTCCCCGCCAGAGGAACAAACGGCGGGCGTGACTGAACAGAATATTCTCAAGGTTTCAATCCGGACTGGCAACCAGACGGCAACGGCCCTCTTTACTCGGTAGGAATGCGGGAGAACGAGGCATGAGAAACAAGGCGGGCTTCACCCTTATCGAGATCATGGTTTCGCTCGTCCTGGTGGGACTGATCGCATCCGTCGCCGGCACATCGGTTCTCATGGGTCTGAGAGGGTACATCAACACACGGGAAAA
>Ga0316620_10001284_pt1 | contig 10731 bp, 9 predicted proteins | sample OWC_Aug_M1_C1_D5_FD_207651 | JGI IMG/M metagenome (GOLD analysis project Ga0316620, IMG submission 207651) | Wetland soil microbial communities from Old Woman Creek delta, Ohio, United States - OWC_Aug_M1_C1_D5_B | ecosystem: Environmental > Terrestrial > Soil > Wetlands | place: USA: Ohio...
GTGCCGCCCGAGCTGGAGCGCGAGAGACGGCTCGCCAATGCCGACCACGACCGGACCCTGGCGGCACTGGGGCAACTGTCTGCGGCGGACGAGGATGCGCGACTCCAGCTGCTCGCCCAGCTCGACGCCGTCCGGCAGCGCCAGGACGACGTCCGGGCGCAGGTTCGTGCCGCTTCGCCACAGCTTGCCGAGCTGCGCTACCCCGAGCCGCTGGACCTTGCCGCCACCCACCAGGCTCTGGACGCTGGGAGCGTGCTCCTGGAGTTCTCTTTCGGGCCAAGCTCAGGTCATCTGTTCGCTATCGGCCCGGGGTCGGAGAGCTTCGTCGTCTACCCGCTTCCGATCGGAGAGGCAGCGCTGCGCGAGGAGGTGGAACAGCTGCGGCGGCTCGTCGAAAGGGGGCGACTCGACCCCGCGCTGCTCGCCGACACTGCGAGCCGCGATGCGCTGACCACGGTCTCGAGGTCCCTGTCCGAGACCCTGCTCGGGCCTGCTCGAGCCGAGCTCGCGGCGTGCTCGAGGCTGATCGTCGTGCCTGACGGCCCGCTCCACCTGCTGCCGCTCGCGGCCCTTCTCGACCCCGCAGCCCAGTACGAGCGCCACTTGGCCGAGGCCAAGCCCGTCTCTGTCGTCGCCTCGGCCACGGTGCTGGCGCAGCTCAAGGCCGAGCGACGGCCGCCGCGGGAGGCGCAGCTCGCCGCGTTCGGCGACCCCCAGTACCCGTCCGCCGCGTCCGGCGCGGTTCTTGCTGGGCCCGAGCAGACACGGCGCGGAGGCCTCCCGCTCGAGCCTTTGCCGGCGACCCGGGTCGAGGTCGAGGGCCTTGGCGAGCTGTTCAAGGGGCATACCACCCTGTGGCTCGGCGCGGACGCGACCGAGGAGCGGGCCAAGACGGTCGGGCAGGAGTACACGGTCGTCCACTTCGCCGCCCACGGGCTGGTGGACGAGCGACATCCACTGTCGTCGGCCCTGGCCTTGACCATTCCCGAACAGATCCTCGAGGGCCAGGACAACGGCCTCCTCCAGGCGTGGGAGGTCTTCGAGCAGGTGCGTCTCGACGCCGACCTGGTGGTGCTGTCTGCCTGCGCAACCGCCCTCGGCAAAGAGGTGGCCGGCGAGGGCATCCTGGGGCTGACCCGGGCCTTCCAGTATGCGGGTGCGCGGAGCGTGCTGGCTTCGCTGTGGTCGGTGGCCGACGAGTCCACGGCCGAGCTGATGAGGCAGTTCTATGCCAACCTCCAGGCCGGGATGCCAAAGGACGCGGCCCTCCAGCAGGCCCAGATCGCCTTCATTCACGGTCCGGTGACAGTTGGCCGCGGCGAGGCAGGGGTCGGCCGCGACCTCTCCCACCCCTTCTACTGGGCGGCGTTCGAGCTCTACGGGGACTGGAAGTAGCGGCCGTAGCGCGAGCGGAATAGGAAGACCCTGACGGCGAGGACGGATGATGTCCGGCTTCCTCAGCGCAGCCGGTGCGTCGGAACGCCGGCTCGGTCTGACCTCGTCGGTGCTACGCCGACTAGTCGGTTGCGGCCAGCAGGCCCTTGATCAGCGAAACGACGATCCTCAGCACGCCGCCACCACCGGCAATCTGGCCGATGATCGAGCCGATGGCGAGGCTACCGCAGGCCCGACCGACAGCAGAGTCAAGGCCCGCCGCATCGGGTGGAGTCGCGTCCGGGAGGGACAACAATTGGCTGCGAAGCCCGAACTCATCCTCGCGAGCGAGCAGCACAACGCAAGGCCAGGCGCGAAGAGGGACGTCGCCTCGGTGAAGAAGGATACGCCGCCTGCTGGGGTCGCCGACACGACGTAGGCAGCGGGCAAGAGCTCGCCACAGCTCGTCCTGCGAGCTGGGGTACGTCACGCCCTACGGCACCACCGCCGACCAGGCGGAGGTGTCGCCCGACTCGAAGTCGTCCGCGAACAGGGGCACGAAGCGGAGCGCGACCTTGAGGTCCCCGTCGTAGTCGTTGTCTTCAAGGTAGGCGATCGCCGTCCCGTGGGCGTTGGACGCGATCGAGACGGCGTCTGCGTTTTCCACACTGACGCCTACGTCCACGGTCGAGCAGACCCAGGTATTGGAGGGACCACAGTTCGGCGACCAACCGGGTGGCGCCGCGGCGAGAGGCTGGGCCAACCTCAGCTCCGAACCGAAGCCGTCGTACGCGTAGCGGTAGGCGATGATCGGGTAGCCGGCAGGGTCGGCGGCCATCGCCGCGGTGCGGTTCGACAGATCGACCACGCCGACCCCGTCGATCACGTCACACCAGTAGGCGTTGTTGGACCCGTCATAGCCGCAGTTGCCGCCGGTCCCGACGTAGGTCGCGTACACCAATTCCTCGGTGGTCTCGTCCAGGAACGCCTGGTGGACGAGACCGCTCGCCTCGACGATGTGCGAGACCGAGGCGCCGGAGAAATGCCCCCACACCCACGAGCTGTCGAGACGCCACTGCGGTACCGACGGGTCGTACCACAGGTGATATGGCCCGTGGGAGTCCGAACGCTTGAGGTAGTACGAGATGTGGGGTATGTGCAGGCTGTCGAGAGTCAGCCAGTTGAAGTAGCCGACATCGTTGTCACCGTAGATCGTGTCGCACTGCCAGCGCCCGGCCGCGCCCCCGGCACCGCAGTTGCCTCCCGAGGACACCGTCTGGGCGAGGCGCACGGCCTCGCCCCCGTCGTCGTGCGCCTCCTGGTAGGCGACGAGGACGTTCCCCCCCCAGTCGCTGTGCACCACCGACGAGTAGCGCCCCGCGTAGGAGCCGCCGGGCGGGTAGCCGCCGTCGATCAGCCAGGTGGCGAAGACGCAGGTCTCGGTGCAGAGCCCGGTCGCGACCTTGAGCGAGCCGGTGGTCGCGTCGTGGTACGAGATGGCCACGTTGAGGCCGGCGGCATCGGTGAAGACCGCGATCGAGCTGTACTGACCGACGTCGCCACCGCTGTCGACCACCTGGCACGACCACCTGTTCTCCGTTCCGCAGTTGCCGCCGAACGCCACGTGCCGCGCGAACCACAGGTCTCCCCCCGCCGAGTCGTAGTAGCTCATGTAGGGCTCCCCGGTGTCGGGGTGGAGCGCTACCGCCAGGTGGGTGCCCACGTTGCGGGCGGCGTCGACGTCTCTGATGGCCCACCACCAGATGTCGGCCTTCGCTCTCCCGGCCTCGAGGGCGTCACCGGCAGACGCTGCCGGCAGCGGGCAGAGCCCACCTCCGAGCGCGATGAGTCCCGCGAGCAGAAGCGGTCGGAGCGAAAGCTGACTCGTCATCGCCCCCTCCCCTAGACACACGCTGTGGAAACCGACCAGAATTGTATCAGACGTCAGGGAGGGAGACGGCCTCGTCGGGCCCTCCAGGAGGCACTCGCTCGACCTTCTCCCCGTCCGCGGTTGCGGGCCATCGGGAGGAGGTTCGGGAGCGTCTCCCGGCACCGGCCTCGGAGCCGAGGGAAGAGCTCAGGCTGGCGTCGGCCCGACGGACCGCGGCGGCCAGCGGCTACTCGATGACGAACGACTCGAGCTCCACCGGTACGACCGGGCACTCGCGCAGCAGGATGTTCTCCAGGAGCGGCGGAGCGGCGAACTCGAGAGTCATCATCGTCGCGATGATGCAGCCGTTGCCGAAGGAGAACTCGAGGAGCACCGGATTCGTGAACTCATCCTCCTGGATGATCTCGAGCGATGTCGGCGCCGTGAAGTAGCTGTGAGTCGACCAGCCCCAGTTGTCGATCATGGCGTCGTCGATCGGGTTGGGCGTCGTGACCAGGGGGTGGCCCACCTCGACGATGGTCAGGAAATCATCCGCGCTGGTGTCGGTCTGCGGAGCGATGGTGATCCCACCCGGCATGGGGAGGGCACTCCAGTCGTCGGAGGGGAAGTAGGTCGCGCCGTGGAACTCAAGCCTGCCCCCGTTGGTGACGTAGCTCTCGAACCACGCGCGGTTGGTGGAGAGGACGTTGTAGAACGCGAGGGGTTGCTGCGATGAGATGACGACCTTGTCGAAGGGCGCGAGGTCCACCACCCCGATGTCGGCGGAGTCATAGATGGTGTAGGGAATCCCGTTGGCCGTCAGATAGCTCTCGTTGGCGGTCGAGCCCCACGGAGCCTGGTCCTGGAAGATGGCGACGTTGGTCAGGGCCCTGATCGGTGGGTGGGAGAGGGGGCCGATCCCTGGTGGCGCCACCCCCTGACCGTCTGCGGAGCTCGCCAGGAGCGGTGACGCAGGCAGGGCCAAGCAGGCGGCCAAGACCACGATGAAACCTGCGCGTCGGTTGCGGCGATGAGCTACTTGAAGCATCTGTATCCTCCTCGAAGTCACTGGCTCGGGCTCTGACCGTTGTCGACAGATAGCGCGCGCGGAAACGAGCATTCCGTGTACGGCCTTACCCTGTCTCATTATACCTACATCACAAGCGCAACGCCGCCGCCAACACCTCGAGACGGAGACGCGCCCAGAACGGCGCTGTGGGTCGCGTGTCACGACCCTGCCGACGTTAATCGGTGCCAGGAGAAACTTTTTTAACTTTCTCCGTCTCCGGCACTTCGGCGACCAGATGAAAGTTCGGAAAGTTTCTCCTGGCACGGATTCGGATTCTCGAGCAGCTCGGGGCCGCCCAACGTGCGGTGGACCTCGATCGCCGCATCAACCACAGCCCCGCTGATTTCGTTCTCAGTCACGGTTTCCCCTCCCTGGGGCGGAAGCAGATAGAAACACGGAGACACGGAGGCACAATGAAGAAGAGAAGTACGGGATGAAGAGGACCACTCCGCCCCGTCCCGCCGGCGAGAGAGCGTGCGTGCCGCTGCGGTAGCAAGGAAGGAGGTACCGAGAGGTCCAATCCAGGTAACGACGCGCGCTCGTTACCTCGTTTCCCAGGGATCGCAACGGTTGTAGGCGAAGCGGCAGTGTGCCCCCGTACCGCGCGTGCTCTGACCAGGGCAGAGGCGTCCAACGGTCGTCACTCGCCGACGAAGAAGTGCGGGCGCAGCTAGTCCTCCGGGATGAAACGTGAGGCTTGCCGGAAAATCGCGCGAGGGGTGCCAACGTCGAGCTCACGGTGAAGCGGCACGGTCATGGTCTGGCGGTGGCGGTCGAGGGCTCGCTGCAGCTTGGCGTGGCTGCCTCGACATTTCACCTGCTCGAAGCCGAACCGGCAGAGAATCGCCAGGACCTCAGGTCCCGACAACCTCCTCAGCCTAGGCGGCATGGAAGGCCGGTTCCACCTCGACGGTCACTGACAGGACTGGCTCCGGAGCCAGACCCAGCTCGGTCAGGTCCTCGCCCTCGAGGTGGAGCGCAACGGCTTCCTGCAGGTTGGCGATCGTCTCGTCCAGGGAGACACCCTGAGTCACGACCGCCACCTCGTGGCACTCCGCGACCCAGGCCGATTCGCCCCGGCGGACAAGCGCGTGAATCACCCGCGTCATCTCTCGTCCCGACCTCTCTCTCGATGGTACCTCGCCGGTGCGCCAGCGCTGGTCTTCCGCGCGCGCAGTGACGGACGTGTCGGCCCACGCACCCGTTCGGATGGTTGGGCCACCCATGATGCCGATACTACAGGTCGAAGCAGTCCAGCGTCGAGCGGCCCGCTGGCGAGGCGGTTCCCGATGCGATCACTGATAGACTCGAGCTCCAGGGGTGGAGCCCCTACCCCAGGCAGCGGTGCCGCTCGGGCGCACCGCACCGAGCCGGCGGGGTCGCCTCTCTCAGAAGGGGAAGGACGCACGCGCATCATGCAGATCGTCGACCTGACCAACGAGCACCTCGCCTCATACCTGCTCTGCCTCGAGGACTGGAACCCCGACGTGCACGAGGCCGGGTCGCGCCGAGCTCAGTGGTACGAGAAGATGCGCGACCGCGGTCTGCGGGTGAAGCTGGCGCTCGACGACCGCGGCCAGCTGGGGGGCATGATCCAGTACCTGCCCATCGAGCACTCGGTGGTCGACGGCAGCGGCCTGTACTTCGTGCCCTGCATCTGGGTGCACGGGTACCCGCAGGGCCGGGGCGACTTCCGGCGCCAGGGCATGGGGCGCGCGCTGCTGGCCGCGGCCGAGGAGGACGCGCGGGAGCGCGGCGCCAAGGGGATCGCGGCCTGGGGCCTCGGGTTGCCGTTCTGGATGAAGGCATCGTGGTTCAAACGCTACGGTTTCGTGAAGGCTGACCGCACCGACCTCTTGCAGGTGCTGGTGTGGAAGCGGTTCGCGGCCGACGCCGAAGCGCCGCGGTGGTTCCGCCAGCAGCGGAAGCCCGAGCAGGTACCCGGCAAGGTCACCGTCACCGCCCTGGTCAACGGCTGGTGCATGGGCATGAACCTGGCCTACGAGCGGGCCAAGCGCGCCGCGGCCGAGCTCGGGGAGCGGGTCGAGCTCCGCGAGGTCGACACCTCGGAGCGCGCCGCTGTCGCCGAGTGGGGCCTCTCGGATGCGCTGTTCATCGACGGCAGGCGGGTGCGCACCGGGCCGCCGCCGTCGTACGACAAGATCAGGAAGCTCATCGCGCGCCGCATGCCGCGTTAGAGGCCCGGCCAAAGACCTGGCGGGGCGCTCGCGCTGTCAGGCGCCCGCCGGCGACCACGGCTCGCCACCCGACCGTGCGCCTGAGCCAGGTCCCGCGACCGGTCACCTCACGAACGGGATGCTCAGCGGGTAGCGAATGGGCCTGTCCGACAGCGCGCGCACGGCATTGACCACACCCTGAAAGGTGCAGAAGAGCCCGATGAGGATGAGCGGGATCGGGGCACACACCGTGAGCACTGTGAGCGTCGGGCCGCTCGGCAGGCCGCTGGCGCCGTTCTGCGCCAGCGCGAGGTAGGCGAGAGGGAGGACCAGCAGCACGGCCACTGCGGCGACGAGAAGCAGCGTCATGGTGATCTGGAAGTTGAGGACCTGCCGCCCATGGCTGTCGATCCGGCAGGACGTGTTCTTCTTCCAGGACCACAGCAGCAACGGCACGACGACCAGGCAGAGAATGCTGCTGAGGTGGAGGACGGTAAGCCAGAGGTTGTCGCTCGCGGAGGCCTGGCCCTCGAAGTCGAATCCGAGGACCTCACCCAGACACCGCAGGGTGTACGCGCGCGGGTCGACCTCGCCGCTCTCGATGCGCTGTACGGTGCGGGCGCTGACCTCGCAGCGATCGGCCAGCTCCTCCTGGGTAAGCCCCTTGAGCTGGCGCAGCTCTGCGACCTTCAATCCGAGATCGGGCTGTTGCATCGCGGCCTCCTTTCGAGCTCCTGTCAGAATGTAGGAGCCGCGCCTCGACCACACCATGTCGTGGGCACGACATTCACACGACACTTCCCATGACAACACGACATCTGCCGTGGCCAGGCCGCATTCCAGGCCATCTCCGCGTGAGCGAACCTGGGCTCTACAAACGCCAGCCGTCGACCTGCAGCCGCGCGTCGAGGTCCTCGCTCTGGTTCTCCCCCGGCTCCTCCCTGGGGTAGCCGATGGGGATGACCGCCGCGACCTCGAAGCCTGCGGGCACCCCCAGGAGCTGCTTCAGCCCCGCGGAGTCGTACGGGGTGTAGGTGCAACCGTAGAGCCCCTCGGCGGCCAGGGCCAGCATGACGTTCTCGATGCACATCCAGACCGAGGCCAGCGGGTTGAGCTCGAACAGTGTGCGACACTCGCCCAGCGGCTTCATCTGGTAGAGGACCAGCAGCAGCTCGGGCGCCTCGAGCATCATCGACTGCTGCCGCGGCAGCGCGCGACGGTAGACCTTCTTCAGCTCCTCCTGGTCGAAGCGCTCGAGGAAGCGCTCGATCTCGTCTGGGTCCTTCATGTCCCTGGCCTTCAGCCCCTGCACCACCGCCTGCGCTCGCAGCCGGCGGTCGCGCAACAGGATGAACTGCCAGCTCTTGAGGTGGGCGTTGCTGGGGGCGCGCAGCCCGGCGGCCAGGGCTCGCCGCACGCACTCCTCGGGCACCGGCCGCTGGCTGAACTCCCGCACCGTGCGCCGCTTCCTCACCGCATCGTAGAGGTCCATGGCTGCTACCCCTTGCCTGGCGGTCCGGCCACCTGCGCCGGGCCAGGCCCCGACCGGCCTGCCGCCCCGGTCAGGCGTCGGACATCCTGAAGGCGTGGAACAGGATCCCGGTCGAGACCATGTTCGCCCCGTAGCTCACGGCGTCGAAGATGTCGGCGTCGGTCCAGCCGAGGCTGCGCAGGCGCTCGACATCGGAGGGCTCGGTCTCCTCCGGTTCGATCACCGCCTTGCGGACGAAGAGCAGCATCGCCTTGTCCTTGTCGTCGAGGCGCGCCTGGCCTGGGTCCACCCGCACTGCCGCCACCTCGTCGTCGCTGAGGGCCTGGACGTGCTTGAGCAGCTCGCTGTTCAGTTCGACGCAGTAGGGGTAGTCGTGGTTGAACGCCACAATCAGCCGGATGTGGGCCAGGAGCAGGAAGCTGAGGCTGGGGTGGCTCAGGTAGTACCCCATGACCTTGCTCGAGATGGCGAACAACGCCGGGCTGGAGCTCATCATCCGGAGCGGCTTGGGAATCAGCCCGGCCTTCTCCTGCATGAACGAGTACATCTCCTTGACCGCCCCCTGGGCGTCCTCGAACGACTGGGTCTTGATCAGCGCCACTGGTGCACCTCCCTGGATCTGATGGGCAATGATGAGCGTCGGGGTCGACCCAGGAACAACGGGCCAGGCACCTTCTTGGAACCCCCTCAATCTACACCACCAAGGTCACAATGTGATACGTGGTACCCCTTGCTACTCGACCCACAGCGGGATCCGAATCCCGAATCCATGCCAGGAGAAACCTTCTGAACTCTCCTCTGGTCGCGAAAGTGCCGGAGATGAAGAAAGTTAAGAGAGTTTCTCCTGGCACGGATTCGGCACGGGAATTCGATGCCTCGCAGAGCCGTACCCCCCGGAACAGACCCATCACAGTAGCGGTGTAGCGGGCCCTCTCAAGGCACCTATCCCCTTTTGCTGTGACTCGGCAACCAGGGAAACCGCTCGGGACGTGGTGGCACCGTTGTTGTCCCTCGCGTGACCGCGCCTTGAAGCCGGAAACCCGCTGACGGGTCGAGAGAGGTGCTAGGCTGAAGCCATGAGGACAAGCACGGCGCGTGTCAGCCCGCCCGGGACGCGTCTGGGCCTCGTGATCATCGCCATCCTGTTGCTCGGCGTTGGGATCGCCCCCTGCCAGCATGGACCTCAGCCGGAGGTCGAGCCGAACAACACTCCAGCCACGGCGACGGTGCTGGTGCCGGAGGACTGGGAGCTGTGGTTCTTCGGGGTTCCTGGCGCTATCTCACCGGCGGGGGACGTGGACTACTTCCAGATCCCGGTCCAGGCGGGTAACCGCCTCTGGCTGCTCGTGGACACCGGTGGCACCACGCTGCCCGGCGCCACGTCGCGCGACTCTGTCCTCGAGGTCCTGGCGCCGGACGGGAGCACGGTCCTCGAGCAGGACGACGACGACGGCACCGGCAACGGTCACGGCATGGTGATCAGCTCGCTCGACGCGTCCGCCATCGCGGGTCTGGTCGCACCGTCGACCGGCTCGTACTTCCTCAGGGTGGCGGCCAAGAACCCGACCGACGTGATCGCGCCCTACGTGCTCATGGTCGGGATGTCCACGACCACACCGGGCCCTGAGACCGAGCCCAACGACACCATGGGCCAGGCCCAATCTGCGTGGCTGTCCGTGTTGGGCTCGCTCTCTTCGGACACCGACCTCGACTGGTACGACTTGAACCTGATGGACGCCGGCGTGCCGTTCGTCATCGTCGACGGGGACCCCGAGCGGGACGGAATATCGACCGACGTCATGATCGACTTCGAACCGGGCTGGCCGATGCCGCAGGTGAACTCGTCGACGGGATCGGGTTCGCCACCTCCACCGGCGGAGGCGCTCGTTCTGCCCGGGACCCCTCACGTGTGCCTCTCGGGGCCGGATGCGGGCACCTATCTACTGTTCGTCCCGTACACCGGCGACGGTGTTCCGGTGCCGGTCGAGCTGATGTCCTTGGAAGTCCGCTGACAGGGCCTGGCTCCCTGGCGCCGCCTGTCCAACCTTGACGCCGAGCTTCTCGAGCGCAAGCGGTGCCAGGGCAGACCTTCTCGGAGCTCCCCACGATTGCGACCCTCCGGTCACCTGTTCGCCCCGGGGGGCTCGGAACGCATCAATACGCCCCCAACTCACCCCCCTGGAGGATCCACTTCACAATGCGACAATGGTGAACGTGAGCCCATCAAAGCACAGCCCTAGCGCTGATCTTTGTCAGGACTGTCTGACCTGGCACCGCTCGGCACAGCCGGGCGGTTACGGAACGCGACCCAGCGCGCGCCCTTGAACCCTTTCACCACCTTCACATCCGGCCCGCCGGCGATGTCGACGATGAACACGTTCTCGAGGGCCGTGAGCGCCGTATGCAGGCGGTCAGGCGAGACTGCTTGATCAAACACCTGCCTTGTCAATCCCGCGCCATGTCGGAGTGCCGTGGAAGATGCCTTCCCTGTCGCAGTCTCCAGAACGTCGATGGATGCGTTGTGCACCTGGGCGATATGCGATGCCTGGGGACCGAGCCAGGCCGCCAGGTCATCGTCGAGCGAGAAGCCGACGACATCGACGATGGTGCCGGACGCGACGTCCACGATCGTCATGCTTGTTGGCATGGCGTAACTGTAGGCGTAGGCGTGGGTCCCGTCGGCGTCGAGAAACAGGAACGACAGCGGCGGTGCAGGAGTTCCCCACTCGGAAGCCTCCGGCATCTCGGG
>Ga0316620_10001285_pt1 | contig 10731 bp, 9 predicted proteins | sample OWC_Aug_M1_C1_D5_FD_207651 | JGI IMG/M metagenome (GOLD analysis project Ga0316620, IMG submission 207651) | Wetland soil microbial communities from Old Woman Creek delta, Ohio, United States - OWC_Aug_M1_C1_D5_B | ecosystem: Environmental > Terrestrial > Soil > Wetlands | place: USA: Ohio...
CCGGCGCGCCACCGGTTCCCGCGGCCGATGCTGCACCGAGGCCAGCGGGCCGGCGACCGCGACTACTACGACCTGTCCATGAGCGGGCTCAAGACCGCCGTCCTCCACGCGGCCCGCGCCGTCGGCGACCAGGAGGCCGAGCGGCCCCACCTGGCACGCGGCTTCCAGGACGCGGTCATCGACGTGCTGGTCGCGAAGACCCAGCGGGCCGTGGACGCCACGGGGTACACTCGCGCGGTGCTCGCCGGCGGCGTCGCCCGCAACGGCGCGCTGCGCGCCGCCCTGGCGGGCGCCTTGGGAGGGAGGGGAGCGACGCTCCACACCCCGAGCCCCCGCATCGCCAGCGACAACGCCGCGATGATCGCCCGCGCCGGCCTGTTCCGCGCCGCCGAGGCCGGCCGCCCGGTGGAGGCCGCGGCGCGCCTCCCCTTCCCCGGACTCGAGCGCCGATGACCGTCTACCCCTTCGTCATCCACCTGGGCGCCTTCACCATCACGGGCTACGGCATCATGATGATGGCGGGCTTCCTGATGGGCGGGTGGACCTACGCGTGGGAGCTGCGCCGCCGCGGCCTCGACCCCTCGATCGCGTGGGACACGGTGGTGCTGGCCATCGTCGGCGGGCTGCTGGGATCCAAGGCCTACTACGCCATCGCATCCGGCGACATCCGCGGGCTGTTCACGCGCGGCGGGCTGGTCTGGTACGGCGGCCTGTTCGGCGGAGCGGCGGCCGTGTTCGTGTGGATGTGGTGGCGGCGCCTGCCGACGCGCACGCTGCTCGACGCCGTCTCGCCGTCGCTCGCCGTCGGCTACCTGCTCGGACGGTGCGGCTGCTTCCTGGTGAATGACGACTACGGCCGCCCCACCGACCTGCCGTGGGGGATGGTCTTCCCGCGCGGTGCGCCGCCGTCGTCCGCCGGCAACCTGACCGAGATGTTCGGCGTCACCCTGCCCCCAGGCACGCCGCCGACGCAGCTCCTCGCGGTGCACCCGACACAGCTGTACGAGATCGCGCTCACCTTCGCGATCTTCGTGGCGCTGTGGCGGTGGCGGACCCACCGCCACGCCCCGGGCTGGCTGTTCGGCCTGTTCCTGGTCCTCTCGAGCATCGAGCGCATCGTCGTCGAGGTCTTCAGGGCGAAGGACGACCGGATCCTCGGCCCGGTGTCCGTGGCGCAGCTGCTGAGCGTCGCGCTGGTGGGGATCGGCGTGTGGGTGATGGCCGTCAGCCGTCAGCCGTCGGCCGTCGGCGAGAGCCCCTCTGACGGCTGACGGCCCACGGCCGACGGCTACTCCAGGACGACCACGGCGGCGGAGACGCCGCCCGAGTGCGTCAGCGAGAGGTGGCAGTGGGTGCCGCCCAAGGCGGCGAAGCGCCCGGCGGCGGCGCCGTGGAAGCGGAGGAGGGGCCGGCCGTCGGCCAGGCGGAGGACCTCGATGTCCTGCCAGCCGATCCCGCGTGCCGTCTCGTCGCCGGAGAGCGCCTTGTAGGCGGCCTCCTTAGCCGCGATCCGGGCCGCGAGGTGCAGCGCCGGGAAGGCCTGAGTGCGCGCGTAGGAGCGCTCCGACTCGGTGAAGAGCCGGCGCAATGCGCGGTCCGCGTGCCGGGCGAGGAGCCGCTCCACGCGCGCGACCGGGACGATGTCGATGCCGACGCCGAGGACGCCCACGGTCAGCTCCCGCTCCGGAGCACGAAGATCCGGCGCCGGTAGCGCACGCCGTCGTCCCGCGTGACGACTAGCGCGTAGGCTCCGTTGGCCACGATCGAGCCGGCCCTCGTCGCGAGGTCCCAGCGCCACAGGCCGGGATCGGCCGGCAGGGTCTCGTCCACGAGCAGCGTGCCGTAGAACGAGAAGACCTGTACACGCGCGCCGCCCGGACCCGCCGGCCAGCGCAGGGTCACGGGCGGCGTGCGCACCGGGTTCGCCGACACCTCCAGAGGGTTGCCCTGGGCGAGCGCCGTGGCGGCGTCGAAGCGCCGCGACTCGCCGGCCGCCACCGCGATGGCATCAATGAGCCACGGCATCCCGACGGTGACGAACCGCAGCCTCAGGGCGGAGGATCCCTCCGCAGCGGCGAGCGGAAGCGCGACGGGGTACCAAGCGGGGGCGTACCCGAGGACACGCCCCGCCTCGGTCCACCGCGCTCCGCCGTCGGTGGAGACCTCGACGCGGCCCATGGCCACCGCCGACCCGAAATTGCCGTAGTGCCTCGTCCAGAAGAAGAGCCGCAGTCCCCTTCGGCCGCCGACCGGGATCTCGGGCGATACCAGAGTCGCGGCGGAGTCGCCCGCCCAGTGACCCGTCCCCTCCACTCCGCCCGAATCGCGACGGAACCCCGACCACGGCGAGTCCTCCCGCTCCGCGCCCTCCCGGGCGAGCACCTCGGCCACGAGGCCGAGGCGGCCCACGCGCACGGCCTCCGCGCCCTGGAGCGCGGCGTCGCCGCTCCCCAGCCGGGAGACGAAGCGCCCCTCACCGAGCGAGTCCCGCGCCAGCGGCACGGTGCGGAGCGCCCCCGGTCCGGGCGCGATGTCGAGCGTCAGCGCGCCCGCCGTCGCGGGGGCCGAGACCACGACCTGCGGCCAGAGGGCCTCGATCGCGGGCTCGTCGGCGCGCAGGCCAGCGGCGCCCACGGTCGCCGCCGGATCGCCGGCGGCCTCGATCAGAGAGAGCGCGAAGGGGAGGTTGTCACGGAAGACTCGCTCGAGGAGCGCCTCGTCGTCCGGGAACTCGAACCAGTACGACGCCCCGTCGAGGCAGCAGCCTGACGTCAGCTCCACCGTGAAGGCGATCGTGCCCAACTCGCGGTAAACCCAGCCGTCATAGTCGCCGTTGGTCGGGTAGAGCAGCCAACCCGGCCCCGGGGCGTAGCCAGCCAACCCGTCGGAGGGCAGGCTGTCGAGAATCGCTGGGGCGGCCGGCGTGCCCGCGAGGGCGGCGAACACCGGCTGGTCGCCGGCGAAGAGCGCGCTCTGATGCCCCCACGGGAAGAGGATGGCGCCGCCATAGGTGTGGTACGAGACGCCCACCACCGGCGGATGGGCCCGGTGGAACGCCGCCACCGCCCGCGTCTCCGGCTCCGACTCGGCCGACGGGCCGCGGTAGACGGCCGACTGGGCTTGGGGGCTCGAGCCGCCGTCGTCGAAGGCGAAGAAGGCGGCGTGGTTGCGGTTGAGGTCCACGCCGAAGCTGCCGTCCGGGTTGGGGCGGCGGTTCTTCCGCCATAGCCGGTCGGTGGTGAAGGTGTGCTGGTAGCCGTCGGGATTCACGACGGGGACTACCCAGATGTCCCGGCTGGAGAGGAGCGCGGATCCGCCGGGGCGCAGCGGGAGCGAGTCGGCGAGGAAGGCGAGGAGGCGGAGCGCCGTCTCCGTCGCAGCCCACTCGCGGGCGTGGTACGTCGCCAGGAACACGACGTTGGGGCGGGCCGGGTCGTCGCCCTCGGGCCCGACCTTCGCAGCGAGGATGGGCCGGCCCAGCGTCGAAGCACCGATCGAGTCCACGCGGACCAGGGAGCGGGACGCCGCGAAGGAGCGGAGCCAGGCTGCGACGCCGCGCACGGGGTCGTCGAAGTCGCGGTAGACGGTGAACGCGGCGGGCCCGAGGGCCGCGCGCCGCGCCTCCATCGCCGCGACGGCCGGCGGGAGCTGGAGGTCCTCCGCGATCCACCCGCGCGATGCGGTGAGCGAGCGGTCCCGCGCGGAGACCACTGCCTCGACCAGCAGTCCGCCGTCCGGAAGGCGGCGGACCGCCGCGACGTCGATCCCGAGCCGGCGCAGGGAGTCGGCGGCCGCGAAGGAGCGGACCGGGATCTGGGCCAGGGACAGCTGCTGGGCGGCCAGCGGCGCGGCGGCGAGCGCGACGGCGAGGGCGACCATCGCCGCGCGCCGGCTCGCGGGCGCTGCGTCGCGGCGGCGCCGCGCACCCCCGCTCCTCGCGCCCGCCTCACGTCTCACGTCTCACGCCTCACGTCTCACCCGTCTCGCGTCCCTCACGACAGTCCGCAAGCCCGCACCACGGCATCTGTCTCCGCCAGCGTCTCGAACGCCGCGAACGCCCCCGCTCCCAGCAGTTCCTCGACACGGTACGAGCCCGTCGCGACGCCGATCGCCCGGGCGCCGATCCCGTTCCCGCACGTCACGTCGGCCGGCGTGTCGCCGACGATGACGATCTCTTCGCCCGCCAGCTCCAGCCCCAGCTCCTCCCGTGCCCGCCGCTGGGCGACCGCGGGGAGGTCGGGCCGGTGCGCGCTGTCCGAGCCGAACGCCCCCACCCGGAAGCGGGCGATGTCAATCCCGCCCGAGGCCAGCTTGAGGCGCGCCCCCGGCCGCACGTTCCCGGTGAGCAGTCCCATCACGCACCGCGGGTGCCGCTCCAGCGCGGCGAGCAGGTCGACGACGCCCGGGTAGACCGTGGTACGCTGGGTGGGCCGGGCCAGCTCGTCCTCGAGGAGCACAACGTAGCGCTCGAGGACCCGGTCCACGAGAGCGGTGTGTGGGGCGAGCCCGGCCCCCTCGGCGAGCTTCCCCACGATCTCGCCGTCGGTCCGCCCGTCGAACCGGAACCGGTCGATGGGGCCGGCGGTGCCGAGGACCTCGAAGAGGGCGCGATGGATGGCGCGGCGACCGGCGCCGTCGGTCCACAGCAGGGTGCCGTCGAGGTCGAACAGGACGAGTCTCACGAGCGGACCTAAGGAGAGAAGCGACATACGGAAGGGGAAGTTAACCGGCGCCGACGGGCCCCGCCCGGAAGGCATGTGCGCCTCCGGTCATGGCTGCCAGAGCACCCGGGCGGGCACGAGCTGGTCCACCCCCATGGGGACCCCCACGCCAAGCTGCCCTACCCGGTTGTACCCCCAGCAGTGGGCCACGCCGTCCAAGGCGAGTCCGCACACCGAGTAGTACCCCCCCGCGGCCAGAGTCCGGAACCGCAGACCTCCGCCGGCGCGCACCGGCGTGACGCTGCCGTTCGCGGTCCCGTCACCGAAGCTGCCATGCCTGTTGTCGCCCCAGCAGTACGCGTCCCCATCGCGCGTGAGCGCACACGTGAGGTTCGACCCGGCCGAGATGGACGCGAACCGGAGCCCCCCCGCCACGCGGACGGGCCTCTCGCTGCAGGGGTAGTCGGCGAAGAGGTACGAAGTCGCGAAGCACACGCCTCTGGCCGTGTCTCCCAGGACGCCGAAGTCACCGTCACCCCAGCAGTACGCCTCTCCGGCTCCCGTCAGCCCGCACGTGTGGTAGAGGCCCACGGAGATCGAGGCCAGGGGCGGCACGCTATCCACTCTGGTGGGCACCGGTGTGCACGGGTTGCCATTGACGAGGTTCGGGCAGTCCGCGCTCGAGGCGTGGGAGCCGAGCTGTCCGTACATGTTGTATCCCCAGCAGAACGCCTCTCCGGCGGCGGTCAACGCGCACGAGTGGAGCGATGGCCCCGACATCGTGCCGAATGTCCGGCCAGGCGTGACCGAGACCGGCGTCGAGGAGTAGATGCGCGCCCCGAGCGCTCCCCGCGTGTTGTAGCCCCAGCAGTAGACCTCTCCAGTCGCGCTCAGCCCGCACGTGCTCCGGTCTCCAGCCGCCAACGCCGTGAAGGGCCCTCCCCCGGAGACGTGCGCCGTACTGAACGTGGCCGATGCCGAATCTCCTCCACCCAGCGCTGTGGATGTCCCCCAGCAGTACACTTCCCCGGCGTCGGTTAGGCCACAAGCGTGATACCAGCCAACCGCGAGTCGACGCATCCTGGGCACCAAGGGGACGCGCACGAGGTTCGCCGTACCGAAAAAGGACTCTCCCCAGCAATAGGGGGATCCGTCAGGCGCGAGACCGCAGCTCAGCGCGGACCCCGGGGCGACACTCTGAAGGTTCGTCACGACCGCGACGGGGATCTGAACCACGACCGACTCGCTCGCCGCGACCAACGAGGTCGGTCCGACGGCGATCCCGCGCAACACGCCGGCCGAATCCACGCTCGCAATCGTGGTGTCGAAGACAAGCCACCACACGCGCCGCCCCGTCAGGGGATGCCCGACGGAGTCGAGCACCTCGGCCGCGAGCTGGAGGGTCGAGTCCACGTGGACCACCGCGCTGTCAGTGCTGAGGCGGAGCGAGCTCACCGGAGCCGCCGGGGCGTTCACGTCCCTGCAGGCGGCGGCGCACAGGGAACCGGCCAGGACGGCAACGGAGGCCAGGCGTGCGGACCGGGACGTCACCGACCAACCAGGCGGCCGGCGCCGTCGGTCCACAGCAGTGTGCCGTCGAGGTCGAAGAGGACGAGTCTCACGAGCGGGTCAGGTAGATGCCTGCGAAGATGCCGACGCCGCCGACGACCTGCCAGAGGGTGGGCACCTCGTGCAGCAGCGGCCAGGCGATGATGAGCGTCAGCACCGGCGTGACGTTGGAGTACACGGCGGTGCGCGTGGAGCCGAGCCTCTGGACGCCGTGGTACCAGATCAGGAACGCCACGACCAGCGCGAACACCGCGGAGTACGCGACGCCGGCCCAGGCCCCGGCTGGGATCGCGGAGAGGTCGCGCGCCAGGAGCGCGGGAGCCCCGAGGAGAACGACCGGTACGGCCCCGATCGCCATCGTCAGCGACGTCGTGGTGACCGAGCCATAGCGGTCGACGAGCGGCTTGGAGAGCACCGTGTAGAGCGCCCAGCACAGAGTGGCGAAGGCGACCAGGAGGTCGCCGAACAGCGAGGCGTGGAAACCCGCCTCCCGCCCGCTCCCGACGACGATGACCCCCAGCCCCAGGGTCGAGATGGAGAGGCCGGAGAGATCGCGCGCGCGGAGCCGCTCGTGGCCGTGGAGGTGGCTGAGGATCGCGGTCACCATCGGCACGCCGCCCATGATGAGCGAGGCGTTGCCGGCCCTAGTGTGATTCAGGCCCACGATGAACGCGATCTGGTAGACGGTGTTCCCCAGGATCCCGATCCCGAGGAACCGCCACCAGTCCTCGCGGCGCGGCATCCCCCGGCCGAAGCGCGCGGCGATGTACAGCATCGCGGCGCCCGCGATGACGAACCGCAGGGCGTTGAACTGCATCGGAGGGAGATGGACGAACGCGAACTTCACGATCGGGAAGTTGACGGCCCAGATGAGCGACATCAGGGCGAGGAGGCCGTCGGTCGGCGTGAGCCCGACGGCCCGGGGCGCGGGGCCGGACGGTGCCGCCGACCCGGCCGGCTCCGGTGCGATGGTGCTCTGCGGAGCGGACATACGGCAGGGAAAGCTAACGGCGCCGGCACAGCCCCGCGCGGCGTCGCTTGCGGCCGCGCCGACTCGGCCGTATGAAGGTGCGGACGAATCCGCCGCCGACGGCGAGGAGGACGGTCCGTGCGCGAGACGATCCCGTGAGCAGCAAGCGCCAGCGGCGCGAGGAGCGCCGGCTCGCCGAGCAGCACCGCCCCGTGCACCCGCGCCAGGCGCTGAAGCGCGCCGGCGTGAAGGCCGGGCCGGCGCTGGTCGCGCTCGTCGCAGGGTCCCTGATACTGCTGGTGCTCTACATCCTGCTGCGCCCCACGTGGTGAGGTCCGTGACGGCTCCGTGCCGGGCGCGCGCCCGCGCCCTGACCCTCGCGCTCACCCTGACGGCGTGCGCGCCGCGCGGCCCCGATCCGGCGGCCGTCCCCGCACCCATTCTCGTCGAGCAGGTCTCGGGGGTAGCGTCGGTCCTGCAGGCGGTGAGCGCGGTGAGCGAGGAGGTGGCGTGGGTCTCGGGCCACGCGGCCGCCGTGCTCCGCACGACGGATGGCGGTGCGACCTGGCAGCGGCTCCGCGTCCCGGACTCCGACTCGCTGGAGTTCCGCGACGTGGAGGCGTTCGACGCGGACGTGGCGTACCTCCTCGCCGCGGGGCCGGGCGGGCGCTCGCGCGTGCTCAAGACCACCGACGGCGGACGCACCTGGGCGACCCAGTTCGTGAACGCCGAGCCGCGCGCCTTCTACGACTGCCTGGCGTTCTTCGACCGAAGCCACGGCGTGGTGGTGAGCGACGCGGTGGACGGGCGGCTCCTCATCCGCGTCACCGAAGACGGGGGCGCTCACTGGGACCCCGTGCCGGCGGAGGGCATCCCGGCCGCTCGCGAGGGCGAGGGCGCCTTCGCCGCGAGCGGCACCTGCCTCGTGGCGAACGGGGACCGCTTGGCGTGGATCGGCTCGGGCTCCACCGCCGAGGCGCGGGTGTACCGGAGCGCGGACCGGGGCCGCACCTGGGCGGTGACCGCCGTCCCGGTGGTTTCCGGCGGGGCGGCGGGCGTGGCCTCCGTGGCGTTCCGCGACTCCCGCCACGGCGTCGCCCTCGGCGGCCGGATCGCGGCGGCGGCCGACACCAACAACCAGGTGGCGGTCACCTTCGACGGCGGCGTCACCTGGGTGAGGGCGGGCCGCCCACCGTTCCCCGGCGCCGTCTACGGCTCGGCGTATGCGCCGCGGTCGACGCCGCCCGCACTCGTGGCGGTCGGCCCCGGGGGCCTGGCGGTGAGCCGCGACGACGGCGCGAGCTGGACCGGCGTGTCCTCCGACTCGTACTGGGCGGTCGGCTTCGCGTCGGCGCGCGCCGGCTGGGCCGTAGGCCCGCGGGGGCGCATCACGCGCATCCGCCTCGAGTAGCCCGCGCGCGGCCCGCCTTGCCCCGGGCGCGCACTTCCCGCTAATTCCGCAGCGAGATGCACCTGAGCCTAGCCCTGCGTGACTGAGCCCTCAGCCCCGAACGTGCTGCCCGCGCGGGCCGCGCCCGCGGGACTTCCGGCTCCCGGGAGCGTGGCGCCGCCGCCGCTGCGCGACGAGGCCAGGCGGCAGGTGGAGCTCGCCGCGATGAAGCGTGTCGCGACGGGGCTCCTCGGCCTGGCGTTCGTGATAGTGGTGCTCGCGCGGCTGCTCGAGCGCGGCTTCCCGTGGATGGCCGTGGTCCGCGCGACGGCCGAGGCGTCGCTCGTCGGCGGCCTGGCGGACTGGTTCGCGGTCACCGCGCTGTTCCGCAGGCCGCTCGGCCTGCCCATCCCGCACACCGCCATCATCCCGACGCAGAAGGACCGCATCGGCCGCATCCTCGGCAACTTCCTGCAGAACCACTTCCTCTCCACCACGGTCCTCGCCGCCAATCTCCGGTCGATGCGGCTGGCCGAGCGGGTGGCGCGGTGGCTGAGCGACCGGGACAACGCGCGCCGCCTGACGCGGCAGGTGGCCGTGGGCCTCGCGCAGACGATGCGGGCGATGCCCGAGGCGCAGGTGCGGGACTTCATCCGGCAGAGTGCCGTGACGCGCGTGCAGGCGGCGCCCCTGGCGCCGCTGCTGAGCAGCGTGCTCTCGGCGGTCGCCACCGACGACCGGCACCAGGCACTGCTGGACGAGGCGCTGCGGCTCGTCGCCGACGCCATCGAGGCCAACCGCAAGGCGCTCCGCGAAGTGGTGCGCGATCAGAGCCCGTGGTGGGTACCGGGGGCCGTGGACCGGGTGGTGTACCAGCGCTTCGTGGACGCCGCCCAGCGGTTCGTGACCGAGGTCAGCGCGGACCCGCGTCACCCCGTGCGGCTCAAGTTCGACGTCGCCTTCCGGCGCTTCATCGAGCAGCTGAAGTCCGCGCCGGAGGTGATGGCGCGAGCCGAGGCGTTGAAGGCGGAGCTGCTGGATTCGCAGGCCGTCGAGGACCTGGCGACGACGCTCTGGGACCAGGCGCGCGGCGCCGCCGAGCGGTTCTCCGCCAGCCCGACGGACGGCGCCCTCGAGCCGGTCGAGGCGGGCATCGTGGCCGTCGGGGAGTCGCTCCTGGAGAACGACGAGCGGCTGGCGGAGCTGGACGACTTCATCATCAACTTCATCGCGTCCCTGCTCGAGCAGCACCGGCAGGAGGTCGCGGACCTCATCGCCTTCACGGTGCAGCAGTGGGACGCGACTCTCGCTGCGCGGCGCATCGAGCTGGCCGTGGGCCGCGATCTGCAGTTCATCCGGCTCAACGGGACGATCGTCGGCGGCCTGGCGGGGCTGGCGATCTACCTGGCGTCGCTGCTGTTCCGGTAGCCGCGCACCCCGCAGCGCCCGGGGCGCGGCACGCGTGGAGAGCACGGGTGTCGACAACACCGATCGATCGGCCGTCAGCCTCAGGAGGACTCATGCGTCGTCCGCCTCTCGCCTTCGTGGCCCTGCTCCTGGGCATCGTCCTCGCCACCACCGCGCACGCCCAGCGTCCGCAGGCGCCGAGCCAGGCGCCGGCCGCGCAGGCCAGGCCGGCCGCCGGCGACAGCGCCGCCCGGCCGTCCCGGCCCGAGCCAGCCGGCGCGGGCGCGGAACTCCGCGAGGAGTCGTCGGTCACCGACCACACGATCCGCATCGGATCGCAGACCGTGGCCTACCGGGCCACGGCCGCGACGATGCTGCTCCGCAACGACAGCGGCGCGCCGATCGGCAGTCTCTACTACACGGCGTACACGCGGACCGACGTCGGCAGCGACCGCAGCCGCCGCCCGCTCGCCTTCGTCTACAACGGCGGCCCCGGCTCCGCCTCGGCGTGGCTGCACATGGGCGCCTTCGGTCCCCGGCGCGTCGTCGTGAACGACCCGTCCTCGACCCCGCCGGCGCCCTACCAGCTGGTCGACAACGCCAGCAGCCTCATCGACGTGGCGGACCTGGTGTTCATCGACCCCATCGGCACCGGCTTCAGCCGGCCGGTCGGGCGCGGCCAGGGGCGCGACTTCTGGGGCGTCGACGAGGACGCGGTGTCGCTCGCCCGGTTC
>Ga0316620_10001286_pt1 | contig 10727 bp, 11 predicted proteins | sample OWC_Aug_M1_C1_D5_FD_207651 | JGI IMG/M metagenome (GOLD analysis project Ga0316620, IMG submission 207651) | Wetland soil microbial communities from Old Woman Creek delta, Ohio, United States - OWC_Aug_M1_C1_D5_B | ecosystem: Environmental > Terrestrial > Soil > Wetlands | place: USA: Ohio...
TCACACTCACCACAAGATTCCAGTCAGCAAGGGTCTGTTCGACCAATGGCTTGACAACGTACATGCCTGCGTTGTTGACCATGATGTCTACTGTCCCGAACTTCTCAACAGCCTTCTTCACCAGACCAATGCAGTCGGCCTCCTTGGTCACGTCGGTCTGAACAACCAAGGTCTGCCCGGGCTTCTTCTTCTCAATCTCTGCCGCCACTCGCTTCAGTTGGTCCAGTCTGCGAGCAGCCAGCACGACTTTCGCTCCTGAGTCAGTCAGTGCGTAGCAGAACTGCTCGCCAAGACCGCCGGAAGCGCCGGTGACTATCGCCACCTTGCCGTCTAAGTTGTAACGGATGCTCTTCTGCAAGATATCGCCTCGAAAGCGTGCACGATGCAGAAGCGGCATATAAGTCGTTGGACTCGTACCTCTCCTTCAACACATTGACCCGCGAGCAACACACCGAAGGGCACTCACCGCTTCGAAGATAGAATAGTCAGCTTTGACAGCTTGTCCCAGAGCAGTCGTCTGGTCTCTTCTGGCGAGAGGTGTACCTCCTTCGCAGCATGCATGACCTCGCGTCGAATGCGGCTCACTTCCGTGTCGCCGACATATCCGCTGTATTCCTCTAAGAACGCTCGAACGACTTGTCTTGTTACAGTATCGTACGGATCACCTTTGTGGCTCACAGGTATCTTGCTCTCGGGTGTGTGCGTCACACTTTCAAGGGCCTTGAGAACGCTCTCCGCGGCGTCAGTCAATTGAACTGCGGCGAGGTTGATTGTTACCAGCGCCTTGTCCCAGGAGTACTTGAGGCCGGGTGGGTCAAGCCTCTCGGCAATACTTCGTACGACATCTTCAGGAATCGGGCGTTGTCTACTCCTGTTCCATGACAGGGCTACATCGAGAGGAGTTGCCACATGGACGACCGCGAACGCACAGCCGATTCTCTTGGAAATGTCATACAGCTGGTGCCTCATGCTCTCGTAGTAGTTTGTGTCGTCATGGATAACGCACCACCCCCTCGTCAGAAACAGCTTGGTCTTGTCCAAAGCTCTCCTGCGCACACGCTTCTCGTTCTCTGGTTTGAACTCCTCGTAGTATCTCTGATCTCGCCACAGGTCAGTGTCTACGACCACAACTGGTGGGTCTGCTTCAGCCATGTCGACAATCTGTCGTGCGAGCGATGTCTTGCCGCTGGCCGGAATTCCAGTGAAAGCAAGAAGGAACTGGTTCAATGCGCTTCACTGCTTCGGCGTATCCGTTCCACAAGAACTTGATGGGCCTCGGTTCTTGAGGACTACAGTGCCTTCGAGAGATTGGTCAGCGTAGTTGTTTCGAGTTCACTGACCTTCACAAGCATCTCCTGCACGGGTCGCACGAACTCCGCGAAATCGGAGAGTTCAGACCTCGCCGCTTCGTCCAGTAGAGCGGGTACCTTCTCGGAGCGAAGCCTCACACTGCCAAGCGCCTTCAATCCCTTCGTTTCTAGGTCCATGTTGACGGTCTTCTGAATCTGACGTAGCTCAGCGAGGCAAGGATGCGAATCGGGCAGCAAGCCATCAGCGATTCTGCTCCACTCATCTGCGATCTGATTGAATTCAGCAGATGCTCTCAAGATAGAGTCGTTTTCCAGCATGTTTCCTGACTCCTTTAGGAAGTCTGAGTATATTCGTCTGAAGATAGCACCCCCGGACCCACCGGTTTCGATGTATATGTAGTGCATCATCAGAGCGTGAGCCAGATTCCTTGGGTCGGGAATCAGCTTCGGATATTTGGCGAGCTCTTTGCTCCACTTCACGATCCCCTTTACGCCTATGTTTGCTATGGGGGGATTGAGAAGCGCCTCGATGTTCTCTCGGATGGCAGACGGGACGATTTTCTCTACCGGCACTAGGTCCTTGGGGAAGGCAAACCGAACCATCTGATTCATCGCTGGAAACGGGGGATACACAGAGGCGCGTGCCTTCTGCAGCTTCCTGAGCGACATAGTTGTGGTGCCGTCGAATCGATCCGAGAGGTACACGATGTCCTTGGGCTCGTCAATGCCGTAAACCAACAGGTTATGCTCCCCGAAATGGTCGTCTTCGCCCGTTAGAAGGTGGTCAAGATAGGCCATGTCAACGCAGACAAGAGCCGGCTGGTTCTGTCGCAGCGTTGCCTTCAAGAATTCATGGGCCTTCTTCACGTTCGCAGTCAGAATAGACTCGTAGCTCCCGCCCAGTCGAGTACAAGCCTTACCTAGGATACCTGGAAACTTGCGGCAGTCGGACCTATTCATTCCACCAACGACCGGGTATGGCATCTGCTTCATGAACCAGTAGATGAAACCTAGTCCGGCTGATATGCCCACCAGCATTGGTTCCGATATGTCATGGCCCAAGTGGTGCATCAGGCGGACCATCGAACTTGTCTGGCAGTTCTTACCACCCCCAAAGTGTTTGAAATCAAGCACGATTCTATCGTCCGCAATACCGCCGGGGACGAACTCCTTGGCCTTCTTCCTTTCGGTCACGGGTGTCTGAACCTCCCATAGTATGGTCGCCATCACATCAGTATGTTGTAGTCAAAGGCAGGCAGTGCGTCCCGATGTGCCGCAATATGAGGCTTACCTTGATGCAGACTCTCAGCCCACAACTGTGAAACCATCAAACAGAAGGCTCGGTGAACGTACCTGATAGTAGCCCAGGGCTGCATCGCTCCCGACACCCCTCAGTCTCCTGAACCCATCGTAGTAGTTGCCAGCCACCGACAGAGGCTGTATGGGACAGACTATGCTTCCGTTCTCGATCAGGTACACTCTGTTCGCGACAACAGAAAACTGACCGGTACTCATGGTGCTGTGGAAGATGCCCATCGGGTCGTCAGTGATTAGTATCCCCTTTCCATCAATCGACGAAGCAAGTTGGTCAGGAGTCTTCGACCCAGGCGGGATTTCAAGGGCCTTAGTTCCCACGCCCACGATGCTCTCATACGGAATCGGCGTTCCGAAGGGCCCTCCGCCGCGCGAGCAATTGCCTGTCGAGCCGACGCCAGACAGGCGGCCGTAATATGAGTTGAACAGGAATCCTTTCATAACACCACGCTCCACCAAGACATTCGTCTGCTGCGCGTGGCCCTCAGCGTCAATCGCCTCTGTGCCGACACCATCAGGTCGCTGCCCATCATCAACAAGTGTGAGTTCCGGACTAGCTATTGCAGCACCCATCATGTCACACAGTGGTGAGGTATGCTCCACGATAGGCCTTCCGAGTACTGCTTGGCCAAAGCTTGAGAGAACATACGCTCCCGCTGCCTCAGGACCCCAGATTGTCGGCAACACCGAAGTCAGTCCGAGCTTCTTTGCGCCATGTTGACCCACAGCCTCCCTTGCTGCCTGCTCACCCAAGCCCTGAGCGTGAATGAGACGGTCACAAGCAGCATCATGTCCAACTCCTGTCTTTCTTTCATCACCTTCGATGGACATCACATCCACTCTGCATCGGCCGGAACCCGACTTCGATGCCTTCGCAATGCCGCGAGAGTTCGCGACTGCGTATGCATCCCAGGATATGCGGCAAGCGGCAGTGACGACCTTGACACGCTCATCAACCGCACGAGCTTCTTTGGTCATGCCTTGGCAAAGCCTAACCAGCTCACTGACTTCTACGCCCAGTATGTCTTTGTTGAATGTGCACTCCCGCCCTGCTCCCTTCGAGTCGCAGAAGCCCTCGAATCTATCATCCTGAGTCGAAACACTATTGACGACCGAGAGGGATTCTTTGACAGCCTGCTTGACCCGGGGTGCGGTGACTCCGCTCACGCATGCAAAACCCAATCGCTTGTCCTTGGCTACACGAACTGCACAGCCGGCAACGACGCCGTCCTTTGCCGTAACCACGCCTTGATCCAGTTCAACACGTGATCCTGACCCGTAGTGGACATACACCTCGAACTCGGCAGAGGCATCCTGTTTTGTTGCGAACTTCAGGCCTGTATCGGCCACAGACAGCAACTCATCCTTGACGCTTTCGTATTCCATTCTTCCTCATCCCTCAGTTCTATGCCTTACCCCCGAAAGTCACTCCATCTATGACCAACTTCGGCCCTCCCAGTCCGACAGGCAATGGTGATTGGTCACCCTTTCCGCATCCACCGAAGTACCCTGCCCGGATTTGGAGGCTCCTCGTGGCACCCTCTACGTGGGTCAGCAGCTCAAGTATGTTGCCGGAAAGAGCCACTTCCCTCAGTGGATACTGAATCTCTCCATGTTCAACCCAATAGCCCCGGACCGCTATGAAGAGGAAAGAGCCATTCCCCTCGACCTGACCTCCGAGTGACTGCAGTGCATAGACACCCGTGCCAAGCTTCTCAATTGCTTCTTCGTCAGAGAGGGTCCCAGGTGCGAAGTACGTGTTGGTCATCCTGACGATAGGCGGAAACACGTAGCTGACGGCTCGGCTGTTTCCGGTGGCCGTTTCAGAGAGTCGCGCAGCAGTCCCGCGATTGTGAAGATAATGCAGGAGGACTCCTTTGCCCAGAACTACTGTCCTACTTCCCCTGACACCTTGGTCATCGAATGGAACCCAGAGTCCGCCAGTCTTTTGGACATCCGGGAGTCCTGTGTCCAGAATAGACGCTTCTGGAGTGCCCAAGCGATTGCCAATCCTGCCGGTAAGGGGCGAGGCTCCTGTCACAACGAAGTCGGCTTCGCTCAGGTGACCAAAGGACTCGTGTGCTAGTACTCCTGCGAGATCCTCATCGACCAAGGCACGAAAGCTCCCTGCAGGACATGCCTGCGCCTTGAGTTGTTCCTTAGCCCTGCTGCCAGCTTCACGCCCAACGTCCTCCGGTGTGTGTCCCTTACTCTCGAAGTGATCGAGGCCATAGGTCCCTCCGTTGCCCTCCATGCCGACCACCAGTGCGCCAGAGTCTGTCTTGGAGGTGACGAGGCAGCGCAGATCTGTCACCAAGTAATCCCAGTCGATCAGACTGCCCTCACTATTGGTGAAGACCTTCTTGCCATGAAGCTCACCGTACAAACCTCGTACATTCTTGATGCTAGTCCCATACTCCATGGCAGTCTGTACAGTACGATTCACGAGCTCGGTCTTGTACGGAAGGTCGCGTTCGCGGGGATGTACCTTGACAGGCAGCGTATCCGACCGAACGCTCTTCACAGGTGGTGCCTCGGTAATGGGCAGCCGGAGTTCGGCAGCGGGTGCAGAGGCTTTTGCCATCTTGTAGGCTTTTTCTGTTGCAGCACGAATCTCCTTCAGAGTCGGACTTGCTGTGAATGAGTAGCCCGACACACCTTCGACGTAGCAGGTTACCCCAACGCCCATGCGGGACTTGACTTGGATATCCTTCCATGTGTCGTCTGTTCTTTCGAGTGTGCGCAGAGCGAGGTCATCATACCGCGCCTCAACGAACTGCGCGCCGAGCTTCTCGCCAAACTCAACAGCCTTCTGTAGAACTTCGATCAATCGCTGCACTCCCAGTCGGAAGCGATGTCCAAGCCTGCATTTTAACCTAGTCTTCTAAGTCATGATGAGTGGCAGGTCAGGGCGGACATTGGGAAATGTTATAACCCTCCTGAGGGGAATTGCAGCAGAAGGGTGAGATGATGGAAGTCAAGACTCCCAGAGAGTTCTTCGAGAACGTTGTGATGACGCGTTTCAATCCTGACAAGGCCCGGAACATAGACGCCACTGTTCAAGTCGAACTTAGCGGCCCCAACGGTGGCAACTGGTACGTTGTGATAAAGGATCAGAAGCTCGAGGTGAAAGAAGGAGTCCATGCGAATCCGACATTGAGTGTCAAGATGAAGGACACTGACTATGTGGACATGGTCAATGGAAAGATCTCAGGACCTAGAGCTTATATGACCGGCAAGCTGAAGCTGAAGGGTGACACTGGCGTCGGCATGAAGCTCAGGGGGATTGGGATCCTCTAGACGTCGTTTCCAAGAATGAGCCTCAGTGGGTCAACTTCTGTACGCAGAGTGTGAAGCTCTTCCTGAGTCGGAGGGGGTTCGGCTTGTGCATCGGACACCTCAATGCCGAAATCAGTGTTGGACAACACCTCTATTGGATTCGTGAACTCATAGTACTCTGAGAGGAACATCTCCTTTGTCTTCTCATGGAACCTCATGACCCCGAGTGTGGTGACCACGGTTTCGGGCCCACCCTCCAACAGCCCAGTCGAGGTTCTTGAGTCCCAGCCTCTCACCCAGCCCGGGCTGGTGATGTAGTCCACTCTCTTGACGAATCGTCGAGGCTCATGCTTCATGAATATCATTGTTCGCCCCACGAAGCTGGCTACATCGCAAGCCCCACCGCTTCCCGGAAGGCGTGTCGTGGGCTTCCGATAGTCACCAATGCATGTGCTGTTGAGATTGCCGTAGGAGTCAATTTGAGCTCCGGATAGGATTCCGAGAACTCTAGGACCGAATCGTCGATTCTGCATGAAGCCGAAAGCATCTGCAAGCCCACTTGCATGGGACGCACCGTGAATCACACGTGGATCGGACACTGCCAACGGAATTTCAGGCAGACTAGGGTCCAGCGAACCCGTTTCGAAGAAGACAGTACAATGGGGCGCGTACGTCTTCTTCGCTGTCATTGCGGCTACCAATGGAAGCCCTGTGCCGCAGAACACTATGTCATCATCACGAATACGCCTTGCCGCCGCAATGGCCATCATCTCCATCTGACTGTAGTCCGGCTTCAAGCTACATCCCTCCTGTGAAAGCCGAATCCCGGCGATGCTCTCAGTTTGCCGAGCCTGTCGTTGCCCAGAATCCCAAGGTAGTCATTGAAAGAACCCGGACTCAGTACATACTTGGTCAGGTACTCCTTGAATGCGAGATCATCTGCCGCAATCTTGTCGTATTCGAGCAGGTGCCTATCGTCGTAGTCATAGTGGAGATAGCACGCTGTCGGGTGGGCACCGTACGGCTGATGGATTACCGCGTCGACAAGCACACTAGGAATCGTGTTGTGCCATGGCTCCTTCCTCAGTTCCTCATCAGGCACGACGTCTTCGCATGTGACGATTACCGCCCTAGATGCGCGTGCCTGCTCTGCATCGGCGAATGTCAGGCCCTCCACTCTCACTGTGCCTTCTGCTGATGCTTTCTGAGCGTGCAGTAGGCATACGTCAGGATTCACCGCAGGGACCAGAACCAGAGGGCCGCCCACACTCGAGAACGGGTCGTCGGTGACGACAAGCTTCATCTTTGGCAAAGATGGATGCTGCGTCCGGAGTTCGTGGTCAAAGCCCCATCTCTCGAGTATATCAGTGCCGAGGGACGAGAATGTGGGCAGGAATGGAACACCCATTGCCCCAGCCATGAACCTGAGCGTCATCTGGTAGTTCGAGTAGTCCTCAACCTTGATTGACCCGTTCTCTGCGGCTTTCCTGAACCGGGTACATGTCGATGCGAACCTTCCGTTCGCCCCGTATGCTATCTCCACCAGCTCGACAAGACCTGCACCAATCAGTAGATCGAGAGCTTGACCGCCCGAATGCATGACGATATGGAGCCGGTCTATGCCCTGCCGGATGATTTCATGTGCAAGGGCCATGGGGTTCCTATTCACTGTGAAGCCGCTGAAACATACACAAGAGTTGGGCTTGACGAATCGCCTGACTGCTTCGTCCGCAGTCGTTAGCTTGTCGCGACTAGACAATACACACAGCACCCTGCCTTTATGCTTCTGCGACTCTCGCGCGCATTCCCTGCTATCAATGTTTGCTGACTGTCCAAACGCCAGGTGGGAAACATAACGTCTTTTCTTCAGGGCTTCACGAAGTCCACTCGAAGAACATCGCCAGAGCCCGGGTCCTTCTTGTAGACGCAGTATCCTTCGTCATCCTCTCCGTACCAGACGACCTCGGTGAAGCGCATCAAGGACGGGTGTCTTGAGGGCAGCCGGACTTTAGTTTCGTCGAACTTGAAGTTCGCCTTCGTCCTGAATGTGTACGGCAGTTTCGCCATATGAATCTCCCCGTTTTCTTGGACATATCTTCTATGCAGATTCGGGCCTTAAGCGTATATGATATGAATGTTCAGTAGTGAGGCTTGAGAAGTCGTTGCTTTTTCAGCCGAGAAGCCTCCGCACAACTCCCATGTAAGTTTCCGCTGTCAGCGACAAGGTCTCCAATGGCACCCGCTCATCGGTCCCATGAGCCAGATTCACGAGTTCCGACATCTTCAGTGTACGGTCGAACATGCTGAAGCCGTATGCTTGAGTATCCCATTCCTCTCGGAAGAACCTACAGTCGGTCACGCCAGGCATTAACATGGGCACAAGTATTGCCTCTGGACCGTAGATCTCGCGCGTGACAGACTCCATGGCATCAACAAGAGGAGACTGCATCTTGCTTGCGTTGCCGTAGGATGCTGGCGACCCAGCTTCCTTCGGTAGCGCGACAAGATCGACTCTGTCGCTGAATGGTCCAAGTGCGTGCTTCAGATGGTGCATGATATAGTCCTCGTCCTGACCAGGTAGAGTCCGAATATCGATGTCCAACCAGGCCTGTCCAGGAACGACGTTCACCTTCGTGCCTCCCTGACACTGATTCGGAGATATTGTCATTCTGCTTATGGAGTGAAGCAGCTTGGCCTGCGCCATGTCACCCTTGGAGAGCATCCCAATCAGTCTGTTCAGCAGAACCCGACGAGTGATGAGCCATCTCTTTATTGGGCTCACGGGCATTCCTCTGAGAAGTACTGCGATGTGTTCGGTCGTGACGGGGGCATTATACGAACAGAGTCGGCGTATCACTTCGGCCATTGTAGAAACGGCATTGTCGGATCCATAGGGCATAGACCCATGCTGTTCGGTGCCCTTGAAACTGATGCGCAGCCAGGTTCCACCTTTCTCGCCATAGCTGTAGACATACCGATTCGGAGCCACCTCATACCCTCCAGCCTCGGTCATCAGGTAGTCGACCTTGACTGCATCGGGATGATTCTTCACCATCCATCCAGTGCCATGCTCGCCGCCCACCTCCTCATCAGACACGACGAGAAACTTGAGGTCTCCTTTGGGCCTGAAGCCATCTTTGACGAGATGGGCAAAGACCGTAGCCTGCGCGGCCACTATGAAGAGCATGTCCAGAGTGCCACGACCCCAGATGCAGCCGTCATGTATCTCTCCTGAGAATGGAGGGTACCTCCAAACGGAGGGATCGGCGACAGGAACAACATCGACGTGAGCTGGGCCAAGCATCAGGCTAGGACCGCTCGACGTCCCCTTGATCTGTGCGAGCAGGTTTCCCCTATCAGGACCGCTCTCGAACACCTCATATTTCACATCATATGAGTCAAGGTAGCGGCCAACAGTGCGTATTGACTTCATCTCCCCGCCCGGCGGATTGACGCACTTATTGCGTACGCATTCGCTTACGAGCGCAATTGCTTCTTTCTGCATGTCCGATGTCAACGGCTGTCAACCTACTGCATAAGGCCTCAAGGGCGGAGATATTCCTTTCCCCCGCTTGAACAGGGGAGCAACGGACGGAAGGGACTGACCGTCTGGCGCCTGCACAGAACCCTCGAGATGGCGAGCCTAGTAGGTCTACTTGGCTGTGTAGAAGCACGCCTTCGGCGAAACTATCTTGCCGTCGGTCTTGAGCTTCTTGAATATCTTTGAAACCTCTTCCTTCTCAAGGCCGGTTGCATCTGCAACCTGCCCTGCGTTCATCGGCTTCCCTGCTTTCTTGAGGGCATCATAGACAAGCTTCGATTTGTCTTCCAACTGAACTGTCTCCTAGTTGTCGACTGGCACGCTTCAGTTTCGAGCCTGCTTATATACGCAGTTCTGGCAAAAGGAGATAACCCAGCCGTGCCTTCAAATGCTGCTATGAAATGGAGCTATCGCGACCGAACACATGCAGGCGAAGTGCTGGCGAAGCTGCTCGCGGAACGGAAGTACATCGGGACGCCGCTGGTCCTAGCGATACCCAACGGCGGAGTCGCAGTGGCTGCATCAGTGGCTGCATCACTTGCAGCCGAGCTGGATTTCATCATTGTTCGCAAGATTCAGATACCATTCAACACCGAGGCTGGTTTTGGAGCAGTGACTTCCAGAGGGCACGTCCTCATGAACGAAGAACTGGTCCAACATCTGGGTCTAAGCGAAGACCAGATTGCCGAGGCTGTCAACAAGACCAAGACTCAGATATCCGAGAGGAGCCAAGCATACTCCGGGCTGGGCGGTACATCAGACCCACATGACAGACAGGTCATCATCATCGACGATGGACTCGCCTCTGGCTTCACCATGATGGCGGCAATACTCTCTGTGAGGAACTCAAGACCCATGACAGTGACAGTGGCAGTCCCTACTGCATCGATGAGCGCAGCGGAGAAAATCAGGCCTTTGGTAGAGTCCTTTGCCTGCCCCCGTATCGAAACAGGCTGGAGCTTCGCTGTCGCTGAGGCATACGAGAACTGGTATGACGTACCCGATTCCGAGGTAATCAGCATACTCAAGAGAAGCAGAGAGAGCAACGTGAAACGTCATGCCCCGAATTGATGCGTGAGAACATCATCGCCTTGTCATCGAGATTGCGGATTGCGGGCACTTGGTGACACATAGCCCACAGCCGACACATCTGTCACTGTCGAAGGCGAGCCTATTGTCCATAATCTGTCTTGCCCCGAAGTGGCATCGCTTGACACAGACACCGCAGGCATCACATACCTCGCGGTCTTGGACAGCGATGAAGTTGCTTGCTAAGGCCGTGT
>Ga0316620_10001287_pt1 | contig 10726 bp, 10 predicted proteins | sample OWC_Aug_M1_C1_D5_FD_207651 | JGI IMG/M metagenome (GOLD analysis project Ga0316620, IMG submission 207651) | Wetland soil microbial communities from Old Woman Creek delta, Ohio, United States - OWC_Aug_M1_C1_D5_B | ecosystem: Environmental > Terrestrial > Soil > Wetlands | place: USA: Ohio...
CCTGGCCATGGGAGGCAGGGTTTACCCCTTCCAGACCGAGAACCCGCTGACGATCCTGGCCTTCTTCTCGGACATCGGGAACGGCCTCTTCTACATCCTGGCCCGCCTCCTCGACATCGGGCCCGGCTTTCTCGCGCGGCGGACCTTCGAGTTCGGGACGGCCTACATCGCCGGCGCCGGGCTGCTCAACTTCCTGATCGCCATCGACGCCTTCGACATCGCCGCGGGGAAGAAGACATGATCCTCCAGAGCCACCTGTTCTCCATGGTCGTCTATGCGTTCTTCGTGGCCCTGGTCCTGTCCCTCCTCCGCCGCTCGGAACGCAAGGCCCAGATCCGCTACGGCGTCGTCCTCTTCCTCCTCATGGTCGGCGGCGCCATCGCTTTCGGCTGGTTCATGTTCCTTTTCGTCAAGTAGGTGCGTGGGGCCGGCCCCCTTCCGAGCATGATCGAGCTCTTCCACGTTTGGAAGCAGTACCAGAAGCCCTTCTGGGCCCTCTCCGATATCAATCTCCAGATCGAGAAGGGCGACTTCGTCTTCATCACCGGGCCGAGCGGCTCGGGCAAGACGACGCTCCTGAAAACGATCTTCCGCGAGATCCTGCCGACCGAGGGCCAGATCGTCATCGACGGCGTCAACCTCCTCAAGATCCCCGACCATCGCATCTTCGCCCTGCGCCGCCAGATGGGCATCGTCTTCCAGGACTTCCGGCTCCTCTTCCACCGGACCGTCTTTGACAACGTCGCCGTGCCGCTCCAGGTCATCGGCCTCCCCCGCAAGGTCATCCGGCGCCGCGTCTTCCACACCCTCCGCCAGGTCAACCTCCATCCTAAGATAAACGATTTCCCCTCGCGGCTCTCCTACGGCGAGCAGCAGCGGGTCGCCATCGCCCGGGCCGTCGTCAACCGGCCGAAGATCATCCTGGCCGACGAGCCGACGGGCAATCTCGACCCCGAGCTGGCCTTCGAGATCGTCAGCCTCTTCAAGGAGATCAACGAACAGGGGGCCACGGTCATCATCGGCAGCCACGACCGGGAGCTCATCAAGCGCTTCGGGCAGCGGGTCCTCTTCCTCCAGAAGGGCCGCCTGGCCACGAGCCAGCCGACCAGGGACTGAGATGCTCTACCAGAAGATCAAGTACTTCCTGGCCCAGACGGCCGGCAGCCTGTGGCAGTTCCGGACGCGCAACATCTTCTCGGTCACCATCATCTGCCTGTCCTTCCTGATCATCGGCGTCTTCCTCTCGCTCGCCAACAACCTGTCCGCGACCGCCGGCGAGCTGGCGGCCAATATCTCCGTGACCTTCTTCCTGGACGCGGACCTCCCCCAGGCCGCGACCGAGGCGCTGGCGGCCGAGATGCGGCGCTCGCCCCTCGTTCTGGGCGTCGACTACGTGCCCGCGGCCGAGGCCCTGACCCACTTCCGGGAGAGTTTCCCCGAGCTGCGGAACGTCCTCGAGAGCCTCAAGACCAACCCCTTCCCGCCCTCTCTCGAGGCGCGCCTTAAGCCCGAGGCGGCGACCGACGAGGCCGCGGTCCAGGGCTTCATCGCCTCGGTCAGGGCGCGGCCGGGAGTGGAGGACGTCCAATTCAACCAGGATTGGATCGAGAAGATCCGGGGCCTGAGCCGTCTGGCCCGGGCCGCCGGCCTTTTCCTGGGCGGGATCCTCGTCCTGGCCTCCTTCTTCATCATCTCGAACATCATCAAGCTCAACGTCTTCGCCCGCCGGAACGAGATCGAGATCCTGCGCCTCGTCGGCGGCACCAACACCTTTATCCGCATCCCCTTCCTGCTCGAGGGGATGACGCTGGGCTTCCTGGGGAGCCTCCTCTCGCTCCTCGTCCTCCTCGTCGTTATCAAGCTCTTCCCGCTCTACTTGGGGCCGACGCTCGGGGCGGTCCGGGAGATCTTCGAATTCCGCTACCTCAACCTGGCGCAGAGCCTCGGCCTCCTCACGGCGGGCGCCCTGATCGGCCTCCTCGGGAGCCTGACCTCCGTGTCGCGCTTCCTCAGGGCCTGACCGGGCCGTCTCCCCTCCTCCCCTGGGGCGCGGTTGACACCCCGAAACGCGTGGCCTACAATCTGTTAGCACCATGCGAGCGATCGGCGCGGAACTCAAGAAGGAGCGCGAGGCGCGCGGCATCTCCCTGGCCGATCTCGCCGCTTCGACCAAGATCGGCCGGCGCTACTTCGAAGCCCTGGAGGAAGACCGGCTCGAGGACCTCCAGGGGTCCTTCTTCGCCAAGGGGACCATCCGGGCCTACGCCAAGGCCATCGGCTTGGACGACCAGGAGGTCATGCGCCGCTACGCCGAGGCCGGCTACTTCGGACATCGGGAGGAGCCCACGGTCCTCAAGGCGGTAGCCGGTCCGTCGCGCGTCCATTCCGTCGTGTTCGCCGTGTTGGCCATTATCGCCGTCGCCCTCCTGACCATCGGCATCTCGAAGCTCCTCAAGACGAAGCCCGCCCCGGCGGCGCCGGCGGTCGTGGAAACCCCGCTTTCCGCGGCCCGGCCCGTCGTCATGCCTCCGCCGGCCGATGCGGCCACCTCGCCCGGGCAGGAGACCCCGGCCCCGACAGGGCAGGCCGCGACGGCGCCGGCCTCACCTGCCGCGCCCACAACCGGCCTGGTCCTCGACCTGGAGCTGACGCACGACACCTGGATCCAGGTCGACGCGGACGGCCGGCGTGTGCTCGACGGCCTGCTGCCCGCCGGCTTCCGCTTCCGGGTCACGGCCGGCGCGGAGATCCTCATGAATCTCGGCAACGCCGGGGGACTGAGCTTCCTCCTCAACGGCAAGAAGGGCCGGAGCTACGGCCCCCTCGGCTCCGTCGTCAAGGGCATCCGCATCACGCCGGAGACGATCCGTGATCATCTCGCCCCGGACGAAGGGCGGAACGGGTAGGACATGACGGCCAAGGATCGTCTCGAGAACGCACCGGATGCGCAGGGGGACAACCCGAAGAAGCGGGGCTCCCGGCTCATCGGCGGCGTCATCATCCTCCTCATCGTCCTCTTCTTCGCCATCGAAGTCTTCATCCGGGAGTCCCAGCAGTTTTCGCCGACCGGCCTGACGAACATCCTCCTCTCCTCTCTCCAGATTATCCTCCTTCTCCTCGTCCTGATCCTGGCCTTCATCCTCGGCCGCAACCTCGTCCGTCTCTACCTCGAGCGCAAGCGGAAGGATGTCGGCTCCCACTTCAAGACGAAGCTCGTCTTCTTCTTCATCGCCCTGTCGTTCATCCCGACGCTCCTCCTCTTCCTCTTCGCCAGCGACTTCATCAGCCGCAACATCGAGTACTGGTTCCAGACCCCGCTCGATAGGATCCTCGACGACACGAAGAGCCTGGCCGACGGTTACTACATCTCCAACGGCGAGCTGACCCTCCACTACGCGCAGCAGCTCAGTCGGGCCATCATGACCCGCCGCCTCGCCCGGCCCGAGAACCGTATCGCCCTCAAGGATTACACCTACGAGAAGCTCAAGGAATACGGCCTCGACGAGATCAGCGTCTACCTCGACGAGGAGGAGCTCTTCTCCTGGCTCAACCCCAACCTCCCGCTCCAGGACTATCGCGAGCTGAAGGCCAACATGGTCAAGCGGGCCCAGCTCGGGGAGGACCTCCAGACGAGCGAGCCGATGGGAGCCGGCCAGATGATCCGGCGCGGGCTGGCCATGAACGTCCCCGAGGTCGGCAGCCTCCTCATCGTTTGCGGCCGCTTCCTCCCCCAGAACTACGCCCAGCGCATCGCCAACATTTCCTCTTACGTCCAGCGCTACCAGCTCGGGAAGCAGCAGAAAAACCCCCTCAAGACGTTCTACCTCCAGATGCTCATCTTCCTGACCGTGATGATCATCTTCGCCGCGAGCTGGATCGGCATCCATCTTGCTAAAGGCATCACCGTGCCCATCGAGAAGCTGGCCCAGGCGACGCGCGAGGTCTCGCGCGGGAACCTGGACGTGCGCGTCGAGGACCCGGCCTCGGACGAGATCGGGACCCTCATCGAGTCCTTCAACCAGATGATCCACGACCTCGGCGAGAGCCAGGCCTCGATCGCCCGGCAGACGACCGAGCTGGAGAGCCGGAAGCGCTATACGGAGACCCTCCTCGAAAGCATCGCCACGGGCGTCATCGCCCTGGACGCCGCCGGCCGCGTCACGACCTTCAACCCCTCGGCCCGGGACATGCTCATGCTCGGCGCCCAGGACCTCACCGGCCGCTCCTACCGCGAGGTCCTGGAGGCGGCCCGCTACGCGGACCTCGTCAAGCTCATCGACGGGGGGATGAAGTCCCGCTACACGCTGGCCGACCGGGAGGTCACGGTCACCGGCGAGACCCAGGTCGTCAACCTGGCCGTGGCCCTCAGCCCCCTGCGGCGGTCCGGCGGGGAGTTCGGCGGCCTCATCGTCGTCCTGGATAACATGACCCAGCTCATCAAGGTCCAGAAGATCGCCGCCTGGAAGGAAGTCGCCCAGCGCGTCGCCCACGAGATCAAGAACCCCCTGACGCCCATCCAGCTCAGCGCCGAGCGCATCATCCGCAACCTCCAGAAATCGAGCCACCCCGGCCAGCAGGTCATCGCCGAGGGGGCGGAGATCATCGTCCAGGAGGCCCGGACGATCAAGTCGCTCGTCGACGAGTTCTCGAACTTCGCCCGCCTGCCCAAGGTCCAGCTGCAGGCCGCCGACATCAAGCCCATCGTCGAGCAGGCCGTGGCCCTGTTCCGCGGCATCTTCGCGGACATCGAGTTCGAGGTCGAGTTCGGGCCCGACCTCCCTTCGCCCCTCCAGCTCGACCCCGAGCAGATGAAGCGGGCCATCATCAACATCGTCGACAACGCCATCGAGGCGATGAACAAGAGCGGCAAGGTCGCTATCCGGACCCGCCACGACCCCGACCGCCACCGGGTCGACATCGCCATCAGCGATTCCGGGCCCGGGATCACGGTCGAGGACAAGACCAAGATGTTCATGCCCCACTACTCGACGAAGAAGAAGGGCACCGGGCTCGGCCTGGCCATCGTCAGCCAGATCGTCCGGGACCACAACGGGTCGGTCGACGTGGACAACGTCAAGCCGCACGGGGCCACGTTCACCATCCATCTCCCCGCCTGACCCCGATGAAAGGTTGACCCGTCCCCCCCATGAGCCAAGAGAAGATCCTCATCGTCGATGACGAAGCGTCCATCCGCACGGCCCTCCAGGGCATCCTCCAGGACGAGGGCTACGAGGTCGGGACCGCCGAGACGGGCGAGCAGGGACTGGAAGAGCTCCGCAGCCGGGCCTACGAGCTCGTCCTCCTCGACATCTGGCTGCCGGGGAAAAGCGGCCTCGAGATCCTCGAGGAGATCCGGGCCGCGGAGGACGCCCCCCAGGTCGTCATGATCTCCGGCCACGGGACGATCGAGACGGCCGTCCGGGCCACCAAGTTGGGCGCCTTCGACTTCCTGGAGAAGCCGCTGACGCTCGAGAAGGTCGTCCTGACCGTCCAGCACGCCCTGCACGAGCGGCGGCTCGAGGAGGAGAACGTCCAGCTCCGGCAGCGGGTCCGGGTCGAGTTCCCCCTGCTCGGCGAGAGCGGCGCGATCCGCCGCGTCCGGGACACGATCGAGCGGGCGGCCCCTTCGAACGGCCGGGTCATCATCATCGGGGAGAGCGGCACGGGCAAGCAGCAGGTGGCGACCCTCATCCACCAGAAGAGCCGCCGCCGCGACCAGAAGCTCGTCGTCCTCAACTGCGCGGCGATCCCGGACAGCCTCCTCGAGAACGAACTGTTCGGCTACGTCACGGGGGCCGCGCCCCACGCCATCAAGGACAAGAAGGGCAAGCTCCTCCTGGCCGACCGGGGGACGCTCTTCCTGGCCGAGATCGGCCGGATGAACACCCTGACGCAGGCCAAGATGGTCCGGATCATCCAGGACGGGCGCTTCGAGCCCACGGGATCGACCGAGGCCATCCCCTTCGATGCCCGCCTCATCACCGGGACCACGCGGCCGCCCAAGGAGCTCATCGCCGCGGGCGCGCTGCGCGAGGATTTCTTCTTCCTGCTCAACGTCGTGCCCATCGTCCTGCCGGCCCTCCGCGAGCGCCGCGAGGACATCCCCGGCCTCATCGAGTATTTCCTCGACGCCTTCGCCGCCGAATACGGGAAGCGGCGCAAGACGATGACGGACGGGGCCCGGCAGGCCTTCGTCAACTACTCCTGGCCCGGCAACGTCTACGAGCTCCAGAACGTCATCGAGCGCTTCATCATCATGATCGACGAGGACATCATCACGACCTCCCACCTCGCCCTCCTCGTCGAGGCCCGCGAGGCCCAGCCGGCGGCGGGGACGGCGCAGTCCCTCGGCGCGGCCGCCGAGGAGTTCGAGCGGAACGTCATCCAGCGGGCCCTCCAGCGCAACGCCTGGGACGAGGCCCGGGCGGCGGCCGAGCTCCAGATCGCGGAGGCGGAGCTCCGGAGCAAGATCCGCCACCACCGCATCACCCTGGCCGAGTGAGGGGCCGGACGGGACATGCCGCTCGACGAGACCGAGGCCGTCGTCCTGAAGACGAGCCCGTGCGCCGAGCAGGACAAGATCGTCGTCCTCTTTTCGCGCGAGCGGGGCGTCCTGCGCGGCGTCGCCAAAGGCGCCCGCAAGTTCGGCAACCGCTTCGGGGCGAGCCTCGAACCCCTGTCCATCGTCCGGGCCTTCTTCTACGAGAAAGAGCGCCGCGAGCTCATCACGATCTCCAACTGCGACCTCCTCGAGTCGTTCTTCGACGCCCAGCGCGACCCGTGGGTGGCCGGCGTGGCGGCTTTTTTCGCCGAGCTCATCGAGGAGTTCTCGCCGCCCCAGGCCCGGGACGAGGACCTCTACCGGCTCCTGACGACCGTCCTCCGCGCGCTCGCGGCCGGCGGCGACCCGGCCTTCCTCACGGCCTACTATGAGGTCTGGTTCCTGCGGCTCAACGGCCTTCTCCCGAACCTCTCCCGCTGCCGGGCCTGCCGGAAGCCCCTCGCCGCGGGCTGGCTCGCCCCGCGCCGAGACGGCGCGTTTTGCGGCGCCTGCGCGCCCGTGAAAAAGGACGAGCTGCCCGCCGAGGCGGCTGCCTTTCTGGCCTGGGCGAAGAGGAACTCGCCGCTCCGGACCGCCGAGCATCCGTTCACGCCGGAGGAGCTCCGCCGGGTCCGCAAGGCCCTCGAGGCGATGATCGTTTTCCACCTGGAGCGCGAGCCGAAATCGCTGCGCTTTCTGGACCTGGCGCCGCGGCCGGCGGCGGCCAAGCGCCCGGAACCGGACTGAGGGAGCTCGATGCTGAAACAACACCCCAAGGGCCTCGTTGTCGTTTTCCTCACCGAGATGTGGGAACGGGTCGGCTTCTACACGCTGATGGCCGTCCTGGTCCTGTACATGGACAAGGTCCTGGCCTGGCCGGACGGCCGGAAGGGCGACGTCTACGGCCTCTTCCTGGCCCTGTGCTATTTCGTCCCGCTTCTCGGCGGCTGGCTGGGCGACAGCGTCTGGGGACAGATCAAAACGGTCAAGGTCGGCGCGGTCCTCATGGCCGCGGGCTACGTCGGATTGGCCCTGTCATCGGCGAGCCAGGTCGGGACGTTCACCGCCGGCCTCATCCTCATCGCGCTCGGAACGGGCGTCTTCAAGGTCAACATGGGGGTCCTCGTCGGGAACCTCTATGCCGGCCGCCCGGAGCTCAAGGACGCCGGATTCAACATCTTCTACATGGGCGTCAACCTGGGGGCCATGATCGCCCCGCTCGTCGCCACTGTCGTCAGCATCACGACCGGCGGCTACAACGTTTCGTTCTGGATCTGCGCGGCTGGCCTGGTCGTGGCGCTCATCGTCTTCCAGGCCGGCGGGCGCACGTTGGCGGCCGCGGACGTGAAGCGGACGCCGGACCTCCGGGGAGGGGCTCCCGGGGTAGTGACGAAGCCGGGGGAGGCGTCGAAGCCCGCGAGCGGGATGTCCGCCGCGGAGTCCCGGCAGCGCATCGCGACCCTCGTCATCCTGTTCCTCCTGGTCGTCCTGTTCTGGGTCGCCTTCTACCAGAACTACTTTGGATTGACCCTCTTCGCCGAGCGCTCGACGGTCGTCCTGGGCTGGCTGCGTCCCGAGACCTACCAGTTCTTCGAGCCGTTCTTCATCCTCGCGCTGACGCCCATCCTCCTCACGGTCTTCGCTCGGCTCAGCCGGAAGGGCCGCGAGCCTTCGACACCCGAGAAGATCTTCCTCGGCATGCTCATCATGGGGGCGGCGATGATCGTCATGGTCGTCGCCTCGCTCGCCGGGGGCAACCAGGACCGGAACATCATGTCGCCGGCCTGGCTCATCGGGACCTATTTCATCGTCACCCTGGCCGAGATCCTCATCTCGCCCATGGGCCAGTCGTTCGTCTCCAAGGTCGCGCCGCCGCGGCTCCAGGGCCTCATGATGGGCGGCTGGTTCGTGGCCATCGCCCTGGGGAGCTACGGGAGCGGGATGCTCGGGAAATCCTACAGCCGCTTCGCCCACCACCAGTTCTTCCTCCTCCTCACGGGGCTCCTGGCCGTGGCGGCCGTTCTCGTTCTCGCCTTCATGAAGAAACTCAAGCGGTTTTCGGCTTGAACGGAGGTCCGCGATGCTGATCAAGGAAAAAGTGCGCCAGGCCGTCGGGCTCCTCAACGAGTTCAACCTCGACTGCTGGCTGACGTTCACCCGGGAGAGCGCCATCAACGGCGACCCGACGCTCGTCTTTCTCGCCCCGGACGCCGTGACTTGGCATTCGGCCTTTCTCATCCACCGGGACGGCCGGGCGCGGGCGATCGTCGGCCTGTACGACAAGAAGGCGATCGAGGAGACGGGCGCCTACGACGAGGTCGTCGGCTATGTGACCGGGTTCAAGGAGCCCCTCCTGGCAGCCCTCCGGGCGTTCGCGCCGGCGACGGTCGCCGTCAACTATTCCCAGGGGAGCGAGATCTGCGACGGCCTTACCCACGGGATGTACCTCACCCTGCGCGAGACGCTCGCCGAGATCGGGCTGGCCGAGCGGCTCGTGTCGGCGGAGAAGGTCGTCTCGGCCCTTCGCGAGCGCAAATCGCCGGCCGAGATCGGCTCTCTCCGGGAGGCGGTCCGCGCGGCCGAGGCGGTCTTCGCCAAGGTCGCGGCCTTCCTTCGTCCCGGCCGGGCGGAGAAGGAGATTGCCGATTTCATGGTCGCCGAGGTCGAGGCGGCCGGCCTGGAGCTCGCCTGGAGCCGGGCGACCTGTCCGGCGGTCTTCACCGGCCCCGACACGGCCCAGGCGCACTACGGGCCGACCGGCCGGACGGTGGCGCCGGGCCACATCCTCAACATGGACTTCGGGGTCAAGGTCAACGGCTACTGTTCCGACCTGCAGCGGACCTTCTACGCCCTGGCCGAGGGGGAGCGGGAGGCGCCCGATGACGTGAAGAAAGGCTTCGCCACGATCGTCCGGGCGGTCGCGGAGGCCAGACGAGCGATGAAGCCGGGCGTCAAGGGGATCGATATCGACGCCGTCGCGCGCGGCATCGTCACCGCGGCCGGCTACGCCGAGTTTCCGCACGCCCTCGGCCACCAAGTCGGGCGTTTCGCGCATGACGGGACGGCGCTCCTCGGTCCGGCCTGGGAAAAATACGCCCAGAAGCCCTTCCAAAAGCTCGAGGAGGGCATGGTCTTCACGATCGAGCCGCGGCTGACCGTGCCGGGCAAGGGGGTCGTGACCATCGAGGAGATGGTCGTCGTGACCAGGGACGGCGCCGAATGGCTGTCCCGGCCGCAGACGGAGCTCTGGCAATTCGGAGGATAATTCGGGGGACGTTTTACCTAATTAAGATGACGGGGAGCCTTCAACACGTGAATATCGCATCGAGACAAACGGAGCGAGATATGGCCGCGCGAATCAAGTTAAACGTCCCCCGAACTCCAGGTGAATTATGGTAAACGTCACCGGCCGGCGGAGCCAGAAGAAGAAGAAGGAAGCCGTCCAGGTCGTGCTCCTCGTCGGCCTCATTGCGCTCTTCTTCAGCCTCCTCTTCAAGAACCGCTGGCCGAAGCCGTCCGAGATCCGGCCGGAGTGCCTCCAGGAGCCCGTTCAAACGCAGGAAGACGTCCCGGAATCGTTCATCGACGAGGCGAAAGGGTACCGGTACGAGGTGCAACCCCTTTTCAACTACGAACTCTGGGGCATGGTCGTTTCCTCCCACTATGCGGGCTCGATCACCGATTTCGCGCATGAGGCTTGGAAGGATTACCTCAACATCAAGGATATTTGCGTCATCTTCGGACGCAACCTCGAGACCGACGCCTTCCGTTACGTGACCTTCCGGAGCCGCGATTTCACCTGCTATTACAGTTATACCGATCCCGACGTCGGGGAGCTGTTCTCCGGCAGCCACATCTCCAACAACCACCTCATCACCTCCGACCGCGTCCTCGTCCGGGCCATCAAGCGGGCCCGGCGCGGCGACCAGGTCCGGATCAAGGGGTGGCTGGTGAATTACCGTCACGAAGGGGCCCGCGCCGGACGGTCGACCAGCACCGTCCGGACGGATACGGGCGACCACGCCTGCGAGGTCGTCTACGTCACAGAATTCGAGATCTTGAAGAGGGCGAATCCGGAGTGGCGGGCGGCGTTCCCGCTCTCGCTCCTCATCATCGCAGGGAGCGTCCTGGCCCTGTTCTTCATCTAGGCCAGGCCGCGTTCTTCTTGACGCTCTCTCCTGGCGT
>Ga0316620_10001288_pt1 | contig 10716 bp, 10 predicted proteins | sample OWC_Aug_M1_C1_D5_FD_207651 | JGI IMG/M metagenome (GOLD analysis project Ga0316620, IMG submission 207651) | Wetland soil microbial communities from Old Woman Creek delta, Ohio, United States - OWC_Aug_M1_C1_D5_B | ecosystem: Environmental > Terrestrial > Soil > Wetlands | place: USA: Ohio...
GATGAACCACAGGCGGAGGGGAAATGGCCGGCCACATTTCGGGCAGATGGCGCCTCCACCGATGCCATATTTGCGCTCGGCACCCAGTGGCAAGGAGGAAAATTTCCCCTTGTTGAACACCGTTGGTATGAGGAAAGAAACCACCACGGCAAGGAGGAGTACTCCCAGGATTGGCAGCACAATTTTCAGGGCCATGTTCCCACCTGAGCCAGCTGTCACGAATACGGAGTGGATTTGATTTGACTGCAATTCCTGCCCATCGGAGGTATAACCAACCGCACTAAAGGTGTGATCACCCAGTGAATACGTATCAGTGTTGAACTGTAAGTTGAAGGGTGCCTGGGTAACTTCACCCATCGAAGTACTGTCAAGGTAAAAAACGACCCTGGCCAGGTTCTGGGGTGGATTCTTGATCTTGAGGGTGAATATCCCTTGGATATCAGGACCGAAGCCGCCATAACCAAAATCCCGGTTCAATCCCAATTGAAGCTCGCCATTCGACTGGGCCTGTACATTGCTCACAGTAGCCAGGAATAAAATGCAGAAGAGAAGCAGGATGGGGGTGAACTTTTTCATGAAAGGCCCTTTCATAATGTCAAATGCTCTACCAGTAGTCCTATTTCCAGCGCGTCAATATGGTCTCTCTCTGGAAGAGGCGTACTGCCAGGTAGATCATCAGTGCGTCGACCAGCGCCAGGATCAGGCAAATGACCAATATCAAGGTGCTATTGAGGATGAATAAACCGGCAATTGATCCGAAGAATACCGCTAGCAGAGGCAGGATAATCACGGCGGAAAGTTGCTCAGCTACACGTGGATCATTAACCCGTGACGAGACCATGATGCTGAAATTCACCGAGAGGACTGCCATCAGTGGTCCGGCAACAAAAATAGCCAGCAGCCACATGGGATCGAGTAAGGCAGCAGCGAGTGCGCCACCTCCTGTGATGATCAGTGAACCGGCGGCAAAGATACCAAAACCAACCCAGGTGGCGATAATGGCCGGGATGACCGACGCCAGGTCCTTTCCAGCCAAGAGCTCACCCGTGGTGATGGGCGTAGCAAGTAATGGCTCAAGGCTGCGCGTGGTTTTCTCGCCCACAATGGAATAGGCGGCGATATTAACCGGAATAAATAGCGGGATCATCATGAACATGATCAGGAATTCGCTTACTATATAATATTGCATGCATTGACCAGCAGTCATGGAAGCTTTACAGAATTGCTGATACTGGGCGGGAAGTTCAGTATCTGATGCAGCTGCAGTTGAACCTCCCATCGAATACAGGATGATCAGTGGCAGGATGCTTAAAAACAGGGGCAGGAAGATCACGGAAAAAAGCACCATGCGTTTCTTGAAAACTTCTGCCCACTCTTTTCGGATGATGGTTTTTATCTTTTTCATAGCTACTTATCCATAATGATTATTCAGGTGATCAGGCATTTTTAACCAGCTGCAGGTAGACGTCTTCCAGGGAGTGACGCAGCTCCCCAACGAATTGGATATCAGCGCCAGCACCTACCAGCACACGGACGATCTCGGGGTTATGCATTTCGGGGTCATCCAGGTTGACCACCAGCTTATTTTCAACCACCTTGGCCTCGCGCACAAATGGCAAGTATCTTATCGAAGCTGCCAGGATCTCGTTACTGCTGGCCAGGTGAAAGACCACTTTACGGCCAAATAACTGTGAGCGCAGGTTCTCGGGGGTATCCACTACCAGCAAATGGGTCTTGAAGACGCCCACGCGGTCACACAACCGGTCGGCTTCATCCAGGTTATGCGTGCAAAGGAATATGGTGCGGCCCTCTTTGCGCAGCTCTGAGATGAAATCGTGCACCAGGTGAGATGCTTCAGGGTCGAGGGCAGCGGTTGGCTCATCCAGGAACAGGATGCGTGGCTCGTGTAAAAGCGCCCGGGCGATGGCCAGTTTTTGCTTCATGCCCTTCGAAAACGTGCCGGCTTCATCCTTACGCCTCTCCCACAAACCCAGCATACGCAGGTATTTTTCCACCTGTCCTGCCGGGTCTTGGACCTCGTATAGGTTGGCGTATATCTCCAGGTTGAATTCCGCACTCAGGTTATCGTACATCCCGGGAGTCTCGGTGAGGATGCCCACAGAACGGCGGATTTCAGTGTCCTGCTGTCCAACCCGGAAGCCATTAACGATGGCAGTGCCGGAGGTGGGTCCGATCAGGCTGGTGAGCATGCGCACCGTGGTGGTCTTCCCGGCCCCATTTGGGCCGAGGAACCCAAATACCTCACCTTCTTCCACTTCCAGGTTCAGGTTATCCACAGCCAGGGTGGTATTAAACTTTTTGGATAAATTATCGGTTTTTATCATAGTGAAGTCTTTTATCAATGGAATTTTGATGTATCTGCTTGATAATCTATTATTTTATCCTATTGAAAGCGTGTTTTCTCCAGATTATCTGAGGTTTCTTCAAGCGGGGTGGGGGTGAAGGCAGGTGGTTTATATGCAACCGACTCAGAGACGGAAGCCACGGGTTCAGGCTGTCGTAAACTGAAAATTATTATAACAGCCATCACCGCCATCACACCTATGGCTGCTTCGGAGATATACACACCCCACTGGCGGAAAATATAATATGCGCTGGCATCCACCACTGCATGGAATAAGATTGCCAATCCCAGCCACGCCAGTCTCAGATGTCCACGACCACGTGTGAAAACCTGCAATACTAGCACCGAAGCGGCAATGTGAACGGGGATTGTAAATGCCCGCTCGACCGCGCCCAGCAAGGTGGCGTACCAGGGTGCACTCCAATAGGCTTGTAAGGAGGCAATTTGAAGCTCTCCAAGGGCGAGACTTAACCTGCCCAGGTCCAGATTTCGGTAAGCCATCATATTCAAGTAGCCGACGATGACCAGGCCGCCGAAGATGATGGCTTCAATGCCTCCATGACCAGCACCTGCCAGGATTGCACTGCGCCAGGTGCGTGAATCCTTGAGCCACCAGCGATACATGCCATACCGGGCAGTTTCTTCGAATATTCCTGCACTCAAGCCGAGCAAGCCGGCGATGATCAGTAAAGCCTGGGTGCCCTGTTGCAGCTTCGGGAGGAGAGGATTCAAGATAAATAAGTTAAACGGGATGTGAAGTATCTGCGAAATAATAAAGATGCATGCACCGATCCACCATATCTTCCCACCGATGCGAAATCTGTTGGTCAGGTAAATACCCAATAGGATGGGGATTGCGACCATCAATATCCCGTTGATAAAATAGGTAACAACGAGCAGATCCATTTGCAAAGATTATACATCAGGATAATACCCAGGGTTTCATCGCGGGGCGAATGAGTTGCAAGGTTAACTGTTTACTAACCTAAGGATGGGATATTTTAGCGGGTAATGTTGGTATAATTTTTGACAGTCAATTAATCAATAGCTGTTGATCCATGAACTGAAAATGGGAGGTTATTGTTGATGGAAAAGAACGATTACATGGAATTGTTCCACCAGATGCTGTTAATCCGCCTGGTCGAAGAACAAGCCACATTGTTATACCAGCAAGGGAAGGTAGGGGGATTTTTACACCTCTATATCGGCCAGGAAGCCGTCAGTACCGGGATCATCTCTTCCCGCCAGCCGGATGATAGGGTCATCACGGCATATCGTGATCACGGGGTAGCGATAAACTGTGGCATCCCGGTCAAGGTGGTGCTGGCTGAGCTGCTTGGAAAAGTCACCGGGTGCTCACAAGGCAGAGGCGGCTCGATGCATATGGCCGATGTGAATCAGAATTTCTGGGGTGGGCATGCCATCGTGGGTGCCCATTTACCCATCGCCACAGGATTAGCCCTGGGAGACCGTTACAAGGGCAGGGATGCAGTGACCATCTGCATGTTTGGAGACGGGGCGACAAACATCGGGTACTTCCATGAGGCCCTGAACCTATCCAAGGTGTGGAATCTATCGGTGTTGTGGGTATGTGAGAATAACCATTACGGGATGGGTACTTCAGTGGAACGTGCTTCAGCAGTCTCGGAGATTCGCCAAAAAGCCGAGGGATACCTGATCCCCAACAGCCGGGTGGATGGGATGGACTTGATGAAAGTGCGTGAGGCAGCCCAAACAGCCATCGATACTGTACGGACGAACAAGACCCCTTACTTCCTGGAAGTGGAGACCTACCGTTTCCGTGGTCATTCCATGGGAGATCCCGAACGCTACCGCACCTCCGAAGAAGTGAAACACTGGCAAACCGAGGAAGACCCAATCGGGATCTATCATAAGTACCTGGTGCAGAATAATATTGCCAGCGTTGAGGAAATCACTGAGCTGGAAAAAACAGCTGAACAAGAGGTGGAAGCAGCCCTGCAATTTGCTGAAAGCAGCCCCGAGCCTCTGCCTGAGGACCTGTATAAATATTTGTATGTCGACGTGGAATGAGTAGAGGGAACTATGCCTAGAATCACAATGCGAGAAGCGATTTCCCAGGCACTATGGGAGGAGATGGAGCGGGACCCGGATGTGTTCATCCTAGGGGAAGAAGTGGGGTTATGGGGAGGCAGTTATGCGGTTACCCGAGGTTTTTATGACCATTTTGGGACTGATCGGGTGAAAGATACGCCCATTTCTGAAGCCACCATCGTAGGGGCTGCCATAGGGGCAGCACTGACCGGCTTACGCCCTGTAGCCGAGCTCATGACGATCAACTTTGCCTTTTCGGCCTTCGAACACATCGTCAACCAGGCTGCGAAATTGCATTATATGTTTGCCGGCCAGATGGTTTTGCCGATGGTGATCCGCACCGTCAGTGGTGGCGGACGCCAGCTGGCAGCCACCCACTCACAGACGCCGGATGTGATTTTCGCCCACTTTCCAGGCTTGAAGGTCGTGGCGCCTGGCACGCCTGAGGATGCCAAGGGGTTACTTAAATCGTCCATTCGCAGTAATGATCCAATATTATTCATTGAATCAGCTACGCTTTACTCATCCAGGGGAGAAGTGCCGGATGGGGAGGTCTTGATCCCCATCGGGAAATCAAAGGTCCAGCGCGTGGGGAAAGACGTCACTATCGTGACCTACAGCAAGATGCTGGAAACGTCCATGAAGGCCGCCGACCAATTGGCTCAGGAGGGGATTGAAGCGGAGATCGTCGATCTGCGCACGTTGCGCCCGTTGGATATGGAACCCGTGATCGCCTCATTCAAGAAGACTAACCGGGCTGTGATCGTTGAAGAGGGATGGCGCTCATTTGGCATCGGGGCGGAGGTAGCGTCAAGGATATACGAAGAAGCTTTTGATTACCTGGATGCACCCATTCAGCGCGTGGCACAAAAAGAGGTTCCGCTCCCTTATAACCGGACATTGGAACAGTTTGCCCTGCCCCAGGTGGAGGATGTGATCCGGGCAGTCAAGGAGGTGGCGTGATGGCGCAGATTGTCAATATGCCTAAGCTCGGGTTCGATATGGCGGAGGGAACTCTGGTGCGTTGGGTTATCAATGAGGGTGAGAACGTCACCAAAGGAGCCGTCCTGGCGGAAATCGAGACGGATAAGGCCACAGTGGAAGTAGAGTCCGCCTTCTCCGGTGTTTTATTCCGCCAGCTGGTCAACCAGGGCACGGTAGTGCCGATCAATGATCCTATCGCGGTGATTGCGGAGCCGGGTGAGCAAGTGGACCTGGAGAGCCTATTGGGCAAGCCAGCTGAGAGTGAAAAACAGCCTGAAATAGAACACCCCTCAGAAGCAAAAGCCGAAGAAAAACCTGAAGTAAAAACCCCACCGCCTGCCCAGCCTGCTCCTGCGCCACAGGTCCCACCTGCAACCGGTGGTCCGGTATTGGCATCTCCATTAGCGCGCACAATGGCCACCGAACTAGGCATCGATTTACGCCAGGTGCATGGAAGCGGTCCGGATGGCAGGATCGCCAAGAAGGATATCGAATCCTACCAGGCCAAGCCAGCCGAACAGGTGGCTGTAAAGGCCCCGGTAGTAGCGCCTGGTCCGGCATTCGTCCGTGAAACCCGGGCATTGCCCTTACCAAGGTTAAGGGCGGCGATCGGTCGCCGGATGGCTGAATCAATGAAGCAGGCACCCCATTTTTATGTGACCCATGACTATAACGTTGGCGCATTGGTTGAGCGGCGCAAAGAGATCAATGCTTTACTTGGGGAAGATGCTAAACTATCGGTCAATGATTTTATCGTCAGGGCGGTTGCCCTGGCGTTGCTTGAATTCCCCAACTTGAATGCCTCGCTGGATTTGAAAAACAATACCCTCATTTACCATGGTGAGATTAATGTCGGGGTGGCGGTGGCGGTGGAGAATGGCTTGCTTACCGTGGTGAACCGTAATACCGACCAAAAGACCGTGCACCAGATCTCCTCCGAGCTGAAAGTGATGGTGGCGCGCGCCCGGGAGGGGAAAGTGCATCCGGAGGATATCGAAGGGTCGACCTTCACGGTGAGCAATATGGGCATGTATGATGTCGACCAATTCACAGCCATCATCAACCCTCCTGAAGCAGCCATCCTGGCGGTGGGTTCAGCCGTGCAGGTGCCGGTCATCGCCAATGGGGAGCTTACAATCGGCACACGCATGAAAGCAACATTATCCGTGGACCATCGCATAAGTGATGGAGCCGAAGGAGCCAGGTTCCTGCAAGCCCTGGCAAAGTACATCGAAGAACCATTAAGATTGCTGATCTAGCCGCTGCAGGCATCTGAAACAATTCTTATCAGGTGGATATAAATATCAATGTTATTTTTGAAAATACTGCACCTGAACACCGTTCTCTATTTATATCTGGTTTTTTAAACCAATTCCCATGGAAAAATTGAAATCCCTCGAATACGACCTGCGTTATCTCCAGGCAGCGCTGGAGCTCATAGAGAGATACTTGCTTTCAGACGATATATTCTGGCCTCTGGGTGAAACCCCTCCAGAGGGTGAGCCGGATTACCCTCAGATGACCCTGGATGGTGTCCTCCTGGCGCGTGCCAGGTTATCAGCCCGCCCGAAGACTGCCGTCCAGCAGGACCAGGTGGGCAAGGTTACTTCCGACCTGGATTACCAGCGTTCACGGCACAGGGTGGCCTGGGAGAGGAAAGCCCGGGAATGCTATCGGGTACGGCTGCGGATGTGGGGTGATTTTCTGCAGGAATACCGGGATAACCCTGGCGATAATGCTGACCGATATGCTTATGAAGTACGACTGCGCGTGATGCTCAACCTTTTGAAGCCTGAGATTGGGTCACAAAATGCGACCGAGGCGCAGCTATTGATTGGCTTGGATAAGATTTTGAAGGGCGTGTTCGTCGATGGTGGCTTTATCTGGGATGAGGGTATCAAAGCAGGATTCCCGCGGGATGAGTACTGGTATCTGTATGGTAGCCTGCCACGATTGGCCGAGAATCGATGATTGGGTGATTAGCTCGGAGAATCAGGTTAATCCACCCGCAACGTTATACGCATAGTAATATAGTTTGATTTAGTTTACGTCCTGGCCGGTAGTTCCTAGAGGATATAATCATGACGGACCTCTCGGGGAATCAGGGTTGATTTGCGGTGAGACAGGCCACGAGCTCACGCATCAAACCTTGTGGTTCACTTCCTGTGGCAGCGATGACAGGCAGGTGAAACTCTGCGGATAGTTTTTCATCCAGGGGGATGATTTTTACTTTTACCGCTTGGGCGGGGTCACCTGTATTAAGCAATGATTCAGGCAGATAACCAACAGCAGCGATATCCTCCGAAATTGCCTCGAGCATGGCATTTGGATCAGGCGCCAAGCGCGCCTCAGGGGCTAATAACTGAGATGGCAGGACAGCCTGGTCGAAGATCCTGCGGATTGGATCCCCATCGGGGAGCACCCATACCTGAATAAGCTGCCCGACTCCAGCATCCCATTTCAAGGTCTGACCCGCGAAGATGGCTCGAAGATCAGCACTGGTTAGCTGCGATAGCTCATTCCCCTGGTTTACGACCACGGCGAGCTGTTCCCAGCCCACCTGCGAAAGGTAAAGGGCGCCTGCCGGGGGTGGAGGATCGCCCAATTCGAGCATTATCTCATTTGCCTGGAGGCTGGATTTGGGGCCAGGCAGCTGCATGAAATATAATCCGACTAATGGGTCCCCGTCTGCACAGCTACTCATCTTATCAGCCCAGGGTTGCAGTGCTGCAGGGAAAAGGAGGGTGATTGCCTTGGGTGTCGAGCCTGGGGTGGCGCTTTGTGGCATTCCACAGGCCGTGAGCAACAAGGCAAGGCAAACCAGGGAGACGCGCTTCATGGTCAGGACCGGAGATAAGAAACCAACAGGACTACGATTGAGACAACCAGGCAGTAGATGGCAAAGAGATAAAGCGGACGTTTACCCAGGAAAGCCAAAAGCCAGTGTATGGCAAGATAACCAACAATGGCAGCGGCAACGAAACCCACCACCAGGCTGGGGATTTGCGTGCTGAAGTTGGCTGTTTGGAGCAAGTCTTTCACAGCCAGTACCCCTGCACCGATCATAACCGGCACGCTCATCAGGAACGAGAAGCGCGCCGCTGAAGGCCTGTCAAGGCCACGTAGCATCCCACCCGTGATGGTGGACCCCGAACGCGAGATGCCAGGAAAGAGTGAGACCGCCTGGAATAAGCCGGCGATTAACGCATCCAGCCAGGTGACTGACTCGAGCGGGCGGTTTCGCTTGCCAAGACGCTCGGCGATTACCAGGAATGCTGCTGTAACCAGCAGGAACAAAGCTGCTGCAACCGGGCTGGCGAAGGCACGTTCAACCAGGTCTTTGAACAGCAATCCTGCCACGATAGCCGGGATGGTTGCCAATACCAGGAGCCAACCCAATCGTGAATCAGGCTCGGCAAAAGGCTTTTTATGCAGCAACCCGTTGATAACCCCCAGGATGATCCGGTAAAGATCCTTACGGAAATAAACGATCACCGCCAGTAATGTGCCTAGCTGCACCAGCACATCGAACACGAAACCCTCTTCTGCAGGGATGTGCCAGTTGAAGAGATAAGGGACGATCACCAGGTGCCCAGAGCTGGAAATGGGCAGGAATTCGGTCAAACCCTGGATGATCCCTAACAGGATGGACTGTAAAATAGTCATGAGGCACCTTCCCATTGTTCCAAGAAATTGCTGGCGAATTGTGTGAAGCAGCCTTGCTGGATGGCCTGGCGTATGTCAGCCATAAGTGAAACGAGCGTGGTCAGGTTATGGATCGTCAATAGTGTTGCCCCCAGCATCTCATTAGCCAGCACCAGGTGTCGGAGATAGGCCCGCGAGAAATTCCGGCAGGCATAGCATTGGCAGGCTTCGTCGATGGGCAGACCATCGGCGGCATGCCTGGCATTGGCAATGTTCACCCGACCAAGGCGGGTGATGGCCACATGGTGCCGGGCCAGGCGGGTGGGCAGGACGCAATCGAAAATATCCACCCCGCGCTGGACCCCTGTAACCAGGTCTTCTGGTGAGCCGACACCCATCAAGTAGCGTGGCTTCTCTTTGGGCAAATATTCGTCCACCAGCTTAAGGATGGACAGGGTCTCGGGTTTGGTCTCTCCAACGGATAATCCACCGATGGCATAGCCGGGAAAATCCATCGCTCTCAGGTATTCAGCTGAACGCACACGCAGCTCGGGATATACTCCCCCCTGGATGATTCCAAACAGGGCCTGGTCGGGGCGAGTTTTGGCGCGCAAACAGCGTTCCGCCCAGGTATGCGTGCGTTCGAGTGCGGCTTCATTGATAGCCACGTCGTAAGGCGAGCTGCACTCATCAAAAGCCATGATGATATCAGCACCCAGGTTTTCCTGGATGGAGATGGATTTTTCTGGTGTTATGCGGTGAGTCGAGCCATCGATATGGCTTTTGAAAGTCACCCCATCCTGGTCAATTTTCCGATTATCTGCCAGTGAAAATACCTGGAATCCACCCGAATCGGTCAATATCGGGCGGTCCCAATGCATGAATTCGTGCAATCCTCCTAGTTGTGCGATCAGCTCATCGCCGGGGCGCAGGTAGAGGTGGTAGGTGTTTGCCAATACCAGCGTGGCATTTAGCTCTTCAAGCTGGGCTGGGGTGATCGACTTAACCGTAGCCTGCGTGCCCACCGGGGCGAATAGGGGGGTCTGCAAGCTGCCATGCGGGGTGTGAAATATCCCTGCGCGTGCCCTTCCATCAACAGATTGGATTTCAAAACTAAAGCTGCTGCTCATTACGAAGCATGATTATAACCCATCGTGTAGTGTTATAATTTCCCGTATCGGGAAGGATACAACCATTTACTAACCTGTAATAATTGGACAACTGGTGCTCACCAGGTGCAAAATAATTTGCGTGTTCAATAAGCGAATTACAGGAACAACACAGGAGATAAATTTATGCAAATCTATGATCTACCGGGTCCGAAGGCGAAAGCCATCATCGAACGGGATTCAGCTGTCATTTCACCATCTTACGCCCGTGCCTATCCATTTGTGATGGATCACGGCAAGGGCACCGACGTCTGGGATGTGGATGGGAACCATTTCCTTGACTTTGCAGCCGGGATCGCGGTTACCGCTACGGGTCACAGCCACCCCAAAGTCGTCCAGGCAATCAAGGACCAGTCGGAGAAGTTCTTGCACATTTCGGCTGATTTTTATCATGAGAACTGGGTCGATTTGGGTGAGCGATTGGACCAGATCGCGCCTTTCAAGGAGGATGCGGTCTCATTCATGACCAATTCGGGTACT
>Ga0316620_10001290_pt1 | contig 10711 bp, 11 predicted proteins | sample OWC_Aug_M1_C1_D5_FD_207651 | JGI IMG/M metagenome (GOLD analysis project Ga0316620, IMG submission 207651) | Wetland soil microbial communities from Old Woman Creek delta, Ohio, United States - OWC_Aug_M1_C1_D5_B | ecosystem: Environmental > Terrestrial > Soil > Wetlands | place: USA: Ohio...
TGGTGCGCCAGCCGAGGGCAGGCGGGCGCGAGCGGCAGTTCCTGGAGCGCGACGGCCTGCCGTCGTCGGACGTGCGCGCCCTGGCCCCGGCGCCCGATGGCCTGTGGGTCGGGACCACCCTGGGGCTCGCCGTCGTGCCCGACGACGGCGGTCGCGCGCCGGCCGTGCGCGTCGTCTTCCCCGGTCCCGAAGTGCTGGCGCTCGCGGTCACGGAAGACACGCTGTGGATCGGCGCGACCGCCGGCCTGCTGGTGCTGATGCCCGGCAGCTCGACGCCCCTGGTCGTCGCGCCCGACGGCCAGCCGCTGCGGGTGCCGGTCGTGGCGCTGGCGGTGAAGGGCGACACCATCCTCGGCGCCACCGAGACGCGGCTGGTGCTGCGGGCCGGGGGGCGTTGGCGGGTGCTCCCCGCGCTCGGGACTCCGATCGGGCGCTTCACCGCCGCCGCCGCGGACGCGGACGGGTTCTGGCTGGGTGGCACGTCGGGACTCGCCTTCTTCCAGCCGGCTCGGGGGGAGTGGCGCGCCCTGACCTCCTCCGGAGACCTGCCGCTCCCCGTCACCGACGTGGCGGCCGCGGGCGACTACGTCTGGGCGGCCACGCCGGGCGGCGTGGTGCGGCTCCTCAAGCGGGCGTGGGCCAGGTGAGCGGTCCCCTCTCCACGCCCCTCGGCCCCGGCCGCGAGTTCGACCGCATCCGCCGGATGGCGGAGCGGTGGCGGTTCGTCGCGAAGGGGCTGGGCGACGACTGCGCCTTCCTTGATGCCGGGGCGTCTCGCCTGGCCGTCTCCATCGACCTGTCGGTCGAGGACGTGCACTTCAGGCGCGCGTGGCTCTCGGCTCACGAGATCGGGTACCGCGCGGCGGCCGCGGCGCTGTCCGACCTGGCGGCGGTGGCGGCCGAGCCGCTCGCGCTGCTCCTCGCGCTCGGCGCGCCGGAGAAGGAGCCGGAGACCACGCTCCACGCCGTGGCGGAAGGCGTGGGCGAAGCCGTGAGGCACGCGGGGGCGAGCATCATCGGCGGGGACCTGACCCGCGCGCCGGTCCTGGTCGTGGACTGCTGCGTCATTGGGCGCTGCGAGCGGCCGGTGCAGCGGAGCGGTGCCCGGCCCGGGGACACTCTGGTGGTGACCGGAACGCTGGGCGGGCCGCTCGCGGCGCTCACGGCCTGGGAGGCGGGACGCGAGCCGGCCCCCGACGCGCGGCACCGCTTCGCCCGGCCCGATCCGCGGCACGCGGCGGCGCGGTACCTCGCGGACCTGGGTGCGGGGGCGATGATCGACCTGTCGGACGGCCTCGGCGGCGACCTGCGCCACCTCCTGGCGGCGTCGGATGTCGGGGCGCGGCTGGACGTGGATCGCATCCCCGTGCACCCCGCGGCTTCCCGCGAGGCCGCAGCCGCGGGCCAGGCGCCGTGGGCGTTCGCGGTGCGGAGCGGGGAGGAGTACGAGCTGCTGGCCGCGCTCCCCGCCGGTGTGCCGGCGGCGGCGCTCGCCGCCGCCCCGGTCGCCGTGACGGTGATCGGCTCCGTGGAAGCGGAGCGCGGGATACGGGCGTTCGAGCGGCGCGTGCCGGTCGAGCTGCCGGGCGGGTTCGACCACTTCGGCGGGGAGCCGTGAGACACAAGGTCGGGTACCTCGTCGCGCTGGTCTTCGGGACCATCTGGTACGGGACGGCGTCCACGCTCGTGGCGTGGATCGGGCGCCGGAGGGAGCCTGGCAACTTCCTGGACACCGTCGGCCGGACCTGGGCGAGCCTCCTGCTCAGGGCCGCGGGCGTCCCGGTCACGCTGGTGGGAGTCGAGAACCTCAAGACCGAGGGCCCGCAGATCATCGCCGTCAACCACCAGTCGTGGTTCGACGTCCTTGCCCTGCTGGGCACGCTGCCGTTGCCGGTCACGTTCATCGCCAAGAAGGAGATGTTCAGCATCCCGTTCCTCGGGCCGGCGCTCGCGGCCGTGGGCCACATCCCCATCGACCGCGGGAACCGCAAGAAGGCGTTCGCGGCATACGAGGAGGCCGGCCGCATCCTGGCCCAGCGCCGGACCCACGTGATCGTGTTCCCGGAGGGGACGCGGAGCCGGACCGGACAGCTACTGCCCTTCAAGAAGGGGCCGGCGGTCTTCGCCATCGCCAGCGGGGTGAGCGTGGTGCCGGCGTACGTCGGAGGCACGTTCGGGATCCTGCCCAAGGGCTCGATCTTCGTGCGGCCTTGCCCCGTGACCGCGCGGTTCGGGAAGCCGCTGTCGGTCGAGGGCCTGACGCACGAGGACCGCGATGCCTTCACCGAGCGGCTGCGGGAGGCGATGCTGGCGCTGAGAGCGCAGAGCGTGGATGCACAGAGAGACAGTCGCTAAGTCGCTAAGTCGCCAAGTCGCCAAGTCGCCAAGTCGCTAAGTCACTGACCCGCGATGGAAGGCGGGTGCGAGCCCGCGGCCGTCGCGGTGGCGTTCGGTCCTTCACTGCGGTAGGTTGGCCACCATGAGCACGATCATCGACGTCCACGCGCGTGAGATCCTCGACAGCCGGGGCAACCCGACGGTCGAGGCCGAAGTGGTCCTCGCCTCCGGCGTCTCCGCCACGGCGGCGGTGCCGAGTGGCGCCTCGACCGGGGAGCACGAGGCCGTCGAGCTCCGCGACGGCGACGCGAACCGCTACGGCGGGAAGGGCGTGCTCGACGCGGTGCGCCACGTCAACGAGACCCTCGGGCCGCGGCTCGAGGGCGTCGAGGCCTCCGATCAGATCGGCATCGACAACGAGCTGCTCGCGCTCGACGGCACGCCCAACAAGGGCCGGCTGGGCGCGAACGCCCTCCTCTCCGTGTCGATGGCGGTGGCGCGTGCGGCGGCGAGGGACTCGGGCATCCCGCTGTACCGCTACCTCGGCGGAGCGGCGGCGCACGTCCTCCCGGTCCCGCAGATGAACGTCCTGAACGGCGGTGCCCACGCCTCGAACAACGTCGACGTGCAGGAGTTCATGATCGTCCCGATCGGCGCGGAGACCTTCCGCGAGGGGCTGCGGATGGGTGTGGAGGTGTTCCACGCCCTGAAGAAGGTCCTCTCCAAGCAGGGCCTCTCGACCTCGGTGGGTGACGAGGGGGGCTTCGCGCCCAACCTCCCGTCCAACGAGGCTGCGCTCGAGGCGTTGATGGCCGGCATCGAGGCGGCGAAGTACCGGCCCGGCGAGGACGTGGTCATCGCGCTCGACGCCGCGGCGAGCGTGTTCTTCGCCGATGGGGCCTACACCTTCAGGAAGTCCGACAACGTGACCCGCAGCGCCGACGAGATGGTGGCGCTCTACGGCGCGTGGGTCGACAAGTACCCCATCGTCTCGATCGAGGACGGACTCGCCGAGGACGACTGGGAGGGGTGGGCGAAGCTCACCGAGGTGCTCGGCGGGAAGATCCAGATCGTCGGCGACGACATCTTCGTGACGAACCCGGAGCGGCTGGGCCGCGGCATCGACGAGGGGATCGCCAACGCCATCCTCATCAAGCTGAACCAGATCGGCACGGTGACCGAGACCCTCGAGTGCATCGACCTGGCGCGGCGCAACGCCTACGGGACGGTCATCTCTCACCGCTCGGGGGAGACCGAGGACCCGTTCATCGCCGACCTCGCGGTCGCCGTGGGGGCGGGCCAGATCAAGACGGGGAGCGCGAGCCGTACGGACCGCATCGCGAAGTACAACCAGCTGCTGCGGATCGAGGAGGAGCTGGGCGAGGCGGCGTCCTATCCGGGGAAGTCGCTGTACCTGGCGTAGGATGGCGCGGCTGCCCGCTTCCAGGCTGCGGATCCTGGCGCTGGTCGGCGTCCTCGGCGCGATGGCCTTCTACGCCGTCGAGGGCGGCGAGTACGGCGCCACCGACCTGCTGGCGCTGAGGGGCCAGGTGCGGCGGGCGCGCGCGGACCTCTCGCGGCTGCGGCACGAGGTGGACTCGCTGCAGCGCCTCGAGCGGGCGCTGAGGACGGACTCGGCACTGCAGGAGAAGGTGGCGCGGGAGCTGTACGGGATGATCCGGCCGGGGGAGATGCTGTATCAGGTCGTGACGCCGGACGGTGCGGCGCGACCGTGAGCGACGTGAGGTCAAGGGTGAGAAGTACGGCGTGAAGGGTGAAGCGTGAGAGGTCAGGAGTGACCGGGGCGGCGCGGGGTGAGACCTCGCGCCGCCCGCTCTTTGCGCCCCTGGGGCGTGCCCCTCCTGGCGCTATCGGAGTGGGGTCCGTATGCTGAGCCTATTCCCAACGAAAGGTGCCGATGAAGATCCGCACGATGGTGGCGGGCGGGGCCGTGTTCGCCCTGGTTGCCTGCGCCGGCAGGCCGCCGCTCGACGAACAGCAGAAGGCCGCCCTCTGCGACAGTCTCGAGCGGTTCGTCGCGAACCGCTACCTCCGTACCTTCGAGCACCCCAACACCGACACGATTCTCTCGTTCTACGCGGCAGGGGAGGACCTCCGGGTCGCCGAGAACGGGATGATCTACCCGACCCGCGACTCGCTCGCCGCCTCGCTGCGCGCCTTCTGGGGCCGCCCGGGGCTCACGGCGAACTTCACCTCGGGCCCGCAGCACGTGACCGTCCTGGACCGCGACGCCGCGGTGTACACCGGGATGATCACGGGAGGGGTGAGGGACTCTGCCGGCGTCGAGACACGTATGGTCTCGGCGTGGACGGCGGTGTTCACCCACACGAGCGGAGACTGGAAGATCGTCGCGGCTCACCTGTCCTGGCTGCCGACGGCGCCCGCCGCGCCGCCGCAGCGCCGTCGCTGACGACGGCGTTCCCGCTTGACCGGGCGCGACCCCGCCGATAGGTTTGCCGCAACGACGCGGGGTGGAGCAGCCTGGTAGCTCGTCGGGCTCATAACCCGAAGGTCGCGGGTTCAAATCCCGCCCCCGCTACTCTGACGGCCGGTCCCCCAGGGCCGGCCGTTTGTCGTCGGGGCAACCTGTGGTCGGTGGGGCGGGGCAGGGTCTGACGGCTGACGGCTGACGGCTGACGGCTGACGGCTGATGGCTGATGGCTGACGGCTGACGGCTGATGGCCGACGGCTGCTGTCACGGCAGGGTAGCTCAGGTGGTTAGAGCACGGCACTCATAATGCCGGGGTCGAGGGTTCGAGTCCCTCCCCTGCTATAGCGATGCGCGACGGGCCGCCGGGTGGCGGCCCGTCGCGCTTGGCGGTCTGCGCCCGCAGCCGGGCTGCCGCCCTTGCCGTTCTCGCCTGCGCGGGACACGTTAGCGGCGTCCGAACGCAGGGGGGTTGCCGTGCCTCTTCCACCCGTGGTCCGCGCGCTGCGTCCTCGGCGGCGCGCTCCTGCTGCTTCAGACGCAGTCCGCGCCCTTCGTCTTCGATCTGTGGCCGGGCGAGGGCCGCCCCAGCTTCACCGCCCGCGCGGCGACACTTGAGCTGAGGCAGGAGCCCTCCACCGCCGCCCCGGTCGCCACGCGACTGGCGGTGAGCGTCGGCTCAGCCGTGCGCTTCGACGAGACCCGCGTGCGCACGGTGCGCCCGGGCCGTGTCGTCGTGCTCGCCGCGGGTTCCCTGCGTGGGCGCGATCTAGGCGCCACGGACCACCTGACGGCTGACGCCTACTACGCGGGCGGCGAGCCGCGGGACTTCCCCCTGGCCCCCGGCGCCGTGATCGAGCACCTCCAGGACCGGGCCGAGGGGACGTGCCTGGTGCGCCTCGCGGGGCGGGTGGTGGACGCCGAGTCGTGCCCCACGTTCGACGAGACGAAGTACCGCGTCGAAAGCCCTCCCGCCGTGGAGTGGTGGATCCGCGTGGTCTCCGCGGGCCGGCCGCAGGGGTGGCTGCTCGTGGACCCGGCCGTCGTCAGGCAGGGGCGCCGCAGCTTCTGAACGCCAGCGGGCGGCCGCGCCGCCCGCCCTTGTCCGGCCGCCCGGGCCTCCGATATTGCATCGGATGCTCAACGTCGCGGTCATCACGGGAGCGAGCGCCGGTATCGGGGCCGCGCTGGCCAGGCACCTCGGGCGCCAGGGCTACTGCCTGGTGCTCGCCGCGCGTCGCGTCTCCCTCCTGCACAAGGTCGCCAAGAGCACCGGCACCGAGGTCGAGGTCGTCACCGCCGACGTGTGCCGCCGGGCGGACGTGGAGCGGGTGCGCGACGCGGCGCTCCGCCGCTTCGGCCACGTGGACGTCTGGGTCAACAACGCCGGCCGCGGCATCGTGCGCCGCGTCCTCGATCTCAGCGACTCCGACGTCGACGAGATGATGGCCGTCAACCTGAAGTCCGCGCTCTACGGCGCGCAGGCCATCGTCCCGCACTTCCAGGAGCGGGGCCGGGGCCACCTGGTCAACGTGTCGTCCTTCCTGGGCCGGGTGCCCTTCGTCGCCCAGCGCTCTGCCTACAACGCGGCGAAGCACGCCCTCAACGCCCTCACCGCCAACCTGCGGATGGACCTGCGGGCCTCGCACCCCGACATCCACGTGTCCCTGGTGATGCCGGGCGTCGTGGCGACCGATTTCGCGGCCAACGCCCTGGGGCAGGAAGGCCCGCCGCCGGCCTCGGCGGCCCCGGCGCAGACCGCGGAGGAGGTCGCGGCGGTCATCGCCGAGGTCATCGCGCACCCGGTGCCCGAGGCATACACGAACCCGGCGCAGGCCGAGATGGCGCGGCGGTACTTCGAGGACGTCGGCGCCTTCGAGGCGCGGTCGGCGGGGTGCGCGCCCGGGTCCGGACCGGCGCCCTCGTGACCACCGGCCTCGTCCTCGACATCCGCCGGTTCTCCATCCACGACGGCCCCGGGATCCGCACCACGGTCTTCCTCAAGGGCTGCGCGCTGGAGTGCTGGTGGTGCCACAATCCCGAGAGTCAGGCGCGGGGCGCGGAGGCGGTGGTGCGCGAGAGCCGCTGCATCCGGTGCGGGGCCTGCGTCGAGGCGTGCACGCACGGCGCGCTCACCTGGTCGGACGGCGGCCCTGTCACCGACCGCGCCCGCTGCGCGGCCTGCGGCGACTGCGCCGCCGTCTGCTACGCCGACGCCCGCGACGTGGCGGGTCGCGAGATGAGCGCGGCAGAGGTCCTCGCCGAGGTGCTCCGCGACGTCCCGTTCTACGAGGAATCGGGTGGTGGCCTGACGCTCTCCGGCGGGGAACCGCTTCTCCAGGCCGGGTTCACCGAAGCGCTCCTCCGCGGCGGCAGGGCGCGCGGGGTCCACACCGCGCTCGACACCTGCGGCTACGCGGCGTGGGAGACCTTCGACCGGATCCGGGCCGCCGTGGACCTGTTCCTGTACGACCTCAAGCTGATGGACGACGAGCGGCACCGGCGCTTCACCGGGGTCTCGAACGAGCCGATCCTCCGGAACCTCCGGACCCTCGCTGGACTGGGGCACCGCGTCCGCCTCCGTCTCCCGGTGATCCCCGGCGTGAACGACGACGAGGACAACCTGCGCGCCGTCGCGGGGTTCGCCGCCGGGCTGCCGGCGGTTGACGGCGCCGACCTGCTGCCTTATCACCCCATCGGGGTGGAGAAGTACCGCCGGCTCGACCGATCGTATCGCCTCCCCGACACCGCCGCGCCCTCGGCACAGCGCCTCGCCGAAGTGGCGCTGGTCCTTGAATCCTGCGGCCTCAGCGTGGGCCGGAGACCCGAGCGATGATGACCGACCGCGTGCGCCGCCTCCGCCAGGAGAGCCTCGACGCCAGGCCCCGGATCGCCACGGAGCGCGCCGAGCTGATGACGGCGTTCTACCGCGAGAACGAGGGGCGCCTCTCGGCGCCGCTGATGCGGGCGCGGGCGTTCCACGACCTGATGGAGCGGAAGGCTGTGTGGATCGGCGACGGGGAGCTGATCGTGGGCGAGAAGGGGCCCGCGCCGAAGGCCACGCCGACCTTCCCGGAGCTGTGCTGCCACACGCTCCCCGACCTCGACCTCCTCGACGGCCGCGACAAGATCCCCTTCTCCGTGAGTCCGGAGGCCCGCGCCGTCTACGAGAGGGAAGTCATCCCGTTCTGGCGCGGCCGTGCGATGCGCGACCACCTCATCGCCGCGATGACGGACGAGTGGCGGGCGGCCTACGGGGCCGGCGTGTTCACGGAGTTCATGGAGCAGCGCGCCCCGGGCCACACCGTCCTCGACGACAAGATCTACCGCCGGGGCCTGATGGCGGTGGCGGCCGACATCCGCGCGGCGCTCGCCCGCCTCGACTTCCTGGCCGACCCCTCCGCCTACGACCGGCACGAGGAGCTGCAGGCGATGCTCGTCTGCACCGTGGCGCTGGTCCGGTTCGCCCACCGCCACGCCGAGCGGGCCCGCGCCCTCGCCGCCGAGGAGCGCGACGCCGCGCGCCGTGCCGAGCTCGAGCGCATCGCCGCCGTCTGCACCCGCGTCCCCGCGCAGGCTCCCCGCGACTTCTGGGAGGCGATCCAGGCCTACTGGTTCGTGCACCTCGGGGTCACGACCGAGCTGAACACCTGGGACGCCTTCAGCCCGGGCCGGCTCGACCAGCACCTGCTGCCGTTCTACCGCCAGGGCCTCGCCGACGGGACGCTGACGCGGGAGCGGGCCGAGGAGCTGCTCCAGTGCCTGTGGGTGAAGTTCAACAACCAGCCCGCGCCCCCGAAGGTGGGGGTGACGGCGGAGGAGAGCGGCACCTACACCGACTTCGCCCAGATCAACCTCGGCGGCCTGACGCCCGACGGGGGCGACGGCGTCTCCGAGGTCACATTCCTGCTCCTCGACGTCGTCGCGGAGATGCGGCTCCTCCAGCCCAGCGCCTCGATCCAGGTCAGCAGGCAGAACCCCGACACCTTCATCCGCCGGGCGGCGCGGATCATCCGCACCGGCTTCGGGCAGCCGTCGGTGTTCAACGCCGATCTCATCGTGCGGGAGCTGGTGCGGCAGGGGAAGACGCTCGAGGACGCGCGGTGCGGCGGCTCCAGCGGCTGCGTCGAGGTCGGGGCCTTCGGCAAGGAGGCCTACGTCCTCACCGGCTACTTCAACCTGCCGAAGGTCCTGGAGATCACGCTCCACAACGGCGTGGACCCGCGCACCGGCCGCACCATAGGACTCGCCACCGGCGACCCGCGGAGCTTCGAGGGCTTCGACGCCCTGTGCGACGCCTTCGCGCGGCAGGTCCGGCACTTCGTGGACGTCAAGGTCCGCGGCAACAACGTCGTCGAGCGGCTCTACGCCACCCGGATGCCGGCGCCGTTCCTGTCGGTGCTCATCGACGACTGCGTCGCGCGGGGCAGGGACTACCACGACGGCGGTGCGCGCTACAACACGTCCTACGTCCAGGGCGTGGGCATCGGGACCACGACGGACGCGCTGAGCGCCATCCGGCACCACGTCTTCGAGCAGCAGTCCGTCACGATGGACGCGCTGCTGCGCGCCCTCGACGAGGACTTCGGGGGCCAGGAGCGCCTGCGGCAGATGCTGCTCAACCGCACGCCGCGGTTCGGCAACGACGACGACCGGGCCGACGACGTGATGGTGCGCGTCTTCGAGACCTACTTCGCGGCGGTGGACGGGCGCCCCAACACCAGGGGCGGCCGCTACGCGGTCAACCTCCTGCCCACGACGGTGCACGTGTACTTCGGCTCCGTCATCGGCGCGACGCCCGACGGACGGAGGGCGGGTCAGCCGCTGTCGGAGGGGATCTCCCCGGTGCAGGGGGCCGACCGCAAGGGGCCGACCGCCGTGCTGAGGAGCGCGGCGAAGATGGACCACGCGCGCACCGGCGGCACGCTGCTCAACCAGAAGTTCAGCCCGGCGCTCCTCGCCGACGAGGCTGGGCTCGAGGGACTGGTGCAGCTGGTGCGGACCTACTTCCGGCTCGACGGCCACCACGTCCAGTTCAACGTGGTCGACGCCGCCACCCTGCGGCACGCGCAGGAGCACCCCGGGGAGCACCGCGACCTGATCGTCCGCGTGGCGGGCTACAGCGACTACTTCTGCGACCTCGGCCGCGCCCTGCAGGACGAGATCATCTCCCGCACCGAGCACGCGACGCTCTAGGAGGAGCAACCATGCGCATCGAGGCTGTGCCGTTCACCGTGGTGGACTGGGACCGGGTGCCGGAGACGGAGCACCCGGGGGACACGGGCATGGCCTACTGGCGCACGGTGGAGATGGGCAACATCCGCGTGCGGCGGGTGCGGTACTCGCCCGACTACTCGGCGGACCACTGGTGCTCGAAGGGACACGTGCTGATGGTGCTCGAGGGCGAGCTCACCACGCGTCTTCAGAACGGCTCGTCGGTGGTGATGACCGCCGGGATGAGCTACCAGGTCGCGGACGACGCCATACCGCACCGCTCGCAGACCGTGGGCGGCGCCACGCTGTTCATCGTGGACTGACGATGACCGACGCTGCTCCTGACTGGATCCGCGAATTCCCCGGCGCCATCACCGTGTGCGACCCGGACGGCACCATCCTCGCGATGAACGAGGCGTCCATCCGCTCCAACGAGTCCGACGGAGGAGCCGCCCTGATCGGCACCGACGTCTTCGGCTGCCACGCCGAGCCCGAGCTTGGCAAGCTGCGCGAGTTCGTCTCGCGCCGCGTGCCCAACGTGTACACGATCGAGAAGCGGGGCGTGAAGAAGCTCGTCTACCAGACGCCTTGGACAGTGGACGGGCGGTACGCAGGGTTCATGGAGGTGGTGCTCGAGATCCCCTTCGACATGCCGCACTTCGTGAGGGCCGGGTAGGGAGGAGCCTTCCCCCGGGACGACGACGGGCCCGG
>Ga0316620_10001291_pt1 | contig 10710 bp, 7 predicted proteins | sample OWC_Aug_M1_C1_D5_FD_207651 | JGI IMG/M metagenome (GOLD analysis project Ga0316620, IMG submission 207651) | Wetland soil microbial communities from Old Woman Creek delta, Ohio, United States - OWC_Aug_M1_C1_D5_B | ecosystem: Environmental > Terrestrial > Soil > Wetlands | place: USA: Ohio...
CGGCGAGGAGATCTACACCGATCAGTACGGCCGGGTGAAGGTGCAGTTCCACTGGGACCGCGACGGAAAGGGCGACGAGCAGAGCTCGCGCTGGACGCGGGTGAGCCACCCCTTGGCCGGCTCCGGCTGGGGCTTCCAGTGGATCCCTCGGGTCGGCCAGGAGGTGCTGGTCGCCTTCGAGGACGGCGACCCCGACCATCCCTACGTGATCGGCGCGGTCTACAACGCGGGGAACATGCCGCCTTACGAGCTCCCGGCACGCAAGACCATGAGCGGCGTCAAGAGCTCGAGCTCGAAGGGCGGCGACGGCTTCAACGAGATCCGCTTCGAGGACGAGAAGGGCGAGGAGCAGATCTTCGTCCACGCCGAGAAGAACCTGGACCTGCGGGTGAAGCACGACCGCTTCCAGTGGATCGGCGCCGACGAGCACCGCATCGTGAAGAACGACGAGTACGTGAAGGTGGAGAGCGAGCGCCACGTGAAGATCGTGGGCGACGACGTGGGAGAGGTGGGGCAGGACCGCCACCGCCACGTGGGCGGGAAGGAGGCGGTGCAGATCGACGGCAGCAAGTCGCTGACCGTGCTCGGCGACGTGATCGAGAGCTTCGATGCCAGCCACTCCGAGAAGGTCGGGAGCGGCCTCACGATCCAGGCCCTCAGCGTGACGATCGAGGGCACGACGGGGATCACGCTGAAGGCCGGCTCCTCGAGCGTGGTGATCGACGCGAGCGGCGTCACCTTGAGCGGCCCGCAGATCGTGCTGGACGGGGCCATGGTGCGGATCGCCTCGGGCCCCGGCTCGCCCGCGCTTCCCGGCACACCGGGCGTCGCCGTGACGCCGATGGCGCCGACGGAGCCGGAGGAGGCGGACGACGCGGACCCCGGCCAGGTCTCCCAGGCCAAGGCGGATCAGCGAAGCAGTGCCACCGGGAAGTACGGCAAGCGACGCGCGCCGGCGTACCACCCGCCGCCGGGGGGCGGCGGGGCCGCTCCGGCGGCGTCCGCCTCGGCGGCGGCGGGCGCCGCCGCGGCGTCGCCTCCGCCTGGCGTACCGGTGGAGGAGGGCGAGCGGCGGAGCTGGATCGAGATCGAGCTGGTGGACGACGCGGGCAATCCGATGCCGGGCGAGCCGTACGAGGTGACGCTCGCGGATGGCACCACGGTGGCGAAGGGCACGCTCGACGAGCGCGGCTTCAAGCGGATCGAGGGCATCGATCCCGGCACCTGCCGCGTGACCTTCCCGCGCCTCGACAAGAACGCCTGGCGGCGGGGCTAGGGATGGGGGAGCCCAGGATCCACGTGGTCCAGGAGGGCGAGCACCTGCCCGGGATCGCCGCGGCCTACGGCTTCACCAGCCACAAGGCGATCTGGGACCATCCCGACAACGCCGAGCTGCGGAGCCTGCGCAAGAACCCGAACGTGCTCGCGGCGGGCGACCGCCTGGTGATTCCGGAGCGCGAGCGCGGCGACGCGGCCGGTGCCACCGAGCAGCGACATCGCTTCGTGGCCTCCGGCTCGAAGCTCCTGCTGCGGGTGCGCATTCTCGATCTCGGCGATGCGAAGCGGGACGGGCCCTGCTTCTACGACAGCGTGCGGCAGTCGAACTTCATCGCGGAGGTGGACGGCGCCTTCCAGACGGAGATCGACCCGCGGCTCGAGCGGCAGGCGACCCTGCGCCTCGACGGGGCAACCACCGAGACCCCTCCCGACGAGTTCCCGGTGGAGATCGGGGGGCTCGATCCTCTCGCGACCCCCACCGGCCAGCGCGACCGGCTGAACAACCTCGGTTACTTCGCCGGCTTCAGCCAGAGCACCTTCGATGCCGTGCAGTTCCGCTGGGCCGTGGAGGAGTTCCAGCGCGATCACCGCAAATCCGACGGGCTCACGGTGACCGGAGTGGTGGACCCTGCGACGCAGGGCGCGCTCCTGCGCCAGCACGGCGTGTAGAGGGGGCATGGCGGACGATCCGGTTGGAACCGAGAAGACGATCTCCATCGATCTCGGCGACGATGGGGTGGCGGCCACCCATCCGCTCGAGGTCGACTTCATCCGCCGCGTGGCGCCGTCGCTCCCCGGTGATGGAACGCGCAACACGATCCGTCCGTTCCTGACGGTGGTCGGCTGCTGCACGCTGCCCGCCGCACACTTCGACTTCGACTCTTCGTTCCTGCTGCCCGACGCCAAGGCGGCGATGCTCCGGCTCGCCAAGCTGCGCGACGATCTCGCCGAGCCCTTCGTGCCGACGGTCACGGTGCCCGATCCCCCGAAGCCCGGCATCCTGCCGCCGCTCTCGATCTTCGGCCACACCGACCCGGTGGGCGCCCCGGACTTCAACAGCCGCCTGAGCCAGCGTCGCGCCAACGTGGTGTTCTCGGCCCTGATCCGGGACGTGAAGACGTGGCTCGCGTTCTTCTCCGGGGCGGGCGAGGAGCATTGGGGGCAGCAGCAGCGCTCGCAGATGGAGGGCCTGGTCGGAAAGCGCGCCACCCTGGCGGCGCTGATCGAGGCCTACATGGACGCGATCTGCGTGCGGGCCGACGCCGCCGGCGTCGAGACCTCGTTCCGCCTCGACCCGGTGGCCGACTTCCTCGGCGGCGATCCGAAGGGCGCCGCCGGGGTGCAGGGCTGCGGCGAGTTCAATCCCACCTTCATCCTCTCGAAGGACCACGAGCGAGAGCTCGACGAGAAGGACCCCTCGCACAAGGAGCGGAACGCGGCGAACCGCATCAACCGGCGGGTGATCGCCTTCCTCTTCAAGCCCGGGAGCCGGGTCGACCCCGCCCGCTGGCCGTGCCCGAGCGTCCACAATCCGCGTCCCCAGGTGGTGTGCGCCGACCGGCTGTGGCTCGATCACGACCGCCGCATGGCGCCGGACCAGAGCGAGGACCGCGAGTTCAAGAAGACGGAGGACACCTTCGGCTGCCGCTTCTACCACGGGATCGCCGGACGCTCGCCCTGCGAGGGCATCCACAAGCAGTGGGTGATCCGGGTGCTCCTCGACCCCCCGGCCTTCGACGAGACGCCGCGGGTGCTCGCCAACCGACGCTTCGTGGTCACGGTCGGCGACGCTCCCGGCTCGCCGCGGATCCGGGGCAAGACCGACTCCGAGGGCGTGCTGCGGCTCCCCGTCTTCGATCCGCACACGAAGATGAAGCTGCGTCTCGAGGTGGCGAAGCCCGCCCAGCAGCCGGGGGGCGGCGGCGGGCAGGGCCCGAATCGCAAGACCGAGCGCGAGCTCGAGGAGGAGGAGAAGGGATTCCTCGAGTTCCTGCTGGACGCGGGCGCGCTGCGCCGACTCTCCGACGGCTCGCTCCCGGACGACCCGACGAGCGGCTCGCCGGACCTGGAGAAGCTCGCCGTGAGGCAGCGCCTGCACAACCTCGGCTACGGGCCCGAGGTCCCCGAGAAGTGGACCGACGACCAGGCCAAGGCCGCCCTGACCGCGTTCCAGAAGCGCGAGAAGCTCGACAAGCAGGACGGCACGCTCGACGACCCGACGAAGCAGCGCATCGGCGACGAGCACGAGCCGGAGGTGCTCCGTCCGGGAGACGGCGGCGAGGAGGACCCGCAGAAGGGGAAGGCGAAGGCGGGAGCGGCCGATGGGAAATAAGCCGGAGTCCGTCCACCTGGACAACGAGAGCAAGCCCTGGAGCCGGTTCGTTCCCTTCTGTCGCGTGGGCTCCAGGCTCTGGGACCCGAAGCGCGCCCAGGCGGACGGAGTCGGCCTGACCTGCGGCTGCCGGAATCCCGACGACGACTACGAGCCGACCTTCGTGGCGGCGATGCTGATCACCGGCCTCCTCGACGCCGCGGGCAAGGCGGTGCCGATCCCGGCGGATCTCAAGAACGCCGCCAATCAGGTGCTGAAGCCCGCCACCGGCAAGGACTTCGACCAGCAGCTCGAGGACTTCAAGAAGAAGCTGGCGGATTTCCTCGGCAAGACCGCCGAGGGATTCCTCTTCAAGTCGGCGCTGCGCATGGTCCCCTCGTGGGTGCCCGTCGGCCGCCGCGTCGACAAGAAGAAGAAGACGATGGACAAGGACTTCAAGGAGGTGGACCAGGAGTTCCAGGGCACCCTCTCGCGCTCCTTTCAGTCCTGCCTCGACTCGCCGCTCTTTCCGTGGCAGCGCTTCGCCAACTGGAACTTCCACGTCCGCGCGGACGCGGACAGCGGCTTCCGCTACGTGATCGGCCGCGGCAACGTGCTGAACCAGAGCGAGATCTCGGCGCTCGGAGGGGTGCTCTTCACCGGATCCCTGCGCCCGGCCTTCGATGCCGACGTGGGGAACGGGCCCTTCGACAACCTGCTCGAGTGCGTGTGGGACACCGGCGCCTTCTCCCGCACGCCGGGCAACACGCACCAGCCCGACCGCCTGCCGGGCGTGATGTTCCAGGCGCGCTGGCCCTTCTGGCCCATGGCCGGCGATCGGCTGTGGGCGCAGGGCCGCTGGGTCTACGACTGCGAGCACGTGGTGGAGGCGGTGGACAAGGCCACCGGCCAGACCACGGAGATGAACTGGACGCAGATCCACCCGTGCCGCGCCATCGCCGCCTACCGCTACGAGGGCGTCGCCTTCGAGAAGGGCGAGAAGGCGATTCCGGCCTCGCGCTTCCTCTTCTTCGCCACGGTGAAGGGCGGCTACAAGGATTTCGGCAAGTTCGGCGCGCTCGATCCGGCGGACGACCCGCAGTTCCTGGTGGATCTCCCGCCGCCTCCCGGGGGCGCGAGCGCCACCTGGACCATCGGCGCGAGCCCGAACTTCGCGGTCAACACCGTGGTGATCCGGCCGCGGCTGCGGATCAAGCTCGAGTTCGCGCCCTTCGGGATCCCCGGCACCGAGTACGCCGACGACCTCTTCACGTTCTCGCAGCTCGAGCCGAAGATCGAGCCCATCAAGTCCAAGAAGGAGCTCCAGGTACCGGACCAGGTGCGGATCACCTTCCCGCTCAGCAAGGTGGACAAGGACGCCTACGGCGTGGTGGTGAATCTCGGCTGGGAGGACGCCACCGGCGAGCAGGCGGCCCGCACCAAGAAGGTGACGGTGCGCTTCGACGAGCTGCGCGACCTGAAGAAGAGCGGGACCCTGCGGGTCAAGCTCTGTGCCAATGGCCACTGGGCCTTCAAGGCCGTGTCCGGGGCGTCCAAGGTGACGTCTCTCGGCGTCACGCTTCCCCCCTTCTTCCTGCCGGACGACGCGAGGCTCGTGCTGAGCGCCCACGGCCAGGAGCGCCACGGGATGGGCGAGTTCCTGGAGGAGAACACCGAGCGCGAGCGCCAGCTCCGGGTCGGCGGGCTCTTCGGCATCGGGAGCAAGGAGCTGGAGGAGAAGATCAAGCAGGGTCAGCAGGTGGTGCAGATCCTGGTGGACAGCAAGGTCGTGAACATCGGCACCCAGGAGCTCAAGAAGCTGATGGAGATCGCGGGCGAGGTCTTGAAGGAACGCCGCGACGTGCAGTGGGACCGCGACGTGGACCAGCCCGACAACGCGGTGGCGTCGGCGGTGGCGCGCGAGACCTTCTTCAAGCCCTTCTCGCTCTTCAACCGCCGCGACGCGCCGACGGGGCTCTCGGACCGCAACCACCCCTTCCAGTTCCAGACCGGAGTGGAGGAGCCGGGCACGCCGGGCGACGTGCCGAATCGCGGGTACGACGGACACGAGATGTCGAAGCTCCTGGAGGAGCAGAAGGCGAGCGGCAAGAAGGAGCATCGCTTCGGCCTGATCGGTCGCATCACGGAGATCGCCGGCGACGCGCGCTTCCTCGGCTACGAGGCCCCCCAGCTCCTGGACAAGGACCCGGACCAGCGCGACTACCTGCTGAACGTGACGGTCACCATCGACGACCAGTGAGCGGCGGTGTCGACACCCCCGAAGCGGGGACGGGGGCGTGCCCGGGCCCCGCGGCGACCCGGATCCCGCCGCTTCGACGGGAATCCAGTTGACAGTCCGCGCCGCTCGGGTGTAACAGGTGTGCGCCTCCGGGCCCCGGTGTCCGGCCCGCGACGCGGTCCCGTGCACGGCTGCACGTCCCGTGATCGCCCTGCGATCGACTCGAGGAGAACGCCATGGCGCTGAACGCCTACTTGACCTTGTCCGGCCAGAAGCAGGGGGAGATCAAGGGCTCCGTCACGCAGAAGGGGCGTGAGGGCTCGATCATGGTGATCGCGGTGAGCCACGAGATCCTCTCGCCGCGGGACCCGGCCTCGGGGCTCCCCACGGGCAAGCGGATGCACAAGCCGCTCGTCATCACCAAGGAGCTCGATCGATCCTCGCCGCTCCTCTACAACGTTCTGGTGAACAACGAGAACCTGACCAAGTGGGAGCTCAAGTTCTGGCGGCCGAGCGCCACCGGCGCGGAGCAGCAGTTCTACACCATCACCCTCACGAACGCGAACATCTCGAAGATCGAGTTCGGCATGCTGAACAACAAGTACGACCAGCTGATGAAGTTCGCGGAGTACGAAGAGGTCGCCTTCACCTACCAGAAGATCGAGTGGACCTGGGTCGACGGCGGCATCACCGCCGAGGACGACTGGGAGGCGCCCGTCAGCTGAGCGGCGTCGGTCGCGGCGCGGCCCCGGCCGCGACGAAGCCCGTCAGAGGCGCAGCGGGAAGCGCAGCATCACGTGGATCGGGCGCCCGCCGAGGGTGGCGTCGGGTGCCACCCGCACCGTGACGTCCGTGAGCGAGGCGTCCTCGGGGTTGGGCCGCGTGCCGACGGCGATGCGGTCCCGGTCGAGCGGCGTGGCGGCCGAAGAGAGGTCCCGCACCAGGGACTCCCGCAGCGCCTCCGCCGCCGCCTCCGCGCTACCGATGCCCGAGAGCTCGCCCACCGCCTGCGAGAGGGCGCGCGCCACGCGTGAGGCGAAGAGCTGGTAGGCCAGGCTCGTCTGCTGCGCGGCGTCGGCGCGAGCTTCGAGATCGGTGTAGCGCTCGGGCCGCCGGAAGCTCCGCACGGCGCCGAAGCTGGCGACGTCGCGCTGGTAGGCGTGGGCGACCGTGAGGCCGATCTTCTCCAGGTCGTCCCGCCGCTCCGTACCGAAGGCGCCCTCCACCGGCGCGGGCTTTCCATCGGGCCCCGGCACGAGCGCGAGGTCCGGCACCAGCGCGTGCTGCACGCCCGAGATCTGCAGACAGGCCCCCGTGCGCGCGAAGGCGCGGGCCACCACGCTGCCGAGCGCCCAGACCGCGCTTCCCCAGAGGCCGCCGCCCTCGCCCTCGCGGTAGGCGAGATCCCGGGGCGATTCGCCCTCGGGCCCGTAGGGCGCGCGCAGGCCCAGCCGGTTCGCCGTCAGCACCAGCCAGCGCGCGGACTCGCGGTCGCGCAGCGCGCGCCAGCCGGCATGGGGCGCCTCGTCGAAGAGCGCCTGGGGCGAGCGCCCCTTCGCCAGCTCCGCCCAGGAGCCGGCGCCGAAGAAGGCGGGTGCCAGCGCCGCCACCAGCGGCGCCTGGAGCCGCTCCGCCGCCTCCGCGAGCGCGGTCGCGCGCTCGAGGTCGCGCGCGCTGGCGTCGAAGGCGAAGTCCGCGAGCACGAGATCGACTTCGCCGCCCTCGGCGAGCGCGTCCAGGGCGGCGGCTGCCTCGTCCACTCCGGCGGCGACGAGCTCGAGGGCGATGCCCGCCCGGAAGTCCGCACGATCGACCAGGAGGCGCAGCCCCCGCCAGGTGGCTTCGAGCGCCCGCAGCGCGGGCGCGTGCAGGATCGCGTCGAGCTGCGCGGCGAGGATCGCGTCCAGCACCTCGAGGGCGCCGGCGGCGCCGCTCGCCGGGCGTCGCCGGCGGCCGGCGATCTCGCCGGCGAGCGCGTCCACGCTGCGGCGCGCGTCGGGCGCAGCGCTCCCGACCAGCGACAGGATCGCCTCCACGTCGCCGCCGGCCGAGGGAGGCGCCGGGCGCGGCGTCTCGCTGCTCGCCGGGGCCTGGGCGGGCGCCTCCAGGGTGTCGGCGACGGCCTTCAGCAGGGCCGGAGGGAGGTGGTCCGCGGCGCGCGCCCGGAAGCTCGAGAGCGGCGCCTCGCCCCGGGCGATCGACTCCACCACGCCGCGCGCCTCGCGCAGGCGCGCCAGGGCGGGAACCACCGCCGCGATCCGTGCGGGAGCGAGATCCGCCAGGCGCTCCGGCGCGAGCGCGAGCTCGAGGGGGGCCGGACCGCTCACGCGGTCCGCCACCCGCAGCGCGAGGCGCGGAGCGATCCGGGCGAAGGCCTCGTCGAAGCGGTCCTTGTCGACCGGGATCCGGCTCGGCGGGCCCTTGGCACCGCCGCGGAAGTCGGCAACGGCCACGAGGCGCAGGCTGCGGGGGTCGCCGGGCATGGGGGCTCCTTTGCCGCTCGCGCGGGATTATCTCACGCGGCCCCTGCCACGGGGTGGCGTCGGCCGGCCGCGGCCGCGCAGCGCTTTCCCTCGCATCGACCGGCCGGATGTGGTTTGCTCCGATCCGCCGGGGTGGGCGCGCCGCGCGCGAGCCACCTCGCACAGGCCGTCGCGTGTGTCGGGGGTGCCGGTGGGGTGCAAGCAGGCCCGGGGTGGCCGCGAGAGGCTCTCGCGCGGGCGTCGGCTCGGCGGCCGGCTCGGGCTGCTCGCCGCGGTCGCCCTGCTGGCCTCGGCGTGCGCCAAGCCCCCGGCCACCGCGACGGCGGCCTGCCTCCAGGTGAGCGCCAGCCCGAACCTGAACTTCTACGACGGTCAGCCCCACGTGATCGTGCTCTACCTCTATCCCCTGAGCTCCCCGGCCGGCTTCGAGCAGGCCTCGGTGGAGGACCTGCTCGGGGGGGCGGCGCCGCCCGGTGTGCTCGGCCCGCGCCACGAGATCACCATCGGACCCGGCCAGACCAGCACCCTGGAGCAGAGCTTCCCCCTGAATACGACGCAGATCGGTGTCGTGGCCGACTACTATCGGGCGCCGGGCGACGCCGCCGGGACGCGCAAGGCGACGGTCCCGGTGCGCTGCGGCAAGTCGGGCCTGCCGTCGGCCGTCCTCTCCGCCCGCGACCTGCTGGTCAAGTGAGGGGTCGAGGCCGGAGGACCGTATGACCAGGAGCCGGCTCAGCCCCGTGGCGTGGACGGAGGGGATGTTCCTCCGGCCGCATCACCTGCAGCAGCACGATCTCCACTCCGAGGCGCGGCTGCGCGAGCACCTGCACCTGCTCGATCCCTTCCACTGGGGCGTGCGCGACCTGGCGATCGACGAGGAGGCCCTCTCGGATCATCGGGTGGCGGTGCAGCGGCTCGAGGCCGTGCTGCCCGGTGGGCTCCTGGTCCGCTATCCCGGCAACGCGGTGATCGAGACCCGGGAGTTCGACGCCACGGCGGCGAGCCTCTCGGTGCACGTCGGGCTCCGGCACCTGGCGCCCACCGAGCCCAACGCCGCGCCGGCGGACGCGCCGGTGCGGGGCGTGCGCTGGCTGCTGCGCAGCGAAGAGGTCCCCGACTGGATCCGCGGCGGCTTCGAGACGCCGATCGAGCTGGCCGAGGCGAACCTGCGCCTCTTCTTCGACGGCGAGGAGCGGGACCTCGAGCTGCACGACGGGATCAAGATCGCCGAGATCCGCGCCACGGGGGAGCTGAAGCGTCCCTTCGCGCTCTCCCCGGACTACTGCCCGCCGCTGCTCGCGGTGCAGTCGTTCCCGCCGCTCCTCGACGAGGTGCAGCGCTGCGTCAGCCAGATCGCGGCCAAGGTGCGCGTGGTGGCCGGCCGCACCGCCACCATCGCGATCGCCGATCTCCCGCGCATGTGGATGCGCTACACGCTCGCGCGCATGACGCCGCTGCTGCGCCATCTGCTGGCCACCGGGGAGACGCGGCCCTTCGAGCTCTACGGCGCCCTGGTGGAGACGGCGGGCGCGCTGGCGGCCTTCAACCTCCCGGAGGCCGCCGAGCTCCCGCTCTACGATCACGAGGATCTGCGGGGCTGCTTCCACGCGCTCCTGCGCTTCATCGAGACCCAGCTCGGCGAGGCCGTGCCCGAGCGCTTCCGCGAGCTCCCGCTGGCCTTCGATCCCGCGCGCAAGCACTACTCGACGGGCGAGCTGAACGTGGAGCTCGCCGACCCGCGCAACCTCTTCTTCCTCGGGATCAAGGCCGCGATGGACGCGAAGGAGCTGGCCCACTGGGTGGCGGAGTACGGCAAGGCGAGCTCGCGCTCCGGCCTGCCCGCCCTGGTGATGCTCAACACCAAGGGGCTTCGGCTGGAGCACTTGCCCGCCGCGCCGACGGAGATCGCGGCGCGCGCCGGCTTCGAGCACTTCCGGGTCGATCCACATGGCCCGGCCTGGAGCAAGGTGCGCGACGAGTTCAGCTTCGCGCTCTCGCTCGGCAAGCTCGAGAACGCGGACGTGCGGCTCTACGTCGTGATGCCGGAGGCCTAGCGCGGGATGGGCGATCGCGGGCTCGGGCGCCTCGCGGGGGACTTCCTGGCCTCGGTGCTGCTCTTCCAGCGTGCGCCCGACACCCAGCCATTCTCGCCCGCGGCGCTGCGGGCCCATCTGCTCGCCCAGCTCGACGCCCTCGCGCGTCACCCCGACGTGTCGGGAATCTCCGGGGCGGAGCTCGACGAGGCCCGCTTCGCGCTGGTGGCGTTCGCCGATGAGATGGTGCTGCGCTCCGGCTGGGCGGGCCACGCCGAGTGGCAGCGCGAGCCGCTCCAGCTCCAGCTCTTCCGCACCAATCGTGCAGGCAACGAGTTCTACGACCACCTGTCCCGGCTGCGCCCG
>Ga0316620_10001292_pt1 | contig 10705 bp, 8 predicted proteins | sample OWC_Aug_M1_C1_D5_FD_207651 | JGI IMG/M metagenome (GOLD analysis project Ga0316620, IMG submission 207651) | Wetland soil microbial communities from Old Woman Creek delta, Ohio, United States - OWC_Aug_M1_C1_D5_B | ecosystem: Environmental > Terrestrial > Soil > Wetlands | place: USA: Ohio...
ACGGGCATCTGCTGCGTTGCCGCTCCTCGACGATGTCACCACATCGCCTGCGTCGCGGCGCCTTGCATCTGCCCGTCCGGCGCTCGCGCCAGAATGCCAACTTATTCTTGCGCGAACCCTTAGTGCCATTCGGGCCGGTATCGGAATCCGGATCGTGCAGATGTGCGCTTCGATACCGATTCCGATACCGACCCCGACATCCCCGGTTGTCGTTTTATCTTCGGAGGTCTGAGGTCTGAGGTCTGAGGTCGGAGGTCTGAAGTCGGAGGTCGGAGGTCTGAGGTCGGTATTTTCGAACCAGTTGTGCAGGCAGCCGGTTCTGGGGAATAATCTATCCATGGCCGATCTACCCGGACAGGGCAATTCGGAGGAGTACCTGCTCGAGCTATGGCGCCGCCACCTGGAGCAGCTGGCGGAAAACGAGGGGGACATCGAACTGCAGATCATCGTCGGCTCCTATCATGCCGCCGAGGTGCTTGGATTCCTGTCTCTGTCCCTGGACAGGAGCCGCAAACATCGTGACCTGATCCTGGCGCGGCTTGCGCACTTCCGTGCCGGATCGCTCCAAGCGAGCGAGTTCGAAGATTGCCTGGTTACGGCGACTTTCACGATCTATAACCACATGAACACGCTCTGCCACCAGTTCAGCGCCGGCAATTCTCAGGCGAAGAGCCTGATCCGCCGCGTTGACGAACAGGTGCATGAGCGGGTCCGGGACGCGGACCAGATGCAGCGCTCGGCCTCGGCTTTGCAGGCCGCCTTTCCTCTCCTCAGCCTGATGACTCTCATGCTGGGCGAGGAAACGTCCGCCGCTCCGGTGATCCGGCAGGTGGAAGAACGCTTCAGCGCCGCCTCGGCCCGGGCCGGCAACGCGGCCGAGCACCTCCTGAACGCGCTCTACCGGCTTGTGGAAATGATGCAGCTCTTTGTGACCTTGTCGAATGCCGGCTTAAAGGACCGGGTCAGCGAGATCGCCGTCGTCTTTGCAGACGACGATCAGGCACGCAACCTGCAAATGAAGCTGCGCAACGGATTCTGCCGCCTGTTCGAACTGGGACATCTGTTGAGCACCCACCTGGATGAAATCCTCCCCTGAAACCGCTCAGGCAACCACGAAATACTCAGCTCTGCACCGGCCTTGTGCCCTGCCGGCTGAAGCGCTTGTGCCACACTGGCTGCATTCATCCCGCTCGACATCCGTTCATGTCCAAAAAACCCATGACAATCCAATAAATTGGATGATAGAGTTCCAGGTGTCGGGCAGCAGAAGCGGCTCGGGAAACCTACAAGGTTAAATAAATGAAATGCTTGTTGGGATCCGATCCCGGATCGGCAAATTGGCACGCAATGTGCTTTTCAATAGGTTGGTAATTTCCCGTGACCCAAGCTCGGTCTCGCGGCCTCTATGCATCTCAGAGGAGTTTTCGCGGTCCCTTCCCGCGATGCCAGGGACTCTGCTAAGATGCAGAAGTGGTTCGGGGCTGAGCTTGGTAAGCACCTTGAACCACAAAGACCTCCAAGGCCTCAAAGCTGTTTTTAATCATCGCTTTGAGATCCAGGAGGTCTTTGTGGTTTTATCGGGGAGATTTCAGGGCGTCACATCATCCCGCCCGGTTTTCGAGGCGGGCTCCGGCGTATCATTTTTGTAGTGCGTTTCGACAAACCGGATCAATTCCTCTCTCGAGCCCTGGAAATATACGTCGCACAGGTACTGCAGGATGCTCCCGAGAGCCTCCTCCCGCTTGATATTCGGGGAATAAAGGTAGGCTTTCCCTCTCTTTCGCTGGGACAGAATCCCTTTTCGGTACATTTTCTCCAGAACGGTCATTACTGTGGTGTAGGCCAGCCCGCGTGCCGGATCCACTTTTCCCCAGACATCCTTGACGCTCCCCTCGCCAAGCGGCCAGAGTATCTCCATCAGTTCAAATTCTCCGGGGGTCAGATGGGGGTGTCTCTTCATTTTCCGATTCCGATTTCAGCAAAGACCTGTATGTAGGCATCTTCTTTCAGAAGTGCGACGAATCTCTCCAGTTCCGGTCTTTGCCGCTGATTGAACAGGATGTTCTTGATCTCATTCCGCACTTCCTCAAAGGGGCGAATCTGGGGTTCCTTGCGCGAGTCGACGCGAAAGATCGCGTAGCTGTCGCCGGTTTTGATCACCTGGGAGATCTCCCCTTCCTTCAATGAGGCGATGGCATCGGCAATCTGCGGGCTCAGCTTTGCGGTCTGGTACGTTCCGATGCTGCCCCCCTTGCCGGCGGTTGGTCCTTTGGAATACTGGCTTGCCATCGCTGAAAATGATTCGCCCTTCAGCAGCCTCTTGCGGTACTCGGTGGCCAGGGATTCCCCCTGGCCGTCGTTGCCGCCGGCCGGTATCAGGATCTCGCTGAGCGTGACTTCCTCCGGTGAAGAGTAGTCTTTCAGATGATCTTTGTAGTAGTGCTCCAGCTCCTCTGTCAGCAAGGTGATACGCGAGTTTACGAAGGAGTTTATCAGTTCTCCGATAATCAGCTGCTTCTTGACATACTCGCGGTAGGCGGCGAGCGTCATGCCCTGCGATTCCAACGCCTTTTCAAACTCCTCCATATCTTTGATGTTGTATTGCTTGCGCATGGCCTCGATCTGCGCGGATACCTGCACGTCCATGCCGGAACCCATGCCCAGCTCGTTGGCTTTCTGGAGAAACAGCCGCTGTCGGATCAGATCCTCGAGGACATTCTTTTCTTCTTTCTTCAACTCCTCTTCCAGCTGCTCGCCGGTGAACTTTGCGGCAAGCTCCTGCCTGACCTGCGTCAGCTCCCGGTTGATTTCGGATTGGGTGATGATATCGTCGTTCACCTGGGCGATAATGCGATCCACGACTTTTACCGGCTTGGTCTGCGACCGCAGCCCGGGAACCAGGACAAGCAGAAGGCCTGAAAGCCATACGAATCTTTTCATTGGGATTTCCTTCCGCGTGCGGCCGGCCCTGTGCCGACATACTTGAAATCGAGACTGTCCCGGTCCAGCTGGATCGGGATCCTGTCGGCCAGGGATGCGAGTTCCTGCTCGAGTGCCGCCCGCTGTCGCTCCACCAGCAGCTTCTCCATGATCTTGTCCTCCACTTCATAGTATTTCTGCTGGTGCGCCAGTATCTTCTCCTCTACCAAAAATATATGATACCCGTATTGGGTGGCCACTACCTTGCTGGCTGTGCCCGGCGTCAGAGGGAAGATCGCCTTTTCAAATTCCTCGGGGAGCTCGCCGCGCTGGAATGTCCCCATGTCGCCCCCGGCTGCTGCCGTGGAAGCCTTGGAATACAATGTGGCCAGCTCGCTGAAATTCTTGCTCCGGTTCGCTTTGAGGGAAGCCAGGATTTTGGCGGCCTGCGCTTCATCCTCCACCCGGATTTCACGCACATGGACCACATCGTTGCTCACAAAACCGTCCAGATGCTCCTTGTAGTAGGCTTCACACTCCTCTTTCGACACCGAGAGGCCCTTGAACAGGTGATCGTGCAGATAGCCCTGGATCTTCAGGCTCTCCTCCATGCTCCGCCCCAGTTCGGGGTCGTTCTTCGGGCCGTCGCCGCCCGCGCCGCCCGCCTCCAGATTCCCGCGCATTGAGTCCAGTGCCTGAGGACTGGCCTCGATCTTCAGCATTTCCGCCTGGCGAAGCAACAGCTGCTCCTCGATGAAAGAGTCGAGAAGCGCGGATTTCGCCACATTGGCATCGGCCGAGTCCCGAAACTCGTTCAGCCGGCTGTTGAAAAAGCGTGTCAGGTCATCCTTGCTGAAACTTTTCTCGCCGACCCGCAAAAGCGCCGCGTTTTGCCCCGATCCCAGCCGGTCCCTCAGACCGCAGCCGTGAAAGCCCAAAAGCGCGGGCAGGAGGATGAATCCAAGCACGTGCGGCAATCCGGGAATTCTGGCTGATCTCGTTGATTTGCGCATCCAATCCTACTGACAAACCTCCAATTATAATAGACATCGACCCCAAAGTACATATGCAGCGGCCGGCGCGGTGCACGACCCATCCTCCGGCTGCAGGCCCCTGCGTACTATAGACGGCGACACGCTGCGCTTAGCCCCAAAATAGTATCTTCAAGGTGCGGCATCTTCGGAGCAGCTCATGTGCCTATGGTGTACCCGGTGAAGCAAGAAGATGTTCGGGGCCAGCTCGGGATCGTGCTGATGTGCGCTTCGATCCCGATCCCGACCCCGACATTTCTGTCACGACAGGTCTGAGGTCGGATGTCGGAGGTCTGAGGTCGGCATCTTCGGAGCAGGAGCGAGGCTCACCCAGGTCCGTCTTGTCGGTCTTATTGGCGGATGTCGTTTAGAATCTTGTGAATGGCGTCAAACAAGCCTGCGGGAGGGAGTGTCCCGACCTCCAGCGAAAGCAGACCCTGCGGAGACAGGGCGGCCCTGCGGTTGCGCGCTGCGAGATCGAGCAGTTTCCGCGCGCTGACCTTGGACTGATCCACGAAGCGGAAAAATATCTGGCCTCGGTTGCGCTCGATTGCCTGAATCTGAAGGGCCATCGCCTCCTGGCGCAGTGCAGCGTAGCGGAACAGATGCTCAACCGGCTCCGGGAACGGGCCGAAGCGATCGATCATTTCCTGGCGAAGGCTGTCCAGCTCGGCCATGTCGCGCGACGATGAAATGCGCTTGTACATGCGCAGCCGCTGGCTTTCCTCAGGGATATACGGCTCCGGGATGCGGATGTCGAGATTGAGGTTGATGGCGGAAGAGATTTCCTCCTCCGGCTTCAGCCCGCGCAGCTCCTCGACCGTCTGCTCCAGCAGCTGGCAATACAGGTCGAAACCGACGGCGTTAATGTGCCCGTGCTGCTCGCCGCCCAGCAAGTTGCCTCCTCCCCGTATCTCGAGATCAAGCGCAGCAACGCGGAAACCGGTTCCGAGGTCGCTGAACTCCCGGATGGCGGCGAGCCGTTTGCGCGCCACATCGGAGAGCGTTTCGTCGGACGGGATCAGCAGATATGCGTATGCGCGCCGGTCGGACCGGCCCACGCGGCCGCGCAACTGGTACAGCTGTGCCATGCCGTACAGATCCGCCCGGTCGATGATGATCGTGTTCACCCGGGGTATGTCGAGGCCGTTCTCGATAATCGTGGTCGCCACCAGGATGTCCAGTTCATCCTGAACGAAGCGCAGCATGACTTGCTCGAGCTCGCGCTCCGACATCTGGCCGTGGGCTACGCCGATGCGGGCTTCCGGCACGAGCTGCTGGACCATTGCGGCCATGGAGTGGATCGTTTCCACGCGGTTGTGGACGAAATAGACCTGGCCGTTGCGGGCCAGCTCGAGCTCGATTGCGGATCGGATCACGTCCTTGCTGAACTTCAGCACCGAGGTCTGGATGGCCAGCCGGTTCTTCGGGGGCGTTTCGATGGTGGACATGTCCCGCAACCCCATAAGAGCCATGTGCAGGGTTCGCGGGATGGGCGTCGCCGTCAGCGTGAGCACGTCGACCCGCGTCTTCAGCGCCTTCAGACGCTCCTTGTGGGCCACGCCGAAACGCTGCTCCTCATCCACGATCACCAGCCCGAGATCCTTGAAGCCCACGTCCTTGGACAACAGGCGGTGCGTGCCGATGATGATGTCGAGGGCGCCGGCCTCGAGATCCTGAATGGCCTGTTTCTGCTCCCTGGGGCTGCGGAAGCGCGACAGCAGCTGGATACGCACCGGAAAAGCGGTAAAGCGCTGCCGGAAAGTGGTGTAGTGCTGGAACGCCAGCACGGTTGTCGGGGCAAGAACCGCCACCTGCTTGCCGTCCATGACCGACTTGAATGCGGCGCGCATGGCGACTTCGGTCTTGCCGTAGCCGACGTCGCCGCACAGCAGCCGGTCCATGGGGCGGGCGGATTCCATGTCGTCTTTGGTGGCGGTGATGGCGTCGGTCTGATCCTGGGTCAGCTCGAATTCAAACGAGTCCTCGAACTCGCGCTGCCAGGCCGTGTCGACCGCAAAACTGTAGCCGGGGACCAGCTGGCGTTCGGCGTACAGCTTCAGCAGCTCGCCCGCCATGTCGCGCATCGACTTTTTGATCCGGGTCTTGGTCCGTTCCCAGCTTGTGCCTCCCAGCCTGTCCAGCGACGGCCGCGCGCCGTCCACGCTGCTGTATTTCTGGATCAGGTCGAGCCTCTCGACCGGGACATACAGTTTCGCTTCGTCCTGGTAGGTCAGCAGGACGAACTCCTTCAATCCCTCCTGGAGATCGATGGATTTGAGCCCCTGGAACCGGCCGATGCCGTGATCGATGTGGACGACGTAGTCTCCCAGTTTGAGATCGCGGAAATCGGAAAGAAAAAGGCGCTGGGCGCTGCGTACGCGTTTCGGTGCAGCGGCCACTTCCGCCTCATCGAAGACATCCGCTCCGGTCAGGACCCGCAGTTGCACGGCGGGAAGGCAGAAGCCTCCGTGCAGCGACCCCACACCCAGCAGCACGACGCCATCCGAAACTTCGCCGGCACCGGCGGGCGCCTCGTCGCTCCGGCACAGATGAGCCGGGATCTCGTATTCCTTCAGGATGTCGTAGACGCGCTCGGCGCGTCCCAGGTTGGCAAAGAGAAACGCGATCCGCTCCCCTGCTTCCCGGAATTTCCGGAGGTCGGCGACGAGCTCTCTGATGTTGCCGTGATACTTCCGGGTGCGCTGGGATGACAGAAACAGCGGCGGGGACCCCTCTCTGCGCCCGGTGCTCAGCTCCTCGACCTGCAGCTGCGGAAACCGGTCCAGAGCGGTCCGGAAAAGGTCGGCCGTAACATAGATCTCCTCCGGCGCCAGCACGGGCTTGCAGGCCTCCACGCGGTCGACGTAGCGTTCGTATAGTTCGGCGTGAAACTTTTCCAGCGCGGCTTCCAGGGCCTCACGGTCGGGGAGAACCAGCCGGAAACCGTGCAGGTAATCGAACAGGGTCTGTTCCAGGGGATCGACCGCGGGGAGCAGGAACTCGAATGCGGGGAAAGGCTCTCCCAAGCGTGCCAGGGAGAGCTCCTCCTGCAGGAATTTGTGGAAGGGCTCGCTCCAGCGCCTGGGCGCCTCCTGTGCCCATCGTTCAAACGTCCGGCGCTGCACGCAGTGCTCCCGCATGGGAATCAGCTCGATCCCGGGCACCACTTTGACGGACCGCTGTGAGTCCACATCGAAAAGACGGACTGACTCGATCTGGTCCCCGAAAAACTCGATGCGCGCAGGGTTGTCGAGGTGGGGCGGATACACGTCAAGGATGCCGCCGCGCAGGGAATACTCTCCCGGATCGGTCACCGGGTCGTCCTCGACGTAGCCGGCTTCCTGCAGGTATTCCCGCAACAGCTCCGGGGCGTAACTCTGGTCTTTGGCGATTTCGAGGCAGTGCGAGAGGAAGCGTTGCGGGCTGTGCAGCCGCATGGATGCCGCCCGCACGGATGCGACGAGGACCGCAGGGCTGTCCTGCAGCAATTGCCAGATGGCCCAGGCGCGCCCGGCGGCGACCTCAGGGTGGGGCGACAGCCCGCGGTAGGGGTCCACCTCCGGGCTGGGCAGATGGATTACGCGCGGCGGGTCCGGGGAAAGAAGCTCGAGAAAGAAGCCGGTCTCCTCTGCGAGGCTGCGGGCCTCGGCGTTTGTCGCGGTCAGCACCGCCATGGGCCGCCGTTCGGCCAAAGCCGCCTGGGCAACCGCCAATGCCTTGGCCGCACCCGTTGCCCCTTCGAGCGCGACAGAGCGTATTCCCTGCTGCAGGCGCGCCGACAGATCGCGCAGCGCACCGCTCCGGATTGCGGTCTCGAACAGCTTTTTCAGGTGGAGCACGTTTTGCCGAACTGGCTCAGAATCTTGTTAATGATGGAAGTTGTGGAGGAGCCTTCCACCAGCGGGATGCTGCGGACAATGCCGCCGGCGCTTTCCACTGTCTGGCGGCCGACGATCTCATCGAGCCCCCAGTCCGCGCCCTTGACCAGGATATCGGGAACGACGGCATCGATGATGTGCTGCGGCGTCGGGTCGTCAAAGATGCACACATAGTCGATGCATCCCAAAGCCGCGAGAACTTCGGCGCGCTCTGCCTCGGGAACGATCGGGCGTCCCTCCCCCTTGATGGCGCGGACCGATCGGTCGCTGTTGAGCCCGACTGCAAGAACATCGCCCAATGCGCGCGCCTGGTTGAGGTAGCGCACATGCCCCGCGTGCAGGAGATCGAAACAGCCGTTGGTAAACACCAGCTTCTTCCCGGCGCGCCGCAGCCGTTCCCGCTCGATCAACAGGTTTTCCAGCGACTTGATCTTCTCTATCGCCATAACGATGTAAGACGATAGCAGATGCGACAAGGCAATTCGAGATTCGAAATTCGAAATCAGACTCCGAATCTCGAATCGCCCATCGTCAAGCTGTGAATCTCGAATCTCGAATTATTTTTTGAAATGCGCGGCGAGGAGTTGCGCAGATTCGAGGACCGCCTGATCGTTTTCGCCTTCCACCATCACGCGGGCAAGCTTTTCGGTGCCTGAGTAGCGGAGCAGAATGCGGCTGTGGTCGCCGAGCCTCTGCCTGCACGCGGCTTCCGTAGCGCGCAGGCCGGGGATGTCCTCGAAGGGGACCTTCTCCTTCACCGGCATATTGAGCAGCACCTGGGGGAACCGCCTTACGGCGCTGCACAGGGCGGAAAGGTCCTGTTGCTCGCGGGCAAGTATCTCGAGGACTTTCAGGGCCGTGAGCAGCCCGTCGCCCGTGCGGGCCAGGCGCGTCAGTATGATGTGCCCGGACTGCTCGCCGCCGATGATGGCGCCGAGCCGCAGCATTTCCTCGAGCACATACCGGTCGCCGACCGACGTGCGAACCAGATTGCAGCCGATTTCCTCGAGTGCGACTTCGAGGCCCAGGTTGGCCATGACCGTACCCACCACCGTGTGGGGAGCGTCGCCGAAATCCCCATATCGGGCGAGCAGATAAAGCACATCGTCGCCGTCGCGCACCCGGCCCTGGCTGTCCACGAACATTACCCGGTCGGCGTCGCCGTCAAACGCGATGCCGAGTTCCGCACCCTGCGCCCAGACGGCTTCCTGCAGCGCGCCCAGGTGCAACGCGCCGGCGTGCCGGTTGATGTTGCGCCCGTCCGGGAGGCAGTGGATCGCGTCCAACTCTGCGCCGATGCTGCGCAGGAAATCGGGAGCGATGCGGGAGAGCGAGCCGTGCGCGCAGTCCACGACCAGGCGCCTGCCTTCCAGGCTGAAGCCCGGCGGGAGACAGGAGCGCAGGTAATCCATGTACAGATCCTGATATTGCGGCGCGTGCGTGAAGACGAATTCCTCGTCGTGGGGCACGGGGCCGCTGCCGTTGGGAGCCGTGAGGGAGCATGCCAGGATCCGGGCCTCGAGCTGCTCCTCGACCGCGTCGTTGAACTTGACGCCCTGCGAGCAGAAGATCTTGATGCCGTTGTCCTGGTAAGGATTGTGGGAGGCGCTGATCATAATGCCGGCCTGGGCGGCCGTCGTCCGCGTCAGGAACGAAATGGCGGGCGTGGAAACGATGCCGCAGAGCTCGGGCAAGCCTCCGGCATCCTTGATCGCATTGCAGAGCAGGGCTTCGATCCAGGGCCCGGACACGCGCGTGTCGCGGCCGATCAGAACCTGCGGCTGCGCGCAGGAGGCGTGCAGGTAGCGAGCCAGGCAGTAACCGATCCGATAGACGGCATCCCGGTCCAGGGGCGGCTCACCGGCAACGCCGCGTATTCCATCGGTGCCAAACAGACTTCCCATGATTACTTCCTCGCGCTGCGAACCAGAATGATCCGTTCCGGACTCACCTGCTTGATCGTGATCCCCGCGGCCGGCTGCTCCAGGAACTCCACCAGCGGTACGACCGCGATGCGGTCGGATCGGGGGCCGGCGGTCGGAACCGTGACCGTAGCCCTCAAACCCTCCGCCGACAGCGGCTCGTTCTCGCCGGCCGGCACGAGCACGCTCACCGAAACGTAGGGAGGCCTGGGCGTGAAAGGGCTGCCCTCGAGCCCGCCTACCGGTATCCTGAACGTGCGGACCTCGCGGTGCGGCCCGATCTCAATATCCGCCTCGGCCGGACCAACGGGGCTGGTGTGTATATCGACATCCGGAATGCGGAAATTCACTGTTTGGTGAAAGGAAGTATCACGCCCCTCGACGGATACAGGATCGGTTTCCACCTCCTTGATTGGAATGACATCGGACCGGGGCCCGCTGATGCTGACGATGCTCGGCAGGCAGGTGACCTGGTAGAAATCATAGCGGGGAGCCGGCGTGCCCTGGACAGGCACCCTGACCGGAACGTCCTTGGAGATGATCTTTTCCAGGATGAGCGTTATCCGCGCCGGATCCACCCGGATCACTCTGAGGCCGGACGCGGAGCTGATGCGCACTCCTGCCGGCGACAGCGGGATCGTCTGCGCCCCTTCCCCGGCGGACTGGAGGTCGATATTGTAGGTCATGTTCGGCAGGCTCCCGGTGAGGCTGGCCAGGTAACCCTGCGCGGTGATTTCCACCATGTCGGGCCGCTCGTTGACAACCTCCATGTTGCGGGGGACCTGGATGGTGAGCGGCACGGCGATAACCCGCTCCCCCTGGCCGCCGCGGATCATGAGCCAGAGCGCGAAAGCGATGAGCAGCGAAGTCAGCTTCAGCCCCCAGTTGTTCAGCAGCAGGTTTCCGGCAACTCGAAGAGGTGGTTTCATACCGCTTCCTGACGCTCGCTGAC
>Ga0316620_10001295_pt1 | contig 10698 bp, 8 predicted proteins | sample OWC_Aug_M1_C1_D5_FD_207651 | JGI IMG/M metagenome (GOLD analysis project Ga0316620, IMG submission 207651) | Wetland soil microbial communities from Old Woman Creek delta, Ohio, United States - OWC_Aug_M1_C1_D5_B | ecosystem: Environmental > Terrestrial > Soil > Wetlands | place: USA: Ohio...
TGACGCAGGCTCTGATGTTCAATGCGATCGATATGATTGTGCTCGTCAACCCGAGAGACATCCCCGAGATCCAGGGCGATAAACGATTCATCCTCCAACCATACAACGCGCTTTCCTACTCGTTCTTCGGGTATAACGTACGGAACCCGCTCCTCGCGGACAAGCGCGTGCGCAAGGCTTTTACCCATGCAGTGAACCGCCAGGAGATGCTTGACTCTTTCTTTAACGGGCAAGGGACCATCATCTCCGGGCCCTTTGCACCTGGAAGCTGGGCCTATAACCTCGATGTGCAGCCCCTACCGTTCGATCCCGAGAAGGCAAAAACCCTTCTGCAAGAGGCCGGCTTCAGCCGTGGCGCTGACGGTTTCATGCAGAAGGACGGCAAGCGGCTCGCGCTCTCGCTCAAGGTCCCAATCGAGAAGGAGAGCGAGGCCGTGAAGCGCGTTGTGCTCGCATTCAAGAACTACCTCAAGAACGTCGGTGCTGACATCAAGGTCGAGTTCAAGGAATGGCAGGCCTGGAAGGAAGACGTGTTCTTTGAGCATGACTTCGACGTTATCTTCGCAATATGGGTTTTTGACGATTCGGCCGACATCTCGTCGCTCTTTCATTCTGGTGAAATCGGTGAATGGAAGAACAATTTCGGCGGATACTCCAACCCGGAGGTGGACGGCCTGATCAACGAGAGCAAACTCACGCTCGACCACGAGAAGCGTCGGACGATCAACCGGAAGCTTCATTCGATCTTGGCAGAGGAGAACCCTTACACCTTCCTCTGGACGCTCACCAACTATGCAGCCTACCACAAGAAGGTGAGGCGCGTGGCCATCCATCCGTACAAGTTCTTCTCTTACGCGGATGATTGGTTCATTGAGGAGAAGGATCAGAAATAAACCCCGTTAGAGGGGGCGTGGCTTTGATCCCACCCTTTCTGTGAAAGGATCGAAGGTTTAGCTAGATTGTCCCAGCCATGAATGGCGGGGTTTCTAACGGGGTAAAGTAGTGCGGAATGCGGCCTCCGGCTCAGAGAGCCCTCTGGCTCGGCGAGATTTCGGAATGCGGAATTGCCTGTTACAACCATGAAGTCGTCAGCGATCCGGCCCATCGCCCTAGTGTTGTCCAAGGAGTTGACCATCACGATACTCCTGCTTCTGGGCGTGAGCTTCGTAGTTTTTACCATCCTCTTCGCCTCGCCCGGAGACCCCTTCAGCGTCCTCCTCGAAGGACAGTTGTCTACAGCGGAAGTCAGGGCCGGGGTTCGCGAAGCGATGGGCGTTCCCCGATCCTGGACGCTGCAATACCTGTTCTGGCTCGCAGGGATGCTGACGGGTAACTTCGGCACCTCGATCCGCACAGGCCTGCCGGTCCTCCCCGAAGTGCTCAGCGTCGGGCTCAACACCCTCATCCTCACCATCGGGTCGCTCATCATTACCCTCCTGATCGCAGTGCCCATCGCCCTCTACTCGGCCGTGCGTGGAACGGACAAGATATCGTGGCCCCTCACCATGTTTTCCTACATCATCTCTGCACTACCGATCTTCTGGCTTGGGTACATCGCCATCTATTTCTTTACGCACAAGCTCGGCCTTTTCCCACTTGCCTTCGGGTTCTCGAGCGGAGGGCAGAAATATCGTTGGCTCTATCAGTGCCTGCCGATCTTTGTCCTGGGTGTGGGGAATGGAACAATCAGTGAAGTCATCCGTTTTCTTCGCCAGGAGATGGGCAGAGTGATGGCTGAGGACTACATCCGCACTGCTCGGGCCAAAGGCGCCTCTGTCTGGAAACATTCGTTCAAAGAGGGGCTGCTGATACCCGTGACCGAGATCGTTGCTTCCAAGATACCCTTTATCCTGGGGGGTGCCGTCATCGTTGAGCAGGTGTTCAACTGGCCCGGAATGGGCAGGATGGCGTGGCAGGCAGCACAGGACCGGGACTATCCTGTGATCATGGGCATTGCAATCCTTGCCGCAGTCTTCGTGCGCATGGGCAGCCTCTTCCAGAGCGTGGTGTATGTGATCGTGAATCCGAGAGCTTCGAAAGAATGACCTTATGAAGAATTATTCCCAAAGACCCGGTGAAATCAGTGAGTCCTGGGGCCTGCCGATCTGGAAAAAGGTGGATAGGGTCGACCTGGCTTACGTTGGCTATGGATTGGTCATCGTCACCCTCGTTGTGGTTTCCTACATCCTCGGCGCGTTCCATCTGCTGCCGCGTGACCCACAGGACATCGACCTTGGACTCATGATGGCACCGCCAGGGACCGCAGGGCACCTGTTCGGCACTGACTTCATGGGCCGGGACATGCTCTCCCGACTCATCGTAGGAATCCAGGCTTACTTCCTGCCAGGTCTGCTGGCAATTTTCATCGCCCTCTTCTTGGGCGCCCTCATCGGTGTGCTTGCCGGCTACTGGGGTGGGAAGTTCGACACAGGAATTACCTATTTCACAAACCTCGTCGATTCCTTCCCACGCCTCGTGCTCATCCTGCTCGTGATTGCGGCTTTCAAACCCGATATCTACTACATCATGCTGGTCGTCGGGTTAACGAATGTTCCGGTCGTCACCTCGCTCATCAAGGGCAAGATCCAGTTCTTGAAACAGAAGAATTTCGTCGAGGCTGATGTTGCTCTGGGTGTCCCTACGAGGACCATACTCTTGAAACATATCCTTTGGCACAACTGCAGATCGCTCCTCATCATCCAAGCAACACTCGGCATGGCAGAGGCCATCCTGATGGAGACTTCGCTCAGCTACCTCGGTTTCGGTGTCCAGGAGCCAACCCCGTCATGGGGCAACATGGTGCAGTCAGGCGCGAACTATTTCATGCAGGGGAAGTTCTGGCCATCTACTGCGCCGGCACTCGCGATCCTGTTCACGATCCTTGGTTTCCATCTCCTTGGCGACGGCCTGAACAACATCCTGGAAGACAAGAGGAACGCATGACGGCCGCCCCCACCCTGAAGATAGAGGACCTCCACACCTACTTCTACTCCCGCGATAAGGAGGCCTTCATCCGCTCCGTGGATGGGGTCAGTCTCGAGATCGCGAAAGGGGAGACACTTGGGGTGGTCGGCGAAAGCGGCAGCGGCAAAAGCATCACCGCTTTGTCGGTTTTGGGGTTGATCAGCGCGAGGCCTGGGGTGATCAGCGGGAAGATCGGTTTCAAGTCGGATCGCATCCAGAAGAACCTGCTCCAGGACCTGGACGATTTCGTGAAGCTCACAACCAAGGGCGGCAAGATCATGGCCGTGAGCAAGGATGTCGTAGGCTGGGAGCGGAAGGCCGAGCGCGTGATGAACAAGTTGCGGGGCAAGGAGATCACCATGATCTTCCAGAACCCCAAATCGTCTCTCAACCCCTTCATGTCCGTCGGAAAACAGATTACTGAGGCAATCCAACTCCATACATCCATGAAAACCGAGCCGGAGGCAAAGGAGCGTGCCCTGACTTGGCTTGACCGGGTGAAGATCGACTCGCCACGCCTCAGGTTCGACAATTATCCCCATGGCCTCTCGGGCGGCATGTGCCAGCGGGCCATGATCGCCATGGCCCTGGCGTGCGAGCCGTCGCTCCTGATTGCGGATGAACTGACCACCGGCCTCGACGCCACAATCCAGTCAAAGATCGTGGACCTGCTTCTGGAGCTTAAGTCCCAGCTTGGCATCACAACCATGCTGATCAGCCACGACATCAGCATCATCTCGCGTCTCTCGGACAGCGTTACCGTCATGTATGGCGGTACCGTGTTCGAGTACGGACCAACCAAGGATCTTTTGTCAGCAGGATTTGCTTCAAAACACCCCTACACATCGGCCCTCCTCGCATCCGTTCCGAGCAAGCAGAGCATTAGAGAGAAGGGATATCTCCAGGCCATTGAGGGAGATGTGCTCGACACCATCAACGTCCCTGAGGGGTGCCGGTTCTACGGCCGATGCAACCAGGTCACGGAGAAAATTCGTGAGAAGTGCGCGCGTCATGAGCCTGATCTTCGCGAGATAGGATCGGGACACAAGGTCAGGTGTTGGTTATATTTTGATTAAAGGTTCTTATGGCAAAGACAATCCTCGAAGTCATGGACCTCAAAAAACATTTCACCCACCGGAGGGGGATTTTCTCCACTTTCAAGGAAGCGCAGCAGTCCATCCCCGCGGTGGACGGGGTGAGCTTTTACATCAAGGAGAATGAAACCCTGGGGGTGGTGGGTGAATCCGGCTGCGGCAAGACAACCATCGGCCGGACCATCCTGAGGCTTGAAAAACCCACGTCCGGCAAGATCATCTTCGACGGAAAGGACATCACCAGCATTCGGACCAATGAGCTCAGACAGCTCCGGGGCCAGATGCAGATGATCTTCCAAGATCTGGACGCGGCGCTCAATCCAAAGATGCGAATCCGCGATATCCTCTCCGAAGCAATCACCGTGCATCATAGAATAAGCGATGCCGAGGTGGAGAAGCGCATCAGCGATCTGCTTGAACAGGTGAACCTCAAAAAGACCAAGCTCTCCAACTTCCCGCATGAACTCTCGGGCGGCGAAAAACGCCGGGTTGGTGTGGCGCGTGTGCTCTCGGTCGGCGCAAAGTTTATTGTCGCCGACGAACCCACAAGCGCGCTCGACGTCTCCATCCAGGCGCAGGTCGTGAACCTGCTTCGAGACCTTCAGAAGCGGCTCGGGCTCTCTTACCTCTTCATCTCGCACGACCTTCGGGTTGTAGAGCTGATCAGCAACAAGGTGGCAGTGATGTATCTGGGCAAAATCGTCGAGATGGGCCTTTCCGATCGGATCGCGAATAAAGCGAGCCATCCTTATACCCATATCCTGTGGTCCTCGCTGCTTGAGAAACAGAGTAAGGAAACCGCGCAAAAGGCCAAAAGCGTCCACGCAGGCCGGTGGGGCGTCTTCGATTTCGAGCGGCCAACCGCTGGCTGCCGCTTTGTCCCACGCTGTCCGGTGTACGAGTCCAACGGAAAACCAACGCTCTGTACCGACCCCGCCACCGAGCCGCAGTTGAAGGAGATCGGCGGCGCCCATCAAGTCGCCTGTCACTTCCCACTGTAACAGACAGAAAAAGTTACAATCTTGGCGTTACTTCTTCTCTATGACAAGGAGAGTTTGCCAATTATTGCGGAATTGATTATATTGCAGTCAGCAAGGTGATCGCGGAGGCTGAGGTACTTTTGAACCAATTTGTCCCATGCACCATAATGACGCTTGCCGTTGTCATTGGCGGAGGATCGCTTCTGCTTTTTGGAACATTTCTCTTGATCGGACCCATTTCCATCATCACCTTGAATGCCCCGGAATTCCAGGTGCTGTTTTGGGACGGATTGCTCTCTATCCTGTTCTTCATTCAGCACAGCGGAATGATACGACCATCGTTTCGTAATTGGCTCGCTCCAATTATACCGTCCCATTACCACCCGGCAAACTATGCCATTGCATCCGGCATTGTGCTAGGGGGGCTGGTACTTCTTTGGACACCGTCGCAAACGGTTTTATATCAGGCTCAGGGCCTGATTCGCTTCCTGGCACGGGCTATCTCTGTACTTGCCATCGTCGGCTTTGCGTGGGGGGTGCGGGCACTCAGAAACTTTGACACATTCGGTCTGGTTCCAATCAAGGTTCATCTGCGTGGCACACAACTCCGACCACCAAACTTCGTCGTTCGCGGCCCGTATCTCTGGATCCGCCACCCTCTCTACTTTTTCATGATCGTCCTCATCTGGTCAGCTCCTGATGTAAGCTCCGATCGCCTACTTTTCAACGTGCTTTGGACCCTGTGGATTGTCGTTGGCTCGTATCTTGAGGAAACAGACCTTGTTGCCGAGTTCGGTGAGAAGTATCGTGAGTACCAAAAAACTGTCCCCATGATTTTTCCGTGGCGGTTTCCTCGGGGCTCCAAACTCCGATAGGCGTTCAGATCAGGACTCTTTCAATCATTAGAGAAACGAAGAAAAGGAATATCCAGATCATTAACAAGCGAACCGTTTAAAAGATCGGGTGATCTTCTTTCAGATTAACCGCCGAAGTGGTCCCTTAGAAAACGAAGGAGTGTCCCTAGGCCCAAATGATGTTTCTTGATGTGATGCCAAATATCCAGAATCCCTTTTTTCGATCGGGTATAGTAAAGGAGGTGCGCCTTGAGCAAAAGCCACTCCATTCGGATGAAAGAGAGATGGTCGTGCTTAAAGACCAAGTGCTGCATATCGAAGAAGGACCAGGGGGCTCTCCATCTAAAGATTCGATCTTTCACCTGCTCATAGATGGCTGTGCCCGGGTAAGGGGTGAGAATGGAGAATTGAGCGACATTGGTATTGAGCCGTTTGGCAAAGCGGATAGTCTCATGAATCATCTCGGCTGTTTCATGGAGTCCCCCCAGGATATAGGAGGCATGGATCTCAAGACCATTCCTTTTGAGCATCTCCACGGCATGCACTGTGCTTTCGACATCGATCCCCTTCCTCAATTCTTTAAGGGTTTTCGAATGGAAGGATTCCACCCCGATGAAGACTGACTTGGCCCCTGCCCTGACCATCTCCTTAACCATGTCTTCGTTTTCAAGCAGGAGGTCCACCCGAGATAAGCACCACCACCGGAGATCGAGTTTCTTTTCAATGATCCCATGGCAAACTTCAATCACCCTCTTCGGAAAAAGGGTAAAGGTATCATCGACAAAGGCCACGGCATTAAAATGATACCGGTGATAAATCTCTTCGAGTTCGTTTAAAACCGAGTCAACACTCCTCGTCCTCACTCTCTTTCCAAAGAAATGAGAGGAAGCACAGAAAGCACATTGGTAGGGACATCCCCGGCTGGTAATCAAAGGGGTGATCTCTTGATCTCCCAATTTGGTCTTTCGATAATCGTTCATCTGAATAAGATGTCTGGCAGGTAGAGGGAGGCTGTCGAGATCTTCCGTGAAGGGTCTGGGAGCGGTGCGTACGATCTGACCATTTGAAAAAAAACTGATCCCCTGGATGGAATGGAATTCCTCATCGTTCTTCTGTAGGGCCACCACTAATTCTGAGAAGGTCACCTCCCCTTCTCCACGGACGATGAAATCAACTCTTTTGGTCGAAAGGATTTCTTTATCCACATAGCCAGGATGAGGCCCCCCCATGACGACCGTACAACCACTCGCCTTAGCTCTCTTGGCTAATTGAAGGGCCTGACGATAACGGGTAGTATCTGTGGAGATCCCAACAATGTCATATGCTTTGAAAACGATATCTTCATTGTTCTTTCGCACAGCAAGGTCTCTGACCAAGACCTGATGACCTTCTTTTTCCGCATAAGCGGCGACATAGAGAAGGCCAAGGGGTGGAAAGAGGACCCCTGTTGCTTTCAGGGTTCCTGAAGGAGCTGGATTGATCAAGAGAATCTTCATTAGATTTCAAATCCAAGACTTCAGATTTGAAGCCCCCGGACATCCCGTCAGGACGGGACAGGCACGCCTGGAGCTTCCCGATAATGCTCCATCATTCCTATGGTGCCCCATGAGCCCACCACTCTTATAATAGGTGGGACGGGGCGCGTGCAATTTCCAGAACAGTTATCATACTGCCCCCTTTTTTGCAAGGTCTCATCAGCAGTCCCAATTATGTTACCAGGTACCATTTTTACTATTAGACTTGGTTAATCAATTTGTTATAATACGAAATGCTTCGTTATTTCTTTTGAAGAAGAACGATGAAAAGCAAGGGATACGATGTCATTGTCATCGGCGCGGGGATGGGGGGGCTGAGCTGCGGTACCCTTTTAGCAAAGGAGGGGCTTAAGGTACTGATCTGTGAGCAATCTTCAAAGCCTGGTGGCTACTGTGTGAATTTCAAGCGCGACGGGTTTACTTTCGCACCTGCTGTCCATTACCTCAATGAATTTGGTCCCAATAGCCAGATGAAAGAGGCCTTCGAGACCCTGGGCCTTCCTCCCGAGATCCAAGTTTGTCCACAGGACCCCCAGCGCCAAATCATTACCCCCCATTTCCACCTCACCCTCTCCACTGATATTGATCGGTTCGAAGGGGATCTAAGCCACCTGTTTCCAAGGGAGAAGCTTTCTATCCATGCCTACATAGGGGAATTGAAAAGGCTGGTGAAATGCATCGAGGGCCTTTCCATTATATCTCTTGACCTCATCAATCCCAAAGAGAAGCTTGAGCTATTATACAAACTTATCAAGATACCTCAAATCTTCCGGTATCGTGGCAAAACAGGCCAAGAAGTCCTGGACTCCTTTTTCAAGGACCCTTTCTTAAAACACCTCCTCACCTTTGGCGCCCGTAAAGGCTCTTCAATCCTTACCTGTGCAAGTCCAATCATGTGGGCCATAAAAGGGAACTTTTATTACATCAAAGGCAAAGGAGTAGAGGCCTTACCTCAGCTTTTTCTGAGATACTATAAGGCTTACGGTGGGGAGATCTCTCTTAATACCCTTGTAAAGAAGGTTGTGATCGAGGAAGGGAAGGTCCAAGGAGTTCACCTCGATGGAGGAGGGGAGATCCAATCCAAATATGTCATCTCCAATGCGGACAGTCACTCAACATTTCAAAATCTCATTGGTAACCATCTACTACCTGATCGGTTCGTAAGAAAGCTCCAAAAAAGAGCGATCTCAGCACCGATCTTCACTCTCTATTTAGGGGTAGATCTCGATCTGACACAGATGGGCTTCGATGGAGCTCTCGTTCACTACTACCCCTTCATTCCTGAAAACCCATGGGAGGAAAAAGACGTAGAGGGATTTGACATTGAAAAGGAAAAGATGGCGATCCGAATGGATAGCATCAAGAATCCGATGCTGGCCCCAATTGGCAAGCATACCATTGCTATCGCTGCTTTTGCCCCTTACGAACTCTTTACAGATGGCGGCAGCACAAATTCTCACTATGCAGAGATAAAAGAGGAGATAGCCCAAAAAATCATTCGCATCACGGAAAAGGTGATCCCTGGCCTATCCAGTCATATCGTCGTTCGGGATGCCTCAACCCCTCTTACCTATGAGCGGAAGACATTAAACACGCACGGCGCTACGATGGGTTGGTATCTATCGGCAAAAGAGCTCACAAGGATTCGTAGCCAAAAAACACCCATTGCCAATCTATATCAGGCGGGCCACTGGACCTTCCCCGGCGGAGGTATCCCCATGGTGATCATCTCTGGGATTAACGCAGCGAAACTTGTCTTGAAGAGTATGAAGAAATTCGCAAGTTAGGTATTAATGAAGGAATTCCTCACCCAACCTATTTGGCCCCATCTCGTTCGTCATCCCATGTCATCCTTATGAGCTAATGAGATTGACGCAGGCAGGCTACCCAGTGGCCGGGCTCAATCTCTTCAAGACCGGGTACTTCAATGGAACATTGATCCGTCCTATCCCTGCATCGTGGATGGAAATGGCATCCCAATGGGGGCTGGATTGGACTGGGAACATCCCCTTCTAAGATGATTCGCTTTCTGTTGAGTGTAGGGTCTGGTACCGGATTGGCGGAAAGCAAAGCGCGGGTATAAGGATGTTGCGGATTGCTGTAGAGATCTTTTCTTTGAGCTAACTCTACGATACGGCCCAGGTACATGACGGCCACACGGTCGCTGATGTGCTTCACCACGGAAAGATCGTGAGCGATAAAAAGGTAGGTGAGATGAAACTCCTGCTGCAGATCTTCCAGGAGGTTAAGCATCTGGGCTTGAATGGAGACGTCCAAGGCAGAAACAGGTTCATCGGCGATGATCAGCTTTGGGTTCAAGGCCAAGGCACGAGCAATGGCGATTCGTTGGCGCTGGCCCCCGCTGAATTCATGGGGATAACGATTGATATGTTCCGACCGTAGGCCAACAACCTCCATCAGTTTGACGACGCGATCTTTCTGTTCTTTCTTAATTCCGGCATGGTGGACAACCAACGGCTCCCCGATAATTGAGCCCACTGTCCTTCTCGGATTCAACGAGGAGTACGGGTCCTGAAAAATAATCTGCATCTCCCTTCGGAGTTCGCGGAACCGTTTAGAATCGTAGAGAGAAATATCCTTCCCTTCAAAAAGGATCTGCCCTGCCGTGGGCTCCTCCAGACGGAGGATCAATCTGCCTAAAGTGGACTTCCCACACCCTGATTCGCCAACTAAGCCTAACGTCTCTCCCTTTTGAATAAAAAGATCCACCCCATCGACGGCCTGGACATAGACATTCTCTCGTGAGAAGAGATGGCTGTGAGTAGGAAAATATTTTCTTAAACCTTTGACTTCGACGAGATGGCCATCAGCGCTCATTTCAAAAACCCTTCTATCGGTCGAGCTCTATGGTTCATCCAACCAGCAGCGCACAAGGTGTCCCGAATCGTTCCCCCTGAGCCGAGGCTCCTCTGCAGCACACGGATCAAAGGCATATTTGCAGCGTTCGAGAAATTTGCACCCCGCCGGAAGATCTAAGAGTGAAGGAACTAAACCGGGAATCGCTTCAAGTCTCTCCTTTTTCGTGTCATCCCTATCCACGCGTGGAATCGAGTTCAGCAGTCCCTGGGTGTATGGATGTTTCGGGTTCACAAAGATCGAACGTACATCGGCATACTCAAGAATTCGGCCAGCATACATGACCATTACATTCTGGACTGTTTCAGCGATCACTCCCAGGTTGTGGGTAATCAGAATGAGAGACATGGCTTTCTCTTCTTTCAAATGCGTCATCAGTTCCAAAATCTGGGCT
>Ga0316620_10001296_pt1 | contig 10697 bp, 14 predicted proteins | sample OWC_Aug_M1_C1_D5_FD_207651 | JGI IMG/M metagenome (GOLD analysis project Ga0316620, IMG submission 207651) | Wetland soil microbial communities from Old Woman Creek delta, Ohio, United States - OWC_Aug_M1_C1_D5_B | ecosystem: Environmental > Terrestrial > Soil > Wetlands | place: USA: Ohio...
ACTTAACCTCCCATTCCTACGGGAAGGAGCCATACCGGCGGGTGAGGATTTTCAGGGATTAACTCTCATGTTCATCACCCTCGAAGGGCCTGAAGGTAGTGGAAAGACCATGCAGCTCCCCAAGCTGGCGGAATACTTGCGCCAGAGCGGTTTCGATGTTTTGACCACGCGTGAGCCGGGTGGCACTTCCATCAGCGAGCAGATTCGGACGGTGTTGCATAACCTTGAGAACAAGGAAATGAACCCCCGCACTGAGATCCTGCTCTTCCAGGCTTCGCGGGCGCAGCTGGTGGAGCAGGTTATCCGGCCTCATCTGGCTAAAGGTGGCATTGTGGTCAGCGATCGTTACGCCGATTCGACCCTGGCTTACCAGGGGTACGGGCATCAAATTGATATCGAGCCATTGAGGGTACTGGTGACTTTTGCGACGGGCGGTTTAAAACCGGACCTGACGATCCTGTTGGATGTTGATGTTGAAGTTGGCCTGCGGCGCAAGGAGCTAAAAGGCGAGTGGAACCGGCTGGATGCCTACGACCTGGATTTTCACCAACGCGTGCGCCAGGGATACCTGCGGCTTATCCAGGAAGAGCCCGAGCGCTGGGTATTAGTCGATGCTTCACAACCACCCAAGCAGGTGCAGAGTGACATGCGCCGGGTGGTGGCTGAACGGCTGCACATCAGCCAGGGTTCCAGCATATCCTAGTAATCCCCATCATCTCCGGGGCTGCCTGCCCCACCTTCCAGGTCTGGGATGGCTTTTTCTATCTCTTCCGGGCTTTGCCCCGATTCTAAGCGGTCAACCACTTCATTGAATTCGGGGCCAACGTCTTCACCCATCTCGTTGCTCATTTTGCGCATCATCTTTCCCAATGCCTTCGGGTCATTTTCGAGGCCCTCCAGGTCAGTCGTATCGGTAAGTGAATCCAGCCGGCTATCTTCCGACTTGGCAATGCGGATGCGCCCAATGCGTCGCTGAACCAGGTCACTGGCACAGTGAGGGCAAATTACCTTCTTCGTCCCATATTCCTGGTAGGTGAGGAACAGCTCGAAGCGTTTCTTGCAGCTCAGACAGCGGTATTGATAAAAAGGCATAACTAATCTCCATAAATAAAAAGCCGGTTCGAGAATGCTCGCAGCCTTAGCAAGCCTGAATTATAATGCGTGTCAGCGAGGATATCTATGAGCGAATTCGAGTTCAACCTGCCTCACCAGGAGCCACTCCTGATCGTCATCTCCGGACCATCGGGAGTGGGCAAAGACACCGTCATCCAAAGAATGAAAGAAAGGCACCTCCCCATCCACTTCGTGGTGACGGCGGCGACCCGCCCGCCCAGGCCAAACGAGATCCATGGGCAGGATTATTTCTTTTATTCCCATGACGAATTCGCTGAGATGATCGAAAAAGGCGAGCTACTGGAATATGCCATCGTGTACAACGACTATAAGGGCATCCCAAAAGCGCAGGTTCGTGATGCCCTGGCTAGCGGCAAGGATGCGATCATGCGCCTGGACGTGCAGGGGGCCGCTACGATCCGACGCTTGTTCCCCGATGCCCTGATGATCTTCCTGACCGTGCAGGATGAAGAAGAGATAGTCTCCCGCCTGCAGGAGCGCAAGACTGAGACCCACGAGGGGTTAAAACTGCGCATCGCCACCGCTCGCCAGGAAATGACTCACATCGAAGCCTTCGATTACGTGGTGGTAAACCATGAGAACCACCTGGACGAGACAGTCGACACGATCATTTCAATCATCGTGGCAGAGCATCACCGGGTGAAGCAGCGCAAGGTGACGTTATGAGCCAGGAGAACCCCTCCCCTTACCAAAGCCCAGCTCCGCCCATAATCCCTACTGGCCAGCCACCTGCCAGGCCGATCTTCCGCCCCTACGCTACCTATGTATTGATTGGGATATGCGTGGTCGTGTACCTCCTGCAAATAGGCACCAAGGCCATTTTCGGCATAGATATCCCGGCATTATGGGGAATTAAGGCCAATGACCTGATCATGCAAGGGCAGGTCTGGCGCTTGCTCACCCCGGTATTTTTGCACTCAGACCAGACCATCCTGCACATCGCCTTCAACATGTATGCCCTGTTCTACATCGGCCCGACCCTGGAAAGGTTTTATGGCCGCCGGCGCTACCTGGTCCTGTTCCTCTTGGGAGGCTTCGCCGGCAATGTGCTTTCATTCATGTTCACCCAGGCGCCATCGCTGGGGTCGTCGACCGCCATTTTCGGCCTGTTGGCCGCCGAGGGGGTGTTGTTCTACCAGAACCGGGAGATTTTCGGTGGCATTGCCCGCCGGGCCCTATCACAGGTGGTGATCATCGCCGTGATCAACCTGATCATCGGGGCTACCGTGCCGGGCATCGATAACTGGGGCCATATCGGTGGCCTGCTGGGGGGGACGTTTTTTGCCTGGTTCGGAGGGCCGCTCTTGCAGAAACAAGGCCTGGGCCCGCCGTTCACCCTGAGGGATTTGCGCGGCACTCGGGAGGCGATTATCGCCGGCACGGGGGTGGGGGCGTTATTTGCCTTCCTGACCATCGCTGCGATATTCACCCGCCTGGGATAAACCGCGTTAGAACGTTACACGTTCACCGGTCAAGAACAACCGGTGCAGGGGAACGTTTAAACGTTAAAAAGATGTAGGTTGAGTTGAGCATAGCGATTTTCCATGCGAAACCCACCTTCACATCACGGAAGATCTTTCCGTAGAGGCGCCCCAGTGGGACGTCTCTACCCCTACTAACGGCTGTTGTCTCCCGCCAGGTAATTATTGAAATTTCGGCAACCTTTTTTCCACGAAGGCCTGCACGCCTTCTTTGTGCTCGCTTCCCAGGCGCGCCACCTCTTGAATATGCGCTTCGTAATCTAAAACCTGCTCCAGGTGTGGGTAGACAGCCTTGTTGAAGTCGCGCTTGGCCAGGCCCATGGCATGCACCGGCCCCATCGCCAGCGCCTGGGCCAGCATGAGGGCACTGGTTTGCAGTGCGGCAGCCGGCACCACCTGGTTAACCATTCCCCAGTCCAGGGCTTGCTGGGCGGTGATGGGCTGGTTGGCAAAGGCTGCTACCGTGGCTCGCCCCAGGCCGATGATTGCGGGTAGAAAGAGCGAGACAGCCGAATCGAGCGCCAGCCCGATGCCCAGGAAGCCCACCACGAAGCGCGCCTTGTCGCTGGCGATGCGCAGGTCACAGGCCAACGCCAGGCCCAGGGCAGCGCCTGCCACTGTGCCTTGGATGGCTGCCACGACGGGCAATTCCAGGCGGCGCACCTGCAGCACCAGCGGGTTATAAGTTTCCAGCATGTGCTGGCGGTAAGATTGGCCTTCGGCTTGCAGCATCTCGAAGACGTCCTGCCCGGCGCTGAAGCTATCTCCGACTGCCTGGAGCAATACCACGCGGACCAGCTTCTGCTGGCTGGCATCTTTGAATGCCCCTTGCAGCCGCCTGACCATCTCCAGGCTCAGGGCGTTCACTTTCGGGCGGTTCAGGGTGATGGTGAAGACCCCCTCCTTCAATTCGGTGTGCACTGTGTCTGCCATTTAATTTCCTCCCGTGCCTATTCTAACCCTTAAAACAAAAGACAGGCGGGTTGCATGACCCGCCCGTCCTCAGTAATCATGAAATAATCCTATAGCGGCGGTTCCGGCTCGTCATCATCCTTGTCATACTGGTCATCATCGGTGCCGAGCTCCTGCAGGGCCTCTTGCTCGGTGAGGCGCACCCACAAGAGTATCATCTGCCCGTCTTCCATTTCCAGCGTACGGGAAGCCACGATGGGGGTCTTGTGGATCAGGCCATCGGTGGCGCGGAACTCCAGCTGGATGGTCTGCTGCTTGTGCCAGGCGCGGTAGCAACGTTCCACCAGGGCAGGACCATTGAAAGTGCGCAAGCGCGTGAGGGCCAGCTTATGCAAAGAAGGGCTTTCGTTCAGCCCGAGGGGCCACCCTTCGTGGACATCCTCGAAGTTTGGAGGCGGGCCTTCGATGATTGTGATCTTTTCTTCCATCTATCGGATCCTCAATGTAAATATAATACCACGAAAGACCGCCGGTCAAACGGTTTTAATATTTTTATATCCTTCAATCGCCGAGGGTATAATGGAAAGATGCATAAATTGATCATCCTGATCGAATCGACCACCGCCCCCGGGTTTCACAATTTCTGGCCGCGCTTTCTGCACGCCGCCGAAAATATCCCCGGTTTGCGGCGCGAGGCCACCAGCCGGATTAACCAGGTCTTATATGGCGATGTCCAATTCGCCTTGATGCACGAGCTGTATTTCGATTCGCTGGCCATCCTGCAAGCCGGCCTGGCTTCGCCATCCGGGCAGGAGGCCGGCAGGCTGCTGCAAGAGATGACCGGGGGCAGGGTGAAGCTGTTAATCGCCGACCACAGCGAAGACGAGCTGGAAAATATCCGCAAATTCAGGGCACTGGAGCAGGATGCCAACTCCTAGCCTGGGGACGGTTGAGCTACAGGGGTTCATGCAGGCCCATGCCATCTCGGGTGAGATCCTGCACCTGGATGTGCCCACCCCCACCGTAGAAAGTGCGGCGCTGGCGGTGAATGCCAGGGAAGAGCAGATCATCAAGTCGATCCTGTTCCTGGTGGATGGACAGCCGGTCCTGGCGATTGCCTGTGGCACGGCTAATATCGGCCGGCGCCCGATCGCAGATTTATACGGGGTGGGTAAGAAGCGCATCAAGCTGGCTTCAGCGGAGGTGGTGGCAGAGATCAGCGGCTACGAGGTGGGGGCGATGCCGCCTTTTGGCCATAAACAGCCCCTGGCCACCTTGATCGACCGTAGGGTGCTCGATTTAGTGGAAGCCTACGCCGGAGGTGGGGCAGAGAATGCGCTCTTGCGCATCGATCCACGTGAGATCCAGCGTGTAAGTGGAGCACAAGTATTGGACCTGCTTGAGTAGGGAATGGCCAGGAAATCAAAACGGACCACCAGCAGCTCTTTTGGGTCGCCCGGGCGTGCCAACCACGACTCGGCGCCCTTTTATGCCAGCCGATTGTATCAGGGCCAGCCGCAGGAGCAAGCGCTAGATTTCGTAGAAAATCCCATCCCAGAGGGTTACCTGGACCACATCATCCCTGCCTCGGCGGAGGACATGTCAGCGCTGCCCGATAACAGTGTCCACCTTATGGTGACCTCCCCGCCCTACAATGCGGGCAAGGAATACGATGCAGATTTGACCCTGGATGAATATCTCAGCCTGCTGGGCAGGGTGTGGGCCGAGGTTTACCGGGTGTTGGTGCCCGGTGGACGGGCGTGCGTCAACATCGCCAGCCTGGGGCGCAAGCCCTACCTACCGCTGCATGCCTGGGTAGTGGATGCGATGCTCAAGCAGGGCTACCTGATGCGGGGCGAGATCATCTGGAATAAGGCCGCCAGTGCCAGCCCGTCGACGGCCTGGGGTAGCTGGAAATCGGCTGCGAACCCATCTTTGCGGGATGTGCACGAATATATCCTGGTCTTTTCCAAAGGGGCCTTTAAACGCCAGAATCCCAAAGGGAGGGAGAGCACCATCAGCAGGGAGGAATTCCTGGAGTTCACCCGGAGCGTATGGACCTTTCCGGCTGAGCCAGCCTCCAAGGTCGGCCACCCGGCACCTTTCCCCGTGGAGCTACCGTATAGGCTGATCCAGCTGTACACATTCAAGGATGAGACCGTGCTGGATCCATTCATGGGCAGCGGGCAGACCGCCATCGCGGTGCGCAAAGCAGACAGGCATTACGTGGGTTACGAGATTAACCCCGAATATACCTGCCTGGCAGAGAGGCGCATCGCCGAATCTGAAGTGCGGGTTGGATAGATTCCCGGCTTAATCGAAAATCCTGTATAAGAACGCTCACTTGGGCGTATATTCGCTTTCCAAGATGCTATATACCAGTGAGCTGCTATACGTCCCATCGGGGTTGCGCCTGTTTTCGCGCAAACAACCCTCCAGCTGCATGTGGCAGCGCTCGGCAACCCGAAAGCTGCGCGTATTTGTCTGATCACATGTCAGGCGGACACGGTGCGCATGCATTTGAGAAAACAGGATACCCAACACCGCTTTCACTGCTTCTGTAACGAACCCCTGCCCCTCATGATCAACCTCCACGAAGTAACCGATTTCAAATTCAGGCAGCTTCCAATCCACTGGCCCTATGTAGATTTGAGCTATGAATTCACCGCTGGTTTTTGCGAAAGCCGCAATGAAAAAATATTTCTGTGCCTGCCATCCGGCAGCCAGGTCGCGCATGAGGGTCTCAGCTTCTTCTACGCTTGCCAGGTTGGCAGCCACATTGTCCCACTCATACCATTGCAGGTGCTCACGGTTCTTCAAGCTCATAGCGTAGTACCATGCTCCATCGCCGGGTTGGTAGCCGCGCAAGAGCATGCGCTCAGTTTCGAATGTTGTGGGAAAAGAAGCAAGTGTTATATTCATTGTGTATCCTATGACAAAGGGTCGAGAACCTGAAATGGGCCAATAGGCATACTATACTTTATAATTTGATTGCCAGGGATGAGTGCGCAGAGAGGTGTGCAAGGGAAATTAGGGTATAAACCCAATTATGGAGACAGACAATGGGTGAATTCGAGGGTAAGGTGGCTCTGGTCACGGGGGCGGGCCGCGGCCTGGGGCGGGAGGTGGCAGGGGCCTTCGCCTCCCTGGGCGTAATTGTGGCCGCCAATGATATCAACCCCATCAACGTCGATGAAACTGTGGAGCAAATCAGGCTGAGCGGCGGCAATGCCAGGCCGTATGTATTTGATATCGCCAAACGCATGCCGGTCGAAGCCATGGTGAGCCAGGTAGTGGACCATTTCAACCGGCTTGATTTCCTGGTTAACCATGCTTTCGTTGACCCTGAGGCCTCGGTCCTGGAAATGGATGAGTGGGAATTCCACCGCACGCTGGACGTCAACCTGGGTGGGCCGTACTTTTGCATGCAGCAGGCGGGAAGGGTCATGCGCCAGCTTGGAGGTGGTTCGATAGTAAATCTCGTCGCAGCTGATCACCCCAGGGATACACACACAGGGCATACCGCCCGCATTGCCAGCCAGGCCGGGCTAATTGGCCTCACCCAGGTCGCGGCAGCTGAATTATCTGCCTTCAATATTCGTCTCAACGCTATTTGCCACGCTCAGCCTGGATTTAAACCGGTGGACTTGCGCCCGTGGGATCCAGCTGCCCTCCAAAAATGGCGAGCAGGGTATCCCAATCTGCACCTGGGCGAACATCCCGACCTGGTCAGTCTTGTGTTATTCTTATGCTCTGAAGCATCGCTAGGCCTGAACGGACAGGTCCTGTCGCTTGAAGGGTGAGGCGATGCACACTTTTTATAAGTATAGAGAACCGATGGAAGAAATTACTTATTACCGACAGGATTTACTGGCTGCATTGGACGGGGTAAAAATAGAGCTTTCCAGGGCAGTGATGGCCATGCCATCCAATGCCTGGCATATTGCTTTCGCGCCTGAGGCACGCACGCCTCACAAAACCCTGGCCCACCTGCGTGACCTCGAGAAGCAGGAGTATATTCCCAATCTGAAACGCATTCTTGCTGAAGGTAACCCGGTGTTACCCGTTTTCGATGACGAAACCTGGACACTCGGGCACTACCGGCCGGATGAAGCCGGTAAGGAGATCCTGGAAGAGTTCACTCGTCTAATGGAGCAGGAAGTGGCCTGGCTGAGCGATTTACCCACCGCCAGCTGGGGCCGCACAGCCAGGCACCCCTGGTGGGGTGTGCATACATTCCAGTGGTGGGTGGAGCTGCAGCTCGACCAGTCCAGGCAGCATGTGGAGCGGCTATCCAGCTTTCCTGCTATGTGACTTCGAGGAGAATGATTTATAATCCTGACTATCCATATTCAGACCTGATTTCTAATTCATTTTATTCATCTGCGAGGGGATATGTCTACTACTTATGAAACCATTTTGATTGAGACCCACGACAGTGTGGGGTTGGTGCGCATCAACCGGCCCAAAGTGCGGAATGCGCTCAATAGCACCGTGCTGCATGAGCTGACCGAGGTCCTGGAAGCTTTCGATGCCGACCCGCAAGTGCACGCCATCGTCATCACTGGAGATGATATAGCCTTTGCCGCCGGCGCGGATATCAAGGAAATGGCCGATGCGACTGCCGTCCACATGCTCACCCGCAGCCACATCCCCCAATTCGACCGCTTGCGCCTCATCCATAAACCCATTATCGCTGCAGTTTCGGGCTGGTGCCTGGGGGGTGGGAATGAGCTGGCCATGTCCTGCGACATGATTATTGCCTCTGAGACGGCGCGTTTTGGCCAGCCTGAGATTAACCTGGGCGTGATCCCTGGGGCAGGAGGAACGCAACGCCTGACGCGCGCCGTAGGTAAGGCTCTCGCCATGGAAATGGTGCTGAACGGCCGCACACTGACCGCCGAGGAAGCCCGTCAATTCGGCCTGGTCAACCGGGTGGTGCCGGTCGAGCGCTACCTGGATGAAGCCATGCAGCTGGCGGGCGAGATCGCCGCGCGTGCCCCACTGGCCATACGCCTGGGTAAAGAAGCGGTCAATCAAGCCTTTGAATCGTTCCTGGGTGATGGCCTGGCGGATGAACGCCGCCTCTTCTACCTGCTTTTTGCCTCGCAGGACCAAAAAGAAGGCATGCAGGCCTTCGTGGAGAAACGCAAGCCGTCCTGGAAGGGCGAGTGACCGGGTATGCTGACCTTCCGTGATTTTATTACCGGACTGAGAAAGCTTGAAATCGATCGATCTCTGCCCGTGATCGCCCACGCCTCTCTTTCCGCCTTTGGTGAATTGCAGGGCGGCTCAGAAACCGTATTGGGTGCCCTCATTTCGTCTTTCAACACGGTCGTCATGCCTGTCTTCACGTATAAAACGATGATCATACCTGAGCTGGGCCCACCTGGTAATGCCATCGCCTATGGCAGCGGGATCGATACCAACCGCATGGCGGAAATCTTCACCCCCGATATGCCGGCTGACCCGATCATTGGCATGCTGGCCGAAGCCTTACGTCTCCATCAGAAGGCCATGCGCTCAATCCACCCAATCCTCTCGTTCGCCGGCATCAATGCCACGGCTATAGTAGAGTCTCAGACGATTGAAGAGCCGCTGCTCCCGATTAAGGCGATGATGGAGGCTTCAGGCTGGGTGCTGCTCATGGGGGTGGACCAGACGGTGAATACCAGCATCCATTATGCTGAGGTCCTGGCAGGCCGTAAACAATTCGTTCGTTGGGCCTTGACCCCGCAAGGGGTGGTGGAATGCCCAGGGTTCCCTGGCTGTTCAGATGGCTTCGAGGCGGTCAGCCCTCAGCTGCAGGATGTCATACGGACTGTTGAGGTAGGAGAAAGCCTGATCCAGGCCATCCCATTGGTGCACCTGGTGGACACCGCTTGTGGGATGATTAAAGACACCCCCACGGCCCTGTTATGTGACCGTGGGGATTGCGAGCGCTGTAATGCGGTCAGGGCCGCGTATCTATAACGATTAAATTGACCTTTGACGATTAAGCAGTTATTTCTTCTCGCCAAATCAGGCCACCGAACTAATGGCCGAAAAGGCGTAGATGACCGCGTTCTGGCAAAAATGGATGAACCAGGGCACGGCGATCCCCTTTGATCCGAGCATACATTTGGCGAACAACGCCCCCAGCAAGCCAGTGACCAAAACGCCCGGGATTCCGGAGGGCGGTCCACTGAAATAGTGGAATAATCCAAAGAATGCGGCCGTCATCCAGATGGCATGGTCATCCCCAAAGGCGGCCTGTAAATCACCTAAAAGCGCCGCCCTGAACTGCATCTCTTCAGAGAAGGCATTCGTGATCGCAAAGAGCACGGCTGCCGGGAAGAACGGTAATGCCTTGACCAGGACTTCCGCGGCAGGCAGGTTCCCGATGGCGAAGAAGAGCAAGGTAAGGGGCAGGATGCAGATTCCCAGGATGAGGCCCAGGCCTCCCCATGTAATGGAGGGCTTCTTGCGATCATCGCCGGTGCTTGCTGCCCTGACGGGTATGTTGAGCTGACCGGGGGTGAGGAAGAAGTCCTTCGGACGCCTGCCCATCAGCAGCAAGGCTGCGATCATGATGAAAGCCACCGCCAGTTTGAGCGCCTGGAAGGCCACCATGCCCCAAACCCAGCCGATCTGCTGCTCCCACTGCAGGTAAGGTGCACTGGAGCGCAACAGGTTCATTCCATAATATGCCAGTAATAACACCAGCAGTAAGGTGAAATATGAGCGGACGGGCCGGATGAGCTTCCATGACAGGCTGGATACGATTATCACCGCCAGCAGCCCAAACTTGACCCACAGGAGCCAGGCTGGGGGAACCCCGGCCAGTGCCTGCCAGATGGCCTCAGGCAGGTCAGACACCAGCAAGACTACCAGCCAGGTGAAGAGGATCAATCCAAGGGGACTTGAGCGTTGATTGGATCTTGGAATCTCCATCGAGCCCTCCTGAACCTAGAAATGTGTCCGTAAACATGCAAAGTGGCAGGACATAATATTATATATTGGTATGCTAAAATGCACCGCCTGGAGAAATCAGGCCATCTCTGGCATTCCCGGCGATGCGCTAATTGTTCATTGACCCATGATAGACACCTTGTTATACTGGTGGTGGGAAATATCGCCAAGGGGTACCACAAGGGAGAAGACCACTCAATCTTAGGAGAGATATGAACG
>Ga0316620_10001297_pt1 | contig 10696 bp, 11 predicted proteins | sample OWC_Aug_M1_C1_D5_FD_207651 | JGI IMG/M metagenome (GOLD analysis project Ga0316620, IMG submission 207651) | Wetland soil microbial communities from Old Woman Creek delta, Ohio, United States - OWC_Aug_M1_C1_D5_B | ecosystem: Environmental > Terrestrial > Soil > Wetlands | place: USA: Ohio...
CGATGACGGGAGACCAGTCCAAAATGGGCATGGACTTCAGAAACGGTGTAACGCTCGCCGTTGAGGAATGGAACGCCCGGGGCGGACTGCTGGGGAAAAAAATAGAGCTGCTCATCGGCGATGACCAGCATGATCCCAAACAGGCGGTCTCGGTTGCGAACAAACTGGTGAATGACGGTGTAGTCGGCGTCATCGGCCATTTCAACTCGAGTTGTTCCATCCCGGCCTCCGACATCTATCACCGGGCAGGAATCCCGATGATCTCGCCCGGGTCCACGAATCCCCAGTTTACCGAGAAAGGGTATAACAACGTGTTCAGGGTATGCGGCAGGGACGACCAGCAGGGCAAGGTAGGCGCGGAATTCGTCACCAATCGTCTGAAACTGCAGAGGGTAGCGGTCATCCACGATAAGACGACGTACGGGCAGGGACTCGCGGACGAATTCAGGAAGGCGCTCGGACCAGGAGTGGAGGTCGTCTACTACGGGGGGATAGTCCAGGGCGACAAGGACTTCAAGAGCGTGCTTACTTCCATCCGGGAAAAGGCCCCTGAACTGATCTTTTTCGGCGGCATCTATCCCGAGGCCGGCCTCCTCGTCAGGCAGGCGAGGGAACTCGGAATCAAGGCGCCATTCATGAGCGGAGACGGCACGATCGACCCCAAGTTCATCGAGATCGCAGGGGCAAAAGCCGCGGAGGGCACGTATCTCACGTTCAGCCCCGACCCCAACAACATACCGACGGCAAAGGAGTTCATCAAGAACTATACGGCAAAATTCGGCCAGATCGGGCCATACTCGATCTACGCCTATGACGCCGCCAATATTCTGCTGGCCGCCATTAAGGCTGCGGGCACGACGGAGGGCAAGGCGGTGATCGGGAAGCTCCACTCGATGGAATTCAGCGGCGCTACCGGAAAGATCAGTTTCGACTCGAAAGGAGACGTGACCGCCGCGCCGTATGTCGTGTGGATCACGAAAAACGGACAGTTCGAGGAATACTGGAAGCCGTAAGAACAACCTGGGAGGTGTACAAGAAATGCCTTACGTAAACATAAAAATCACAAAAGACGGCGCATCGGCAGGGCAGAAGGCGCAGGTGATCAGCGGCGTAACCGACCTGCTGCGCGACATCCTCGGGAAAAACCCTCAGACGACGGTGGTAGTCATTGACGAGGTAGATACGGACAACTGGGGGATAGGCGGCGAGACTGTAACTCAGAGGAGAAAACAGGGCAAGTAGCACCGCGGGGTCTGAAACAGCTTGTTACTGGAGGCACCGGAAAAGTCCGGTGCACCAGAGGCAGGCGCCGCAGGGGACGCCCTGTATATAACAATCCTGCTCAAAATCCTCGCCCTGGACATAATCGCAGAGCGCAAAATTGCAGTCGAAGCAGAAGGGGAATTTATATCGGAGGACATTTTCCCGGAAGTCACGGTACAAGGGAGCGTTCCATATCTCTGTAATGTCCGTGTCCTGAAGGTTGCCGAATACCCAAGGCCTGACCTGTTTCTCCAGGCCGCCCACATAGCAACGGTAGCGGTGCCAGAGGAAGTAACATGGATGCACGTCTCCGTCCCAGGAGACGAATACTCCGTCAGATTCGACAAACTCGCACCTTCTGCTGTTACGGGGGGCCGTTTCAGGCAGGGTAAGTTCGATGCCCTCTTCCCGCGCTGTCTGTCGCGCCTCCTCAAGGACCTCTTCCATTTCTTCGAACCATTCCTCGTCCCTGAGGATAAGCCTTTCAAGGTGAAGGGCTATGCCCTGTGAAGCTGCATCATTTTTCATCAGCTCCACGAAGCCGAGAATCCTCTGTTCTTCGGGGGTCTTTGTGAACTTCATGAATACATTTAAATAGCGCCCGATATCGACCCCTTCCCTTTTGGCCTTTTCTTTCCAGTGTTCGAAGACAGCGATGGCCCCGGCGGTATTGGTATCGTAGGCTGCTTGATGCACAAGTGATTTATCGTAGGGCATAAGCTGTGTAACCAGGGCAAACTCGACTCCCCTGCGCCCTGCCCATCGAAGAACTTCGGGAAGCTCCCGCACGTTGTCCCTCATCAGTACGAATTCGATCCCGACGCGAAGGCCTTGTCCACGTCTCCGCGCCCTGCTCATGGCCGAAAACGCCGATTCCACGCCGCTCATCTCACCGCCATTTCGTATCGAGCGAAAACTTTCAGGAGAAACAGCGTCCATGGAGAGGCAGATACGGTCAAGCCCGGCATCAACCAGAGAGGCTGCCCTGGAACCATTCAGGAGCATTCCATTTGTCTGAAAGCCGACCCATGCACCTTCGGGCATACGTGCCTTGGCCCTCCGTATGAAAGCCTCCAAGTGCGAGTGGAGAAGCGACTCGCCTATCCCATTGAGAATAAGAGCATCAAGATGCGGGAAAGCCGGGGCCAGGGCTTCGAAGGTGCCGGCCTGCATGCTGCCCTCCCTGATAGCTCCGCCGTTGTTTTGCTTTACACACATGCCGCATCTGAGATTGCACTTTGTCGTCACCTCGACAAATAGCCGTGAGGGATACTCTGCAAGGGCGGGAGCTTGTCCCGCGGTAGCTGATGTGACGATGGAATCACGCATAGTCGCTCTCTGCTTCTTTAACATATTTTAAACAACGACAGAAAATAAAGGTATGAGGAGGGTCATACATAATTGGTCCATATTCCTGCGCGCCAGACCTGATAAGGGAAGGCGAGTGTGAAGAAAAAGGTCCATAATCTGAGGCACCGCATAGTCCTCGGACACGGCGAAATACGTTATTTGGAAGTCACTCCTGGCAGGAGTCGCGTTTACGTGAATCACAAATGATGTTTGCCGAATTTATGGACTTTTTCAGCACATTCGCCCTCCTCCTTATACGACGACAGGTGAACTGCCTTTAGCGATGCAGTCTGCTATAATCTATCTATGAAGGTGAAGATCAAGCTCTTTGCTACGTTGAGGAAATTCGGTCCGGACGAGCAGGAAGTCGAACTGCCCGACGATGCAACAATCGAAGATGCGGTAAGACTGCTCAATCTGCCGGAAAAGATGCCGCTGCTGAAGATCGTGAACGGGGAACACAGACCCCCGAAACACCCTTTAAAAGATGGCGACGAGTTGGCCCTCTTCCCTCCTATCGCTGGCGGCGGATAATAAGAAAAGATTCCCGTGGAAATTACAAATGCGAACAAGAAAATTGAGAGCCTCAGCGCTGAGACAGCAAAGGACTGGGGTGCGGGCAAAAAAGAGACTGACTTTGTTCTTCTCGATGTACGTCAGCCTGAAGAATACAGGACCGGGCATATTCCCGGCGCAGTATTCATACCGCTGCCGGACCTCATAGACAAAGTTGGCGAACTTGATCCTGCAAAGGCCGTGCTCGCCTACTGCAGAAGCGGCAACCGAAGCAGGGCAGCTGCCGCATTTTTGCTAAGCGAAGGGTTCTCTAAAGTGTACAGTATGGACGGAGGCATTACCGCATGGAACGGGCATGTGGCCACAGGAAGCTATGATGAAGGTCTTATCCTGCTGAAAGGGAGGGAAACGGTAGAGGAATTGATGTCACTGGCCCTGGCACTTGAGGAAGGCAGCAGAATGTTTTATACGGGCATTGCAGAGTTGACGTCCGACGCGGAAGCAAGAAGCATCTTCACCACGATCGCAGAGGCAGAGGCAAAACATAAGACGAATATCCTTCAGGCTTACACCCTGGTTACCGGAGAAAACGTCTCTGAAGATATTTTGAACAGAGAGCCGCTGAAGGGAATTATGGAGGGCGGTGTCAGGATTGAGGACGCCATGGGCTTTTTAAGAAAACAGGGCAAGGCCTTGCTGGATATGCTTGAAATCGCAATGCAGGTCGAAACTAACTCGCTTGACCTCTATATCAAAATGTTCCGAAAAATAGAGGACATAAAAGTAAAGAAAATCTTCGGTGGCCTTATTGAAGAAGAAAAGCTGCATCTGTCCAGCTTTGGAAAACTCCTCGGTGAAAAGGCGGCTTAGTTAAACGAAAGACAGGGCCCGATAATGAGCTTCACGGCAGGTGGCGGACATCGTCCTGGCTGAGTTAAAGAAGAGAGAGCATCGGCGCGACAATTATGTTGCTGAAGACCCACTGGCTATGGCAGACAGTTCACTCCGAGCGCGATGTAGCCTTCATCATACGCCCCAACGCAGGTGAGTGTCCCGCCTGATGAATTTTCTACCGCGAGGGGGCCGTCAAGTTGGGTATAGACTATGCGGGTTACTGCTGCGCTTCCGTTAAAAATGGGGGTGCGCCCAATGATAACCGAATGGCTGATTATCACCGCTCCGGCGTTGTTATAGATACCATAGCCACTATCCAATCCCGAGCCGCTGGCGGTAACATTGGTCATGGTGAGGTTGAATAAATTGTTGTAGACGCCATAAGGCTCCGTCCCCCCTGAGCCGGTGGCAATGACATTGGTCAAGACGGGGTAGCCGCTTGAGTTATAGACGCCGGCGTTGGTCTCTGCACCCCCCTCGCCTTTAGCACTGACATTGGTCATTTTGGGGGAGGAGTCGTTGTTGTAGATACCGTAGTTGTTAGTCCCCGCCATAGCAGTAGCGGTTACATGCATGATCGAAGGAGATGACGATGAATTCAGTATCGCCACCGTGTTCGTGCCTGTGCCTGTGTTCTCTACCGTGAGGAACCGGAGCTCGGCGTTATTGGCCCCCTGCACCGTCCCTGATGTCGGCGAACTCGTCTCACTGCTTATCGTCCCTCTGATCTTCGTCGTCTTCTCCCCCGAGCCTTCGATATCGACGTATTCTTTCATCTGAACGCTTATGTCCTGAACGTCATAGATGCCAGGTCCCAATTTAAGGATATACGGCTCTGCCTGGGTGGCCGCAATGGCGGCAAGCGCATCGATGAGAGCGGTTCCGTTTGCGGTCGCGGAATCTCCGAACTGAGGACTGACAATCACGATCTTTCCGATGTCGGTAGTATCCTTCTTTAGCATTACAAGGGCATCGGACGGAACTGCGTGAAACAATACTGAAAAAATGCCTAGTGCCGCTAAGGCACCCAACCATATAGGTTTCATATCGATCCTCCTTGGATGTTAATGATCAATGCTACCCCCCCGGTATGGCTTTTGTAAAGACTCCAGCAAAACGGCACCGTGTAAGGGACACCGGTACGTAACAGTGAAGATAAGTTATCCCTCCCCGCGTTGCTTAAACTTATGGAGGGCTGGTTCTTCCTGGTAATTACCATTTACAATATTGAAAGTATGTTGAGAATTATCTCAATTACATGGAATAATGGCCTATCCTCATGGACAGATGGAAAGACAATATATCCTTCATACTCGTCGATACTATGGAGACCGGAAATATCGGCGCGGCGGCGCGGGCGCTGAAAAACTGCGGGTTCTCACACCTCGAACTGGTTCGTCCGAGGAAATTCCCTTCCGACGACGCAGGATGGTTTGCCCACGGCGCAGACGATATTCTTTCCGCTGTGAAGGTTTTCCCGGAACTCGCGCATGCCTTGAAGGACAAGGCCTTGATCGTCGGCACTACGAGAAGGTCCGGGAAAAAGCGGGGACTGACATATCCGGTGCGAGAGGCTGTCGAAAGAATCAGACACTTTTCGGAGAATAATCGAGTCGCGCTTCTGTTCGGAAGGGAAGACAGGGGGCTCAAGAATGATGAGACTGCCGAATGTTCCTTTATGATCAGGATTCCCTCCTCGACCGGACAGCCTTCGTTCAACCTTGCCCAGGCGGTGCTTATCGTGGCCTATGAGATCTCCTTTGCATCTTACACCGTCCCCCCTCCACCGGAGACCATTAGTAACGAAGAACTATTAAACCTTTTTGAGAGACTCCGGAATCTAATGAAAATGGCAGGCTATGCACCCAAAGGGATCAGGGACAATGAAAAAGAGATCATGTCCGACCTGAAGCGCCTGATATCAAGGACGGTTATCACAGCTCGTGAGGCACGTATGCTTCATGGTATCATTTCGCAGATAGAAGACAGCCTTGGGAAGAGGAAGATAAGATGAAAGAAGCCATTACACAACAAAATCTTAGCGATGAGTTCTATGCCCCTGAGAAGTGCTACATTACTGAATTGTCCAATACGCCTGACGACCCTGATGCATCGATCGCCCGGGCGAGGGTTGAGCCCGGAGTAACGACTCGCTGGCATCGCCTTGCCGGAACCGTCGAGCGCTACTACATCGTCAGTGGGAGAGGGCGTGTGGAGGTCGGGAACCTGCCGCCGCGGGAAGTAAATGCCGGTGATATAGTGCTCATCCCGCCGATGTGTCGTCAACGCATCACCAACATCGGCCCCGAGGATTTGGTCTTCCTGGCTATTTGCACGCCCCCGTTTTCTAATGATGTGTATGAAGATATTGAGGACATACCGACTTAGAGTAGATCGCCCTGCCTATCCCAGTTAGATGACCTTCGATTCGGTCATTAATAGTGCAGGTCTCACCTGCTTTCTCCAGTCGCGGCCGAGGGCATAACCGCCCTGCACCTGGCGGCCGGCAACGGCAACGCTGAATGCGTGCAGCTATTGATTGTGCGTGGGGCAGATGTGAATATCAAGGCAAAAGACGGGAAGACCGCGATGGACTTCGCCATAAAGAACGGGCAAGAAGAAACTGCGGAGCTTCTCAGGGAAGTAATGGAAAAGCGGTAAAGACTTCGCGGCTGCGCCTTGGATGGGATATTAATATCCAGCCATTGATAGTGCAGGTCTCATCTACTTCATGTAGTCGCCGCCATAGGACGCGGGCATTGAATGCTGAGTGCAGCTAGAACAAATGTTTTCGTGATGAGAGCGCTGATGTTAACTGACAGAAAGCCGCAGGGATGACGATCCAGAGAATTCTGTGGGGTACAAGTAGAAAAAGTTACAAGGCTAACATCCCACAGGGGCTCTGCAAGAAACAAGACCTGCCCCCGCATTCCGCGTTTAGAACCGCCAAAATGCTTCTTGTGTGGTATCACATTTTGTGATACCAGGGTGGCAGCTTCCATTTCCGTAATCTGAAACATAAAATCTCTGGAAATCGCCCCAGGCACCCCTTCTTTATCGCCCGTAGATACGAAAATCCATAAACTCACGTATTCTCACAAAATCTTTTTCATTATTTGTAAGCACGAACGCCCCGATTCTCCGGGCAGAACCGGCGATAAGAATGTCATTTTGCAGACGGGAAAGATATGTTGCGTCATATCCGTATTTCTTTCCACTCTTCGCTATGATGCCACCCGTTTGACGCCAGTCATCATCGCTGGGGGCTATCAGTCTTCCGACGTCCTGAAAGGTATGATACAGCTTGTCGAGGATCTTAATGGACCGGCTGTCATGCGCTCCGGCGTAGAGTTCAGAGATGACAACCGAACTCATATATAGTAATGGCGCAGATGTCTCATTGAAAACCGCAGGATGCGCTATGCCCCGATTTATGAAAGGGATATATCTCGAGGTGTCGCAAATAACCTTAAACGGATACTCTGCCAAAGATATCCTCTATTTTCCCCTTGCCCTTTACCGATGCAAGCGCTTTCTGAATCTTCTCGTTGGCAATCACCATATCAAGGGCCTTATTAATTGCCTCAGTATCGGTAGCGGCATGGGTAATCCGCCTGACCATCTCGATCTTGCCGGGTTCAAGAAGAAACTGTTTTCTTACTTTTGCTGCTGTCTGCATATTTCATCACCTCCATGATGTGTATATTATACAATAACATACACATAAATTTGCAGTTACCGGTAAAAATTGCCAAGGTAGATGCACACCCGAGCCCTGAGATATGCTTGTTCAGTTAGAGATAGGTGGGACGCTTATTTAGAGAGAAACTTTTTATGTTCGCAATTAATCATGCAGCTACAGCGCTCATCATCAAGAAGAATTTCAAAGGCACACACTCAGCCCTTCAGGTCTTCGATGGTGAGCTCCACTTCTTTGGTTTCAGGATTTGCGACACTCCATCTCAATGCCCATCGCGAAACCGGGGTCTGTACAGACATAGAAGAGCCGGAAGACCGGTATGAAGCCCACGCCGCAAGCTCGAACCTCCAGTTCAGGGCCGCACGGTATCCGAACATATGGATCTTGCTGGCTGTCCCCGGGTGTGCAGGAATCAGGAGGTCGTATACGTCCCATTCCGCAACCCCGCCGCGGGGGATGGAATGGGCCGCTTCTGAGAACGAACTGGTAACATCCTGGATGGTCCCTCCCTCCTGGCCGAGTGTGGCGTGCGGCAGAACGTCGACCACCTCGGAATCACAGATATTGCGAATAGTCAGAACCGCTCTGGCAAAGGGGATCTCCCTGCCGTCACTCGCCCGTATGTGTGAAGCCACAGACTGAAGTGAGATATCAAGACAACTATTGCTTTCACCGGTCGTTGCGCTTTCGCCTGGTGTATCCGGCATAATGCACGCCTCCTTTCGCTCGCCTGTCAGGCTCTTGCCTTATCTAATGATACCGAAAGAAATATCTGTCCTTTCCCTGACAACCATGCCTTATCCTGCAGTTCCCCGGCCTCCAACGCTTTACCATCGAGGGTGATTCGTCTGCATCCCTGCCAGAAATCCTGAGATTGCCCGTTCGCGAAGCGGATGAAATCTTCGCTACTGATGATAACACCTTTTTGCAGCAGGCGGGGACCCAACTCAGCCATAAGGAGATTGAAGATTTTAATCTGTACAAGACCCTCTCCCTCAACACACTCTTCCTGTGTCTCGTGGTAGGTGATCGCACTGCGGAAAGAGGAATATGTGCCTCCCCGCCTGAGTGTTGCGCCGACGAGTCCTGGCATGGCGGCCGAGAGAGCGAGGACCGAGCCGTCTTTTATCACCGCCGATTCCAGGTCATCGACCGGGCTACCATCAAGGATAACTGATTGTATCTTTTTGATTGTCTCGATGCCTGCCCCGATTTCTTCCCTGAGAAATGAGGCAATGCTGCAGCCGGTGCGGGACCTGATCGTCACCCCCTGCTGCAAAAGCAGGAAGAAATGTGAGACAAGCGGCCCGTCCACTTCAAACGTGATACGAGGCCACGATTCGGCATTCTTTATGTCCATGTCAGTATGAGTAATCAGGATTGAATAGACTTAGTCTGAAAATCTCCCCTCGCCCCTCTTTGCCAAAGAGGGGCATAATTCCTCCCTTTGGCAAAGGGAGGGCAGGAGGGATTTTATAAATCAATGTTGTCATTATATTGCGACTTTTCAAATATCTTCCTTTAGGTAAGAGACCCTGCTCACCTGCGTCTGCGGGGGGCACAAAAAAGGAGGGACGCCGGTCCCTCCTTTTTTTAAAGCGAATGTTAAGGGTCACCAGTTGAAGACCTTGTCCAGGTCTTCGTCCTTTACCCCGAAGGTGACATTGTGCGGAGCAAACTTCTCTGTCTTGAAATACTCCGGCAAACGGTCCTGGGCGGCCGTAAAGCCGGCCTTTGCATTGAAATCCCGCTCCATCGTAAGGACCTTTTTCCCGAGTTCGGTCACGCCGTCAGCGGTCAGATTCATACCGTAGAAGGAATTGAGCAGATCGAGAAGCGCCTGGAAGGTGTCCGGCTGGTCGAGCACTGCAAAGGCTATGAAGAGACACATGCCGGTAGAGTCGATCGCAGCGGTAGCTATCTGGAGATTTCTGGATATCTCGACCTGTCCCTCGGGCTTGAGCGCGTTTACGTCGCCTCCCACCTTCAGGACGTTCTGGGCAACTGCGTATCCTGCTGTGTGGTCTGCGCCCATCGGGCTTGTAGCATAGGTGACGCCGATACCCTGAACAGCGCGGGGGTCATAGGCAGGCATTGCCTGACCCTTGACCACAGGCACCCTCTCGACACCATATGCCTTCCCGGTGACAGCAGCGCCGCTGCCGAGTATGCGGCCGAGATGCGTGCCTTTGCCGACCTCATGTATCATCTGGATAGCAGCATCGGCATCGCCGAACTTGGCGAGGCCTGCATCCATGGCAACGGCAATGGTCGCGCCCATCTCGATCGTGTCGATGCCGTAATTGTCATCCAGAAAATCCATCATCGCAATTTTGTCCAGGTCGCTGATGCCGCAGTTGCCTCCGTGGGCCCAGACGGTTTCGTACTCGGGCTGCTTGGTGAGGAAGTGGCCGTCCTTGTCATTGTATGTGCCGGAGCACTGGATGACGCAGCCGCGGTGGCAGCCATGGGTCGGGTTCGCACCGCGCGCCTTCTCGGTCTCGGCCTGGGTCTCGCCGCTGATCTTCGCGGCCCCGTCGAAGCGGCCCTGTTTGAAGTTATACGTCGGATAGCCGCCCACCTCATTGAGAATGTTCGTCAGCACATTCGTGCCATAGGCCGGAAGTCCCTGGCCTGTTACTGCATGGCCCTTGAGGCCGTCGACGAACCTCTTGTTTGCATCCTTGAATTTTTCCGGGTCCTTTGGCGCCCGCATCTGCATAGTGACTGCAGGGCTGCCCGGAGCCGATCCTCTAACGATAGTGTCATCGAGGACTATTACCTTGACACCTTTTGAACCCATGACCGCGCCCAGGCCGCCGCGTCCGGCATGGCGGGTTGGCCGTAATTCCATATCCGTAAATGCCACTGTTGCGGAGGCCATCTTCATCTCTCCGGCAGGTCCGATCGAGATGCAGCAGATCTTATCGCCGTATTCAGCCTTCATCTTTGCGACAAGATCATAATTGGGAA
>Ga0316620_10001298_pt1 | contig 10695 bp, 9 predicted proteins | sample OWC_Aug_M1_C1_D5_FD_207651 | JGI IMG/M metagenome (GOLD analysis project Ga0316620, IMG submission 207651) | Wetland soil microbial communities from Old Woman Creek delta, Ohio, United States - OWC_Aug_M1_C1_D5_B | ecosystem: Environmental > Terrestrial > Soil > Wetlands | place: USA: Ohio...
GGCACCCCAGGCCCCCCTCACGCCCGCGGCGCCCCCCCTGCCGCAGCCGGTGAGCCCGGTGGCCTCGGAACGCAGCCAAACCAGCGCCGCGCCGCGTGCCGGCGGAGGGGAGAACATGGCGAACATTGGCAAGTCGATCGTGATCAAGGGGGATCTGAGCGGCAACGAGGACCTGGTCGTGGAGGGCAAGGTCGAGGGCAAGATCGATCTCCCGAACAACCGCCTGACCGTGGGGGCGGGAGGCCAGGTGCACGCGGAGCTCCACGCGAAGTCGGTGGTGGTGATCGGCCGGGTCACCGGCAACGTGAGCGCGAGCGAGCGCCTCGAGATCCAGGCCAGCGGCATCGTCGAGGGCGACGTCAAGTCCCCGCGCCTGGTGGTGCAGGAGGGCGCCGCGCTCAACGGCAGCATCGAGATGTCGACCAAGGAGGCGCGGCCCCAGCCCGTCGCCATGCCGACGCCCGCCAGCGCCTCCGGCGGCTCCAGCGGCGGCGAGGCCCGGAAGGTCGGCTAGCCGAAGAGGCGCCGGGCGGCGAGAGCCGCCCCGCGATCAGGCGCGCGCGGTGCGGCCCGGCTTCTGGGCGGTGCCGCGCTGCGTGCGTCGGCCGTAGCGGCGCTCCAGGATCAGGAGCGTCGGCGCGGCGATGTACACCGAGGAGTAGGTCCCGACGAAGATCCCGATCGTCATGGCCAGCGCGAAGGGCTGGATCACGGGCCCGCCCACCAGGAGGAGCGCGAGCACGGCCAGGAGCGTCGTGCCCGAAGTGAGGAGGGTGCGGGAGAGCGTCTGGTTCACGCTCCGGTTCAGCACCTCCTCCAGGTCCACCTTGGTGTGTAGCGCCAGGTTCTCGCGGATCCGGTCGTAGACGATGATGGTGTCGTTCAGGCTGTAGCCGAGGATCGCCAGCAGCGCCGCGAGCACCGTCAGGTCGAACTCCCGCCCCATCACCACGAAGACGCCGGCCGTGATCACCACGTCGTGGATCAGCGCGATCACTGCCCCTGGCGCGAAGGTCGCCGCGAAGCGGAAGGCGATGTAGACCAGGATCAGGAGGCAGGCCACGCCGATGGCGAGGAGGCCGTCGCGCCGCAGCTCGGCGCCCACCCGGGGCCCCACGAAGTCCGCCCGCTCGACCTCGAGCGGCCCCACCTGCTGCGCCAGCGCGTCGTGGATCTTGTCCACGATCTCGCGCTTGTCGCCGGCCTTCCCTTCGTCGCGGAAGCGGATCAGGTAGGCGCCGGGCTTCTCCAGCCCGTAGCGCACCACGCTCGGCTCGTGGATCCCCACCTGGCCGAGGACGTGCCGGATCGGCCCCTCCTCCGCCTTCACGCCTTCCCCGAACTGCACCAGCATCTCGGTGCCGCCCGCGAAGTCGAGGCCGAGGCGCACGCCGCGCAGCGGGATCGCGAGCAGCGAGACCACGATCAGGGCGAGCGAGATCGAGACGGCGAGCTTCCACTTGCCGATGAAGTCGATGTGCGTCCCGGGGGGGACGATCTCGAGCGGCACCCCGCTCCTCCTCCTGCGCGGCCTCCAGGCCGCGGGCTAGATCGAGAGCTCCTGCACCCGGCGCTCGCCCGGATAGAGCCCGAACATCACGCGCGTCACCACCAGCGCGGCGAAGACGCTGGTCACGAGGCCGATGCAGAGCGTGACCGCGAAGCCCTTCACCGGGCCCGTGCCGTACTGGAAGAGCACGATGCCGGAGATCAGGGTCGTGATGTTGGCGTCCAGGATGGTCCAGAGCGCCTTGTCGAAGCCGGTCGAGATGGCGGTGCGCACCGGCTTCTTCAGCCGGAGCTCTTCGCGAATCCGCTCGAAGATGATGACGTTGGCGTCGATCGCGGTGCCCACCGTCAACACCAGGCCGGCGATGCCCGGCATGGTGAGGGTGGCGCGGAACATCGACATCAGGCCGATCACGAAGATCAGGTTCACCAGCAGCGCCACGCCGGCGTAGACCCCGGAGAGCCGGTAGTAGATCACGGCGAAGCCGAGCACCAGGGCGAGGGCCAGGATCGAGGCGTGCAGGCCGCTGCGGATCGAGTCGGCGCCGAGCGCCGGACCGACCGTGCGCTCCTCCTCGATCGCCACCGGGATGGAGAGCGAGCCCGCCCGCAGCACCACCGCCAGATCGGCGGCCTCCTGGGAGGTGAAGTGGCCCTCGATCTGGCCGTGGGAGCCGATGCGCTCGCGGATCGCCGGCGCGCTGTAGACCTGGTCGTCCAGGATGATGGCGAGCTGGCGCCCGACGCTCTTGGCCGTGATCTCGCCGAAGAGCTTCCCGCCCTCGGGCGAGAACTCGAAGGAGACGAGCGGCCGCTGGGTGCGCTGGTCGAAGATGACCCGCGCGTCCTTCAGGTAGTCGCCCGTGATGTCGGGCGTGGTCTTCACGAGGTAGGCGTTCAGGATCTTGTTCGTGGTCTTCTCGCGCTCGAACACGATCTTGGTGCCGTCGGGCAGGCCCTTCGGGTACTTGGCCTTCAGCAGCTCCTCGCTCGGCGCGGAGTCCTGCACGATCTTGAACTCGAGGAAGCCGGTGACGCGCAGCAGCTCGCGGGCCCGCGCGCGGTCCATCTGGCCGCCCGGGATCTGGACCAGGATGCGATCCTCGCCCTGGGGCGTCACGACCGAGTCCTGGATCCCGTTGATCGGGTCCTCGATTCGGCGCCGCAGCACCTCGAGCACCTGCTCCATGCCGGTCTTGCGCACCTGACGCGCCCAGGTGTCGGTGAGCCCGAGGGAGATCTTCTCCGGCCCCTCGTCCACCACGCGCAGGAGCCCGCCGGTGGTCGCCACGTCCTTGGCCTTCTCCAGGTCCTGCGCGCTCGCGGTCTCGATCACGATGCGCTGGCCCTCGAGGGCGAGGCGCTTCGGCGTGATCTTGTCCTCGGCGAGGGCGCCCTCGATGCGCCCCCGCTGGTGGTCGAGCTCGTGGTCGATCGCGACGTCGAGCTTGGCGCCGAGCACCCAGTGGATGCCGCCCTGCAGGTCGAGACCGAGCCGGACGCCGGAGTCCGGAAGGAACCAGTGCGCGCGCCGCACCTCGGCCGGCACGAAGTTGGCGATCGTGACGTAGCCGCAGACGAGGGCAGCCCCGAGCGTGGTCCACAGCCGCCAGCGCATCCCGCCCGTCACTTCTCCTCGCCCTCCTTCGCCTTCGCGAGCCGCCGCTCGATGCGCGAGCGGTCCACCTTCACCCGCAGCGACGGGCCGCCGGCGCCGATCTCGAGCGTCAGCACGTCGTCGGTGGTGCCGACCACCGTGCCGTGGAGGCCGCCGGCCGTCACCACCCGGTCGCCCTTCTCCACCGCCTTCAGCATCTCCTCCTGCTCGCGCTGGCGGCGCTGCTGCGGGCGGATCATCAAGAAGTAGAAGATCAGGAAGATGGCGACCATCGGCAGCAGGAAGCCGAAGCCCGGCGCGCCCTGGGGCGACGCGCCGCCCTGCTGGGCGAGGAGCAGGGTGGCGAGGTGCGGGCTCACTGCGCCGCCTCCCCCACGAAGACGCCCTCGCGCGCGATGCCCATGGCGTGGTCCTCCTCCGACCAGGTGGCCAGACGCGTTCCAGGATAGAAGTGGGCGAGGATCGCGCGGTAGCTCGCGCCCTGCTCGCCCATGGCGTACGCGCCCCACTGGCTCATGCCGACCCCGTGCCCCCGGCCCGTTCCCACGAAGACGAAGCCGTCGCCGTCGCGATGCACGTGGAAGGCCGTGCTGCGCAGCCGCTCCTCGCCGAGGGCCTGGCGCAGGCGGCGCCCCTCCAGCTCCGCGCTGCGCCGGGCGCCGGCGACGCGCACGCGGGCCGCGCGGCCGCTCGCCGAGCGCTCGGAGACCGAGAGCTCGCGCACCGGGCCGACGTCGAAGCCGAGACCGCGGAGCGCGCGGGCGAGCTCGCTCGCCGAGACCCGAAGCCGCCAGTAGGTGTCGGGCGAGACATCCTCGCCCTCGACGGGCTCGCTCTGCAGGTAGGGGACGTCGCGTCCCCACACCTCCTCCGCGCTCGCCGTGACACCACCCGAGGTCGCATGGAAGGCCGCGAGGATCGGCAGTCCGCCGTAGAGCAGCACCTGTCCGCGCGTGGCCTCGGCCGCCGCCCGCGAGGCGGGCGTCTCGGCGTCGGCGCCGCCGTAGGCCTGGCTCGCGGTGCCCGCCTCCAGGTCCCAGGGATCGGCCGCGTGGAGCAGCCGCTCGTGCAGGGCGTAGCTGCGCGCGGCCACGGCCTGGGCCCGCAGCGCCGCGGGGCCGAAGCTCGCGTAGGTCTCGGAGGCCACGACGCTCGCCACGTAGTCCTCGAGCGGGAGCTCGTTCACCGCCGCGAGCCCGTCGCGCGTGCGCAGCACGCGGAGCGCGCCGCGATAGCGTCGGCCCCCGAGCGTCACGAAGGGGTCGCCCGCCACGCGCCAGCTCCGTCCCACTGCGCGGCCGCCCACGGCGAGACCGCCGGGCGTCGGCCGGAGCTCCCGGGCGCCTGCGGGGCCCGCCACCCAGAGCGGCCCGCTCCCGGCCGCCACGCGCACCCGCACCTGCGACGGCTCTGCGCCGCGGGCGCGCCCGGCCGGCGCCAGCGCCGCCAGGGCGAGCGCGAGCGCGACGGAGCAGCGGCGCGGCGACACGGATTCCCCCCCGGTGATCGTGCCGGGGTATCGCACGAAGCGCCCCCTCGGTCAACCGCCGGCGCCGCGGATTCCGTGGGCCGGACGGGGGCTTCGGCAGCGCAGCGCACCCCGCGTTCAGGTGCCCGAGGAGTAGTCGGTGGCGTAGCTCTTCTGCTCCTCGGTGAGCTCGTCGATCGCGAGCCCCATCGTCTGGAGCTTCACCAGGGCGAGCTCCTGGTCCTGGGCCGGCGGGATGTCGTGCACCGTCACCGCGAGGCTCCGACCCTCCGTCGCGAGCCGCACCAGCGACAGGAACTGGTTGGCGAAGCTCATGTCCATCACCTCGCTCGGATGCCCCTCGGCGGCCGCCAGGTTCACCAGGCGGCCCTTCGCCAGCACGTAGATCCGCTGCCCGCCCTTCAGCAGGTACTCCTCGCAGTTCGGGCGGATCTCGCGGACCTGACCGACCTCGCCCACCACGCGCGTGCGCTGGGCCAGCTCCACCAGGTTCACCTCGCAGTCGTAGTGGCCGGTGTTGCAGACGATGGCGCCGTCCTTCATCACGTCGAAGTGCCGGCCGACGATCACGTCCTTCATGCCGGTGGCGGTGATGAAGATGTCGCCGATCTTCGCGGCCTGGTCCATCGGCAGCACCTGGAAGCCCTCGAGCCGGGCCTTCAGCGCCGCGGTCGGCTTGACCTCCGTCACGATCACGTTGGCGCCCATGCCGCGCGCCCGCATGGCGCAGCCGCGTCCGCAGTGGCCGTAGCCCGCCACCACGAAGTTCTTCCCGGCGATCAGCACGCTGGTGGCGCGCAGGATGCCGTCGATCGAGGACTGGCCCGTGCCGTAGACGTTGTCGAAGTCCCACTTGGTCTCGGCGTCGTTCACCGCGATCACGGGGTAGAGGAGCTTCCCGTCCTGGGCCATCGCGCGCAGGCGGTGCACGCCGGTGGTGGTCTCCTCGGTGCCGCCGAGCACGTCCTTGGCCAGCTCCTGGTGCTTGCTGTGCACGGTGAAGATCAGGTCCGCGCCGTCGTCGAGCGTCAGCGTCGGCCGGAAGGCCAGCGTGCGCTCGATGCACCAGTAGAACTTCTCCACGTCCATGCCGTGCCAGGCGTAGATCGAGATGCCGTCGGCGGCGAGCGCGGCGGCCACGTCGTCCTGGGTGGAGAGGGGGTTGCAGCCGGACCAGCTCACCTCGGCGCCGGCCGCCCGGAGCGCCCGCACCAGCACGGCCGTCTCCTTGGTGACGTGCAGGCAGCCCGCCACCCGCTGGCCGCGCAGCGGCTTGGTGGCCTCGAAGCGCCGGCGCAGGGCGCCGAGCACCGGCATCCGCGACTCGGCCCACTCGGTCTTCAGGCGTCCGGCCTCGGCCAGGCGAAGGTCGGCGACGGCGTAGCGGTCGGTCTGGTCCATCGGAGCGTCCTCCCGGCCTCCCGGCCGGGAGGCGGTCTTCATCCGTATATCCGAATGCAGGAATCTAGCGGGCCCCGGAGCCCGGTCAACCGGCCGGGTGCTGCCGCCCGGCCCGGGCTCAGCGGCTCGCGTCCCGCCGCAGGGCCTCGGCCTTGTCCGTGCGCTCCCACGGGAAGCCCTGGTCCTCCCGGCCGAAGTGCCCGTGGTAGGCGGTGGCGCGGTAGATCGGACGGCGCAGGTCGAGGCCGTCGATGATGCCCTTCGGCGTCAGGTCGAAGTGCTTCCGCACCAGGCGCACCAGCGCGTCCTCGTCCAGGCTCGCCGTGCCGAAGGCCTCCACCCGGATCGAGACGGGCTCGGCCACGCCGATGGCGTAGGCCACCTGCACCTCGCAGCGGCGGGCCAGCCCCGCGGCCACCAGGTTCTTCGCCACCCAGCGCGCGGCGTAGGCGGCGCTGCGGTCCACCTTCGAGGGATCCTTGCCCGAGAAGGCTCCGCCGCCGTGTCGCCCCATCCCGCCGTAGGTGTCCACGATGATCTTGCGGCCGGTCAGGCCCGCGTCGCCCATCGGCCCGCCCACCACGAAGCGCCCGGTCGGATTCACGTGCACCACCAGGTCGTCGTCGCGCAGCTCCGCCGGGAGCGCGGGGCGGATCACCTTCGCGAGCACGTCCTTGCGGATCTGGTCGTAGGAGACGTCGGGCGCGTGCTGGGTGGACAGCACCACCGTGTGGATGCGCCGCGGCCGGCCGCCCTCGTACTCCACCGTGACCTGGGACTTGGCGTCGGGCCGCAGATACCCGATCTCGCCCGACTCGAAGAGCGCCCGGTGCCGCTCGATCAGCCGGTGCGCCAGCCGGATCGGCGCCGGCATCAGCTCCGGCGTCTCGTCGCAGGCGTAGCCGAACATCATCCCCTGGTCGCCGGCGCCCTGCTCCTTGTGCAGGCCCTCCCCTTCCGTCACGCCCTGGGCGATGTCGGGCGACTGCTTGCCGAGCGCCACCATCACGGCGCAGGTGGCGGCGTCGAAGCCCATCGCCGAATCCGTGTAGCCGATGTCGTGGACCACCTGCCGCACCGTGGTCGGGATGTCCACGTTGGCGCGCGTGGTGACCTCGCCCGCCACCAGGACCAGCCCGGTGGTGGTGAGCGTCTCGCAGGCGACGCGCGAGCTCGGATCCTGGGCGAGCATCGCGTCCAGGATGGCGTCGGAGACCTGGTCGCACATCTTGTCGGGATGACCCATCGAGACGGACTCGGAGGTGAAGAGCGAGCGCATGGCCATGGCGGTCTCCTGGGCCGGGTCGAGCCCGGCGGCCCGGCAGCGTAGGCGACCGGCTAGCCCTCGTCACCCGCGCTCGGGAACTCCTGCGGATAGCGCCGGAGCATCTCCTTGCGCAGGCGATCGGCAACCTCCGCGGCAGACCGCAGCCCGAGCAGATCTCTGGCCAGGGTCCGTGCCTCCTCGAAGCTCGCCCCGCGCACGATGCGCTTCACCCGGGGCAGCGCGGCCGCGTTCATCGAGAGCTCGTCCAGGCCGAGGCCGACCAGCACCAGGCTGCACAGGGGGTCGCCGGCCATCTCGCCGCACATCGCCACCGTGCGACCGGCGCGATGCCCCTCCTCCACCACCGCGCGGATCTGCCGCAGCACGGCGGGGTGCAAGGCGTCGTAGAGATACGCGACGTGCTCGTTCTCGCGGTCCACCGCGACGGTGTACTGCACGAGATCGTTGGTGCCGATCGAGAAGAAGTCGGCCTCTCGCGCCAGCAGGTCCGCCACCGCCACCGCCGCCGGCGTCTCCACCACCACGCCGAGCTCGACGCCCGCCGCGGCGGGCCTTCCCTCGCGCTCGAGCGCCGCGCGCGCGTCCTCGATCTCCTCGCGCACCGCCGTCACCTCCTCCACGCCCGTGACGAGCGGGAGGAGGACGCGCAGCCGGCCGTGAACGCCGGCGCGCAGCAGCGCCCGGAGCTGGGTGCGCAGGAGCCCGCGGTCCGCCAGGCAGAGGCGCACGCCCCGCAGGCCGAGGGCCGGGTTCGCCTCCAGCCGGCGCTGCATGCCCGCGGGCAGCTTGTCGCCTCCGATGTCGAGGGTGCGGATCACGGCGCCGTCGGGCGCCACTCCCTCCAGCACGGCGCGGTAGTGGGCGAGCTGCTCCTCCTCGTCCGGCAGCGCCTCGCGGTCCATGAACAGGAACTCGGTGCGGAAGAGGCCGACCCCGCGCGCGCCGCAGCGCCGGATCCAGGGGATCTCGTCGCTGCGCTCGATGTTGGCCAGGAGCTCGACCCGGCGCCCGTCCCGCGTCTCGGCCGGCAGGTCCGCACCGCGCAGCAGGCTGCGGCGCGCGGCCTGCTGGCCGCGCGCGCGGGCCTCGTAGCGCTCGCGATCGAGGGCCGCGGGCCGGAGCAGGAGCCGGCCCGTGCCCCCGTCCACGATCACCAGGTCGCCGTCCCGCGCGGCGTCGGTGGCACCCTCCACGCCGACCAGCGCGGGGATGCCGAGCGATGCGGCGGTGATGGCGGTGTGGGAGGCGCGGCCGCCGGCCTCGGTGACGAATCCCACCACGGCGGAGCGGTCGAGCTGCACGGCCTCGGCCGGCGAGAGATCGTTCGCGATCACGATGCTCGGCCCCTGCAGTCCGTCGAGGCGCTCGGGCTCGCGACCGAGGAGGTTCAGCAGCAGCCGGCGCACCGCAAAGCGCACGTCGGTCAGGCGCTCGCGGAGGTAGGGGTCCTCCATCGCCAGGAAGACCGCCTCCAGGCGGCCGAGCTCCTCCCGAACCGCCCACTCGGCGTTCACGCGGCTGTGGCGGATGCGCTGCGCGGCGTCCTCGAAGAGACGCCGGTCCTCGAGGATCATCACCTGCGCGCGGAAGATCGCGTCGACGATCTCCACGTGGGCGACGGGGCCGCGGATCCGCTCGAGCTGCTCGCGCGAGCGCTCCACCGCCTCGCGCAGCCGCGCCACCTCGGAGTCGGCCTCCGCCGGAAGCACCTCGAAGCGGGGCACCATCGGCATCTCGCGCCGCACCACCACGGCGTGGCCGATCGCGATCCCGGGCGAGGCGGGGGCACCCTGCAGGACGACCGCAGCGGCGCTCCCGTCCCGCCGGCTCATGCGCTGGCCTCCTCCTCGGTACTTTCGACCAGGCGCCCGAGCGCCGCCACCGCGGCGGGGGCGTCCTCGCCCACCGCACGGATGCGGAGCTTCGTCCCCTGCGCCGCGGCGAGCGAGAGCAGCGAGAGCACGCTCCGCCCGCTCACCCAGCCCTCGGCGTCGCGCGTCACCTGCACCTCCGAACGGAAGCGGCCGGCCAGCGAGACGAAGCGTCCCGCCGGTCGCGCGTGGAGCCCGAGCGGGCTCGCGACCACGAACTCGCCCTCGACCTCGCGCTCCGTCACCGCGAGCCTTCCGGGAGGATCTCGCTCGCCACGGAGATGTTGCGCTGGCCGTAGTTCTTGATGAAGGTCGCGAGCTCCTCCAGGCCCTTCGGCTCGGTCAAGGTCGCGAGCTTGATCAGCATCGGCAGGTTGACGCCCGTCACCACCTCGACCGGGTGGTCCTTCAGGAAGGAGAGGCTGATGTTGGAGGGGGTGCCGCCGAACATGTCCGTCAGCACCAGCACGCCGGCACCCTCGTCCGCCAGCGCGAGGGCGGCGGCGATCGCGCGCCGCATCTCCTCGATCGACTGCTTGGGGTCGATCGACACCGCGTGGAAGCGCGGTGCGTCGGGGACGATCAGCCGCAGCGCCTGGAGGAACTCCTCGCCGAGCCGATAGTGCGTCACGATCACCACCCCGACCACCATCATCCCCTCTCCACGTCGCGATGCGACACGTTCACCTCGCGGCCGGCGCGCCGCAGCCCGCCGGCCAGCGCGTCGGCGATCGCCACCGAGCGATGCCGCCCGCCGGTGCAGCCGATGCCGATCGTGAGATACGCCTTTCCCTCCCCATCGTACAGCGGGAGCAGGAAGGCCAGGAAGCCGCGCAGGCGCTCCAGCAGCTCGCCCGCCCGGGGATGGCTCAGCACGAACTCCGCCACCTCCTTCTCGGACCCGGTGCGCTCGCGCAGGTCCGGCTCGAAGTGGGGGTTCGGCAGGAAGCGGACGTCGAAGAGCAGCTCGGCCGCCGGCGGCGTGCCGAAGCGGAAGCCGAAGGAGACCAGGTTCACCACGGTGGGGCGCGCGCCCCCCATCACGTGGCGCACCACCGTCTCCTTGAGCTGGTGCACGTTCAGCCGGCTGGTGTCGATCACGAGGTCGGCGAGGCGCGCCACGTCCTCGAGCAGCGCCCGCTCCCGCGCCACCCCCTCCGCCACCGAGCCCGCGGGAGAGAGCGGGTGCACCCGCCGGGTCTCGCGGTAGCGGTTCACCAGGGTCTCGTTCTCGCAGTCGAGGAAGAGCACCTCCACCGCCGCGCCGGCGCCGCGCAGGTCCTCGAGCACCTCCGGGAGCGAGCGCAGGAAGGCCTCCTCCCGGGCGTCGATGGCGAGCGCGATCTTGCGGATCGGCGGCGTGGCCTTGGCGCAGAGGTCGAGGAACTGCGGCACGAGCTGCGGCGGGAGGTTGTCGACGCAGTAGAAGCTCAGGTCCTCGAGCGCGGCCATGGCCGTGCTCTTCCCGCTGCCCGAGAGGCCGGCGACGAAGACGATGCGCGTCACGACCGGGCTCACG
>Ga0316620_10001299_pt1 | contig 10691 bp, 2 predicted proteins | sample OWC_Aug_M1_C1_D5_FD_207651 | JGI IMG/M metagenome (GOLD analysis project Ga0316620, IMG submission 207651) | Wetland soil microbial communities from Old Woman Creek delta, Ohio, United States - OWC_Aug_M1_C1_D5_B | ecosystem: Environmental > Terrestrial > Soil > Wetlands | place: USA: Ohio...
CCGGAGCTGAGCACAGGCGACCAGCCCCCCGAGCGGATCGTGCTGGCCCATCGACGTGACGAGGGGACGGGTGAGATCGACGCTCATCTTCCACACCAGGCGACGGGGCCCCGCCGGAGCCGAGACGCCGAACGCGGCGAAGGCCACCGCGGCCAGCTCTCGGGCCCAGAGGTTGAGGCGCGGCTGGCGGGTGACCCGCGACGCATGATCCAGCGCGTGCATCCACTGGGTGAGGTAGTGGAAGTACTGGCCGTCGCGGTCCCACTCCAGCCGCTCGTCGAAGGGCTCGTCGGCGCGCCGCTCGGGCAGACGCTTCCCGATGCGCAGGCCGCCGCGGGTGGGATGCGCCTCGGCGGCCGCGCCCTCGAGGCCGCTCAGCCAGCCCGCCCGTGAGTCGTCGGACCGATGTCGGCCCAGGGTGTGGTGTACCCGATCGATCAGGCGGAGACCGAGCTCGACCCAGCGCGGGTCACCGGTGCGCCGGGACAGCCCGAGCAGGTTGAAGACCGCGAAGGCGTCGGTCCAGAGGTAGCGCCGAGAACGGCGCTCGGAGGTGACTCCGGTGCGCTCGGCGAACTCCAGCGTCAGCTGGATCGCCTTCTCCGTCGTGGCGGCGAGATCCATGATTCGCCTCCGCTTCCAGGGTACTGCGACGCGCGGCTCCTCGGCTCAGACCGCCGCTCCGAACATCCGACCAACTCCGGCGGTGAGACCCATCGCCAGCGCGCCGAGGACGGCCACCCGGACCGAGGCCCTGAGGACCGGGGCTCCTCCGGTGGACGCCGCGAGCGCCCCCAGCCCGGCGAGGAGGAGCAACGAGCCACCCGTGACCAGGGGGAGCACCATTCCCGCCGGGACGGCGAGCGCCATGAGGACGGGAAGTGCCGCTCCGACGCCGAAGCTGGCGGCGGACGTCAGGGCAGCTTGAAGGGGCCGGGCGGTCAGGGTGGTGGACATCCCCAGCTCGTCCCGGGCATGCGCGGCCAGGGCGTCATGGGCCATCAGCTGCTCGGCGACCTGGGCCGCGAGCCCTGGCGCCAGCCCGCGGGCGGCGTAGATGCTGGCCAGCTCTTGCCTCTCGAGGCTGGGCTGGGATGCCAGCTCGGCCCGCTCCCGCGCGAGGTCCGCCTGCTCGGTGTCCGCCTGGGAGCGAACCGAGACGTATTCGCCGGCGGCCATCGACATCGAGCCCGCGACCAGGCCGGCCATGCCGGTGACCAGCAGGCCCCCGTGGCCGGTGCCGGCCGCGGCCACGCCCACCATCAAGCTGGCGGTGGAGACGATGCCGTCGTTGGCGCCCAGGACGGCAGCGCGCAGCCAGCCGATGCGCTCGGTACGGTGCAGCTCGGGATGGACGGTTCGCGGCATGGCGCCCCTCTTACCAGCCGGCAACCAACATGACGACGGCGCGGCCGCACGTGGCGTAGGTTGTCCTGGTGCCTCCGTGGCGTCGCTGGCTGGCCCGCCTGTCTCTCACCCCTGACGGCTCGGAGCAGATCCTCCGCGGTCCACTGGGGGGCGAGCTCCTGGGCCCCGAGGCGCTGGCCGAGCGGGCCCGTGCGATCGCCGAGGCGCAGCGATCGGGCGCGCGCTTCGGTCTGGGCACGCCGCTGCTCGACCGACTCGACGCCACCCGCCGGATCCTCGCCGCCGCCCACGCGCGTCTCACCGAGGCCGCGTCGGGTGGGGAGGTGGGCCCGGCCGGAGAATGGTTCCTCGACAACTTCTACGTCGTCCAGGACCACATCTCCGAGGTTCGGCAAAGCCTGCCCCGGGGTTACTACCGCGAGCTCCCGGTGCTGGTCGGTGGACCCCTCGCCGGATACCCGCGCGTCTACGAGCTGGCGACGTCGCTCATCTCACACACCGAGGCACGGATGGACCTGGAGACGATCGGTCCGTTCGTCACTGCCTTCCAGGAGGTGACGCCGCTCAACATCGGCGAGCTGTGGGCGCTTCCGGCCATGCTGCGGCTGGGACTGGTGGAGAGCGTGCGCCGCATGACCCTGCGCACCGTCCATCGCCTCGACCAGTTCGCCATCGCCGACGGATGGGCGGCCCGCCTGCAGACCGCCGAACGGGCCGGCCCCGATGCCTTGACCGCGACCGTCACCGCCTTCTCCCAGGCCCACCCCGCCGCCACCTCCGAGTTCGTCTCCCGCCTGCACCAGCAGCTTCGCTTCGAGAACTCCCGCGCTGCCATCGAGTGGCTCGAATCGTGGCTGGTCGAGGAGGGACACGGAGCGGAAGAGGCCGTGGCCCGCGCCACCCAGCGCCTGGCGCTGACGCAGGTGATCATGGCCAACAGCATCACCAGCCTGCGCACCGTCGGCGGCCTGGACTGGCAGGCCTTCGTCGAAGGGCAGAGCCGGCTGGAGGCGGCGTTGCGCACGGACCCGGCCGGCGTGTACCCGCAGATGACCTTCGAGACGCGTGACACCTATCGCCACGTGGCGGAGCGGCTGGCCCGTCGCACCGGCTCCGACGAGGTCGCAGTGGCCCTTCGCGCCGTGGCGCTCTCGTCCAACTCGCCGGCGAGCAGCGCGCCCACCAGCCACGTGGGATGGTTCCTGGTGGACGAGGGACTGGGCGATCTGGAGCGCGCGCTCCAGGCCCGACTCTCGCTCTTCCAGCGCGCCGCGCGCGCGGTGCGCCGTCACCCCACCCTGCCGCTCGGGCTGGGGATGACCCTGGGCACGGTGACCTGCCTGGCCCTGCTGCTCTGGATGGTCGGGCCGGCGGCACGACAGGCCTGGCCGGCGATCCTCCTCCTCGGCCTCCTTCCCGCGCACGAGCTCGCGGTGCAGGCGCTCCAGCAGCTGGTGACCCAGTTCCTGCCCCCACGCCGACTGCCCAAGCTGGACTTCCTCGAGACGGGAGGCGTTCCGCCGGAGCTCGCCACCGCGGTGGTGGTGCCGACGCTCTTCGGCAGCGTGGGCGCGGTCGAGCGCGCCCTGGAGAGTCTGGAGGTGCAGTTCCTCGCCAACCGCGGCCCCAACTTGAAGTTCGTCGTCCTCAGCGACTTCACCGATGCGACGAGCGAGACATGCCCGGGAGATGCGGAGATCGTCGCGGCCGCGCAGGCCGGAGTCCAGGCGCTGGAGGCGCGCTACGGAGATGGGCGGGAGTCCACCTTCTACCTGCTGCACCGGGCGCGCCGGTGGAACCCTGCCCAGCGGGTCTGGATGGGATGGGAGCGCAAGCGCGGGAAGCTGACCCAGTTCAACCACCTGGTGCTGGGGGAGGAAGAAGGCGCCTTCGGGTTCACGGTGGGCGATCTGCCGGCGCTCCGCGCGATCCGTTTCGTCATCACCCTGGATGCGGACACGCTGCTCCCGCCCGACACCGCGCCCACGCTGATCGGGGCGCTGGCCCATCCGCTGAACCGGGCGGTGTACGACCCGGCCCTCGAGCGGGTGGTGCGCGGCTACGCGATCCTGCAGCCGCGGGTGGGCGTCTCGCTTCCCAGCGCCAACCGCACGCTGTTCGCCAGCATCGTCTCGGGCGCGCCGGGCGTCGACCCGTACACCACCGCTGTCTCGGACGTGTACCAGGACCTCTACGACGAGGGCAGCTACACCGGGAAGGGCATCTACGACGTGGAGGCCTTCGAACGAGCCACCCGCGACCGCTTCCCCGACAATGCCCTGCTCTCGCACGATCTCATCGAGGGGGGCTTCGCCCGCGCGGGCCTGGTCACCGACGTCCAGGTCTTCGACGACTTCCCCTCGCGTTACCTGACCTGGACCGAGCGCAAGCACCGCTGGATCCGGGGCGACTGGCAGCTCCTGCGCTGGATGATGCCCGACGTTCCGGCGCCGGGGGGCAAGCGGCGGAATCCGCTGTCGGTGCTCTCGCGCTGGAAGATCTTCGACAACCTGCGCCGCAGCGTCCTCGAGCTGGCGCTGGTGGCGCTGCTGGTCGCCGGGTGGACGGTGCTTCCCGGCTCGCCCCTTCGCTGGACGGCGCTCACGGTGCTGGCGGTGGGAGCGCCGTGGATCATGACCGGGCTGCTGGCGGCGGTCCGTCCGCCGCTCGACCGCTCGTGGCGGGCCTACTACGTCGCGGTGGCCCACGATGCGGTGGTCAGCGCGCGACAGGCGCTCCTCACGGTCGTCTTTCTCCCCCACCAGGCGTGGATCTCGGCGGACGCCATCCTTCGCACGCTGTGGAGGCTCACCGTCTCGAGGCGCAACTTGCTGCAGTGGCAGACCGCATCACAGACCGAGCGCTCGCGGCTGGGATCGGCGGGGGATCTGTGGCGCTCCATGTGGCCCACCGTGGCGCTGACGGCGGTCCTCGTCGGCCTGCTGGTCCACCGGTCGCTGCACGCGCCCACCTGGGGGGCCCTGCCCCTCCGGGACTGGACGGCCCGGTTGCTCGGATGCGGTCTGCTCGGGGCCCTGTGGATGCTGGCGCCCTGGGTGGCGCACCACCTCAGCAGGTCGCCGGTCCGGTCCGAGCGCCGGATGCTTCCCAAGCTACGGGGAGATGCGCTCCGCTACGCGCTCCTCCACTGGAACTTCTTCCGCCGCTTCGTGACCGCCGACACGCAGTGGCTTGCTCCGGACAACTTCCAGGAGAGCCCGGCGCCGGTGGTGGCGATGCGCACCTCGCCGACCAACATCGGACTGCAGCTCCTGGCCACGGTGAGCGCTCACGACCTGGGCTTCGTGACCCTGGAGGAGATGGTCACCCGTCTGGAGCGAGCCTTTGCCTCGATGGCACGGCTGCGTCGGTTCCGCGGCCACTTCTGCAACTGGTACGACCTGAAAACCCTGGAGGACATGGCGCCCGCCTACATCTCCACGGTCGACAGCGGGAACCTGGCGGGGCACCTCATCGCGCTCCGTCAGGCCTGCCTCGCCGCGGCCGATGAGCCGGTGCTCGACCGCCGCCTCTGGCCGGCGGTGGACGCCGCACTGGCGCTGGCCCAGGAAGCCTCGGGGCGGCCGATGGCGGCCCGACTTCAGGAATTGCGCGACGCGCTGGGCTCCGCCGCCGAGCAGATGGACGTGCGGGCGACACTGGCGACGGCGGGCGGCCTTCTCGCCCAGGCCGCGCGCAGCGCTGACGCCGACACGCCAGCGAGCCCCTGGCTCAACTGGGCCACCGAACGAATCGACGCCTCGCGCACGCTCGTCGAAGGCCTGGTGCCCACGGCGGTCCCCTCCCGCCGCGAGACCGTCCAGCCTCGTTTCCCCTCCTGGCGTCAGCGGGCCTCCGCTTCGCCCGCGGCGGCGGCGCTGGTGGCCCGCCTGGAGGCGCTGGCAGTCCAGTGCGACCGGCTGGTCACCGAGATGGACTTTGGCTTCCTCTACGACGCGCCGCGGGCGCTGTTCGCCATCGGCTACCAGCTCACCAGCCACGCCCTCGATCGCTCCCACTACGATCTGCTCGCCTCCGAGGCGCGACTGGCGAGCTTCGTCGCGATCGCCAAGAACGACGTCCCGGTCGAGCACTGGTTCCACCTCGGGCGGGATCTGACCCGTGCCGCTGGCGCCACCGCGCTGATGTCGTGGAGCGGGACGATGTTCGAGTACCTGATGCCGGCGCTGGTGATGCGGTCGTTTCCCTTCACCCTGCTCGATCAGACCTACCAGGGGGCTGTCGGCCGGCAGATTGCCTTCGGAAGCGGGCGGGGCGTGCCCTGGGGAATCAGCGAGAGCGCCTACAACCTGCGCGACCACGCCCAGACTTACCAGTACCGCACCTTCGGGGTGCCCGATCTGGCGTTGAAGCGCGGCCTGGACGCCGACCTGGTGGTCGCCCCCTACGCCTCGGCACTGGCGGCGCTGGTGGAGCCGGTGCGCGCGCTGGCCAACCTCCGAGCCCTGGAACGCAGAGGGGCGCTGGGACCCTATGGCTTCCGCGACGCGCTGGACTTCACCCGCCCCGCTCCAGGCCGTCCCTTTGCGGTGGTCGAGAACTACATGGCCCACCACCTGGGCATGGGACTGGTGGCGCTCACCAACGCGGTCACCGCCGAACGCTGGCAGGAGCGGTTCCACTCCGACCCGCTGGTGCGCGCCGCGGAGCTGCTGCTGTACGAGCGCATCCCCCGCAAGCTGGTCTTCCAGGAACCTCAGGCCGCCCGGGCCGAGGCGGCGCTCCCCGATCCCGAGCTGGAGCGGCCGGCGGTCCGACAGTTCGACACCGCCGACACGCCGCAGCCGCGAGTGGCGCTTCTGGGACGGCTCCCCTACACCATCATGATCACCAACGGCGGCTCCGGGTACAGCCGCCTCGGAGACCTGGCGGTGACCCGGTGGCGGGCCGACGGCACGGCCGATGCGAGCGGACAGTTCTGCTACCTGAGGGAGGTGGCGTCGGGGCGCGTCTGGTCCAGCGCGCTTCAGCCCACCTGCGCCGCCGCCGACTCGTACCAGGCGGCGCTGGCGACCGACCGGGTGATCTTCCACCGCACCGACGGCTACTTCGAGACGCGCACCGAGATCACCACCGTTCCGGACGATTCGGCGGAGGTACGGCGAGTCACGGTGACCAACAACGGCAACCGGGCCAGCGAGGTGGAGCTGACCAGCTACGGCGAATGGGTGCTGGCCTCGCCGGACGCGGACCGCGCCCATCCAGCCTTCGGCAACCTCTTCGTCGAGACCGAGTGGCACGACTGGTGTCAGGCCATCACCGCCAGCCGGAGACCGCGCTCCAGGGGAGAGCCGCGGCTGTACGGGGTCCACGTCGTCGCCCTTCCCGAGGTCTCGGTGGGTGGGGTGACGTTCGAGACGGATCGGGCGCGGTTTCTCGGTCGCGGGCGCTCGGTGAGGAACCCCGCGGCCCTGGACCAGGGGGTGCAGCTCAGCGGCTCGGCCGGTGCGGTGCTCGATCCCATCTTCGCGCTGCGAACGCGGCTGCAGCTGTTGCCCGGGCGTTCGGCGTCGGTCTCGTTCACCACCGCCGTTGGCAGCACCCGGGAACGCGCCTTCGACCTGGCCGATCGATACCGCGACCCGCACTCCGCCCAGCGGGCTCTGGACCTCGCCTGGACCACGGCGCAGATCGAGCTGCGCGAGCTGAAGACCTCCTCGGTCGAGGCGGCGCTGTACCAGAAGCTGGCCGGCGACCTCTTCTTCTCCGACCCGCGACTGCGCGCACCCGTGCCCGAGCTCCGGCGAAACACCGGCTCGCAGCCGTTACTGTGGAGCATCGGTCTATCGGGCAACTGGCCCATCGTCCTGGCCACGGTGGACTCGACCGACGGGCTGTCCACGGTGGGCGAGCTGCTGCGGGCGCACCGGTTCTGGCGGCGGCGCGGGATGACCGTCGACCTGGTGATCCTCAACACTCGGGCGACCTCCTACGTGGAAGCGCTGACCGAGAAGCTCACCTCGGCCGTCTTCGCCTCCAGCGAAGCCAGCGTGCACGAGCAGCCGGGTGGGGTGTGGGTGCGGCGAAAGGAGCTCCTTCGGCTCGAGGAGCTCGCCATGCTGCGCGCCACCGCCCGTGTGCACGTGGTGTGTGACGGCCGCAAGCTGGGACAGATCGTCGATCCCGGTCAGGTGGACCTGCGGCGCGCTGCCGAGGAATTACGCTCCACCCGCGGACCGCTCCAGCGGCTGGGAATCGGACTGGCCGACCGGATCCGCATCCCCGCCCCTCGCCCGCGGAGGGTGACCGGGGGCAAGGCGGGTGGCGGCCAGGCGGCGCCGGCGGAGGTGCCGGCCCCTGCCACGCTGCTGCTGGACAACGGGATGGGCGGGCTCGCCCCAGACGGTTCGTACGAGATCCGGCTCGGAGCCTCCGGGCTCCCGCCTGCGCCCTGGGCCAACGTGGTGGCCAGCGAGGCCGGCGGCTTCGTGGTCACCGAACGGGGGGGCGGCTTCAGCTGGGCGGGCAACAGCTACTTCTACCGGCTCACCCCCTGGCACAACGATCCGGTGAGCGATCCGGTGAGCGACGTCCTCTACCTACGGGACGAGGACACGCACGCGCTGTGGACGGCGACTCCGGGTCCGAGCTCCGACGGCTCTGGCTACACCGTCCGCCATGCTCCAGGGATGTCGAGCTTCGTGCACCTGCACGAGGACATCCGCAGCGAGCTGACCCTGGGACTGGTCGAGCGGAGCGGGGTGAAGGTGTCGCGCCTTCGCTTGCTGAACTCCGGCAGCCGGCCACGACGGCTCTCGGTGACCGCCTACGTGGAGTGGGTGCTCGGCCCCGAGCGCGAGCACGGCCAGCACCAGGTCTGGACGGAGTACGACGCCGCGCGGGGAGCGGTGTTCGCCCAGAACACGTTCGACCCGCAGTTCGCGGCCTGGGCGGCATTCTGCGCCATGTCCCCCCCACCCGAGCGGCACACCGGGGATCGCCGGGAGTTCCTGGGGAGGAACGGGACCGTGGCCGACCCGGTGGGGCTGCGCAACCACACCCTCGCCGGCCGCACCGGGGCAGCGCTCGACCCGTGTGCCGTCCTGCAGCGGGTGGTGCAGCTCGGCCCGGGCCAATCCACCGAGGTGGTGGTGTTGCTGGGCGCCCGCCCCTCGCGCGCCGAGGCACAGACGGAGGTGGATGGGCACCGGGCGGCAGACGCGCCTCGGGCCGACCTGGCCACGGTCGTGGCCTGGGAGGAGCGGCTCTCGGTGGTGCGGGTCGCCACCCCCGACCCGGCCTTCGATGCGTTGATCAACCGCTGGCTCCTCTACCAGGCGCTCTCCTGCCGGATGTGGGGCCGGTCGGCGCTGTACCAGAGCGGGGGCGCGTACGGATTCCGGGATCAGCTCCAGGACTCGATGGCCTTCCTCTACGCCGACCCTGGACTGTCGCGCAGCCACCTCCTCCGGGCGGCCGGGCGTCAGTTCGAGGAGGGGGACGTGCAGCACTGGTGGCATGCGGAGAGCGGCCGCGGCGTGCGGACCCGCTTCTCGGACGACCTGGCCTGGTTGCCGTTCGTCGTCGAGCGCTACGTCCGGGTCACCGCAGATGCGGGCGTGCTGGACGTCGAGGTGCCGTTCCTCTCCCTGCGTCCGCTGGGTCCGGAGGAGCACGAGCTCTACGACCTGCCGTCGGTGTCCACGGAGCGGGGGAGCGTGTACGAGCACTGCCGCCGCGCGCTCCGGAGGGCCTGCACCACGGGGGCTCATGGACTGCCGCTGATCGGAACCGGCGACTGGAACGACGGGATGAACCGGGTGGGCGTCGAGGGACGGGGCGAGAGCGTGTGGCTGGCCTGGTTCCTGGTCAGCACGCTGCGCTCGTTCGCCATCCTGGCGGACCGGCGGGGAGAGGCAGCGGAGGCGGCCTGGATGCGAACGCAGGCCGACGCCTACGCCGGCGCGCTCGAGGAGCACGGCTGGGATGGAGCCTGGTACCGGCGCGCCTTCTTCGACGACGGCACGCCGCTCGGATCGGCCGGGAACGAGGAGTGCCGGATCGACTCCATCGCCCAGAGCTGGAGCGTGATCTCCGGGGCGGGCCGGCCCGAACGCCAGGCCCAGGCCATGGTGTCGCTCCGCCAGCACCTGGTCGATCCAAGGGCGCGGCTGATCGCGCTGCTGACGCCTCCCTTCGACCACGCACTGCCCGATCCGGGGTACATCCAGGGGTACCTTCCGGGCGTTCGCGAGAACGGGGCGCAGTACACGCACGCCGCGCTGTGGGCGGTGCTGGCCATGGCGATGCAGAACGAGGGCGACCTGGCCTTCGAGCACTTCCAGATGCTCAATCCGTTCACCCACGCCGCCACGCCGGAGGCAGTGGCCATCTACAAGGTGGAGCCCTACGTGGTGGCAGCCGACGTGTACACCGCACCCGGCCAGCTCGGGCGGGGCGGATGGACCTGGTACACCGGCTCGGCCGCCTGGATGTACCGGGTCGGGCTGGAGGCCATCCTCGGTTTCCGGAAGGAGGGAGCCACGCTCCGGCTCGAGCCGTGCGTGCCGCGGACCTGGACGGAGTTCCGCATCGACTACCGCCACGGCACGAGCCGGTACTCGATCGCCGCCGCCCGCGCGCAGCCGGGTGGGCGGGCCCGGGTGCTCCTGGATGGCGAGGAGGTGGCGGGGGGGCTCATCCCGCTGAAGGACGACGGACGCCGGCACGAGGTCTCGGTCACCTTCGTCGCGAGCGGGCCGCCCGCCGGCGGGGACCCTCCGCCTTCATCTCCCGGTTGAGGGTTGCAGGCGGCCGATTCGCCTCCGCACTGCCGGGGCTGATGTGGTCAAGCGTGTGTCCACGCCCCGACCACGATCCAGCCGGGTGTTCGCGAGGAATCACCCCGCCCTCTCCTCCGTAGAGCGTCGGTCACTTCGGGTTACACTCGGGCGCTTCACGTGCACCCCCCCTCGAGTCGAAGAAGCGCCCCCCGTCCGGCGCCGACCCCTCAGCTGACGCGCCGGCGCTTCCTCGCAGCCGGAGCCACCTTCGTCGCCCTGCCCTTGCTCGGCCTGCCCCGCCGCGCGCGCGCGGACGCCGGGTCGCTTCGAACGCTGTCGTTCCTGCACACCCACACCGGGGAGGCGCTGTCGCTCGCCTACGCGGCCGGCGATGCGTACCTGCCGGAGGCGCTCGCCCGCATCAACTGGCTCCTGCGCGACTTCCGCAACGGCGAGATCAAGCCGATCGACCCGCAGCTCCTCGATCAGCTGCACACGCTGGCCGCGGTGACCGGCACCGGCGCGCCCTACGAGATCATCTCCGGCTATCGCTCACCGGAGACCAATGCCCTGTTGCAC
>Ga0316620_10001300_pt1 | contig 10680 bp, 7 predicted proteins | sample OWC_Aug_M1_C1_D5_FD_207651 | JGI IMG/M metagenome (GOLD analysis project Ga0316620, IMG submission 207651) | Wetland soil microbial communities from Old Woman Creek delta, Ohio, United States - OWC_Aug_M1_C1_D5_B | ecosystem: Environmental > Terrestrial > Soil > Wetlands | place: USA: Ohio...
GGACGATGTCGTGGACGCGATACTACTCGCCGCAGCGACCGACGACAGCAACGGACAAATCTATAATCTCGGCAGCGACGAAACCATCAACTTACGCGCCCTCGCCGAGCTATGCATCGAGGTAAACCGCGGCGGCAATTACTGCCTCATCCCCTATCCGCCCGACCGCAAGCCGATTGACATCGGCGACTATTACGCGGACTATCGCCGCATTCGGGGCAAGCTGGGCTGGAGACCTCAGGTCAACTTGCGTGAAGGGCTGACGCGGACGCTGGAATACTATCGCCAGCACCGCCAGCACTATTGGTAGTTGTAGATTGCTGAGTGTGGATTGTAGATTGACCACACAGGGAATCTATAATCAGCAATCTAAAATCAGCAATTCAGAAAGGAGTCACGTAACCATGAATCCGAAGAATGTTCTATCCCTGCGCTGGCGCACTCCTCGTGCGCTCGCCTTGGCGGGCTTGATGGCGCTGGTCATCGTTGTGACTGCGCTGGCCTTGACTCAAACGTCAACAGTGGCTGCGCCGCCGCCGCCGTTGCGCGGCCCGTTTCGCTTTGTCGAAGTGCCGCAAGAGATGGCTGCGGCGCCATCGTCCACTTCAGAAACGTTTACACCGACCGTGGTTCTCTCTGAGACTTTTGATGTCTTTGTCCCAACGTATAATCCGTCTGTTGACCATCCTGGCTGGCAAGTGTTCGTCCAGGCGGGCGCTGCCACCCAACAGTGGGGACGAGTATTGCTCTCGAATGACGGCTTTACCAATACACTCTGGTCAACAGGTTATTACAGTCCAGTTCAGACCACCGGCTCAACCTATGTGGCAGACATGTACACATGGGCTATCTACGGTCCGTTGAACACGCAAAAGTACCGGGACTTTCAGGCCACATTTGATATCTGGCCCGACATGAATGTGATTGCGGATACGGCGGTAGGTTGGGCGGCCTCGATTGACGGTCAAACATTCTGTGGCAGGAACGAGTTGATCACCAACGCCCGAATCTGGTTGCACAAGTCGTTTGTCCTGCCCAAACAATGTGAAGGTCAAACCGGCACACCGGTCTATCTGGCCTTTCTTTTCCGAAGCGATGGCAGCACTCCCGTCGGTCTGGGCGCTTTCCTGGACAATGTGGAGGTTACAGGGTTGCCCTTGTACATGACCTATCTGGTCTTGGTCAGGCACGAACCTACTGTGACACCAGCGGCCTCGCCCACGCCGACAACCCAGCCCTTCCCACTGACTCAGTCTTACGATTTTGAGAGCCTGGGCAAATGGTGCAGTACCAGCAACGATAGTTGGACTTCCGGCATCGTCTCGTTGGGTGGAAGCAATGCCTACTACCTGGCCATGAAGCAATCTTCATACCTGTGGGCACTCTCGCCGCGTGACTCGTCCGCAGACAATTTCCGCATCACAGCCGACTTTAACTTGCTGAGAATGAACAGCAGTCGAAGCCTCTCTGACTATGGGGGCGCCAGGTTCGGACTGCTCTTTACGGTGAAAGGCAACCCGTTCGATCCGGCCGACCCTTGCTACTACAACGGCGGCCAAGCCGAAAGCGGCATTGGCTATTACCGGTTCATCGTCAAGATCAAAGAGGACGGCAGCGGCTACAAGACGCTTCTGACCCGATGGGAAAACGGCGTCGAGCCGGAACAAAACGGCAACTTTGTGGACTTGCCCGCCGGGGTCACGATCAACCGCACGGGCTGGAACACGATGCGGATTGACCGCTACGGTGCAAACATCAAAGCCTACATTAACGATACGCTGGTGCAGAACTGGGACAACAGCAACAGCGGCACAGGTGGTTGGTTTGGCCTTTTTACCGAAACAACGGGCAATAACCCAAGCAGTTGGTTCTTTGAGTCTGACTGGGACAACATCAAAGTCTATAACCTCAACCCCTAAGGGCGTTGATTGACTTTGCCCCTTCTCCTCTTGCCTACAGAGGAGAAGGGGCAGGTGTTGAAAAAAGGTAGAGCATGATCCCTCAAGCCAATCCACGTGCCCAATACCTTAGCCACCAGGCCGAGATTGACCAGGCCATCGTGCGGGTGCTCGAAAAGGGCCGCTACATCCTGGGCGAAGAGGCCGCTGCCTTCGAGCACGAGTTCGCGGACTATCTGGGCGTGCGGTTTGGCGTGGGTGTAGGCAGCGGAACTGAGGCGCTTCATTTGGCGCTGCGAGCCTGTGGCGTGAGGCCGGGCGACGAGGTCATCACTGTGGCACATACAGCCGTCGCCACGGTCGCAGCCATCGAACTCTGTGGCGCGACGCCGGTGTTGATGGATATTGCCCCCCGCTCGTTCACGCTCGATCCGACGAAGTTGGAAGCAGCCATCACACCGGCTACCCGCGCGGTTATCCCGGTTCACCTCTACGGCCAGTCCGCCGATCTCGAACCGATCCTGAGCATCGCGCGAAAGCGGCGAGTCCGCGTGATCGAAGACTGCGCCCAATCGCACGGGGCGATGTATGACGGCCGCCGCACTGGCGCCTGGGGCGACATGGCTTGCTTCAGCTTCTACCCGACCAAGAATCTGGGTGCCATTGGTGATGGCGGGTTCGTGGCGACCGACGATCCGCAACTGGCCGAGAATGCACGGCTGTTGCGCGAATATGGCTGGCGCGAGCGATACGTCAGCGATGTGGCAGGCTGGAACACACGCCTGGACGAATTACAAGCCGCGATCCTGCGCGTCAAGCTGCGGGCGCTCGATGCGGACAATGCGCGACGACGATGCCTGGCCGCCATGTACGACGAATGGCTTGCAGCTTGTCCCGTGGTCCTCCCCATGGAAATGCCCTATGGCCAACACGTCTATCATCTGTACGTCGTGCGGGCCGAGCGGCGCGATGCGCTGCGAGTGTTCCTCAAAGAGCGCGGCATTGGAAGTTTGATCCATTACCCTGTGCCAGTCCACTTGCAACCGGCTTATCGCGGGCGATTGGGCGATGTCGGCTCGCTGCCCGAGACCGAGCGCGCCGCGCGAGACGTTCTTTCGCTGCCCATGTTCCCCGAACTGACCGAAGCCGAGGTCCGCCAAGTCGCCGAGGCCGTGCGCGAGTTTCCAGGCTAAGTCCAGGACTGCTCAACAACGACGCGAGCCGAATTCTCCATGAACTCTCGCAGATGCAAAACCCGTTTGATCGCCGCGACGCTACTATGTATTACGGCGCTGGCAGCGGGCTTGCGTTTGTACCAGCTTGACCATCTCCCGCCGGGCCTCTCCTACGACGAAGCCTGGAATGACTTGCAGGCGTTGCGCGTCGTCCAGGGCCGCACCCCCCCGGTCTATTTTGTGGACGAGCGGCGCGACGTGGAAGAGCCGCTGCACATTTACCTGATCGCCGGGCTATTCGCGTTGACCGGGCCGCAGGCCATCGGCGGACGCATCGTTTCGGCGCTCCTGGGAACGCTCACCATCCCCCTGCTTTTCTTGCTCACACGCGAGATGCTGCGGGGACTGCGCGCTACCTCTTCTCCAGACTCTGATCTCGTCGCGCTCTTGACGGCGTTCGTCCTGGCGACGTTTTACTGGCACGTCCACTACACACGCCTGGGGATGGAGCCGCCTGCCGTGCCGGCATTGGCAACGCTCACGTTCTGGCTGTTGTGGCGAGCGATCAACCGGGGCGGCTGGCTCGACTATGGGCTGGCCGGCGGCGCACTCGGTGTGAGCCTGTACACACATCCTTCGGCGCGCTTTCTCCCCATTGTCGTCGCGCTGTTTGTCGGCGGGCGCTGGATAAATGACTGCGCGTTGGTGCGCCACGAGGCTCCACGCTTCGGGCTGCTGGTTGCATGTGCCGTCGTCGTCTTTGCGCCACTTGGGTTGTTCTTTGCGCAGAACCCAGATTTGTTTTTCTATCGGGCTGGACAGGCCTCTGTGGTGACGTTCAGCCGTGGGCTTGTGCCAGTTCTCCAAAATGGAATACACGTGATCGGGGGGCTGGTCTGGCGGGGCGATACAAACCTGCGCCTGAACATGCCAGGCCGTCCTGGACTGGATCCGCTTCAATTGCTGTGGGTGGCAGCCGGAGTGTTCTATGCGTTGGGGCGTGACCGGCGGCGTGTGCTGACTTTTCCGCTGCTGTGGACTGGCATCATGCTCTTGCCGAGCGTTTTTTCGGATGCCGCGCCACACTTTGGACGGATGCTCGGCGCAACGCCCGCACTGGCGATGCTCATGGCGCTGGGTATAGCACAAATATCCAATATCCAATATCCAATATCAAAACGACAAGTGCAGATCGGATTTGTCGTGGCAGGGTTGGCATTAGGGTATTCGACGATCAAGATGGCGCGCGACTATTTCGTGACATGGGCGCGAGACCCTGGCCTGTTCACCGCCTTTGACGTGGGGCTGCGCGAGTCTGCCGAGTACCTCGCCTCGCGTCCGCGTGACGAGTGGATCTCGTTTTCACCTGTGGATCGTGACCAGCCGATTTTTCGCTTTGCGTTCCGCGACGACGTGTCGCGCCTCAAGACGTTCAATGGCCGGCGGTGCGCGGTGTATCCCGTCGAGCTTGAACACGACTTGACGCATGTCGCCGTTGTCGTTGAGGATACGCATTCGCTCGATGCACTTCAGCGCGTTTTCCCGTCGGGGGAGGTCGTAAGGAAATTCTGGGATGCGGGCACGCGCTGGGCCGTCGCCTATCACGTCAATGCGGGCGACCGTGCGCAGACGCCGCTGAACGAAGCGGCTGTCTTTGGCGACGGGATCGCGTTGGTCAATTCGCAGGCCTTCGGGGTCTCTGAAACCCCCAAGATTTTGGCTCGCGCCGGAGAGACGCTGTCCATCACGCTTGCGTGGAAGAGCCTTGCGACGGTGAGGGTGAACTATACGATCTTTGTCCACCTTGCGCCCGCGCTCGACGCGCCGCCCGTGGCGCAAGAAGACGCGCAGCCGTGCGATAACTCGTATCCCACCACGTGGTGGTCGCCTGGAGAAATTGTCGAGGAGGATCGCCGCATCGCAATCCCCGCTGGCACTCCGCCCGGTCAGTACGTGCTGGCGGCGGGCATTTACGATTGGGCGACCGGCCAGCGGTTGCCGGTGCGCTCCCTCGGCAAGCCACCCGGCGATCAGCTTGTGCTCGGCATGGTCAGCGTCACACGTTGACCATGCGGCAAGGCTATTGCTTGCCAGGCAGGCATCTGTCGAAGAACGCGACGACTCGTTCTTCAAACTCGGCGGCACGTTTTTCGTGAAACTCCAAATGGCCCATTTCGGGGTCGAACCACAATTCGCGTGGCTCGCCTGCGGCGGCGTATAATTGCTGCCCACCGCCGGGGTTGACCCACGTATCTTTGCCTCCCATCAGGATAAGAACAGGTCGCGGGCTGATCTGGGCGATATGGCGAATGGGAGCGACGGTATTCGCAGGGAAGCCAAACTTGCGCTCGATAAAGAATAACATCATCGGCGCGAGAGGGAAAGTCGGAAGGTTGAGTCGCCGCACATTGGCTTGCACCATATCCTCCAGCGTGGCGTAGGGACTTTGTGCTACGACTGCTTTGATTGCCGGGTTTTCGGCTGCGTAAAGGAGCGCCGTTGCGCTCCCCATTGAATTACCCAACAATCCGATGCGCTCCGGGTCAACCTCAGATCGGGTCAGGAGATATTGGAAAGCGGCCTCGACGTCACGTACCTCGTCGTGGCCAAAGGTGATCAGTTGTCCTTCGCTTTCGCCGTGTCCCCGGAAATCAGGGATGATGACGCCATAGCCGTGACGGATCAGCATGGTGGCGATGGGGAGCATGGTGGATCGGTTGGCCTTGTAGCCATGCAGCAGGATGATGGTGGCCCTGTTCTGCGATGGAAAATACCATGCCGCCAATCGCACGCCATCGCTTGTGGTCAGTGTGATGTCGGTCAAGTCGGCGAGGCGGGGTTCATCCAGGAGCGCTGCGGGGCGTTGTTCTTTGGTGCGCCCACTGACCGGGTTATGAATCGCGATGTCGGCAAACAGGTTAGCCACCAACGCCGAGCCGATGCAAGCCAGCAGAATGACTTGCGCCACTGCAAAGAGTGTGAGCTTGCGCCATTTTTTCATCGCGATCCAGGCCGCTTTCAGGTTCCACCCTTGCGAAGGTCAGGGACAACATACGCGACGAATTCGATGGAAACCTTCGCAAGGGCGTTATCTGTTGGGTTCAGCCGCCCCGAACAAAGTGAGGCATTTGAAACGGAATCTCTAGAGCCATCTCGATGAATCCGCTGTACTGGCCGTCTTGATACCACGGCGTCTGATAGATCAGTTTTTTGATGCCGTTCTTTTCGATGGTGTACACGTTGACCTGTTGCGTTTCCATGAGCCTTTCGAGCTTGGCGCGCGCAGGCTCGGGATGACAGCCTATCAGATTCGTGCCGATCAGTTGCCGGCCTCCATCTTCTTCAAAAACCTTGGCCGACTTGTCGTTCATCTCCAGGACGATGCCGTCGCGGTCACAAACTGTGATTGCGCCCGGAAATCCCTGCACCCAAGAATGTTCTGCCATTTTGCTCTCCTTCGCGAGACATCAAGAAGTTATTGTACCACTCAAATGGGCCAGGGGTGTATGCCAGAGTTCATTTTCGCCGCTCATTTGTTGGTCGAGTCGCTTCCGATACTTGGTCTGGGAACCTATCGCATCACGAGTGGTAGAAATACCTGCTGCGGATCCACCAACGTCACCACCCTCACCCCGACCGCACCATAGCCACCGTCCGCGCTCACCCGATAGTCGTCGTTGACGATTAGCTTGATGCCAACCATTGGCGTCACCGTGAAGGTGAACGTGATAGCTTCGCCGGGCGAAAGGCTTACCGCAGTCCAGCTTACCACACTGCCTGCCAGCGTCCCACCGCTGAGATAACTGACATTCGCAGGAAGCGTGTCCGTGACGACGAGGTTGGTCGCGCCAGCGCCGCCATGATTGACGACGGCGAGTGTGTATATGATCCGTCCACCTGAATTCACCCAGGCTGGCGCGCTCTTGGCGATAGTCAGGTTAGGCGTGGGAGCGCCGCTCGGGAGCAGGATTTTCGATGTGAACGGCTGCAACACGATACTACCTGCAACCGGGTGACCATCCAAATCCACGTATGACCGAGAGAGGTAAATTGTCTCTTGAACTTTCGTGTCGTTGTAAAAAATCTCGGAGGTCGCCAACGCCGCCGAAATCATCTCGGTCGAGTGAGTATCCTTGCCCGAATACGTCTTCCACTGCGCCAGCGTCATGTCGCCTTGCGCCGAAATATGCGCTGCCCGGTTGGCGTGATAGAATCGGTTGTTGTCCGAGACTGCCAACTGACCCGCCTCGCCCACCTGCAAGGTGCCGGCCGTGGACGTGATCCCCAACATGATATTACCCGTGAGCGAGGCAATCGGGCTGGGCGGGCTGGCAATGGCGACTTGGTCGGCCCACAGCGTGCCGGACGAGTTGTTGAAAAGCGTATTGTTCTGAATCGTTCCGGTCGAGTCCTGGTACAAGATGCCGTGCACCGTCGAGCTGATGACGGTGTTGCCGGAGGCCGTGACATCCTTCGAGTAATGGTCAATGTACAGCCCGAACCCAAACAGCGCGTCAAAGTCCGAGCGGCAGCCGCCCGTATTGCCGATCGTGTCTACGATAATGTTGTTGGCAATCGTGAGGTTGCGGACGAGCGTTGACGAGAGATTATCCCCGCCAAAACTACGCAGTCCGCCGCAATCGCCTTTGGAGGTGCAGGCATACAGGATGAGGTTACTGTCGAACGTGTTATTGTAGCCGAACACGTCAATGCCGTTATAGCCCGTCCGCTCGATGCGGTTGTAGCGCACGGTCACGCTGTTGCCAGAGTAGGTTCCGTCTCCATCCACCTTGATGCGGATGCCATCGCCGTCTTCGGTACACATACCGCCGCCGCTCGTCGTGCTGCAGCCCATCCCTGCCTGACCTAGATTCTTGATCAGCGCAATGTCCCGGATGACGTTATCCTGGATGAGCGATTGGCGGGCGTACGAGTTGATGCCCATGTGATTCGCGCCTTCAATCGTGTTGCCGACGATTTGAATGTCCCGTCCACCACGCCAGCCATTATAGCCGTTGCCATTGGCCTCCGCGTTCCACACCCAGGTCGCCAAGTTGATGCCGACGCTGTCCACGTCTCGAATCAGGTTGTTCCGAATGATAATGTCCGAGTTCTCGTCTTTCTCCAAATTGACTGGCGTGGTCACGCCGTTATCGAACCAATCGTTGATCTCAAAGTTTTCCACGATGACGTGCGCCACGTGCTGCTGCAAGTGCTTGCCCAAAATCACGCCGCCGAGGTATGCCGATTCGCCCGTGATGACGACCGCGCCCTCTATCGCCGCGCTGTTAGGGTTGTTGCTGGAAAACAAATACACCTTGCGCGCATTCCGGTCGTAATACCATTCGCCATCCCGGTCGAGCGTCTTCAAGTGATCGGTGAGCCAGAATCCCCAGTCCACACAATTGCCCCAGCAATCCAGGTCAGAGTTCACCGTCAACGTGTTGCCGCTATCACTGGTCACGGTCCGATTCAAGATGTACCACCGCATCCCCTTGATGTGCGCGGTCGCGCCGGTCCAGTTTTCGGCGGGCAATTGATTGTCCGTGATCTGCGTGGCGCTGGGCTGAGCGTCAATCGTCGAGTAGCCACCGTCGGGCGCATCAATGTTGGGCCAGCGGCCAATGCCCAAGCGCTGCCCATTCCTGAATAGTTGATTGATGCCTGACGTAGTGGCCGGTGGAAAGTTGGTGACATTCACGCCCGCCGAAAGGTCTGCCACATAGATGTTGCCAGAGTACACCGTCCAGCCCGTGATCGGCTGCGCGCCGGAGAGGATGGGCTTGTCCGCGCAGTCCGTCGCCGGATACGAGCTGTACGTGATCGGGCTGGACGCCGCGCCGGATTGGCTCACGATCAGCATCTCGGCTCGCCACGTGTCGCCGCATTTGAATAGCACTTGGTCGCCCGGCTGCAGTGCCAGCCCATTGACTTTGGCAATCGTCTTGAATGGGTAGCTCGTGGACAGTCCATCATTCGAGTCGCTGCCACCACTGTTCGAAACGTAATAGGTGTTGCCTGCGCCGCCGACCATCCGGGGGCGTGTCACAAAAAACGCCGTAGCACACACGACTAACAACACTAACGGAAACCCCAATGCTCGTTTCATCGTCAGATTCCTTGTGCATCAAGGCCCAGGGGCCGATCGAACACAAGCCGTGTCCATCGCTTTTCGATCACCTGCTCGTTCTCGGCAGGAGCATAGTCACTATGCTTGGGGTAAGCGCGGATACGCCAGGCCTCGGAGGATGGACGCCCGGCCTCATCCCAGGCTTTGATGTGTCCAATCAAGCGATGCGCCGGCGACTCCTCCGAACCGAATTGGCGCACAAACAATGCGAAAGGCGGTTCGGGAGATGGGTCGCAGACATCACCGAGCGGAACCGGTTGGCCGGGCGGGCGCATCAGAGCCGCCAGGCCAGATTTTCCTATCAATACGCTCGTGGAGACCGACTTCCATTCGCCACCAAGGCCTACCAGAGGTGGCACGATACCACGTTCGACCATGTCTCCAGTTGCCATCAAGCTGTCCATACAAGGCTCGTGCAGCGTCAGCCATAACTGCAGGCTGAAAAAGATTTCGTAGGGCGTGATGCGTATGCCGGTCTCCCAATCGGTGTGAGCGCCCGTGAGCCATTCATATACTTTCCCGGCGTCAATGGAGCGAACCTCAGCTACACTCAGGAACAGCCCAGGGTCGGGGCCAATCGGCACCTGGCTCGCAGTTGGTGCCGCAGCACATGCGCCTCGCAGCATCATAAACCCGCATGCCTTGACTGAAAGGCTCGCGAGGTGCTCATCTGTCCGTTCAAAGGCAACTGACAACTGTTGTTCTCCCTTGATCCCAAGCGGCAACACGAGTCGCCCGCCGGGTTTCAATTGCTCCCACCACGCGAGAGCAAGGTCTGAGGCCCCGACGGTGAGAATGATCCGGTCATAAGGTGCAGCGTCGGCGTAACCATATCCACCATCGGTGCACACGACCTGGACTTCTCTGAAGTTTGCCGCTGCCAGATGCTCTCGTGCGCTTGCCACAATGTCCTCGTCAATATCCACCGTGACGACCCGACCGGTATCGCCGACGATATGGGCAATGAGCGCGGCGTTGTAACCGGTCCCGGCGCCAATCTCAAGAACCCTGTGCCCTGGCTCCAGCCCCAGTTGATCGAGCATGATCGCCATGATGGCCGGTTGAGAGGAAGAACTAACCACTTGACCATCCAGACGCTTGGTGGGAATAACGCGGTCGGAGTAGGCTTCCTCCAACGGCGTGCCCGGTACAAACAAGTGGCGCGGCACCGCACGAAAGGCCGCCTCAACCTGACTCGTGTTGATCTGCCCTTTGCTCTTGAGCTCGTCAACAAGGACTTGACGGAGCGCGGAAGCGTCGCTATAGCTCATGTCTCTCCTCCTGATAGGCTTTCGCCGTCCGGGGCTTGCGCCGCTGTGCGATGCCCTCGTCCACGGTATTGCGCGCGATCACTTCGTACAACACGGCTTGCTCGTTGCCCTTTTTGCGCAACACACGGCCCAATCGCTGGACGTATTCGCGGGCGGACGAGCTGCCGCCCAACACCACTGCCACTTTGGCCTCCGGCACATCCACA